>SCPO01000151.1_pt1 | contig 82607 bp, 72 predicted proteins | sample 6106821 | NCBI WGS metagenome assembly SCPO01 (sample SAMN10720448, study PRJNA508395) | human gut metagenome | isolation source: Participant 2 stool, 0 month | host: Homo sapiens | collected 2017
CGTCTGAAAAGTGAAGCCCAAACAATACGGGTGATGGTCGAGGAGTTCTGCAGTTATCACCATGGCACGAGCGGACATATGCTCTGTCCAAAATGTCAGGCGTTTCTCGACTATGCCTTAAAACGTCTTGCCTGCTGTCCTTACGGCGAAGACAAACCCGTCTGCGGCAGCTGCAAGATTCACTGCTATAAACCCGCCGAACGGGAAACCGCACGGCAAGTCATGCGCTGGGCCGGTCCCCGTCTGATTTTTTCTCACCCGCTGATGGCAGTGAGTCATGTCGTCGACAAACTTGTGCACAAAGCGCCGGACAAGCCCCGCAACACCGCCCGGGCTAAACCAGCAATGAAACCCGCAGCCCACCAAACCCCGTCACCGTCCCTGCCCCCCAAAAACAACAATAAAAGTAAATAGCCATGCCTTTCCTGCTTCTTATCCTGCCGATCCTTGCTCACATTCTGCTTGCGGCGCACCTGCTCTTTCATGGCTTAGGTCTCTTTGTTTCAGTGCTGCCGCTCCTTGCCGTGCCGCTCCTTTTCATTCCGAAACGCTGGATGGTCTGGCTGCAAAGCGCACTTCTCGTCCTCTGGGGCATTGAATGGCTGCGCTCAGCGTGGGAACTTGTTCTTCAGCGCATGGCATGGGGAGAGCCCTGGATGCGGGCAGGCGCCATTGTTGCCGGCTGCGGACTCTTTTCATGGCTGACTATTCTTGTTTTCCGCCAGTCACGCATCCGAAATTTTTATAAATAAAATCAAGAAGATCTCACCTCTTAAGCAGCATCAAATCGATTTTATGCATCAGCCGGCAGAGCGCTGAAAAGCCGTTCTGGCCGACAGAATATGTAACCACTTGTTGCTATCATTGGCGAAGAATAATAGCGTTCTATAAACTCTCGAAAGTTTAAGCCGCGCATTCGTGAAGCCCACGGGCGCGGCGTTTTCATAGAGTTAGGATTCCCACTATTCTCTCTCCCAAGGAGTTTCGTCAATGTCCACGACTGATAACGCCCCTCTGACGATTCGCGACATGATCGAGCCCGCGATCAAAGCCGCGGGCGGCTGGGTCAACACGCATGCGCACGCCGACCGCGCCTATACGCTCTCGCCCGACGTGCTTGAAATGCGCCGCACCTGCACGCTGCAGCAGAAGTGGGATGCGCTGGATCGGCTGAAGCGCGAATCTACTGAAGAAGATTTCTACCGCCGCTTCAGCCTTTTCTTTGAAAATCAGATCGCCCAAGGTGTGACCGCCCTCGCCACCTTTGTCGACATCGACCCGCAGAGCGAAGACCGCGCCATCATGGCGGGTCTGCGTGCTCGCGAGCACTATCAGGACCAGCTGACCGTCAAGTTTGCCAATCAGACCCTCAAGGGCGTCATCCATCCGGAAGCCCGCAAATGGTTCGACATCGGCGCCGATCTCGTGGACATCATCGGCGCGCTGCCTAAGCGCGACGAACGCGACTACGGCAAGGGAGCCGAAGCCTTCGACATCATTCTCTCGACGGCCAAAGAACGCAACAAAATGGTTCACGTGCACGTTGACCAGTTCAATGAGTCGCTCGAATACGAAACCGAGCAGCTCTGCGAAAAAACGATCGAGCACGGTATGGAAGGCCGCGTGGTCGCCATTCACGGCATTTCGATCGGCGCCCACTCCAAGGCCTATCGCGAACGCCTCTATGCACTGATGCGCCGCGCTCAAATGATGATGATCGCCTGCCCGACGGCCTGGATTGATACGCCGCGCTCCGAAGAGCTCGTGCCGATGCATAACTCCATGACGCCGGTTGATGAAATGGTTCCGGCCGGCATCACGGTCGCACTGGGTACCGACAATGTCTGCGACGCCATGGTTCCCTGGAACGCCGGCGACATGTGGCATGAAATGACCACGCTCGCTACGGGCTGCCGCTTCGACTACTTCGACGAACTTGTGAAGATCGCCACCGTCAACGGCCGCAAGGCGATCGGCATCGACTAATTCAGACTGAGGAGCCAATTCCAAATGTACGTTTCCCCTATTGCCAACGACATCCTCGCCGGCCACCTCATCAACTACGGCGCTGTCTCCTTCATGACCGACAGCCCGATGCGTTTGAAGTCCGGACTCGTCACGCCGATCTACGTCGACAACCGCTCGCTGACCGCGCATCCGGATGCCTGGCGCGACATCATCGAAACGATGTGCTCGCGCATTGCCCAGCTCGGTCTGAAGTTCGACATCATTGCCGGCGTTGAAGGCGCCGGTGTTTCCCACGCGGCAGCTCTGGCTTATCGCCTCGGCAAACCCTCAATCTTCGTGCGCCAGCGCCCGAAGACCTACGGCGACCACAGCCGTGTGGAAGGTTCCTCCGTGAAGGGCAAGCGCATTCTCATCATTGAAGATCACATCTCGACGGGTCTTTCACTGCTCTCGGCCGTTGAAGGCATCAAAGCTGAAGAAGGGATTGTGGAGGACTGCCTCGCCATCACGTCCTTCGGGATCGATGAAACGATCAAGCTCTTCCAGAACGAGAAGGTTGTCTGCCACGAACTGCTCGACTTCACGCTGGTTCTCGACAAGGCGGTTGAGGTCGGCAAGATTGATCAGGCGCAGCGCGAAGTCCTGATTGACTGGCTCGCCAACCCCTGGACCTGGGCAGCTCGTCACGGTCTCACGCCGACGGGCAACGAAAATTAATCGCCCGCAGGATCTGCAGCGCTGATGCCCTGCAGGCGCCTCTGATAAGCCGCCGACAGCTCTTTGCTGCGGCGGCTTCATTTTTCGCAAGTGCTTAACGCGGACGGTCTTCAGACTTCATCAAAAAGGGAAGGTTCGGCAAACGACGCTTTCGCGCTTCGGGAATCTGGGGCTTCAGCTCGTTTGCGCCCCCTGGTCTTATTCGAGCTGGACGGAAAACCCGATTCTGCCGCATGCGGCGCTTGATAAGTTTGGGGATCCCTTCCAGCACGAACCAGTTCTCGCGAAATCCACGCCATCAAAAGATCCGCCAGACGTTCAACCTCCTCGGCGGACAACGGGCGATCCGGCGGAATCTGCTGCCACTTGAAGAGACACCCTCGACAGCAGCAGGCACAGGCATGCTGAGCCCGAAAAACCGGATGTCCGCGCCACGGCGTCTGCCTGCCGTCGTTGACGGGGTTGGCCGGCGCGAGACGCTCCAAGAGAAACCGCACGGCGTGTTCGCGCACTACAGGGAGACTTTTTCGGCCGATGAGCTCAATGTCGGCAGCCCCTAAATGAAAGCGGCTTCTAAAACGAGAGTGTGAGAGGCGTGCAAGAAGCGCATCAAAAGACGCCGACGCGCTATCCGATGCAGCAAATGAAACTTCAGTAGACATAAGACACATATCGTTGCGCGCAAATCGGCAATTTGACCTGTCAGACACCTTTCGCCTCTGCGCGCATCCGCTACACTTTTCAGATTCTCGAATTATGGTGCAGTGCGCACCGCTTGAACTGCAGTCTCAGTGCTTATTGCTGAGATCGTCTGAGGCATTCCGATGAAGTATTTGATCGTTGACGACCATGCACTGGTTGCTGGCGCCCTTACGCTCCTTCTTGAAGACCGCGATCCGGAAGCGGACGTACACACGGCAGCGACGGCCGATGCCGCTCTTGAGCTCGTCGACCGTGAAGGTGATGCCGATCTGCTCATCCTGGACCTGTCGCTCCCCGGCGTCACCGGCACGGAACTGATGGAGGAGATCGTCCGCCGTCAGCCGATGCTCAAAATTCTCGTTGTATCGGGCCTCGCAGACCAGGAAAGCATCATGCGCGTGCTGCAGCTGGGTGCCGCAGGTTTTGTGCCTAAATCGCTCGACACAGAACTGCTCTCAAGTGCCATCGATTTTGTGCTTAAGGGCGGCGTGTACATTCCTTCAAAGCTTTTGACCGAAAGTCAAAAGGACGGCTTTTTCACCCGCACAGCCGCACGTTTGAAAGCACCCGAATCGGCTCCGCCGCATCTGACGGATCGTCAGCTTGACGTCCTTGCTCAGCTTGCCAAGGGCGCCCCCATCAAGCGCATCTGCCGAGAGCTCGATCTTTCTGAAGGAACAGTCAAAACTCACGTTGCCGCGATCTACCGCTCATTTGGTGCATCGAACCGCACCGAAGCGCTCATTGCCGCCCGACGTGCGGGTTTTGACATCGATCTTTGAAAAGCAACGACTCATTTCAGAAAAAGCGCGGGAGAGACCCCAAAGCGTTTGGCAAAAAGCTGTGCGGCTTCGGCTGAAATAGGCTTTACGCCTGCTTCCATATCGGAGATGCGCGCCTGGGTGCAGCCGAGCAGCCGAGCAGTTTCGCGCTGAGTCATGTGGTTTTCCTGACGCAGGCGCTTCAACGCCACGCCGGGCGCCTCAGCCGATCTGCTGCCCGAGATCTGCGTCAAACCCAAGGCGGAATCCCACACTGCCGGTTCCTCGCCCGCGAGCCGAAAAGCAGCCTTGATGAGCGACGCAAAAGCTTCTGCTTTTTCCGCCGGCATTGAGATCCGGAAGCTTATTGCACCGTCGGGTTCTTGTATCCTTTCAATTTGAATTGCCACAGCACTTCCTTTCTTGCACAAGCCGACATCGTCGACAGCCGGAAGCTCCCGCAATGATTGGCGGTTGAGCACGCGGCGAGCGACATTTTATTAGCAGGCCGGACGAATACGCCCGGAACTCCAAATGAAGATTCAAAAAAAGGCCCTTGCAGCTATCGCAGAAATAACCAATGAACTCGGTGATCAGTTTGATGAACTGCGCGCCGAAATCGACCGCCGCTTTGGCGAGCGTCGTTCTGAAGGCGAAGTCTTCCGCCCCCTGCCAGCCCCGCAGGGCATGGATATGTCTGTGCTCACGGCGTTGAACGAACGCCGCTCGCAGCGCAACTTCAGCAATGAGCCGCTCCCGGATCAGCTCCTCTCGAACATTCTTTACGCTGCTGACGGCATCAACCGCAAGGGCGGGCGGCGGACGACCGCTACCGCGCTCAATTGGCGCGAAACGGATATCTATGTTCTGAAGGCAAACGGCATTTGGCGCTGGGTTCCTGAAAGAAACGGCGTGCTCTTCTGCTCACTCCATGACGTTCGCGATCAGACGTATCTGCTTCAGACGCAGCTCACGGTGCCGCCCGTTGAGCTCGTTTTCGTTGCCAACTATGCCCGCACCCGCAATTTTCTCTCCAACGCCGTAGAAACCATTGCTCCGAAAATCAAGAAGACTGCCGTTGACGAAGCTGAAATTCGAGAAGCACGCATCCGCGCCTGCACGCTTGACGTCGGCATCAAACTGCAGTCGGTCTATCTGGCTGCCGCAGCCATGAATCTCGCCTGCGTTGCTCGTACGGGCTTTCGCACCGACAAGATTTCCGCTGCACTTCACCTTAAGCCCGATGAAGTCGTTATTGCGGCGCAGTCGCTGGGTTTCCCGGCTAAGTCGATCCTCGACCATCTCAAGTAACCGCTCGCTCTGTTTGGACGAGATCACTAACGAAGGTCTTCTCGTCCTAAATACCGGCCGGACGCGTCATAGCGCCAGCCGTTTTTATCTGTCCGTCCTTGATAACGTCCTGCGGCGTCATAGACGCGCCCGTCTGCATCGGTGCGGCCGGTAAAGCGCCCGGAGGCATCGTACCGGCGTCCGCTCTCGTCCGTACGTCCTTGGTATCGACCGGCAGCATCGTATTCCCGTCCGTCTGCATCCGTTTTTCCCAGATATCGGCCGCTGCGGTCATACGCCCGCCCATCCGCATCGATACGGCCAAGATAGCGCCCCGACGCGTCATAAATACTGCTTGAAGGTTCTGCTGCAGCCATCGGCGAAAGCACTAAGATGCCGCCCATCAGCACTGCTGCCGCAGCCAAATGAATACGAATGAACCGGAAGTTTTTCAGCATAAGCATCTTTCGCACCGCTTGAAAATGAAGGCTTTCCTCCGTCATTATCGTGCACTGTGCGTCGATATTCGTCTCAAGCAAATGTTTGACGCAAACCAGATCAAATCCAGCACAATTCTTTCAGCAGTCCCTTAAACTAGGGATTTCCCTTCCGCCGAAATGCTAAGATGCGCGGTTCCGGAGCTGAACTCGCCGCACGGCGTCGACTCCTTTTTCTCTTCTTTTTTAGTTTCATCTTACGATGTCTGCATCTCAGAGCGCTCAAACCGGCTTTCGAGCTTGGATTCCGGTGATCGGTCTTGCGTTTGCCGCCTTCGTCTTCAACACTTCAGAATTCCTGCCGGTCGGACTGCTGCCCGACATGGCGGCAAGCCTCAACGAGTCTGTCTCCTTCATGGGACTCGTTATTACCGGCTATGCCTGGGTGGTGTCGATCATGTCGCTGCCGCTCGCTCTTCTTACCGCCCGCTTTGAGCGTAAGAAGCTCCTTCTTTTCCTCCTCGGACTCTTTGCGATCTGCCATTTCGCCGTTCTGTGGGTCGACAGCTTCTGGTCGCTTTACGCTACCCGCATCGGCGTAGCGCTTGCGCATTCGATTTTCTGGTCCATCATGAATCCGCTCGCCGCACGCATGGCGCCGGCAGGCAAACGAGCCACCGGCTTGGCTGCCGTTATGGGCGGCACCATCGTTGCAACGGTTCTGGGCGTCCCGCTTGGAACCAAAATGGGGCACCTCTTCGGATGGGCGGAATCCTTCTTTGTCATCGGCGCAGCAGCCTTTTTAGTGCTTATGCTCCTTTGGTATGTCCTGCCGCAGTGTCCGAGCAGGAGTGCCGGCTCGCTTAAGAGCCTGCCCGTCATTCTCAAGCGTCCTGCACTGCTGCAGCTCTACGGCGTCACGATGATCACGATGCTGGGGCAGTTCACGGCCTATTCGTTCATCAGCCCGATTCTCGAGCACTCCGCGGGGATGTCTGGTTCGGACGTCGTAGATGTTCTGCTTCTTTTTGGTCTGGCCGGCATTATCGGCACAGTGCTGAGCTCCAAGACGGTGGACCGCTATCCTTCAGCTTCGCTCACGGTTCCGCTGGTGGTTCTCTCGATGTCGCTCTTTCTCCTCGTGCCGCTATGCTCTTCGTGGCTCTCGCTCGTGCCGTTGCTTTTGCTCTGGGGCGCTGCTCAGACGGCAATCTGCATGGCGCTCAGTGCCAGCGTGCTTGTGGTGGCCTCCGATGCTGCGGACGTCGCAACATCGCTCTATTCGGGCATCTTCAATATCGGCATTGGCGGCGGAGCGTTTGTCGGATCCCTCGTCTCGCAGCATTTCGGCTTTACGCCTGTAGCATTCGTGGGCGGCACTTTCATCACGATCAGCGCGCTCTTTTGCCTCGGCGTTTATTTCCGTACGGGCTCCGCACTGCTGCCTCACGACGATCTCTCGCGTGAGGTGGGCGAACCGCATAAACTCTGACCCGGAAACGCACAGTCCCAATCTCAAGCCGCTCACCGCCAAACCGCTGTGAGCGGCTTCTTTATGGTGCAGTCCTCTGCGTGCTGCCCGAGAGCTGCCGGTCGTCTTCGGTCTGCAGTCTTGCAGCCGATTCCGTCCCGTGAAAAGCGCCGGCCCAGCTTTTACTCGGGCCCGCATTTCATCAATGCCGAGCACGCCGCAGGCAAATCCTTTGCGGACGAGCTCCGCAGGGAGCGCCTCATCGTACTTTTCAAAGAGCGGCACTTCATCCGGATAGAGATAACACATGGGATCCTGAACACGATCGGCAGCATCCGCAAGCGCACGGAAAAATTCCGGTGCGGATGCTTTCATGCGCAGCACAATGAACCAAGGGCGCGACGTTTCAAAGTTCGTCAGACCAATGTCTGCGGCAGCATGGATGCGGATCAGCCGCTCGAGCGCCAGAAACGGGTAGGTCCCGAGCCACGGGAAAAGCGCCCAGAAGCTGCCGCCCAGATTAATAAGCGGAGTTGTCGTCATGCCGGAATGCTGCGCCAGGCTTCTTGCCTGTGCGAGTCGTTTTCGCGCATTGGGCATGAGGTATGGATAAACCGTGTCTGAGCAAAGCACTTCACAGGTTTTTTCCAGAATGTGCGTATGAATGTCGCCCGGACATAAGCCGAAAAACGCTGGAACGCGTCCCTCCGTCAGTCTGCACCAGACAATATGACGCTTGGGGTCGACTTCTTCGACTTCCCACACGCGTCCTGCAATGGCGATTTTTTCGCCGGCGGGCGGCGGCTGCACCAGCGTGCCAAGCTCCTGACCGTCAGCACGAACGGAATATTCTTCGTTTTCCTGAAAGACCGCGTAGAACTTGAAGCCGGAGGTGACCCGCTCTCCGGCGAGTCCGACGATGAGACCGCCGCGTTCAGTGCGCTGAATTTGATCCGTGTCCAAAAGGTGCAGCAAGAGCGTGCGGTAGTCCTGCGGTGAAATGCGTCTGAAGGGCGAAAGAGTCAGCACGCGCCGAGCAAGTTCTGCGGGTGTGAGCTCTCCCTCCGAGGCGAGCGTTGCCATGGTCTGATGGTAGAGCAGGCTAAAGGGCAGGCGTTCCAGCCGCGGCGGCTCCACCCAATGGTCCTCACGCCAGCTTTCGACCAATCCGATGCCGTGAATCAGCTCCCACGGCAGCTGAGCGGGAAGTATTTCCCGGCTGTCGACCTCATCTTCACGCATAACAAAACGCATTTCAGGCGGTGATCCACGTCTGCCGGTGCGACCCATGCGCTGCAGGAATGCCGATACGGTAAAAGGTGCATTGATCTGAAAAGCCCGCTCGAGCCTGCCGATATCGATGCCGAGCTCGAGCGTGGCCGTCGTGCAGACGGTAAGCAGTGCGTTTTCCTCCTTCATCAGCGCTTCGGCATCAAGCCGCAGCGGCGTGGAGAGATTCCCGTGATGAATGAGAAAACGTTCCGGCTCGCCTGCCCGGCGACAGTATTCGCGCAGCGTGCTGGTAACCGCCTCGCACTCTTCGCGCGAATTGGAAAAAACCAGACACTTTCTAGCCGCCGAATGCTCAAAAACATAGGCCAGTCCGGGATCCGCCGAAGCCGGCGCCTGGTCGGAAGCGGATTCCAATTCAAGCTGAGCACTGGCCTTGCTTGAATGAGCCCCCGGTCTTGGTTTTTGACTCGCCTGTCGAAGTGCGTCGCCCGCAGCTTCCCCTGCGTCGGAGGCATCCGCAGCCGACTGGTCACTGACCTGCGCATCCACCATCACGGGCGCGTAGTCCGTGCGGTGCGGCTCCTCTTTCTTCGCAATGAAAAAGTGCTCCATTGCCAAGCGCCAGCGCACGGGCGGCTGCTCAAACTGCGGCACTACTGCGCCTCGCCGGGAACTGCCGCAGAGGAAATCCGCCGCTTTCTGCGGATCACCGATCGTGGCCGACAAACCAATGCGGCGCGGATCCGATCCCGAAAGACGCGCAAGCCGTTCAATCAGACACATGGTCTGCCCGCCGCGGTCGCCGCGCATCAAAGAATGTATTTCATCAATGACGATGAAGCGCAGATCGCCGAAAAGCCTCGGAATAACGGAATGTTTTCTCAGCAGCAATGCCTCGAGCGACTCGGGAGTGATTTGGAGAATGCCCGAAGGATGCTCAATGAGCTTACGTTTTCTCGATTGAGCAACGTCCCCGTGCCATGCCCAGACGGGGATGCCGCCTTCGGCGCAGAGATCCGTCAAACGCTCGAACTGATCGTTGATCAGCGCCTTGAGCGGCGCGATATAAAGCGCGCCGACAGAAGCCGGCGGCTCTTCCGAAAGGAGCGTCAGGATCGGGAAAAAGGCGGCTTCCGTTTTGCCCGAGGCCGTTGAGGCGCAAAGCAGCACGTGCTTATCGGTATTAAAGACTGCGTTGCCCGCCGCCACCTGCACCGACCGGAGCTTCTCCCAGCGATGCGCATAGATGAAGTCCTGAACAAACGGTGCGTAGCGCTCAAAGACGGTCATCGGCTGCCTCTTGCGTCAAATATTAAATTCAGCGTACTCGTCCTCTGCCTCGCCGTCACCCTCAGAATGCTCTGCGCTCTGGAACGCCTTCGTGCCAAAAAGCGCATCAACGGTGAGGTCCGGATTTTGCGCCAGAATGTTGAGCGCTTCGATGAAGTCGCGGATGATTTCTCGGGGCGTCAGATGCGTGGCCGCGCCTTCGCGGTCATATTCGAGCTCGAGAAAGCGTGCGAGCGCCTGATCGCTCAGCACGAGACCCGTGGCAAATAAGTCCGCGTGCATATGGGCGAGCTTATCGATCAAAACTAGCAGTTCGTCGGGCGTCAGGGGCTCCAATTCAATCACCGGCGCCATCATGTCCCGGCGCCCGTCTTGACTGAACCGGCCGGCAGCGAGCCTCGAACGCAGCGCCTCATAACTGAAGATCCCGCGGCGCTGATCTTCAACAGCCTGAGGCGTACCGCTCATGACGACACCTAACCCGCGAGCTCTCCCTTGGAGCATATCGTTGTAGATCGTGAGAATCTTTTCGTAGTTGTTTTGCCGCGAGACGCTGTTTGGAATTTTGTAGAGATTAACGAGCTCATCGATGAGTATCAGCAGTCCCTCATAGCCCGCGCCGCGCAGAAACAATGCAAAGAGCTTCAGAAAGTCGTACCAGTTGTCATCGGAGACCACCAAATTGATGCCGAGCTCCGCTTTAGCCTGTGCGCGCGTCGGATATTCTCCGCGCAGCCATTTCACGACACGGGCGCGGACTTCGTCCTCGCCGGTTTCCATTGCACGGAAATACCGAATAAGCAGCTGCGAAAACTCGTAGCCGTGGAGCACTTCGCCCAAAGCATGCATGCGCTCGAGATTTTGGCTTCGCCGCCGGCGAAATTCAGGCGTTCCGCTGACGCCTTCGGCGGCCAGTTCCGCCCGCAGCCCCGCCATCCAGCGCTCCAGAATCAATCCGAGCGCTCCGCCTTCGGGCATGGTTTTCGTTGCGAAGTTCTGCACCAATTCACGATAAGTGGCGAGCCCTTGTCCTTTCGTGCCGGCCAAACGCCGTTCGGGTGAAAGGTCCGCATCCGCCACCACAAAGCCGCGCGTTCCATGACATAGGTGCGAAGCGTCTGGAGCAAAAAGCTCTTCCCTGCGCCATACCGCCCGACGATGAAGCGAAAGCTCGCACCGCCGTCGCGCACAACTTCCATGTCGTTTAAAAGCGCTTCAATCTCGAGCCTGCGGCCTACGGCAATCCACCCCAGTCCGATGCGCGGCACAACGCCGCCCTTCAAAGCCGCCAGTATCGTGCGGGCTATCCGTTTGGGCGGCTTAAGCGGCTGCGGCAACGGGTGTTCAGCGCTCGCTGAACCGGACGAGGCTGAGCGTGCCTGCAGATTTTGCGGTGAAGACTTTGAGGTATCAGAGGTAGACATCGCTTTGAATTTAGGGGACTCTTTGTGTGGTCAGTATCATAAAATGATACGCTTCACATCGTCAATGTAATCCTCAATGACGGCCGGTCCCGCCGGCCTCATTTCCAGCACTGCGTCGCCCACTGCATCAAAAAGAAGCTCATTGATGCGGTCCACAAACATCGCGGGAGAAAGACCGGCGCAGTCCGTCCGGCCGTGGTGAAGCAGTTCAGCCAGCGCCTTCTGAAGCTCCGGCGTCAGACATTCACCAGCCGGAGGAACATTTAGAGCGCCCGTGAGCGGCACGGATTCCGGCTCAAACCGAGGCGGCGGCGGTACCGGCATTGCCGGCGCTGGCGTTTTTTTGTCCGTTCTGCGTAATGCTGATGAATCCTCGGCTGAAGAGCCATCGTGCATTTCGCTCTGTCGGGCTAAGAGGCATTGAACTGCTTGTGTTGGATGCGGCTCCTCATACGCCGCTTGGTCAACGTGCTGAGCACTTTCGGCGATTTCTTCGGCAAGCACCAGACGATCACGATTGACCTCCGCATCCGTGCGAATATTTCCAAGCCGGGTGAAGTCAATTTTGCGCGCCGGATTGGCAGCCCGCCGCCTAGCTTCAGCTTCCTTTGCGGCAGCGGTCTCAAAGGCCTGCACAACGGACGGGTCAGCCGAATTCTTTACCGGTTTAAAACCAGACGTCTGCCGCCGGATCATGTTTTCCGATTGCTTCAGAAAAGCCAGAAACATCATGCGGGACGTGCGCGATTCGGCAATGCGTTCTTCAAAGCATAAGCCGTCGGAAAAAATCAGCGTTCTGCCGTCCGCAGTCACCACCGAACGGTCCGGCGCCTGCGTCATGTCAAAGAGACCGTTCTGAAAAAGCCGACGTCTCGCTCCCGCGGCGCACCCGAGCATCTTTAAGCGCTGTGAACGAGGAACGTCCTGTACCCATTGTCGCCAGGCAGTCCCTGCAAGACGAAATACTTTTGTGAGGCGCTCTTTATCCATGCCTTCCTGCTTTGAAGCCTGTGAAGCCCCAGTACGCTTGAAAAACGCATTTTTTTCCGGCGCATAGTCCGAAAGCGTAAAGAGAAGCCCACCGATGGCAAGATCGTCACCCAAGGCCGCCTGACAATCGATCAGCGCCCGCAGCTGCTGATCGTTCGGCGCATTTGACGGCGCCCATTGATTCTGAGACAGCTGCTCACCAACCAATCCCCAAAAGTCCGCGAGATCCTGCAGCCAGCTCATGGCCAGTCTGTCGATCGTAAAGTCAAATCGACGGTAAGCCTCCCAAAAATTTTGGGCAGTTTGGTAGCTCTCTTCAGGACCGCTCGTTCCAATGCCGTTCACAAGCTCCATCAGATAAAGCACGGCATAGCTCGAGGAGACTGGCCGCGGAACGGGCTGCGCCGCGGCCATCGCCCGACGCACATCGGTCCGCCAGGCAAAATAGGTGCGAAGCTGACCTTGCGTCATCATGTCGTAAGCCGGACAGAAAGCGAGAAAGCGCTGCCGCTGCCCGCTGACATCCTCATAGTCGGCAGCCGCCATCCCCATGGCCCGAAAAACACCGCCTGCAGCAGCTCCGTCGGCGGCAGCCCTCTGCTGAGCTTCTTTCAGACGAGCCAGAACCTCTCTGAAAGCCCTGTCCCTTGTATCCGGCTCTGTTTTTTGGGAAAGCGTCGGAGAAGGCGTATCCGGCGCTCCGCGAAAATGCGCCCGCTGACGGCGAACAGCCTCATCCCTGCTGGATTTGAGCGTAATGGATCCGTCGCCCTGCATTGTGCTGCTACGCTCGGCGGCCGCTTTGCCATTGAGTTCCAAGAAGTCCCAATCTGAACCTGCATCTTCAGCGTTTGTTTTGTTCTGCCCCCGGCTGTCAGCGGCACGAGGCGGAATAACTTCGTCAGCGTAAATCTGAGACATAGCCCAATTATCCGGAAACTAGAAAAAGTGATCCAATTGCAAGCCAGACAATCAAGATTGCGAAACACGTCCGGCCTTCATCTCGACGAAAGGAATGATTCTTCTTTACGTCACCGATTTTGTATTACGATGTTTAATATTGGAATTGGAACAGCATCATGGCGATTTTAGACACTCCTCAGCCCGACCTTTCGCTTGAAGAGCTGCGCTTCCTTGTGACGGTAGCCAAGACAAAAAGTCTGACGACCGCCGCTTCGCAGTACGGCATCAGCATGGGGGCCGCTTCCCGAAGACTTTCACATCTGCGCGAAGTCTTTGAAGATGAGCTGTTTATCCGATCTGGCGTCACCATGCTCCCGACGATGCGCATGCGCAGACTTCTGCCCCGCGTGCTTGACCTCCTCGCCGCCGGCGGGGCGCTCCTCTCGCGTGACAACGTGGGGTTAGCCGACAGCCGTCGAATTGTTCGGCTGCTTGCGGCCGACAGCGCCGTGATGACGGTCTTTCCGCTGCTGGTTCGTCAGATGGCCAAGGACGCACCCAACGCCTCTATTGAACTCAATCCGCTCTCCGGGGATTTTTTGGAGCAGCTTCGCGCTGGCCGCGCCGACATTGCCGTTTACCCATTAGACACAGTTCCGAAGGACTTCCATCGGCTTGAACTTTATCAAAGCCGCCGCGGCATTCTTGTTCGGCAAGGTCACCCGCTCATCAAGAAATACGAAAAGGCCGGAAGAATTGAACTCGATGATCTGCGCGCTTTCAAGCACGTGATGATGAATTTGCCGGGAACACCGGAGCTTTCTCCTGCGGCTTATCAGCAATATGCCTTTGAGGTGGGTATTTCGCTGCCCTATTTCCTCGGCGTCCCCTATGTGCTTGCGGACACGGATTATGTCTACATTGGCCCCGTTGTAACTTTGATGCACTGCCTGCGGCTGCCGGACTGCAATCTCCGCGTGCTGCCTGCACCGCCGGAAGTTTCCCCCTTTACGCCGGCGATTATTTGGCATCATGGGGCGCATACGGATCCATTTCTGCAGTGGGTTCGCGGCGTACTGCTTCAAAGTGCCAGAGAAGAAGCCAAACGCTACAACGCTATCGAAATATAAAAAAATCCTCGCCCGAACCTCCTTGAAATAGTCTGCAACGCTTTCCTCAATGCGCTCAAAAGGTCTGAGCTATAGTCAAAGATAGACAAAGCGGAGATGCTGAATCTTCGCCTCAATGATTGTTTTATGGATTTCGGAGGCTTCCCGATCATGCGCCGATCTGCCAAATTCACGGTTCTTGGAGTACTTGGAACCGTACTGCTTCTTTCGGGCTGCACGACTTACGTTTCTGTCGCAAGCGACCCCGAGGGCGCCGTTATCACCAGTGCTGACGGCAGTGAAACCTATGGCCGCGCACCCGTTACCATCGAATATGACCGCGACACGCTTGAAGCGAATCTGGGCAAAGTCCCGGGATTCGTAGCCACGTGGCCCTCCGGCGCTAAAGCCGCTACCGAAGCGCCGTACGTCGTGCGTGATTTCAAATACGGTGCGCAGATTGAGCTGCAGCGCCCGACCGATGCGCCTGGTTTGGAAGAAGATCTTCGGTTTGCCTTGGAGCAGGCTCAAGAGCGCGCTAAACGTGCCGAAGCGGATCGCCGCCGCCTGCAGCTTTATTACCAAGGCGGCTGGATGCACGGCCCATTTTTCGGCCCAGGCTTTTGGTATTTCCCATAGCCTTTTCTCCAATCCGCTGCTGCAATGAGGAGAGTCCTGCCGGGCTCTCCTTTTTTCATGTCAGAGCATTGCCGGCAATTCCAAATTTCGCCAGAACATCGGCAGCGATGCCCTGCAAAAATTTTGCCGCGGCAGCTGACCGCCGATTTAACTTTGCCGCAAAGGCAGCGGTCAAGGTCCAGCCTAAGCCTTGCGCCACCTCCGTATTCCGGTTGAAATCGCATGTTTTCAATACCACCCTTTAGGTATGTCAAAGTTTTTTGGTCCTGCAGCCGATAAGATGCATCGTTGGGCTGTGTCTCGAGTACGTCTCGGAATCCGTTCGAGCACAGTATTTTCCGCGTTCTCAAGGAGGAATTTTCCATGTCTAATTGCAGTCACAAGGCCGGCGCCGCCCTCTTTCGCTGTCCCTTCGCCAATAAGGGCGAAGCTTTCACCAAAGAAGAACGCGCCGAATACGGACTAAGCGGTCTGCTGCCGACTGCCGTTTCGACCGTTGATCAGCAGGTCGAACGCATGCGTGAAATGCTTAACCGCTTCGAGAAGCCGATCGACAAAGCACTCCTCCTCGACAGCATCCGCAACACGAATGAAGATCTGTTCTTCCAGCTGCTGACGCGCTACACCGCCGAATACATGCCGGTCGTCTACACCCCGACGGTCGGCGAATACTGCCAGCGTTTCAGCCATATCTTCCGCTATCCGCGCGGTCTTTTTGTTTCGCTCGAACACCTCGGCCACGTGCGCGAAGTGATTGAACGCGCCCCGAACAAGGAGGTCGACGTGATCGTCGTCACGGACGGCGAACGCATTCTGGGTCTGGGTGACCAGGGGCTTAACGGCATGGGCATTCCCTGCGGCAAGCTCGCGCTCTATACCGCCTGCGCCGGCATTGCTCCGGAAAAGACGCTGCCGGTCGTGCTCGACGTCGGCACGAACCGCGAAGAATATCTGAACGATCCGCTGTACCTTGGTCTGCGCCAGAAGCGCTGCCGCGGTCCTGAATATCGTCAGCTCGTTGACGAATTCATCGCCGAAGCCCGCCGCCGCTGGCCCAACGTCCTCATCCAGTTCGAAGACTTCGGCAATGCCAACGCCTTCAAGCTGCTTTCGGACTATCAGGAAAAGATCCTTTGCTTCAATGACGACATTCAGGGTACGGCCTCGGTGGTCGTCTCGGGCATGTACAGTGCCGTGCGCGTCAAGGGCGAAAAGATGGCCGATCAGAAGTTCCTCTTCTTCGGCGCCGGCGAGGCTGCCTGCGGCATCGCCAATCTGCTTGCCGATGCGCTGATCGACGACGGTCTCTCGCGAGGATGCCCTGGCACACTGCTACCTCTTTGACTCGAAGGGTCTCGTCACGAAGGCTCGTACGGATCTGGCCGCGCATAAGCAGCCGTTTGCCGTCGATGCGCCGGATACGGCGAGCTTCCTCGAAGCGGTCAAGACCTTGAAGCCGACTGCCATCATCGGCGTGGCCGGCCAGCCGCAGACCTTTACGAAGGAAGTTCTCGAAGAAATGGCCAAGCTCAACGAGCGTCCGATCATCTTCGCGCTTTCGAATCCGACTTCCAAGGCCGAATGCACGGCCGAACAGGCCTACACGGCAACGAAGGGCAAGGCGCTCTTTGCCTCCGGGTCGCCCTTCGATCCGGTCGAATACGAAGGCAAGACGTTTGTGCCTCGTCAGGGCAACAACAGCTACGTATTCCCGGCGCTCGGTCTCGGCGCGGTGTTCAGCCGCTCGAAGTGGATGCCCGACGGGATGTTCCTCGTGGCAGCCAAGGTGCTGGCAACGCTCGTCTCGGACGCTGACCTGGCCCAGGGTTCGCTCTATCCGGCGCTTTCGGACATCCGTCCGGTGTCGGTGAAGATCGGCGCTGCGGTTGCCGCCTACGCCTACGAGCACGGTCTTGCTCAGAATGAACGTCCGGCTGATCTTGAAAAGGCTGTCGACGAATTCATGTATCGTCCGTAATCCGTTTTAAGAGACAGTGAACAGGGCTGAGGCCGAAATGACATCGGCCTCAGCCCATCACTTCATCTTCAGAGCGCAGAAAACCCGCAGAAATCACTCTGCGGGTTTTCTCTTTTTCGAGCGGCTCTTCACCGAAAGCTTAGGAAGAGCATGACCTCTTCCGAAGCGATTATTTGGGATTGCGGTTGCACAGACCCTCTTCCACCATCATCGGATTGGGACGAGGTGCTGCGATCATTTTGAGCGTGTTCTTGTCGGTGTGATGGAACTCTTTGGGAACGCCCGGAATCACCAGCACCGTATCCTCTTCGTAAGTGATCGTGCCGTCATCGTTAAAGGTGAAGGTCACATCCCACGATGTCGTCTGGAAATTCTTTTCCAGGAACGGATTCGAACAAATACCGTTCACCGTGGAACCGCGTTCAGCACGCAGATGGATCTGCTTGTCGCCGGGCTTGGCGGTCCCTTCGGCCATCGCTACTTGGGCGCGCGGAATGGCAAGCGTCATGTAAATCTTGCCGGAAGCAGGTTCATAGAGAATGTAGCCCACCTGATCATGAAATGCGGTGAGTTCGCCCGGCTTCGTGACGGCAACGTGATACCGCAGGCCGTAGAATGCTGCTGCGGACCGCTGTTTTGCGGATCAAGCAGTTCAAAGGTCAGCGTTTCGACAAAGGGTTCGCTTTCCGTACCTTCTGCTACGGGATGCGTATCCACGCCCTGATCGCCGTACCAGGTGCCTGCAAGCGGCGCCAAAGGGCCGAGATTGGCGAGGGTATCGGGGTCCGCCGGATTCTCGGTATAAATATCTTTAGAGTACTGCATTGAGTACCTTCCTTTTTTGTAGTTCGTTGTCGGAGAGCCGTCCGACGTCACGTTGCCCGTGCCTTCAGTCCGGCTCCCACAGCCGGTCATAGTAGCACCGACTCAACGGTGCCTCGGCTCAACTCCGTAACGTCATGCAACCGAGCCGTCTTCACTCATCAGACACTGTTGTCGCTCTTGGATCTATTTGGGTGTTCATCTCCGCTGATCATTCCAAACAAGCGCTTTTTTGGCTGCTGACATCAAACGTGTGTATGGCCGCACCGCCTAAAGCTAGTATCATGCGGCACACTCACTGCTATACGGATTACCTAACTCACGTCCGTGCCGCTTCCCTTTCTTCACTACCGCCTAGAGATCTGCGCCATGCTGCCCGCATTTCGTTCTTCCGCCTTACATGCTCTGCTCATTTCTTCTGTGCTCACCTGCACCGGCGTATTGGCTGCGCCCGCAGACAGCGCCGATGCCATGAGCTTTTCGCAGGCTCGGCAGCAGTTCCATGAGCGGGCAGACGTCTTTCGCGCAGATGCCGCTGATGTAGAGCGCGCTCGCCATGCGGCTGACAGCGCCAAAGCGCTTTCCGGCCCCAAGGTGGATCTCGTGGCGATGCAGGTTGAAGGACGTAAGGACATCGAACTCAACCTCGAAGTACCCAAGGGGGTTCAAGGACTGATGCCGGGAATGATCCCCAGCAGCCTTTCATACAGCACCGAATACGACCTGAGCGGCCCGCGGGCGATGATTTCAGCTAATTGGCCGATCTATACGGGCGGGCTCATTACGGCGCAGCAAAACCTCCTCGAGCACAAGGTTCGCGAGGCATCAGCCGCACAGACCTCGCGGCTTGAAACTAAGGATGCTGAACTCGCCGCCCGTTATTGGGGCGTGCAGCTCGCGCGCTCCGTTGAGGATCTTCGCCGGGAGATGCTTTCCGACGAAGAAGAAGAAGTGCAGCGCGCCAAGCGCTTTGAAGTCAAGGGCATGATTTCAAAGATCGAACGCATGTCGGTGGAGGTCTCCCGCGATGCGGCGCGCCGTGAACTCATCGCCGCCGAAACCAACGCGCGCGTGGCCGAATCTGAACTCATGCGGTCGCTGCGGCTCAATAAACTCCCCGAGCTTGCAACGCCCCTCTTTATTCTGAAGGGCGATCTCGGCACACTCGACGACTGGCAGTCCCGTGCTCGGCTCAATTCGCCCGTTCTGATGCAGATTGACGCCAAACGCAGTCAGGCAGAAGAAGGTGTCCGCGCAGCCGAAGCGGCCTTCCATCCGCAAGTCTTTGCTTTCGGCATGAAGAATCTCGTCAAACACTACCTCACGGTTGTGGAGCCCGACTGGATGGTCGGCATCGGCGTGAAATTCACGCTCTGGGACAATCGCGATCGTTTTTCCAACATCGCTGCGTCCCGCTCTCAAGTGACGCAGGCGGAAGCCGCCCGTGCTGAAGCGGACAATTCGCTCGCACAGGCGATTGAAGCCGCTTTCCTGCGCACCACTCAGGCACGTGAGGAATTTGAGCTCACCACCTCGACGATGTCGCTGGCTGCAGAAAACCTGCGGCTGCGCGAAGCGAGCTTTGCCGAAGGCCTTTCAACCGCAATCGACCTGCGCGAAGCCCGCACGCAGCTCGTGGGCGCAGAAATTGCTCAGCGTGCGGCCGCCTACAAGTTTGTCGTCTCTTGGGCCATGCTTCACGCCACTGCAGGCGTCATGCCCGACTTTGAAGCAACGCTCGGCCGCTCTGACTTTGTGAATGCCCAGCAGATGCACAAAACCCAAGCGTCTGCGAAGCGCTGATCAAACGATCCTTTTTCTTATTTTTTCTGGATGCGGCCGTACCTGAAAAATGAGGCCGCCGCAGCCCTCCCTTATTCAGAATCTTTCACCTCTCGCTATGACTACATCGCAGCAGCCTGCCGCGCCGGCACCCAAGCATGACTCCCGTCCTTCAGCATCATCGATCCTTCCAGCAGTTTTCGGCGGAGCGGTGCTCGTGGGCGCCTTCGTGTTCATCGGCCGGGGTATTTGGCAGGCCATGCACCCGGCTCCCGTTCCGCTTCAGGGGCTGATGGATGCGACCACCGTCTCCGTCGCCGCCAAGGTGCCCGGCCGTCTGGCTGCCGTAACGGTCAAGGAAGGCGACCAGGTTGCAGCCGGCGACGCGGTGGCGCGTCTCACGCTGCCCGAAATTGAAGCCAAGGTTGCGCAGGCCAAAGCGCTTCACGAAGCCGCAGCCGCCAAAGCTGACATGGCTCAGGAAGGCGCGCGAACCGAAGAGCTCGATGCGGCGCGGGCTGACCTCGCCCGGGCACGCGCGGGCGAACATCTTGCCCGCGTCACCAACACCCGCGTTGCCGCGCTTTTTAAGGATGGTCTCGTAAGCACGCAAAAGCGCGATGAAGCCGCAGCTCAGCTCAAAGCGTCGAGCGAACTCGCTGCCGCGGCGGCCGCCAAAGTGACGGCGCTTGAAAATGGTGCCCGCCGGCAGGAAAAGACAGCCGCGGAAGCTCTTGCCGCTCAGGCCGCCGGCGGCGTTGCTGAAGCCTCATCGCTTGCCGGCGAGGCGGAAGTCCGCACGCCGGCTTCGGGTGAAGTCACCCGCGTTGTGATGCATGCGGGAGAAGTGGTTCCTGCGGGCTTTCCCGTTGTGCTGGTGACCGATCTGGCCGACAGCTGGGCGGTCTTTAACATTCGTGAGGATGAACTGAAAAATATCCGAGTCGGCACCATTCTGAAGGCCAATATACCGGCGCTCGGCGCCGACATGGATTTTTCGGTCTATTGGATCAATCCGCGCGGCACTTATGCCACCTGGCGTGCAACGCGTCAGTCTTCGGGCTACGACCTGCGCACCTTTGAAGTACGCGCCAGACCGAGCGCCCCCAACCCCGATCTTCGTCCCGGCATGACGGTCATCATCGACCGCAGTCAGCTTGACGCACTCCAGTAACCTCAAGGCGCTTGCCATGACTGCTTGGTTCCGGCATGTTGCTGCCGCCGCTCAGCTTGAAATTCAGCAGGTGCTCACACACCCTGTGGAATGGCTTACGGCCATCCTGGCGCCGCTCTTCTGGTGCGCAGTGCTCTGGTTTGCCTTCAGCGCCGGAACACTGTCAGGGCTGCCCGTCGCGCTCGTTGACCTTGATCAGTCGGCGGCCTCCCGCAGTGTCGCTCAAGCCCTTGACGCCCTGCCGTCGATCAAGCTCGAGCAATTCGAAAATTCGCTTTCGGCCGATCGTGCGCTGAAGAATTCCAAAGTCTTCGCCGTCGTGACGATCCCTCAGGATTTCGAGACTGACCGCCGCCGCGGGGCGGGCGCTCCAGTCTCCATCGATATCAATAAGAGCTGGTACGCCGTTGGCACGCTTCTGGAGGTGGACTTCAAGACCGCGCTTTCCACGCTGGCCATCGGGCATGCGGCGGTGAACGCAACGACGCAGGGCGGCACTTTCGCTGAGAACAGCCGACATCTGCGCATCACGACCCCGGACGTCTACTTTTTAGGCAATCCCGCATTCAATTTCGTCGCCTATCTGCTCCCCACCTTTATTCCCGGCATTTTGGCGCTCGGAGCGCTTCTCGCCTTCATTTCAATGCTTTCGCGAGAGTGGCGCGCTGGCGGCATCCGCAGATTCATGAAACTGACGCAGGGTTCGGGCTCGGCCGTATTGGCGGGAAAGCTCCTTCCCTGGGTCATCGTTTTCTGCACGGCTTCCTCCCTTTGGGTAGCAGCCTTTGCCGGCGCAGCCGGCTGGGGCGCAGAGGGGCCGATTATTTTCTGGCTCACTGCTTCTTGGCTCCTCATACTGGCAATGGCCGGGCTCGCCGCGCTGGTTGTTTCAATTGCACCCACCTGGGTCATTGCACTCTCTGCCGGCATCTGTCTTATTGCGCCGACCTTTCCGTTCACCGGTTTTTCCTTCCCGCTTGACTCGATGACGCCCGGCGCGCAGCTTTTTGGGTCGCTGCTGCCGCTCACACATTACCTGCAGGCACAGGCGCAGATATGGGTGCTCGGCAGCCCCCTGAGCGCCATTGCGCAGACGCAGCTTACTCTGGCAGCCTTCCCCATTATTCTCTTTGCGGCTGCCGGTCCGCTCTTTGCGCGCCGCATGCGGCGCTTAAAGAAAACCGAGCAGATGAGCTCCGATCTGACCGCAGCGCTCGAAAAGTCCCTTGAGGCGCACCCCGCGGCCTCTGGCGAGCGTACCGGATTCTGGAAGAGTTTTGCCTTGACCGTGCGAAGCGCCTTTCTTTCGCGCGACACCATCGCGATCTTCGGCGGCGCTGTGGCCTTCTATCTCGTGTTCTACGGCTGGCCCTATAGCACTCAGCAGATCGAAAATGTACCCGTAGAGATCGTGGACCTTGACGGGTCTTCGGCGTCGCGCCGGCTGATTGAAGCCATTGACGCAGCGCCGGCCGCGGCGCTCCTAAGCGTATCGAGCGACCCGGGTCCGGCAATGGAGACCTTCCGCAGCAAGGGACAAACCGTCGTGGTAACGATTCCGCACGGCTATGCCGAGCATCTCGCCCGAGGCGAAAACACCACCCTCCATATTTTGGGCAGCGCTGCATATCCCGTGAAGACTCGCGCTATTCAGGCTGCCGTATCTGCCGCTGCAGCCGACGCAGAACTCAAAATCGATCAGGCCTCGTCGCAGACGCCGGGCATTCCGCCCGCCTCGCTCTTGGCATCGGCCAATACTGCGCCGCAGATGCAGTTCCAGTACCGCTTCAACGAAATTTCGGGCTACGGCAACTACACCGTGCCGGCTGTCGGCCCGATCATCCTTCAGGCCGTTATGCTCATGGGCATCGGCATGTCGCTCGGGGGCTGGCTCTGGCGTCATCCGCGGCGCAAATTTGTGTGCGATGCCGTTGACCGCCCCTGGAACGAAGGCCTCGGCATAGCCTTCGGACTTTGGCTGATTGCTTTTGGCTGGTTCCTCTACATGGAGGGCTTCGGCTTCTGGTTTGGCCAATACGGTGCCATGGCCACCCCCTGGGGCGTCGTTCTGACCGGGGCGTGCTATGCCGCAGCTGTCGTCGGTTTCGGCTTCATGATTGTTACGCTCATCCGTTCGAACTGCTGGACGGCGCCGGTTACCGTGGTCATGTCAGCCCCCGCACTCTTCATCTCCGGCGCAGTATGGCCAACGGCCAACCTTCATCCTGCCGTTGCCGCCCTTGCAGAACTGATTCCGTCAACCCACGCCATCCGTGCCTCCGTTGCGGCGGCTCAGGACGGAGCACTCTTTGCCGATATTCTTCCGCACTGCCTGTTCCTCTTGGTGCTCTCGGTCGTGTATGGTCTCTTTGGACTCCTCAATCTGAAGGTCATTCCCGAGAACCCGCGCGAACTGGCCGCCAACGATGTCGTTTGACTGCCTTGCAACACTCATGACGCCTTTCATTGATTCGCACTGTCACCTTACCGATCCCGCATTTGCGCAAGATCTCGACGCAGTTATCGGCCGCATGAAAAATGCCGGCATGATCGCCGCTGTGACAATCGGCTGCGAAGATCGGGATATCGAGCCGCTTCGCGCACTGCTCGATCGCTACCCCGGCTTTCTCTACGGCGCCTGGGCAGTTCATCCGGAATATCCGGATGCCCGCGAAGCCGATGCGGATGAAATCGCCGAACGCGCCTCTGAACCCGGCATGGCAGCGGTCGGTGAAACCGGGCTCGATTTCTATTGGTGCAAGGAACCCTTGGACTGGCAGCGCGATCGTTTTCGCCGGCACATTGAAGCTGCACGCCGCGCGCAAAAACCGCTTATCGTCCATGCCCGCGATGCAGAAGCCGCAGCGCTCGAAATTCTCAAAAGCGAAGATGCCGGCGAAGTCGGCTTTGTAATGCACTGCTTCTGCGGAACACTTGAAACCGCTCGAGGCGTTGTCAACGCAGGCGGACATGTCAGTTTTACGGGCAACCTTACTTTCAAGAAGAATGCCCAACTGCGCGCCATTGCCGCAGCGCTGCCGCTCGAGAGACTCATGATCGAAACCGATGCCCCTTACATGGCACCGGTGCCCTATCGCGGAAAGCGCAGTGAACCCTGGCACAGCATGGAAGTCGCCCGTGCCGTTGCCCTCGCCAAGCATTTGGACTTTGACGAAGTGCTCGCGCAGACCTACCGCAATACGGTGAAGTTTTTCGGGCTGCCGGATGCGGTTCTTTCATCTGCTCCGCAGTGAAATTGAGCGTGAACCGCTCTTTGAGGACGATGCGAACGCGCCTCGGCATGGCAATACTCGTGATGCGATGCCCCGAACTCCAAGCATCGGCCGCAGCAGTACGACGCTATAAACGGGCAATTAATTGCCAGAATTGTCTTGGCCGCTTTGCCTTAGCATTCAAGGAAGATTTGGAGTCTTTTCCAGAGATTGTGATGAGATCTGGGCCGCCATTTCTTTCGGGATATCTTTCTGACCGCTAAGCAGCACTTTACGGAGCGCCTTGATGAACCTGCGTCAACTCAAAGCCTTCCAAGCCGTCTGTCGAACCGGCAGCATTACGCGCGCCTCGGAACTCATTCATCTCTCGCAGCCTGCACTCACGCGTCAGATTCAGGAACTCGAGTCCTATTGCGGATGCAAGCTTTTCGAGCGTACGCGTCACGGCATTGTTCTCACCGATGAAGGCGAACTGTTCCAAGGCCGTGCTGAAGAAATGCTTGCGCTTGCTGAGCGCACGCAGCGCGAACTCAGAGAAGCCGGCGGCTTCACCGGCGGCATCGTCCGGATCGGCTGCGTTGAATCTTCTGCTGCGCAGGAACTTTCACAGCTCCTCGCGAAGTGGCAGCAATCAACACCCGGCGTCAGGAAAGCGGAATTTGAGCTTTATTCCGCCGATGGCGACGATATTCGCAGCAGTCTCGATGAAGAACGTCTGGACGTCGGCATTCTGCTTGAACCTGTCGAGACTGCCAAATACGATTCCTTGCCGCTCTCTTCAGCGGACCGATGGGGTGTCGTGGTTCGCAGTGACTCCCCAGAAGCCCAGCTTCCCGCGCTCACGCAAGATGAACTTGTGAAACTTCCGCTCATTCTGCCTCGGCGGCATATTGTCATCGATACACTGCATCAATGGTTTAACGGCGGGCCGGAACCACTCAAAATTGCGGGCTTCCACAACCTTATGACAAACGCGCTCACATTGGTAAAGGCAGGACTGGGCAATTTGCTCTGCGTTGAAGGCTCGTGGACCATTCGTGAAACACCCGGTTTTGTCTTCATCCCCGTCTCGCCCGTTCGACTGGCTCGGCACCGGCTCGTGCGAAAGAAAAACCGTCTGCTTTCGCGCACTGCGGAAAGTTTCTGGGCATATGCCGCAGACCACTGGCGAGCCGAAGAGTCAGATACGAAGCCGTCATCAAAGACTTCGGACAGCCAAAATCATTAAAAGATTTCGTTTGGCCAAACCGCCGCTCAAGTGAGCGGCTACCAGTCTTAACAGAAACCTGGAATCCCGATGACCAAGCGTCATCCGGTTCTAGTGTTATCCTTTGGGACGTTTTCTATCGTGAATCCGTCTGCGCTATGGCTCTTCGACAATTCGCCGCCACGCTTCTGTGCGGCTCGCTCCTTCTGGCTTCTTCGGCTTCTTCCCTTTTTACGGAGCCCGTTCATGCGGCATCCGCAGCCGGCAGTTCCGGCCTTGGATGGGACGATATCGCCTCCAAGAATGAAGCGGAAAACCCTTTGACTTCGGCACAGCTTGAAGCCATTCGTCAGGCTGTCCGCAGCGCAAATACGAGAACACTGAAGCAGCTTCTGCAAAAGGGACTATCACCCAACTTCCGCATGGAAAACGGTGACACGGGCTTTACTTATGCCGTCCGAGCGGAGAACTACGACGTCGCCGAAGCGCTTTTAAAGAGCGGCAGACTCAATGTCAACGACCTCAATAAGTTCGGCGAAACCCCGCTGATGCTCGCCGTTTTCAAGGGGCAGGACGAGCTCTTTGATGAGCTTATCGCTGCCGGAGCCGATCCTCAGCGCGGCGGCAACTGGACGCCGCTGCACTATGCCGCTACGGAAGGCCGCACGGAATTCATTGAACGGCTGCTGAAGGCGGGAGCCTCTGCGAATATCCAGACGTCGTCGGGGGTAACGCCGCTGATCATGGCGGCAAGAAAACCCTCCCGGGCTGCCGTCACGATGCTTTTGAAGGCGGGCGCCTATCGTGACTACTGTACGGATACCGGTCAGTCGCCGGCAGACTTTGCCCGCCGCGCAGGCGACAAAGAACTCGCCGAGTATCTGGCCATTCCGAAATGTGCCGTGAAGGGCCGCATCACACAGGGAGCGGCCAAGTGACCCTTCACGCCGGCATCTGGACTGCTCCGGCGCCGACTGCGCTCGAGCTGCTTGCGCCTGCTCGCGACGCCGATGCCGGCATAGCCGCCATCGATCACGGCGCTGATGCGGTTTATATCGGCGGTCCGGCTTTTGGCGCTCGGGCAGCGGCCGGCAATTCACTCGACGACATTGCCCGACTGACCGCTTATGCCCACCGCTTCAACGCTCGGGTATTTCTTGCGCTCAACACGCTCTTTACGAATGAGGAGCTCCCGCTTGCGCGCAAACTAGCCTTCGAGCTCGCCGATGCCGGCGCTGACGTTCTCATTCTTCAAGACATGGGACTGCTCGAAGGCCCGCTTCCCGACATTGAACTGCATGCCTCAACGCAGTGTGACATTCGAACGCCCGAAAAAGCAGCGTTTCTTGAATCCGTCGGGTTCTCTCAGCTCGTGCTCGCGCGCGAACTTTCGCTCCCGGAAATTGCCGCCGTCCGCGCCAAGCTTCAGCACGCCCGCATTGAATTCTTCGTGCATGGGGCGCTCTGCGTGAGCTATTCGGGTCAATGCTGGATGAGTCAGGCGCTTACCGGGCGGTCGGCCAACCGCGGCGAATGCTCTCAGCTCTGCCGTCTGCCCTACGATGTTTATACCGAAGCCGGCACCGAGCTCGCCAAATCCAAGCACGTGCTCTCGCTCAAGGACAACGATCAGAGTGCGAATCTGGAAGCTTTGATCGATGCGGGCGTTTCCTCCTTCAAAATCGAAGGACGGCTTAAAGGTGCGGCTTACGTGAAAAACGTCACGGCGTTCTACCGCCGCAAGCTCGACGAAATCATTGCTCGCCGCCCGGAACTCTCCCGCACGTCGCAGGGCGACTCCGCCTTCACGTTTGAGCCCGCCCCCGAGAAAGTTTTCAACCGCGGGCAGACGGACTATTTCGTGCACGGCCGCCAATACGACCAGCCTTACGAGCTCGCCGAACTTGAAAGTCCTAAGCATGCAGGCGAACCCGCTGCAGTGGCCGAAGAGGTGCTGCCCGGGCGCATCATCGTCAAAAGCCTCCCAAGTGTCACCTTCGCCAACGGCGACGGTCTCACATACCTGGCCGACGATGAAGAAATTCGAGGCATTGCGGTCAATCGTGCGGAACCCGTCCTCAATAAGGCCGGCAAGCCCATCCCCCGTCTGTGGATGCTCCATACGCTCGAACGGCGCCGCATGGACGGCCTGCGTCCGGGCTTAGTATTGAAACGCAATCGAGATCATGCTTTTCTGCGCATGATGGAAGGCAAAACGGCCGAACGCAAAATCCCCATTGATCTCATCTTTACGACGCACGAAGACGGCCTGGATCTGATCGCCTCGGACGGCGTCCGATGCGCCGCTGCAAGCGTTGCACTCGACCTGCAGACGCCCTCGGATTTGGTCAAAAACCGCGCCAATCTGCGCGCGCAGCTCTCACGTTTGGGCGATACGCCCTTTGCTGCCGCCAACATATTCATTCCAGAAGATCTGGATGTGTTTGTGCCGGCAAGCGTTGCCAATCAGCTGCGCCGCGCCGCTGCAGACGACCTGCTAGCGCTTCGGGAAGCGGAACGCGAAAAACCCCGCCGAGCTCCCTGGGATGATGCTTCGCCTTACCCCGAACGTATTCTGGGCTTCAAAGCCAATACTGCCAACGATCAGGCTGCAGCCTTTTATGCTGCTCACGGCGCTCGGGTAACCATGCCGGCCTTTGAAATCAAACCGGCGCCCAAAGCCGACCTGATGACCTGCCGGCACTGCGTGCGCGCTTCCCTGAAGCTTTGTCCCAAAATGCTCAAGGCGTTCCCCGAAATCCTTCAGACCACGGACCGAGCGCTGCTTCGGCCTGAACCGCTCGTTCTGGTCAACTCGGCCGGCGAACGCTTTAAGGCGTATTTCCACTGCAAGGCCAGTCCCTGCGAAATGACCATCACGCCCGAAGGCGACTTCGTACGCGCCCGTGCGCCCCGAACGATGATAAAGACCGCTCCCTCCGCCGAAGCGGCCGGCCGCAGCACGGACACCCATCCTGACGAACGCCGCCGCTGCTCGGAGAAAAGGAGCGCCAGCAAGCAAAGCTTGCCTGAAAAGCGTTTTACCCGCGACAATCAGTCGTCAAGACGTTCCGGCGCTTTCGCCAAGTTTGACAACAAACACCGCAAGAGCGGACACACGCGCGGACGATGATCGCTCTGACTTCTCCGTTTGCCCGCCGAAATCGTCGCTCACAAGCGGTTTATTTTCCTGCCTTGAGGCTCTGAGACATGCAGTTTGAAGAAGAAACGCTCGAAATTCTCGAACCCAATGCAGCCATGTCGCCCATTCTCAAGGCGCTGGATGCCGCCCTTGCCGCGCATACCGGTCCGGATCCGCAGCCTCCGCGGGAATTTGCTTGGGAAGAGATCCCGTTTGCTGAAGTTGCGCGTACGGCAGCGGCATTTCCGCTGCTTTTTGAAGGCTGGACCGAAGGTGCTATTCCCGCAACCGAATATTCTGCGGGCGATCTGCTGCATGAATTGTCCTCGGACCTTGACATCATGAGCGCCGAGGATCTGCACGAGCGGTTTTTGCTTTTGGTGGAAGGGGCTCGCGCAAGCGCAGATTTCCGCCGCATTATGGCTGCACCGTCAGTGAAGCACCTCGTGCGCAACGAAGCCGGTCTCGGCTGGAGCGGCTTTGAAGTGGTGCCTAAAAATACTGAACTCCTCGAGCGCATGCGCCGCAAGCGAATGACGGCTGACCATTTCCGCGGCAAATTCGACTGGACGGCGCTTCGCGGCTGGGATCTGGCGCTCGGTGCGGCGCTGATCACCAAAGCTCAGGCTGCGGATATGCTCACCGACGAAGAAGCGCTTGACTATTTCCGCCGAATCGCCGGAGAGCTGCTTTTACGCATGACTTCCCGACAAGCGCTCGCCCGCGCAATGCTGCTCGGCACCTTCTGGACAACGCTCGAAGTCGGCGAACAGCAGGCTGCCGAAGGACTCCGGCAGGCCGAGCAGGCGCTCGACTCGCTGCTCTCGCCCGAAGGCGTTTGGGGGAGGACGCCTTGGGTGCAGCAAAAAGCGGATGCCGATCCGCCGACAGTTTACGTATAAAGCGCACAAGCCCTATTGCCTTTTTGGTCCTGTAATCGCGTAAAGACACATTCAAACTTTGAGGCGTCCGCAGACTCCTCATTAAGAAATACCTACAACGGATTAGACTGTGTGGGTTCATCACAAATCTAAAGCGTCCAAGGCTTGCCCTCGCGAAGCACTTGAGCCGCACCCGCCACCATGGAATCCGTTCTCACCTCCCCCACGTCGATCGCGCACATCGTCTTGGTGTACGCGCTCGTCATCTCCGTCGGGCTTGCACTCGGGAGAATAAAAGTCTTCGGCGTCTCTCTGGGCGTCACATTTGTGCTTTTTGTCGGACTTGCCGCCGGACACTTCGGCATGGCGATCGAACCGCACGTTTTAACCTTCCTGCGCGACTTCGGTCTGATACTTTTCATTTTCTTCATCGGCCTGCAGGTCGGCCCTTCGTTTTTTTCGAGTTTTAAGTCGGGCGGCATCATCCTCAATGGGCTTGCTGCCGGTGCCATTGTGCTCTCCATCTTGGTGACGATTTTGCTCTGGGCACTCACAGCGGGCCTGATTGACCTGCCGACGATGCTCGGCGTGCATTTTGGCGCCGTCACCAACACCCCCGGCTTGGGTGCCACGCAGGAGGCGCTCGCCGTTATGGGCTGGCAGGGAGCGGACATTGCGGTGGCTTATGCCTGCGCCTATCCGCTCGGCGTCGTCGGCATTATTGTTTCCGCCATCATTATCCGCATCATCTTCCGCGTGAATCTCGCAGAAGAAGACAAAGCCTGGGAAGCCGACGAAGCGGACAAAAATGAAGCCCCCAGCTCCTTTTATGTTGAAGTCGTCAACGACTTTCTCCACGGCCAGACGATTCAGTCGATTCGTCAGTTCATCAACCGTCCGTTTGTCTGCGCCCGCATTCAGTCTCCCGGCGGCCCAATCCGCAGTCCCGGCCCCGATACGGAAGTCTTTAAGGGCGACATCCTCCGCATCGTCTCGGAGAGCGAACACAAAGCCGGCATCGTCGCTTTCTTCGGCAAAGAGGCACTCGGCGTTGACCTGCAGATTCAGCACTCGCCGATCCACTCCGAAACCGTGCTCGTCACCGACCCCAAGGTGAACGGCCTCAAGATCAGCGATCTGCACCTGTCGCACTACGACGGCCTCAACATTACGCGCCTTTTCCGCGCCGGCATGGAACTCTTTCCCTACCGCAGCATCCATCTGCAGCTCGGCGACCGCCTGCGCGTTGTGGGGCCGGAGCGCGCCATCATGCGTTTTACGGCTCATGTAGGCAACCAGTCGCACAAACTCGACCATCCGAACATCATCTCGATCTTCGTTGGCATCGCACTGGGCATCCTTGCCGGCATTCTGCCGGTTGCCATCCCCGGCATTCCGGTGCCGGTGAAGCTCGGCTTGGCGGGCGGTCCGCTGATCGTGGCCATTCTGCTCGGCCGTTACGGACCGAATCTGCGGCTGGCAACCTACACCACCAATTCGGCGAGCCTGATGCTCCGCGAACTCGGCATTGCATTCTTTCTGGCAAGCGTGGGGCTTGCCGCCGGCGACGGCTTCCTGCAGGCGTTTGTTTCCGGCGAGGGATTTGCCTACATGGCGCTTGGCCTCTGCATCACAATGCTTCCGCTGCTGGTCGTAGGCTATGTTGCACGCAGATTCTTCTCGCTCAACTACCTCTCGATCGTCGGCATGATGGCCGGCACTACCACTGATCCTCCGGCACTCGCCTACGCGGCAACCCTTTCAGAAAAGAATAGCTCCGCTGTGGCGTACTCAACGGTCTATCCGCTCGCGATGTTCCTGCGCATTCTGACCGGTCAGGCACTGCTTCTGATCTTCTGGGCTGAGCTCTAAGAACTCGTAAAATCCCTCCCAAAACAAAACGGCGCTCCCTCAGAGCGCCGTTTTTTGGGCTTGACCGCAGCGATGAGCTTCCCGAAGATGCTCAATCGCCGCAGAGCCGGATTTAAGGCTTCACTTCCGTTTTTTTCTGGTCAGCCGCCGCCTTGGCACGCGCCTCAAGCATCACCAGCGTTTCACGCGCCTGCATATATTCTCCGCTGTCGGGCGGAATTCGCGGGAGCATCGCACGAACCACGTCAACGGCCCATGCCCAATCCTCGGCAGCAATAGCCGCCATCACCGCGAGACGTTCCGCGCGCGGATCATCTGCCATCAGTCCGTACGCTTCCTTAACCACGCGGTTGGCGTCGGCATACCAATCGGACTCCTGAGCCGTGAGCACTGCAGCGCCGTATTCGAGCATCACGTCACGGTCACGAGCAATCTTCGGTTCGACTTCTCTGGCCGTGCGAAGCGCACGTGCCGCAGCACGGAAGTCGCCCGCCTCAATTTTCTTGTGTGCGAAGAGCACCCAGGCACGGCCGTCTTTAGGCGCAGTCTTCAGATACGCTTCGATGGACTCTGCTGAGGCGTTGCCCTCCATCACCTTTTGGGCATTGGTCAATTCGAGCATCTCGGGAGACCCGAGAAACGCGTAGGAGCCCCCCGCAACGACGGTGATGAGCACAGCTACCGAAACGGCCAGCTGCACGCGGGAAAGCCGCGTCGAGGGCTTGGCATTCGCTGAGGACGACGGCGCTCCGGTCGGATCCGCAGCGGGCTTTTGCTCCTCAATCACGCGGCGGCGCAGGTCTGTTAAAAGTGACTCGTACTCAGCCTCTGAGATGCGCCCGAGCGATCGGTCAGCATCAAGCTTGGCTTTTTCTGCCTGCAGCGCTTTGGTGGCCAAAGCGGTCGCTTCGCGATCAAGCGCTTCGCCGTTCACATCGTTCTTAGTGCGCAGAACCGTTGGGAGCACCGCAGCGATGGCGGCAAGCAGCATCAAAGCGCAGATAACGTAGAGAAGCCAGGTGGAGGTCATGGTGTTGGCGGAAAGATCAGTGGAAACGCTACTGTAGCGAAAAAAAGCGGCACCGGTGCGGTGCCGCTTTTCTTTCTCTAAGTGAGAGCGTCGTTTTCAATCGACACTCTCACTTGACTCAGCCTTCAAAGGCCTTATTACTTGCCGGCCTTGGCGGAAGCCTTGGCAGCGATGGCCTTGCGGAGCAGAGCGGTCGCATCGGAAGCGGCCTTGGCACTCTTGGCGAGGCTGCGCTGAGCTTCTTCGGGATTGTGGAAGTACGCACCGTTGACGGCCGTCCAGTATTCCCAATTGATGTGAGCCGAGGAGTGGAGCTTACGAGCTTCATCCAGCGTCTTTTCATCAACGCCCGAGGCAATCGCGAGTTCGAAGGCATTGAACATGTCGTTCATGCGGGCTTCAGCTTCGCGAACCTTGCCGTCATAGTGACCCTTCATGGCATCGATCGCCTTGTTCATCTGTTCGGCGGTCTTGTCCTTGTGGCAGGTCAAGCAGGTTTCCTGCATGTAGTGGCGCGGCGAGGTAGCCCAGTGAACCGTGTACATCTTGCCGGTCTTTTCGTCCTTGACCTTAGGCATATGGCAGGTAGCGCAGGTAGCGCCGGCCTTGTCGTGCGTAGAGCCGAAGTACGTTTCAGTGTCCGGATGCTGCATCTTCACGAGCGCTGCGCCCGTAAGGTTGTGCTTGAAGTCACGGAAACCGATCTTGTCGTAGTACTGCTCGATCTCGTCGGCATTGACAAACGGGAAGTGGTTGGTCAGGCGGCTGTCGAAGCCGATCTTGGCGCCCGTCTTGGCATCAAAGCCCGGGTTGCAGATGTATTCGACGTGGCACTGAGCGCACATGAGGTTGGAGTCCGCCTTGTCCATATAGGCGACCTTGCGGGTGAAGCCGCGAACGCCCACATCCTTCACATCGAGCTTCGTCGGATGTGCAGCAACATCGCGGTAGACGTTCGGCACGGACTTGTCGTCACGCGTCACGGCATCGATCAGCGCATCGCGGACAACACGCGGCTGAGCAGTATGCGGATCATGGCAGAAGTTGCAGTTGATGGCGTGATTGACCTTGCGGACCACATCAACCGGATTCGAAGAACGGCTGAACTGAGCGCCTTCCACCTTGTCGCCAAGGTAGGCCCAGTCCATCATGACGTCGGTGGACTTGCACGACCAGCAGACGGCATTGGCAGCGGCCGCGGTGCCGGGCTTGTGGACCTTCTGCGCGTTGTTGTCCGGATAGTTGTCCTTCAGAACATCCCAAACCTTGTAGGACTTGCCGCCGTCGAGCGTGGCATAGAGCCAGCCGTCCTTGGGTTCGAAGCGGCCGCCGAATGCACGGTCAACGATGAACTGGTCGATGGCCATCCAAACATGGGCGCGCGGCAGATCATGTTCTACCGTGAAGCCATGGGCGCCGAGCGCGCGGTCAAAGAACGGATCGGGAGCCGGGCCATTAGGCGCCTTCTTCGACTGACGAGCAGCACGGCCGTCATCCTTATAGAGGGACTTGTACTGCGCCTGATGGCAGCCGCCGCAGGTAGCCGGATCCATGTTGACCGTCGGACGATCCGTCACCTTCTTCAAGTGCTGATCAACGCCCGAGTGGCAGGACGTGCAGGCAATGTCCTTGTGCGCGGCGCCGGCGTGGGCCTTGGTGATATTGGAGTGGCAGGTCGTGCAGGTCGACAGATCAGCGGCCTGAGCGGAAACGCATGCGCCCAGCGAAAAGAGCGCGGCGGCAACAGCCGTCAACATAGGCTTCGTGTTCATAAGAGGTCTCCTTCCAGAGCATTTGAATGCTCTGCCGCCGCAGCCCTTCAACGGGTGTCTGATGGGCTTCCATCTCGGCGGAATTTTTTTATTCGTGTGAAATTGTATTTTTCCTTACAGCATCCTTAAAGATCTCTGATGGGAGAGGTCTAGTTCTATTTGAGAACCCCTCTCAACTCTGTTATTACCTACTGCAACAACCATTTAAAGGCGATAGCTGAGTTCTATTTACCAATTACTAGGTATGTAAGGGGTTTTCTCAGGGGTTAACCCGACTCCCCCTGTCGACGGAGTACAAACGAACGGCCGCCGAATGCAAACACATTCGACGGCCGCAAATCATGAAAGTTGTGAAGCAAATATTACGAAATGCTTCCACCGAACTAATTCACATCTTCATCCTTCTTGCGAGGCCAGCAGACGATGCCGCGGGTGGCCGGCAGCACAGACGGATCAAACTCGGGGTTCTCCACCCCCTCTGAGCGCTGCTTGAAATAGTCCTTCATTGCCGCAAACGCATAGCGGCCAAGGAGAGCAATGGCTGCGAGGTTGAGCATCGCCATCAAGGCCATAAAGAGATCGGCCAGATTCCAAACAATATTGAGACTCGCGACGCTGCCGAAATACACCATCACCAGCACGCAGCCGCGGAAAATCCAGCTGGCTATCGGCCGACGGCTGATGAAGTCCATGTTCACCTCGCCGTAAAAATAGTTGCCGATGATCGAACTGAAAGCAAAGAAGAGAACGATCACCGTCATAAAGGTGTTGGTCCAAGCGCCGAGCTGCCCCGTAAGCACATGCTGGGTGAGTTCGATCCCAGTGAGCTGAGCGCCGTGCCAATCCGGCGAGAGGAGAACAATCATAGCCGAGGCCGTGCAGACGAACATGGTGTCGACAAAGACGCCCAAGGCCTGCACCAAACCCTGTTTGACGGGGTGGGACGCATCCGCCGTCGCCGCAGCATTAGGCACGGAACCCATACCGGCTTCGTTGGAAAAGAGACCGCGCTTAATACCCGTCATGAGCGCCATGCCGAAAGCAGCCCCGGTTACTGCGTCCACTCCGAAAGCACTCTTGACGATCAAGAGCAGAACTTCCGGAACGAGCGTGATGTTCATCACGGTGACCACCGCAGCAAGGAGCAGGTAAGCCCCTGCCATCAGCGGCACCATCCATCCCACCACTCGTGCGATGCGGTTCAAGCCGCCGAAGATCACCAGCCCCGTCAGAACTGCGATGCCTAACCCTGTCCAAGCCGGATCCACATCAAAGGATGCCTTGAGCGAGAGCGCCATCGTGTTGGCCTGCACTGAATTAAAAATGAGGCCGTAAGTGATGGATATCAGCACGGCAAAGAGCCAGGCGCCCCACCGAGAGCCCAGGGCATTCCCGATGTAGTAAGCCGGGCCGCCCACGAAGCCGCCGCCGCGGCGTGGAACTTTGTAGATCTGCGCAAGGGTCGATTCCACAAACCCCGTTGCCGCGCCTAAGAGCGCTATGACCCACATCCAGAAGACGGCACCCGGACCGCCGACTACAACGGCAATGGCAATGCCCGCAATATTGCCCACGCCGACACGCGACGCCGTGGAAACGCAGAAGGCCTGAAAGGTAGAGATATGCCCTTTCTTTGTCTTGGCTGTTGCGCCCTCCGCAACAAGACGCACCATCTCACGCAGATGGCGGATCTGCACAAAACCTGTGCGGAAAGAAAACCAAAGTCCCAATCCCACCAGCATGACGATCAGGACGTATGACCAGAGGACATTATTGACGGCAGAGACGAGCGTGTTGAGAAGTTCCACGGCGAGGATGTTCCTTATCGAATCATTTTTGTTGTTTTCAGCACCTTATCGGGTGCCTCGAACGGAATCGGTCATATTAACAAACGACCCGGCCGCCGTCCGTCTTTGACCTTTCCTGCGTTTTAGATGCCTATTTCCGATCCTCATCTTATCTGAGAGCCGATTCAGCCGTAGCCGTGTTTGCATAATTAGGGTTTGTACCAATAAAGTCCAAATCCTGTAAATCAGTGCCTTAAGGACTAGTTCTTTTGTATAACATTGTATTCGCCCAGGACGTGAATTCACCTGCCGCTATTCGTTTATAGAATGTCGTCATTCTTTCCTGCGGGGAAGATTTTCTGCCGCGGTCTGCCGGGCTCTAAGCACCCGGCGACGCGTCCTTCCGAGAGGAAAGCCGGAAGGTTGTAAGCCTTCTCCTATTATTGGGGGGAGGCTTCCTTTTTGATCGGAACAGGACGCAAAACCGCTGCAGCTCCAAAAGAGGTGCAGCGGTCTGAAAAGGCTTAAAGTCAGCCGACGAACGGGAACGGTTTAGAAACCCGTACCGATCTGGAATTGGAAGCGCTGAGTATCGTCGCCTTCCTTGTCATTGAGCGGGAATGCAATGGAGAACTTGAGCGGGCCCAAGGGCGAAATCCAGGCAATGCCGAAGCCCGTCGAATAGCGCAGATCAGCAAAGTCGATCTTCTGACGAGTGTAGTTGCCGTGCTGATCACCTTCGTAACCCCACGCGTAGCCGGCATCCAGGAAGCCGAAGATTCGCAGCGTGCGGTCGCCGCCCGGGAGCGGAGCAAGGATTTCGATATTGCCGGTAATCATGCGGTCACCGCCAAGATTGTAGCCGTCCGAATTGGCCGAATAATCCTTCGGACCGAGCGTGCCCGAATCATAGCCGCGCACCGAGCCAATGCCACCCACGTAGAAGTTTTTGAAGAAGGGGAACTGATCCGTACTGCCGTAGACGTCGCCCCAGCCGACCTCGCCGTTAAGAGCCAAAGTCCAGGTACGCGAGAGCGGAATGTAGTGCTGGTACTGGTAAGTGGCTTTGTAGTACTGAATGTCAAGACCGGGGAGCCCTAATTCACCGGACAGGCGCTGATAGACGCCGCGGGTCGGCGCGAGCGAATTGTCGCGGCTGTCGCGGGACCAGCCGAGCGTGAGCGCCACACTCACCGGATTATCACCGAACTTCTCAACGTAGTTTTGATATCGCCGCGGCGATCTGGGATTCGCATCAACGTGCGTCGACTCCACGCGGGTGCCGAGGAACACGCGGTCCAGTTCAGTGAAAGGAATGCCCCAAGACACGCCCGCACCGCGGGTTTCATACTTCACATCGGCAACGTCGAGCTCTTCCAAGTCGACTTTGCGGTCATAGAGGTCATAAGTGCGGCTGATGCCTTCGGGCGTCACATAGGGTTCCGTCACGGAAAGCGCATACGTACGCTGCGACTTAGACGTATTGACATCGACCGACACCGAATTGCCGGTGCCGAAAACATTGTTCTGCGCGAAGCCTGCCGACAAAATGATGCCTTCAGACGTGGAGTAGCCGGCGCCGAGCGAAATGGAGCCAGTCGGACGCTCCTTCACATTCACTTCAAGGTCGACCTGATCGCGCGTGCCCGGCACAGGCTTAGGTTCTGCAGTCACACTCTCGAAGTAGCCGAGACGGTCAATACGGTCGCGCGAGAGCTTGACTTTGTCGCTGTCGAACCAGGCGGATTCGTACTGACGGACTTCACGGCGGATGACTTCGTCATGCGTGCGGTTGTTGCCGGTGATATTCACGCGGCGGACATAAGCGCGGCGTCCCGGATCGATCGTATAAACGATATCGACCGTACGGTCTTCCGCATTGGAAATCGGATTGGCGTTGGCTGACGCAAAGGCATAACCGAGCGTTGAAAGCTTATCGGTCAGCGCGGTGGAAACGTCTTTCACCGCCTGCGCGTTGTAGATCTCACCGGCCTTGAGCGTGACGAGCGCGTTGAGCTGATCATCAAGCCCGAGCAGATCGCCCTGAAGCTTAGCGCTGCGGATCGTGTACTTTTCGCCTTCCGTCAGGTTGATCGTAATGTAAACGTTTGACTTATCCGGTGCCACCGACACCTGCACGGAATCGATCTTGAAGTCCAGATAGCCCTGATTCATGTAGAACGAGCGGATGGTTTCAAGGTCGGCGGCGAGTTTTTCGCGCGAGTAGAGGTCGCGCTTGGTGTACCAAGAGAACCAGTTCGGCGTTCCGAGCTGCATCAGATCGAGCAGATCATCCGAATCGTAAAGGTGGTTGCCGGTAATGCGGATCGAAGCAATGGACGAGGCGCTGCCTTCGTCAACATTGACCGTAATGCGCACGCGGTTGCGTTCAAGCGGCGTCACCGTCGTTTTGACAGAAGCCCCGTAATAGCCTCGGGCTAGGTACTGACGGCGCAGTTCCTGATCGGCGCGGGTGAGCGTCGCATTGTCGAAAATGCGGCCTTCGGCAAGCCCCACGTCACGAAGACTCTTTTCGACCGCATCCTTGTCAAACGCCTTAATGCCGTGCGTTTCAATGGTTGCTACGGCTGGACGCTCCATCACGTGAACAACCACAACATCGCCGTCCTGAGTGAGCGACACATCGCGGAAAAGTCCGGACTGATAAAGGGAACGGATGGCGCGGACACCCTTTTCGGCCGTGTATTCATCACCGGCGCGGAAAGGAAGATGCGAAAAGACCGTACCGGGCTCCGTACGCGTGAGACCCTCGACGCGGATGTCGGAAATCGTGAACGCCGAAGCAGAGCCGGCAAGTACGAATGCGGCGGCAAGCGCGGCCGTCAGGCGGGTAATAGTGGGGAGCTGCAAGACGATTTCTCTCTCAACACTGAATTCTGTATCCGGCCGCTTGGGAGTCACGGCCCCGGGCGCATCAACGACAAAGCGTCAGCCGGCAGCGCCCGAAAAATTGTTGTAAGGTTAGCACAAGGAACGGACCGTTCGAGCCGCCGCGGCGTGCTGAAAACCTCCGAAACGCTTCTCCATTGGTGCGGCCCTTTCATCCGCCGAGTCGGCCGATATCATTCATGGTTACGTAAACGGCTAGAAGCAGAAGGAGCGCCATGCTGACGGCACCGAGTTTTTCCTTCAGTCCTCTGGCAAGACTCCGTCCCATCAAGCCCTCGATGCCCAAAATGACGAGCTGTCCGCCGTCCAAAGCCGGAATCGGAATGAGGTTCATGAAGCCGATGGCGATCGAAATAAGCGCCACAAATTCCAAAAAGGCGCTGACGCCCGCCGTCAGTGCGCTGCCGGCCATGCCGGCAATGCCGACAGGCCCCGAGAGATTCTCGGTGCTCACCTCACCCTTAGCCATGCCCCCAACGGCCGCCGCTTGGAAACGCGTGAGCCCCACCACCTTGTCAAACGCAGTTTCAAGCGACTGCAGCGGCGTGAGACGAACGGTCACAAACTCAATGCCCGGTCCGAACCGCAGTTCTGCACGGCCGACCGCAGACTGAGTCTTCTCGTCGAGGATACGCTTTGGCACGAGCGAAATCTCAACTGGGGCCCCGGCACGATTGACTGAAAGCTGAACTGTTTTTTCGGGCGACGTTCGGATAGCGTCTGCAAATCCCTGCATGTCGGCGCGGCTGCCGTTGATCTTTTCAACGACGTCGCCCGACTTGAGGCCCGCAGCGGCGGCCGGTCCGTCAGCCTCAACCTTGAGAATCGTGACGCCGCGGCCGGCGAGGAGAAACCCCAGTTTCTGCAGCACAAACCCATTAGTCTTGGCTGCCTCGTCGAGCGACAAACCTGACAAATCAAAGTACCGCACATAGGATTCGCCTGTCTTTGCCCGCGAGAACGTTACCGGCACATCAGCCTTGCCCGTATGCTCGAGAAGCGCGGAATTGAAGTCCATGACGCCCACGATGCGTCGGCCGTCGACCGCCGTCACCAGATCCATCGCGCCCACTCCCTGCGTTTGGGCCTGCGAGGCCGGTGCCGGCTCCACATAAGGCGCAATGTCCCGCACGCCGATAGCACCCGAGGCGGTAAACAGCATGACGGCCAGCACGAAATTCATGAGCGGCCCTGCCGTCACAACGATCGCCTTTTTCCAGCGCGGCCCTGAATCAAACAACACGCCGGTCGGCTCGCGGCCCTGCTCGCGAAGCTCATCAGCCTCTTCAAAGGCCACATACCCGCCGATCGGCAGCAGCGACACGGCAAACTCCGTATCCCAGGCACGCCGGCGCCAAAGGACTCGGCCCATGCCGATTGAAAAGCGCTTGACACCGAAGCCGAGCCACTTGGCGGCCAAATAGTGACCGCCCTCATGAATCATGACCACGATGCCGATGGTGAGAAGAAAGCCCACAAGGCTCAGGAGTACAGAAAGCGTCATTCGGATGGCTGGTTACGACTAAAAAGGAAGTAACAAAAAACTCAGTTAAAGAATTCGGAGGCCGACAGTATTTCAGCGGCACGTGTGCGCGCTTCTACATCAATTGCAAAAATTTCTTCAACGGACTGCGGCGCCGGCGCGCTGAAGCGCTCTGTCGTCATTTCAACCAGTTTCATGATGCCCGTGAATGAAATTCTTTCATCAAGAAATGCCGCGACCGCAACTTCATTGGCCGCATTCATCACAATAGAGGATCCGTCGCGGCGGCGAAGTGTTTCTCGGGCAAGTTCCAGGAGCGGAAATGTTTCAAGATCCGGCGCCTCAAAAGTGAGCCTCCCGACACGCGTTAAGTCGAGAGCACCCACGCCGGAACTCACGCGCTGCGGCCACGACAGCGCCGCAGCAATGGGCGTGCGCATGTCCGGGTCGCCTAACTCCGCCATCACCGCTCCATCCTCAAAGGCCACCATCGAGTGGATCACCGATTCCGGATGCACCACAACGTCAATGCGGTCTTCTGGAAAGTCAAAGAGCCACGAGGCTTCAATCACCTCAAGTCCCTTATTCATCAGAGTCGCGCTGTCAACACTGATCTTGCGGCCCATGCTCCATTTCGGATGTTTGACCGCCATGGCAGGCGTGATGCCTTCGAGCGTCTTTCGCCCGCGAAACGGGCCGCCCGAAGCGGTGAGAATGATCCTTGCGCGGCTGCGCGCATTGGGGTCAGCTGCCGCAAGACACTGAAAAACCGCACTGTGTTCGCTGTCAACCGGAAAGAGCTCTGCGCCGCACTCGGTAACCGTCTTCATGAGCAGCGCCCCGCCGCAGACCACGCTTTCCTTATTAGCAAGCATCAGCCGTTTGCCCGTACGAGCAGCAGCAAAGGTGGGCGCCACCCCGGCAGCACCCACAATCGCCTGCAGTACGGCATCCGTCTCCGGATCCGCGGCGAGCGCTTCAACGGCATCTGAGCCGGCGAGCGCCTCGACGTCATGGCAGCCCGCCGCATCCAATGCGGCCCGCAGCGCTCCCTGCTTTGCTGGATCCGCGACAGCAGCCTGCTCCGCATGGGTAGCCCGAACCGCTTCAACAAGTTCGGGAATGCGGCTGCCGCCGGCAACGCTTTTCACACGCCAGTGTTCAGGGTGACGGCGGATGACGTCGACGGCCGAACGGCCGATCGAACCGGTAGCGCCAAGAAGCGAAATGGTCTGCATCGTTTTCTTTTTGTTGTGAGTTTGTGTGGAAGACGTATTTTCCGTCTTCTGCGGAAAGCCGGGTGATTTTAGGGCTGTTTTCGCGTGAGGCGAATGAGTGCAATTTCAGAGGCCGCGCCCAAACGAATCGGAAAGCCGTTCCACAGCCCCGTGCCGGGATGCACATACATCAGCGCACCGCTGCGGCGGTAAAACCCCCGCACGAAGCCGCCGTTGATAATCGCCACAGCCTCATCCATTCCCCAAATCTGCCCGCCGTGCGTGTGTCCGGAGAGCTGGAGCGCAAAAGAGGCTTGGGCGCAGTACTTGGGGAAGAATTTCGGCTGATGGGCCATCAGAATGCGCAGCGCCTCTCTAGATGCCGGCGCTCCGGCAAAGGTTTTTTCAATATTCGGCATTTCACGCCCAAAACGCGCAGCCATTGGGTCGCAAAGCCCTGCCAAACAGAGTTGGGCGGATTTGCCTTCTGGGTTCTTCACCTCCAGGACGGTATGGGTATTACGCAGAACGCGTATGCCGAGCGCCTCGATTTTGCGCATCCAGGCTTCATAGTCACCGTAGTGCTCATGATTGCCCTCGCACCCCCAGACGCCGTATTCGGCGCGCAGATCCGCAAAGGGCGCCACATCTCTTTCTCGGCGCTCAACGGTCCCGTCAACGAAGTCTCCGGTAATCAGAATCAGTTTGGGACGCAGTGCATTCACACGCTCCACGACGGCCCGGCTCCAAGGCTCCGTGAGGAGCGCCGAGGCATGGAGGTCGGAAAGCTGGACGAACTCGAAGCCTTCGAGCGCCGGAGGCAGATTCTCAATTTCGGCGGTATGACGGCGAACCTCGGGCGCACTGACTCCCTCAGAAACACCCGCCGCTGCCAAACCCGCCGCTGCCGCAGCAATGCCCAGCGCAGTGCGGCGGTCTTTCTGCACGACGTAATGCATCTTTTCTCCGGACCGTCCGGCCAGTACGCTGAGCAAAATCAGCACTTCGCGCACGGCCGTCAGGCCGCAGAGGAAAAGCAGTACCGCTTCGCCCGAATTCCCCGCAATGAGAAACCAGCGAGGCGCCTCCGGAGAAAGCAGGCCTCCGAAGAAAAAGACGGTGACGGTCGAAAACGATGCGGTTACGACCACAAGCAGCGCCAGAGCAGCTTTGAATCGGCGCGGCAGATCCAGCGGCAGCACGAACCGCCACAGAACCCAAAGGGCCATGATGAGATGAAAGACGGCAAATCGCATGAGTAGCGTCTAGAGGCTTAAGAGTCTGATCAAATAGGAAAATCGAGCCGATTTTAACGGCTCTGGATCCTCCTGAGCCGCCATTCAGGCTCCGCCGAAAGGAGTGAGTCGGCAAACGAATGCAACCGAATGCTCTGCTCAGCGGCTTTAAACCGCTTCTTCCTCAAGCCGCTCAAAAAGCGCTTCACCCGCCGTAGCACGGGCCAGTCCTGACTCCAGTCCCTCCACTTCGGGCTCCGGAACGAGGATTTCATAAGATGCATCGAACCGATAGTCCGACGTTACGATTTGTCCTCGAGCCGCTCGAAGGAGATTCTGGAAAATGCCGTCATGGGCCGTATCCATCGAAACCAAACAGCGTATGAGGACTTCTCGAGCCCGGGTCGGCACCTTTTCCAAACCGAGCTGTGCTGAACCCTGATAAGCACGGACCAATCCGCCGGTACCGAGCAAAATGCCGCCGAAGTAGCGCGTTACCACCACCACGACTTCGCCGATGCCGCTGTGCAGCACGGCAGTGAGCATCGGCCGGCCGGCCGTCCCCTTGGGTTCGCCGTCGTCGCTCGCGCCCACCTGCGCCGTTGAACCGGGTTCGCCGGCATTAAAGGCCCAGCAGTTGTGGGTTGCCTGGCTGTGCTCTTCACGAATCTTTTCAATGAACGCGTGAGCAGCCTCTGGCGATGCCGCGCGGCCCACCGTGACGATGAAGCGGGAACGCTTCACCGTCTCCTCTTCGCGAAAGAAGCCCCCGGACGGCAGATCGGGAACGAGATAGCCCTCGGTCATCGGCCGTCAGGTCAGAAAAGAAGAATGGCGAGCATGATCCAGGTCGCCGCCGGAAGCACCGGCAGGCTCGCATCCATGCGGTCGAAGAAGCCGCCGTGGCCCGGCAGCATGTGCGAAGAATCCTTGATGCCCGCCAGACGCTTGAGCATCGATTCCCACAGATCGCCTGCGATGGAAAGCGCAATGAGACCCGCGAGCACAATCAGTCCCCAGACAAAACCCGCGTGCTCAAAGACGAAGTTTGTGAAGACATTCTTCTGGTCGCAGAACCACCACGTCAGGATGAAGAAAATGATAACGATCACGTAGGCGCCGATCGCGCCTTCCCAGGTCTTGTTGGGCGAAATCGCCGGACACATCTTATGCTTGCCCCAGGCGCGGCCACAGAAATAAGCGCAGATGTCTGCGCCCCACACGATGAGGAAGACCGACAAAACCAATACCCAGCTGCCGGCTTCGTAGAGCCAAAGAAGCGACAAATAAGCCGACGGCACAAAGATCACCGCCGTCGTCAGGCAGGTGAGCACGTTCACTTTGAAGCCGTTATAGCGGTGGAAGAGTTCCGCAAAGAAGATCACGCCCCAGGCCACCATCACTCCGCCGTTCACGATAAAGAGGAACCAGTCCATCTTTGGGAGCGCCTGCGCCCAATAGAGAGAAAACTGCGAAATCATTTCGATCGCTGCAATGAGCGCAGCCGGCACCGGGCCCAGGTTCCCAATGCGGAGCCACTCATAGAGCACCAGCCCGAAGCAGATAGCCATCACCCCGGCAAAAGCCAGCGGACCGGCCCAGATGGCGAACCACAAAATCAGGAGCAGTACAACTGCAGTGGCAACGCGAAGCTTCAGCATGGATGTTCTCTTTGGAGCAGGAAGTGATTATTGTTGTTGGGATCTAAACGACATGCCGGCTGACGTCCGTTCGTCAGGATGCAGCACTTCACAGCCGTTGGCTCGCATTTTAGACTGAGCTTGCCGCTTTCTGGCTTAAGAGAAGCCTCCGTGAAGTATCCGGACCTTGCTTGAGGCAGTCTGAGCAGATGAAAAAGCCGCTGCCGGCTCAGCCGATCAGACAAACAAATTTGCCTCTGAATAAAGAACCGCCCTGCCGGCAAGTTTGACCCGGTCTCCGACTCTGCGGCAGTAAAGCGTTCCGCCGCGCTTTGAAGCCTGCCGAGCAATCAAATCCGTCTTGAGGAGCTTATCGGCCCACAGCGGCACAATATGACAGTGACCGGAGCCGCATACCGGATCTTCGGCAACATTGAGTTTCGGCGCAAAACTCCGGCTGACGCAGTCATACTGACTGCCGCGCGCGGTGATGTGGGTGAGCAGGCCGTCAAGCCCGAGGAGGAGTTCCGAATTCGGCGCCGCATCGCAGACCTGACGCTCATCCCCCAAAACACAAACCAAGTCCCGCCCCATCCAAGCCTCAAGCGGCCGAACACCGAGCGCAGCCGTCATTGCTTCGGTGACAGGAACGGACGAAAGCGCATAAGCCGGAAAATCCATTTCGAAGCGGTCGCCGGAACGCTTGACGTTCAAACCGCCGCTTTTCGTTTGAAATGAAATTTCGCCGGCATTGGGTTCATAAAAGCGCATCAGCACATAAGCCGTTGCCAGCGTGGCATGCCCGCAGAGATCAATTTCACCGCCCGGCGTGAACCACCGCAGACCATAAGATCCGGCATTCTTTATGGCAAAGGCTGTTTCCGAAAGGTTGTTTTCAACGGCAATCAGCTGCATCAGCTCGTCCGAGAGCCAGGTGTCCAACACGCAGACCGCCGCGGGATTGCCTTCAAACAAATGGTCTGCAAAAGCATCGACAACGTAGCACTTCATCGGGAAACTCCGCCTTGGAAAGCTTGAAATGCACTTCAGCCGGCTTTTCTCAATTGCTCGCTCGTCATGCCAAAGCGCCGTTCGCGTCCAACATACCACGCCAGGGCATCGTCGAATGCTTCGCCGTCAAAATCCGGCCAGAGCGTATCGGTAAAGTAAAACTCTGCATAAGCCGCCTGCCAAAGAAGGAAGTTGGAGATGCGGCGCTCACCGCCCGTGCGCACGAGCAGATCCACTTCGCCCAGCTCCGCGGCGCAAAGCCTTTTTTCCACGCCCTCCATCGTCAGCTCACCCTCGGCTGCAGCGGCCTGAGCAGCCTGCAGCATGTCCCAGCGGCCGCCGTAATTGGCGGCGATAACGAGCGTCATTTTGCTGCCGGCAGCCGTTGCGGCTTCGGCCGCATCAATGGTTTCATTGAGCGCAGAGCTAAAGCCCGTACGGTCGCCAATTACGCGCAGACGAACGCCGGCCTCTGACAAAGGTTTGCGCCAGCGCTCCAGTCCGAGGGCAAAAAGCTTCATGAGCGCAGTCACTTCCGCAGCCGGCCGACGCCAGTTTTCGCTTGAAAAAGCAAAAACGGTCAAAGCCTTCACGCCGCGCTGTGCAGCAGCTTCAACCACCCGCTCCAGAGCCTCTACACCCTTGCGGTGTCCTTCAACGCGCGGAAGGCAGCGAGACTGCGCCCAGCGGCCGTTGCCGTCCATGATGACGGCAACATGCTTGGGGATGGAAATGTCTTTAGACATGGCGGCGGCCTGAAAGAACGATGGTGCCCGATGCGGCAACGGAAAATTTCGGCATCGAGTCTAGCAAGGTGAAACGCCGTGCAGCGTTCGAAAATGAAAACGAATTTATCTTGTAGACACAGGCATTAATGGGCTGCGGCCTCATTTTTCACAGATTTGAAGAAGCGCACTCCAGACGTATTCCGCAGAATCGATGCAGCCGTGAGCATCTCGGTCTGCGCCCAACAGCGGAGCAGTACCGCTCGCCGCCGTACAAGCATTAAGCAGCACCGGCATCGCAGCCATCAGCACGAATTCGGCGGTTTTTCTCATCATCCGCTCCGAAGCGTTCATTTGTCGCAAAAAAGAAAAGCCGCAAAAAGCGTTAGGCATTGGATCGCCCGCGCTCTGCGGCTTCCCGACAGTCATGACGAACGTTGCTGACTGCGGCGTCCCATACGGCATTAGACCGTCATGATTTCCTTATCTTTCTCGGCGATCACCTTGTCGATTTCAGCCACAAAGCGATCCGTGAGCTTCTGGATTTCGGTTTCATAGCGACGCTGATCGTCTTCAGAGATTTCCTTATCCTTCTCCAGACGTTCGAGCTGCGTATTGGCGTCACGGCGCAGATTGCGCACTGCCACCTTGGCTTCTTCGCCGAACCCCTTCACTACTTTGGTGAGTTCGCGGCGGCGTTCCTCGGTAAGCGGAGGCAGCGGCACGCGAATCGTGTCGCCCGAAGTGGCCGGGTTAAGACCCAGGTCCGAATCGCGAATCGCTTTTTCGCAAACCTTCACCATGTTCTTTTCCCACGGCTGCACCGTCAGGGTATGCGCATCGCCCACGCCCACCTGAGCAACCTGATTGAGGGGCGTCGGGCAGCCGTAGTAGTCGACGCGAATCTTGTCGAGCAGACCCGTGCTTGCGCGGCCCGTACGGATGCGCGTGAAATCGTCGCGAAGCTTCTCAACAGTTACGCCCATCTTATGCTGGGTCTGCTGGATGACATCGGCAGCAGTCATGAATGATTCTCCTGAGATCCGCAGCGCCGGCTTGACGTGAACTTCATCTTCCCGAAGGCGTGACCCCGTCCCGTGAAGCCGCGTTGTTCCCCGGCTGAATGGTTCAGGCCGGCGGATGAAAGCGCTGCATTAAATTGAAATCTGGTACGAACATGGGCCGAAAACATCGTCTCCGGCCCATGTCTTAGCTAAAGGATTGTAGCAAGGCTCTATTACGAATGAACGAGCGTGCCTTCCTTTTCGCCAAGGAGCACGCGGCGAAGCGCACCCTTCTTATTGATGTTGAAGACTTTGATCGGCAGGCCTTGTTCGCGGCAGAGGGCGAAAGCAGTGGCATCCATCACCTTGAGATTGCTGCGCAGCGCCTCGTCGAAGGTGATTTCGTCATACATCGTGGCTGTCGGATCCTTTTTCGGATCAGCCGTATAGATGCCGTCGACCTTGGTGGCCTTGAGAACGATGTCGGCACCCACTTCCGCGCCGCGCAGCGCTGCGGTCGTATCCGTGGTCATAAAGGGATTGCCCGTGCCGGCGGCGAAAATAACAACGCGGCCGAGACGCAGATGACGCAGCGCCTTGCCGCGGATATAGGGTTCGGCGACCTGTTCGATGTTCAGCGCTGACTGCACGCGGGCTTCAATGCCGTTGTTGCGGCAGCAGTCCTGCAGCGCCATGGCGTTCATCACTGTTGCGAGCATGCCCATGTAGTCGCCGGCGGCGCGGTCCATACCGGTAGCGCCGAGTGCGACGCCGCGGAAGATGTTGCCGCCGCCCACCACGATGCCTACCTGTACGCCGAGGTCCAGCGCCGTACGGAGCTCTTCAATCATGTGCTGCAGCACTGCGCGGTTGATGCCGAAGCTGTCCTCGCCCATCAGGGCTTCGCCTGAAAGCTTCAGCAGAATGCGCTTGTAGCAGGGCTTGGCCTGTACGTCCATTTGTTGTTCTCCTCACACCTTCACATTAACCCGCAGAGCATGCTCTGCAGACATTGGGCGAAATTATACGCGGTGAGGAGGTTTACCTAGATGCCTTTTTTAGGCCAAGCAGCAAAACACCGTCGACAAAACGCACAAAAGCCGCCCATTGCTGGACGGCCTTTGTTTGGCGAAGCCTCATCGCTCACTCACGGATTCAAAGAAGGCTGTTTTGGCGTCATCCTCCCCGCCCGTGCATGCGGTGAGAAAAGACTTTCAGCCATCCCTTGCAGCCGTAAGGTGCTGCTCGAGGCGATTCCCTCTTTAGCGTTCAAAGAGCCTTCCCAAACCGCTCTCGAGCGCGGTTCATCAGGCCTTCGCCAATCGCTTCGCGGGAATCGATATCCGTTTCTTTAAAGCGCAAGCCCGATTAGGCCTTGGCAGCGGCAGCCTGCTGGGCAGCCACTTCAGCGGCGAAGTCGTCAACACGCTTTTCGATGCCTTCGCCCACAACGTAGAGAACGTAGGAGGCGATCTTGGCATCGGCAGCCTTCAGGAGGTCAGCCACAGACTTCTTGTCGTCCTTAACGAACGGCTGGTTGACGAGCGTGACTTCCTTGAGGAACTTCTTGACGGAGCCTTCGGCGATGCGTTCGAGCATGGCTTCGGGCTTGCCGGCTTCGCGGGCCTTCTCGATGGCGATGCGGCGTTCGGAGTCGATCAGGGCGTGATCGATGCCGGTTTCGTCGATAGCCTTCGGCTTGGTGGCGGCGATGTGCATGGCGATGTCGTGGGCGAGCTCTTCGTTGCCGCCAACCATGTCGACGAGAACGCCGATACGGGAGCCATGGACATACTGTTCAATGAAGCCCTGAGCTTCGACGCGGGCGAAGCGGCGGAACGTCATGTTTTCGCCGATCTTGCCGACGAGAGCCTTGCGGACGCCTTCAACCGTGGTTTCACCGAGCGGGAGCTCGAGGAGCGCAGCGACGTCGGCCGGGTTCTTTTCGGCGACGAGCTTGACGGCTTCGCGAGCCATCTGCAGGAACTCGGGGTTCTTCGCAACGAAGTCCGTTTCGGAGTTCACTTCGAGGATCGCACCGAGCTTCTTGTCGTCGGAGACGTAGACCACCACGACGCCTTCGGCCGTCACGCGGCTGGCAGCCTTCGTGGCTTTGTTGCCGAGCTTGACGCGCAGGATTTCTTCAGCCTTGGCCATGTCGCCATCGGCTTCCGTAAGCGCCTTCTTGCACTCCATCATCGGGGCGTCGGTCTTGAGACGCAATTCCTTCACCTGGGCGGCGGAAATAGCAGCCATGTTCTGTTACTCCAAAATTGAGAACGAAAAAAATCGAAAGAATTCTAAGAAAAAAGGGAGCTCTTGTGCGAGCTCCCTTTCTCATGTCGGAGTGTTCTGCGGCGCATCGAACCCACTAACGGTCTTCAGCGTCCGCTGCACTCCTCTTTGAAGCTCGCGGCGGAATTATTCCGCGGCAGGGGCTTCGGCCGGAGCGGCCTCAACAACCTCGACGAACTCTTCGTCAGCGGCCTTTTCGCCTTCGGCGGCGACGGCGCTGTCAGCGCGACCGGCGATCACGGCGTCGGCAATGCCGGCGGCGTAGATCTGGACGGCCTTCGAGGAGTCGTCGTTGCCCGGGATGACGTAGTCGATGCCGTCGGGGGAGCCGTTCGTATCGACAACACCGATCACGGGAATGCCGAGCTTGTTGGCTTCCTGAACGGCGATCTTGTGGTAGCCCACGTCAACGATGAAGAGGGCGTCGGGAAGACCATTGAGATCCTTGATGCCGCCGATCGACTTGTTGAGCTTTTCAACGTGACGCTGGAAGTCAAGGGCTTCCTTCTTCGTGAGCTTGGCGGCGGTGCCGTCTTCGAGCTGCTCTTCCATGTCCTTGAGGCGCTTGATCGTGCCGCGAACCGTCTTGAAGTTCGTGAGCGTGCCGCCCAGCCAGCGCTGGTCAACCCAGCAGCAGCCGGCGCGCTGCGCTTCCTGAGCAACGATTTCACGTCCGCCGCGCTTCGTGTCAACGAAGAGGATGCGGCCGCCCTGGCTCGCGAGCTGACGAGCGAACTTAACCGCTTCGTCGAACATCACGACGGTCTTTTCAAGATTGATGATATGAATCTTGTTGCGGGAGCCGAAGATGTACTGGGCCATCTTCGGGTTCCAGAAACGAGTCTGATGGCCGAAGTGGCAACCCGCTTCGAGCATTTCACGCATGCTGACCATTTGAATTTTCTCCAAGGTTTGTCAGTCTGACACGACCTGCAGGAACCGCTTCTTCTAGTGATGAATGAACGGCACCTCGGGCGCAGGCCGCGCGCAATGTACATACCCGGGCCGACCAAGGCTTCCGGGCGCTTATGGAAATGTTCCGGCTCGAAGTAGATCACCTCGAGCCGAATCAAGCGCGCAATTTTACGGGCGCAGTTAAAGGAATTCAAGCCGTTTATCGACTTTTTTCATTCCGAGCCTTTATTCCAAGGGCTTGGCGCTCTTCACATCGAGCTTGGTGCTGTTCCAATCACGGTCAACCTTGGCGCGGATCTCCATGAGCTTGCCGCGATGAACCATTGACCAGTTGCGGTCGTGATCGAGTTCAGCGGTAATGACGCCGCCCGCCTCGTCCTGGAACTCATACTTGTCACTCTTGATGTGGCTCGTAAAGCGTCCGCGAAGGATGACGTACTCATCATCAGCGCCGTTCTTGATCACATTCTCAACCGTGGTCGGCGTCGTGGGACCGAAGCCCTGCGGGGCCTTATCCTGCGAAGTCTGCGCAGCGGCGGGAGCATCAAAACCCTGGGGCGCGGTGCCCGATGCGGCCTGAGCAGCGAGCGGGAGAGCGGCAGCAAGCGCGAGTGCGAAGAGAGCAGTGCGGATATTCATGGTGAAACCTCTCTATGAATAACATGTGTCGTAGGAGTGTTCGAACCGCCGGGGAAAAGCAGCTCCAAACATTTTTCCTATCTGGTTGAGGTTCAGTTTAGAAAGCATCAATTAGGATGTGCTGAGGCATAGATGAGCTGCGCCTTAGTTTTGCCGAAAAATATCTTGAGCGCAGTAAAATCGCGAACATTGACGCTGCGGCGGCAGGCTTTAGTCTCCTGCGGCAGCGCTGATCAACATAAATCATTAAGCGTCCGCCTCTCTCAGATAAAGAGCAGCGGACTGCCGACACATTCATTTTCTCCGCAGCCCATACGGCAGCTTCAATCGTTTGCCGCCTGATGCCGGAGTTTGCTTTCCAATCATGTCCATTTCCATTAAAACGCCCGAAGACATTGCCGGTCTGCGGATTGCCGGCCGCCTTGCCGCCGAACTTCTCGACTACCTCACGCCTTTCGTCAAACCCGGCGTTTCCACGGGCGAACTCGATCGTCTTGCTTACGACTACACCGTCAACGTTCAGGGCTGCATTCCCGCTTGTCTCGGCTACTGCCCTCCGGGCATGACGCCCTACCCCGCCACCACCTGCATTTCGATCAATCACGTGGTCTGCCACGGGATCCCGAGCGACAAAAAGATTCTCAAGACGGGCGATATTGTCAACATCGACGTCACCAGCATCAAGAACGGCTACCACGGCGACACTTCGCGCATGTTCGTGGTCGGCAAACCAACCATCGCCGGCAAGCGTCTGGTTGATCTGGCCTTCGGCACCATGTGGGCCGGCATTGACGCCGTCCGTCCGGGCGGGTGCTTCAATGACATCGGCCGTGCCTGCCAGGCTTACGCCGACGCCAACGGCATCTCGGTTGTGCGCGACTACGGCGGTCACGGCATCGGCAAAGGGTTCCATGAAGAACCCCACGTCAACCATTTTCCCGTCAACCGTCCGACGCCCAAGTTTGAACCGGGCATGGTCTTCACGGTTGAACCCATGGTGAACGCCGGCCGCTACGGCGTCACGATGCTCAATGACGGCTGGACGGTTGTCACCAAGGATCACTCGCTGTCCGCACAGTGGGAGCATATGGTGCTGGTGACTGAAACGGGCTACGACGTGCTGACGGTGAGCAAAGGCACGCTCCCGCCTCCGGCCTTCGTGAAGGGCTGGCATCTGCCGGAAAACCTCTAAACGAACTCAGCGGTCTGCCGCATTCCGCCAGATCCTGATCAAGGCGGCTCGTCAGCGCATGAAGCGCGGCGGCCGCCTTTTTCTTATCCTTTAGGCATCCAACCGCTTCTCACCGATCCTGCCCTTATGCCCTACGAACTGCCTTCCGATGCTGTTGCCGGCGTCGTGCGCACTTTTCAAGCCGCCCGAGAGCGTCTTGCCCAAGCGTGGCGCGAGCATCGCTCCACGGACGACTATCTGAGGAGTCACTCCGCCCTGCTCGACGCTGCGGTGAAGTCTCTTGCGGAACTCGCTGAGCTGCCGACAGACCGTTTAGCCATCGAAGCAGTGGGCGGATTCGGACGACGAGAGCTCTTTCCCTATTCCGATATTGATCTGCTGGTGCTCCTTGAAGATGAAGCTGGCGAAGATCCGATACTCGCAGAACACCTCTCGGCCTTTCTTTCCGCTCTGTGGGAGCTCGGACTCACGGTGGGCGCAGCGGTCCGAACCCGCACCGAATTCACCGTCGAAGCCGGCAAAGACGTCTCCATCGCCACAACCTATCTTGAATCGCGGCTCCTGCTTGGCAGCGCCCGCCTGTATTACGACGCCAAGGACGACTTCTTCGCGGCGCTCGACGCCCGAGCGTTCTTTCGCGACAAAATGCTCGAACTCAAGCGCCGGCATCAGAAGTTCGACGATACGCCCTATGCGCTCGAACCCAACCTGAAGGAATCTCCGGGCGGCCTTCGCGATCTGCAGGTCTTTCTCTGGTGCGCTCGAGCCGCCGGTTTAGCCGACAGCGTGGAGGCGATGCACCGCGCGGATCTCATTACCGAGCGCGAAATGCACACCATCCGGCAGTGCTACGAATTCCTGAAAACGATCCGCATCGAACTTCATCTGCTTGCCAAACGCGATGAAGACCGGCTTCTCTTTGATGTTCAGGAGGAATTAGCGAGCCGCCTCGGCTACCGGGCAACAGGGCTCATGCGGGCCTCCGAAGCGCTGATGAAGCGCTACTACTGGCACGCCAAATCCGTCGTGCAGATGTCGATTATTCAGCTGCAGACCATTTCCGACCGCCTGTTCGGCGGCTCTTCGAGAGCCACGCCGCTGCGGCTTGAATCCGCCTTTCTGGCTCGCGGCGACGAAATGGACATTGTGGCCGAGAATATCTACGAAACGGATCCCAATGCCATTTTGCGCACCTTTCTGGTGTTTGCTACGCACCCCGAACTCACACGGTTTTCAACGCGGCTCTTGCGCGCGCTTTGGCATGCTGCGCCTGAAATCGGCCCCGCCTACCGCGACAACCAGCGAAACCAAGCAACCTTTCTTGAGATTCTGAAGCTCGAAAAAGGCGCGGATGACGCCTTCGTGATGATGAATGCCTGGGCCATTCTCGGGCGCATGCTGCCGGCCTGGCGTCACGTGGTCGGACAGATGCAGCACGACCTTTATCACATCTATACGGTCGACCAGCATTCGCTGCTCGTGGTCAAAAACCTCTGCCGCCTGCGCCGCAGCGAGCACGCGCATGAATATCCCCTCTGCACCCAGCTCATGACGGCGCTGCCGAATTCATGGCGGCTGATCGTTGCCGGCCTTTTCCATGACATTGGCAAGGGACTGGGCGGCGGTCATGAAGTGATCGGCGCAGAAAAGTCGGATGCATTCTGCAGACGCTTCGGGCTTTCCGAGCCCGACCGCGAATTCATCCACTTTCTCGTGCTCAAACACCTCGTCATGAGCCGAGTGGCGCAAAAGGAAGATATTTCGGATCCGAGTGTGGTTGAACGCTTCGTTGAACTCGTCGGCACCAAAGAGCGCCTCGATGCCCTTTACCTCCTCACCACCGCCGACATTCGGGCAACGTCCCCCAAGGTCTGGACGCCCTGGAAAGCCGGTCTCTTGGAGACCCTCTACAAGTCGGCCGTTGAGCGGCTCAACGGCTCCGAAGCCGAGAAGTCTGTCACCAGCATTATCGACGACCGCCGTGCGCGGGCTGCGGCCCTTGTGCACGGCGTCACGGACGCTACGCGCGAAAAGTTCTGGAAAGAACTCAACCTCGTCTACTTCATGCGTCATTCGGCCGAAGAAATCGCCTGGCATGCTGAGATGCTCGCCGAACGTGCGGACAGCCCCGATCCCGTCGTCAGAGTCAAACGCGGCACGGCCGAAGGCAGCCTCATCGTGCTTCTCTATCTGCCTGACACCAAGGGACTTTTCCTGCGGGCAGTCGCCTTTCTCGGCAAATCGGGCCTCTCCGTGGTCGATGCGCGCATTCACACTACCTCTCACGGCTGGGCGCTCGACACCTTTGTGGCTAACGACGCCTTCGCGAAGTTCGCTTCGACCGACAGTCTGAGAAAGCTCGAACGGGACTTCGCTGCCGCCCTGACCAACGGGAAGCCCTTGCCGCCGGCGCCGAAATGCCGGCTTTCCCGCCGTTCGCGGCACTTTCCCACCCGTCCTTCGGTGCAAATTCAGCCCGACGAATCCGGCCGAGCTTTCATCCTCAATATCGTCGCCACCGACCGTTTGGGACTGCTTTATGCCATCTCCAAAGTCCTTGCCAAGTACGACGTGAATCTGCAGACCGCCAAGCTCGCCACGCTCGGCGAACGCGCCGAAGACGTCTTTCTCATTGACGGCGAAGCGCTGCACGACGACGCCACGCTGCTCCAGCTGGAAGCGGAGTTAATCGAAGCCCTCCTGCCTAAGTCGAACTAAGGCAATCGATCAGCGCCCACGCAAAATAGGAGAAAGGTCCGCCGCCCGATTGAGCACGTCGGGCGCGGACCTTCAGAAAAAACGGAAGACGCGTGTTCTGCTTTAGAAGACGAGCTTCGAGATGCACCAGCCGATCAGCGTGCCGCTTACGACGAAGACGACGCCCGGACGCAGATAAGAGTGGTTGATGACGAATGTGCCGAGGCGAGTGGTCCCCGTACGGTCAAAGGCCGTGCAGCCGATCTGCGCGCCGCCCGGAATGAGGAAGTCGCCGTAGCAGCAGGCCCATGTACCGATCAGGAATTCCGGCGGGAGTCCAAACTTCAGCCCGAGCGGCATCATGATCGTCGTCGATACCGTCGGCGAAAAGATCACGCTCGAAGCGAGGAATGCAGCAACGCAGAAAACGAAAGGCGCGCTCTGAGCAATGCCCGAGAAGACATCGGCGAGCAGCTTCGTGTGCAGGTCAAAGAACGTCCCCGTACACCAGGCAATACCGAAGACGCCTACAACGCCGATCAGACCGGAGCGGAAGACCGAACCGGAAGCAAACTTTTCAGGCGGCACTCGGCAAAGCATGATGATGAAGAAAGCCGTAGCCAGCATCACCATCTGAATGAGCGACGGGATCGAAAGCTGTGAAACCTTGCCGGCGGTTTCCCATGCAGGGCGAAGACCCGGAATGGAACCCACGCAGATCGAAACAAGGATGCCGATGAGGAAAATGGCCACTGCGCGGCGGGCGAAGGGCTTCTCTTCGAACTTCTTTTCGCCTTCGGTTACCCCAGCGAGCCACTGGTAGTCACCGTTGGTCAGACGACGCTTGAATTCAGGATCATCCTCGAGTTCAGCGCCGCGCCAGAAAACGGAAAGCGCCGTCACACAGATCGTCAGGAGGAAGGTCGGGACGGTCACCGCCAGAATCTGCCAGAAGGCCACGCCTTGGGTCGCCATGATGCCCACCATAGCAGCCATGGCCGCGGACATGGGCGAAGCCATCACGCCAATGCCCGCGCAGATCACTGAGGCCGACACAGCGCGTTCAGGACGAACCTTGGCCGAGGCAGCCACTTCGGCCACCACCGGATAGACGGCGAAGGCCACATAGGCCGTTCCCACCAGCATCACGAAAAAGGAGCAGACGAAGGGCCCGGCGAACGTAATGGCTCGCGGCCACTTGCGAAGGAGCTTCTCAGCCCATCGCACCAGCAGATCCAGACCGCCCGAACCCTGAAGAACAGATGTGCAGGCAATCACTGCCGTAATAATGAGCAGGACGCTGGTCGGAGGAGACCCCGGCTGAATGCCCATGCCCAAAACAAGAATACAGACGCCGAGACCGCCTGCTGCGCCGAGGCCGACGCCGCCCAAGCGGCCGCCTACGGCCACACAGACAAGCACGACGGCCAGCTGAAGCCAAATAGAGATCCATTTCCATGATGCTTTTGATAATTGGTGGTATTTGTGCGAGCTAAAAGTGCCGGAAACTGCCTCTGCGGCAGGCTTTCGGCACCTTTAGCGGCGGTAATTTTAGAAGATCTCAATGGGGAAGAACTAGTCCTACCACCGCTTTTGCAGTACCTAGAGCATGCAGTAGATGGCATAGCCGGCAGCCACGCCCGTGATCACATGCACGCATCCCGGCAGGAGATAGGAGTGGTTGAGCACCCAGCTGCCCAAATGCGTCGTGCCCGTACGGTCGAACGAACAGCAGCCGATCTGTGCGCCGCCCGGAATGAGGAAATCACCGCAGGTTGCCGGGTAAAGCGCCACCAAAAGGAGCGGCGGGATGCCGATGGCTGCGCCGAGCGGCATGAGCGCTACCACGGTTGCCGACGGGCTGAGAATCACCGCTGAGAAGAAAAAGAGCACGAGTCCGAAGAGGAGCGGCGTCGATTCAGCCATGGTCTTAAAGAGCGACACAAACTGGTCGTGATAGCCGTCAAAGAACGTCCCGGTCAGCCAGGAAATGCCGAAAACACCCACCACGCCGATGAGACCGGCGCGGAAAACCGAGCCGTCGGCGAATTTGTGCGGCGGAATCTTGCAGGCCACGATGATGAAGAGGCCGCAGGCGAGCATCACCATCTGAATAAGCGACGGGATCGGCAGCGTGCTGGTGCGGCCGTCAGGCGTCGTCCATGTCGGCAAAAGCCCTTTGAAAAAGCCCAGGAGCAGCACAACCGCCACACCCATCGCGAAAATGGCGACCGAGAGACGCACCTTATTGAGGCCCGAAGATTTCGCATTTTTGTCGTCCGTGCGCGAGAGGACCAGATCCTCAAAGTCGCCCTCGGCAACGCGGCGCTTGAATTCGGGATCATCTTCGAGCTCCGTGCCGCGCCAATAAACCGAAAGGCAGGTTGCAGCAGTGGCAATGATGAAGGCCGGCACCGAAATCATCAGGATGTCAAGAAGCGACACGTTGTAGGGCGAAAGCGACGCCACCAGCGCTGCAGTTGCGGCGCTCATCGGCGAAGCCACCACGGCAATGCCCGCAGAGATGACCGAGGCCGCAATCGGACGCTCGGGACGCACGCGGGCCTGAGTGGCCACTTCTGCCACCACCGGGTAGACCGCAAAAGCCACGTAGGCCGTCCCCACAAAGATCACGAAGAAGGAACAGACAAAAGGCGCGACGAACGTAATGGCTTTGGGCCACCGCCGCAGCATCCGCTCGGCAATCTTCACCATCTAGTCCAGACCACCGGCCCCCTGCAGAATCGATGTGCAGGCGATGACGGCCACAATAATGAGAATGGTTGAAACGGGCGGAGAACTCGGCTTGAGGCCGAAGAAAAGCACCAGAATGCAGACGCCGAGGCCGCCGGCGGCGCCTAGACCAACGCCGCCGTATCGGCCGCCGAGGCCGATGCAGAAGGCAACAGTGAAAAGCTGCAGCCAAAAATTAAGATCGGTTTCCATGATGTATCTCCAGACTTTTCGAGACGAAAAAGTCCTGCTGGGCTGCAGCATCTGCAGCCCAGATCAATGCTGAAAGCTCAAAGAAAGACGGGTGCGGCCGACGACGGTGTGAGGAAGACGTACGACCGCACCCAAGAGGGAGGGAATGGAGCCGCCCTAAAGGCGGGTCTCATTAAGCCTGGAGGGCTTTGGCTTCCTCAGAGAGAACCTTATCGGCGTGTTCGAGCTGCTCACGGACGCGTTCGGGCGCCGTGCCGCCGAATGACCGGCGTGCTTTCACACAGGTTTCGAGCGAGATTTCTTCACGGATATCCTCCTCAATCTTGTCGGAGAACTGACGGTATTCGTCCATAGTGAAGTCGTCGAGACGCTTGTTATGCTTGATGGCGTAGTTCACCATTGACCCCACGATGTGGTGCGCTTCACGGAAGGGAATGCCTTTCTTAGCGAGGTAGTCAGCAAGGTCCGTCGCATTGGCGTAGCCCATGTCCGCTGCGCGGCGCGTCCGCTCTGCGTTCACTTTCATCTTGGCGATCATCGGCGTCACGATGGCGAGGCTGTCGAGGAGCGTGTCGATCGAATCAAAAACCTGTTCCTTGTCTTCGGACAAGTCTGTGTTGTAGGCGAGCGGAATGCCCTTCATGATGGTGAGCATCGCCATGAGATTGCCGTACATGCGGCCGGTCTTGCCGCGAATCTTTTCGGCAATGTCCGGATTCTTCTTCTGCGGCATGATGGAGGAACCCGTGCAGAAGTCGTCGGAGAGTTCAATAAACTTGAATTCCTGCGACGAGAAAGTGACGAGCTCTTCGCACAGGCGGCTCAGGTGCATGTAGCACATTGCCGCTGCGGCATTGAATTCGACCATGTGGTCACGATCGGAAACGCTGTCGATCGAATTTTCGGTCGGCCCATCAAAGCCGAGCGCTTTGGCCGTAAAGTCGCGGTCAATCGGGAAATCCGTGCCGGCGAGCGCCGCAGATCCCAAGGGACAGCGTCCCATGCGCTTATAGAGGTCGCCAAAACGCGTGAAATCGCGCTCAAGCATCCAGAAGAACGCCATCATCCAGTGCGCGAAGAGAATCGGCTGGCCCGTCTGCATGTGCGTGAAGCCCGGCATGATCACGTCGGCATTGGCGCGCGCCACCGCGACGCACTCTGCCTGCAGTCCGCGGATGGCCGCCTGGACCTCGCGGATCACATGACGCAGATACATCTTCGTAGAGGTCGTCGTCTGGTCATTGCGGCTGCGGCCGGTGTGGAGCCGCCCGCCCGCCGGGCCGACAATTTCGGTCATGCGCTTTTCGATCGCCATATGGATGTCTTCGTCCTTGACGGTGAAGACAAACTTGCCCGAGCGGATTTCTTCGGCAACTTGGTCAAGCCCTCGGCAGATGGCCTGCGCATCCGCTTCGGAAATAATGCCCTGACGCGCAAGCATCGCGGCATGCGTCTGCGAATCCTTGATGTCAAACGGGCACACACGCTGCTCGAATGGAATCGTCGCATTGAACTTTTCAACCAGTTCGTTGGCCGGCAGGTCAAAACGACCGCTGCGGCTCTTGCTCTCTTGGCTGCTCATGAATCTCTCTCCATTTTGCTGGTGGTTTCATTGATGTCATCTTCGACAACATCATCGTCATGAGCGACATTTTCTCTATATTGTCGACAATATAAAAGATAATGTTGTCATAATATTGACGGCGCTCAAAGTCGCCTGCCTCGTCTTTACGCTACTCGGAGAGCGACAAAGAGCTTCATTTCGGCTTAGGATTCAATTCGCACACAGCCCGCACCATCCAAAGGAACCACCATGAGTCAAGAAAAACTCATTCCCGCTGATCAAACCAAATGCGCCGAATTGGCGCGCTTCGTCGTTCGTACAACCTTTGACGATCTTCCTGAAGCCATCGCGCAAAAGGCCGTCCGCCACATCCTCGATTCCATCGGAGCCGGCACGGCCGGCGCCATTGCACCGGAAACGACGATCCTCACGCAGACGCTTCATGCCGCTGGGGAAGGCAGCGGCGCCGCTCCGCTTTGGGGACGCGGCGAAAAAATGACCCCGCTCAATGCCGCCCTCGTCAACGGCACCGCCTCTCATGCTTTTGAACTTGACGACACAGGCGGATGCGACCATTCCGGCGCAGTGGTTGTGCCGGCCGCCGTCGCTGCGCTCGAACTTGCCGGGCGCCCTGTTTCCGGCAAAGAATTCATTACCGCCGTGGTGCTCGGCTACGACATCGCCCGCAGAGCGCTCGAAGCCTGCGGCGCTTACGAACCCCACAACGGTGCGGGTTTTCATTCCACGGGTACCTGCGGCCCCTTCGGGGCAGCTGCGGCCGCCGCCAAGATTCTCGGACTGAATGCGCTCCAGACGCGTCACGCGCTCGGCATTGCCAGCGCCTACTCAGGCGGCCTCTGGGCCTGCGTTCATGACGGCGCTCAGAACAAGCGCCTGCATGCGGGCCATGCGGCTCAGGGCGGTCTCATGAGCGCGCTGCTGGCTCGTCAGGGCTTCACGGGGCCGGCTCAAGCCTTCGAAGAGGTCTGGGGCGGCTTCAACCACTCCTACGCTCCGACATCATCGGATCCGGACGCCTGGCTGCGTGACTTAGGCAAAAACTGGAAACTCGCCCGAGTGTCCATCAAGCCGCACGCCTCCTGCCGCTCGACCCATTCTTCGATCGATGCCGTCGACAATCTCATGGCCAAATATGGCTTCAAGGCTGACGAGATTGCTGAAATTCTCATCATCATCAACCCATTCGTCTACGGCATGTGCGGGGGCACGGCCATTCATCCGATGAATGCCGCGCAGCTCTCGATCCCCTACAGCGTGGCCGCCGATCTGGTTTTCGGCTCGGCCAGTCTTGCCTCCTTCACGCGCGAAAAGCGTGAAGATCCCCGCATTGCTGAAACGATGGCGAAGATCCGATTCGAAGTCGACAAGCATCAAAAGGACGACGACGAACCGATCGTTCAAGTCACCCTGAAGGACGGGCGAGCGTTTGAAACGCGCGTTCCCATGCCGCTCGGCAGTCCTGTTAATCCCGTCACGGATGAGGCACTCCTTAAAAAGTTCCGCTCAGTGGTCGGTATGGTGCTCTCGCCCGCAGATGTCGACGCACTGGCCGAATGCCTGCTGAGCCTTATTGAGGTGACCGATGTCCGTGCTGAAGTGGCGGGAATTTTGGGACGCACGCCTGCGCACAGGGAAGTGTTCCGCGCTTAACGTGCGCCATTAAAAGCTCTCGGCCGGCAGATATCCATTCGCCGGCCGATAGGCCGCACCGCGGCAAAACGCGCGGCTCTATGCTTTTTTATCCATCGAGCCTGCCGCTGCTTCGCCGCGCCTCAGGTCGTCAGCGGCACCGGCTACTTCGAGCTGAATCACGGTATTGAGCGCCTCGCAGGCCTCGTCCATGCTGCCCTGTTTAATGGCGTCCAGAAGACGCCGGTCTCCGGTAATCAAATCCGAAAGATAGTCCGACGGCAGGCTTTCCCCTGTTTCCCGCAAAAGCCGCAGGCATTCCGTAAGCAGTGACTCGGCAAAGACCTGCAGCACGCGGTTGCCGCAGCCCGAAATCAATTCGAGGCGAAAAGACTGGTGAATTTCAATCACCGCGGCGCCCGAGATCATCACGCGTTCGAGCTGACCGACCTTCTCCGTCAGGCGGCCGGCCGTCATCGGCGTGAGTCGTTTGACGGCGAGCTCGAGCACGGCATGTTCGATGAGCATGCGGGCTTCAAGATCTTCCATAGCGTTGAAGCCGCTCACAGTCAGCTGAGAACCGATATTTTTGGAAAGCTTCTCGGGCTCAGGATCAAGCACGGTGAGTCCGCGTTTCTGCGCACGGTGGATGATCCCCATCCGCGTGAGAATGTCGAGCACCCGACGCACGCGGTAGCGGGAAACGTTGAACCGTTCGGCGAGCTTCATTTCCGTATCCATCTTGCCGCCTTCCTGCGCCTGATGGATCAGGTGGTTGTGAATGTCGCGAAAGAGGCTTTCCTCGTCCATGAAGCGTCCAGAAGGAATGTCGGCCGCAGCACAAGCCGCTTATTGACAGATCGATAAAAAGAAGGGAGCAAGCGTTCCGTTGTCGCCAGCATCGTTAGTTAAGCATGAAAACTTATCGCGCCGGCACATGCCCGTCAAGCGCAGCTGATCCCGGATGCACGCACCGTACCTGATTTTGCAGCATCCGAGTCCCTCGAATCATACGTTTTAAGAATGACGATGCAAGGCCATGTTGTCGCTAAACTTCAAGCCCTATGCCGCATCAACTTGACGCAGGAAACGCATTTGCACTTTCAATAAAAGCCTTTGCAGCTTCCCGCCGCCATTCCTCCACTCCCCTGCGAACGAGGGGTTCTGGAAGATAAGAATGAGTCGGAACGGAAAAGAGATACCGTCTGATCCAATGAGCAAAAGAAAATCCGCCGGCCATGTTGGGCCGATAGATCAAGATCAAGCTCAAGTCTCATAATGCAGCCGACAGCTAACGATGACTAATTTTTCTTGGTCAAAAAGATAAACCAAGCGGTGTTCTTGTGTGATTCTGCGGCTCCAGGCTCCAGATAATTGGTGTTTAAGACATTCAGGTTTCCCTATTCCTTCCGTTGGATGACGCAATGCATCTGCGATCAGCGCATTGATGCGACGAACTACTTTTTTGTCCTCTTGCTGCCATTGCAAGTAATCTTCCCACCCCTTGGAATACCAAACCAGCAACATGGTTAAACATCCAAAAGCTGATGTTGTTCAATGTTTTTCCCGGCCTTGGCTTCGGCGATGGCGCGCTCCAAATACCGAAGATTTGCTTCATTAAAAAAAGGATCGATCGTAGGACGAAACGGCAGCCCTTTGTCAACCGTTAACTGGTGAAGAAACAGCCTTACAGCTGTAGTCATATCCATACCCATCTGGGACAAGATTTGTTGGGCTTGGTCGCGGAGATGTTCATCTACTCGCACTTGAATGTTTACCATAGCATCTCCTTTTTATGCTAAATCATTGCTAACAGCATGATATTAACAAATCAATTGCGCCCTTGCCAAACCAAGTCATGACCGTCTTCGGAGAACGAGCCGGCCCGGTCATTGGAGCGATCGAAATAGAAGTCTGAGGGAATGCCGGCCGCAGCGCCTGCTCGTGAGGTGCAGTCGATCCCGGATGCCCGCACCGCACCTGATTTTGCAGCATCCGAGTCCCTCGAACCATACGTTTTTAGACTGGTGATTCAAGGCCATGTTGTCGACAAATATCAGCAACTAAGCCTCAAGTCCTAGGCCGCATCAACTTGACGCAGGAAACGCATTTGCGCTTTCAAAAGAAGCCTTTACAGCTTGAGTCATGATCAGCAAAATTCGCTTTCGAAAATTCAAATATGCGGCCGCAGAACCTCCTGCAGACCGCTCCGATTGATGGAGTTTGTTCATGTCTCTTAAGACCAAAGTTTTCACTGCCGCCGCATTTGCTGCTCTGCTCGCCTCCACCGCCGTTCAGGCTGTGACCTATACGGTCGGCACGGGCGCGACCTATCGTCCCTTTGAATACGAAGCGCCGAACAAAGAAATCGTCGGCTTTGACATCGATTTGATGAAAGCCATCGCCAAGGCTCAGGGCTTTGACGTCGAGTTCGTCAATACCACTTGGTCGACCATCTTCCCGGCGCTCAACAACGGTGACCGCGACATCATCATGTCCGGCATCACCATCACGGACAAGCGCAAGGAGGCCGTCGACTTCTCCGAACCCTACTTCCTCGCCCACCAGCTCATCCTCACGAGTTCCAACCTGCAGATTAAGAGCCTCAAGGATCTCGAGGGCAAGCTGATCGCCGTCGTCAATGCTTCTGCTGGCGACGTAGCCGCTTCGAACGCCTTCGGCAAGGCTTCGACCAACATCCGCCGTTTTGACAACACGCCGCTCGCGCTTGAAGAGCTCGCCAACGGCGGCGTCGACGCCATGATCGGCGACGTGGGCGTGCTGCAGTGGTACATGAAGCAGAACCCCGACAAGAAGTTCAATCAGTGCCGTGATCCGGAATTCCAGGAACAGTACTTCGGCATTGGCGTGCGCAAGGGCAACACTCAGGTGCTCAACGACGTCAACGCGGGCCTGAAGAAGGTTATCGAGTCGGGCGCCTACAACGAGGTCTACCGCAAGTGGTTCGGTTCGGATGCTCCGAAGCTTCCGGCCTTCACGAAGTGATCGTCCTTTGACTCAATCCTTGAAGCAGAGGGCAGCAGAGGCTTACCCGGCTGCTCATCGGCTTCAAGGTTAAAGCGCGCCGCTCATCCGACATATCCGGACGCGGCGTTTTCCTTATTCAGAACAACAACAAAAAGGATCCCTCATGTTTGGCTTCGAATCCAGTGTTATTGCGGAATACTGGCCGCTTTTCGTCCATGGCGCCTGGACGACCGTTCAGGTGACCATCATCTGCGTCTGCCTGGGCATGTGTCTGGGAACGCTCTTAGGCATGGGCCGCCTCGCACAGGCGCGCTACAACCCGCTTAAAGGCTTCCTGCACTACTGCGTGCGCTGGCCGATCACGGTCTACGTGAGCTTCTTTCGCGGCACGCCGCTCTTTGTGCAGATTTTTCTCATGTACTTTGCCGTGCTGCCGGTCTTTATTCACCCGGTTGACGGCTTGCTGATTTCGGGCCAGCTTGCCCGCGACATCCGCTCGAACTACGGCGCAATGCTCGCCGGCGTCTGCGCCATCACCCTGAATTCGGGCGCTTATATGTGTGAAATCTTCCGCGCCGGCATTCAGTCGCTCGACAAGGGACAGATGGAAGCTGCCCGCTCGCTCGGCATGTCCTACATGCAGGCCATGCGTACGATCATCCTGCCGCAGGCCTTCCGCCGCATGCTGCCCGCACTCGGCAACAACGCCATTGCTATCCTGAAGGATTCCTCGCTCATCTCCGCTATCGGTCTGGCCGAACTCGCCTACGCCGCCCGTACTGTCGCGGGCGCTTCGGCCCGCTACTGGGAACCCTACATCACCATTTCCTGTGTGTATTGGGTGATGACGCTGCTCCTCGCCTGGGGCATCCGCAGACTTGAAGCCCGCCTCGGCCGCGGCGACAACGGCATTGGGAGCTAAGAGCCATGACCGAACCCATCGTATCCATTCAGAATCTGAAGAAAGCCTTCGGCGACCATGTCGTGCTCGACGGCATCAATCTCAACGTCATGCCGGGCGAAAAGGTCGTTGTGCTCGGCCCTTCGGGATCGGGCAAGAGCACGATGCTTCGCTGCATCAACGCCCTTGAGATACCGACCTCCGGCGCCATCTTCTTCAACGGCGTCGAAGTCACCAATCCGAAGACCGACCTCAATCACGTGCGTGAGCACCTGGGCATGGTTTTTCAGCGCTTCAATCTCTGGCCGCACAAAACTGTCATTGAAAACGTCATGCTTGCCCAGCAGCTCGTTCTTAAAAAGGATCCGGCGGCAGCCAAGACCCGTGCTGTTGAACTCCTCAAGAGCGTCGGACTTTTCGACAAGGCCGACGCCTATCCGGCAAGCCTTTCGGGCGGTCAGCAGCAGCGCGTTGCTATTGCCCGCGCACTTGCCATGGAACCCAAGGTTATGCTCTTTGACGAACCGACCTCTGCGCTTGACCCGGAACTCGTGGGCGAAGTGCTTGCCGTCATGAAGCGGCTGGCTGAATCCGGCATGACGATGATCGTCGTGACGCACGAAATAGGCTTTGCCAAAGAGGTCGCCGACCGCGTGGTCTTTATGGACGGCGGCCATATCATTGAAGAAGGCGCACCATCGGAAATTCTGGTCGCGCCCAAAGAAGAGCGTACAAAGTCCTTCCTCGCGCGAGTGTTGTGAAACGGCCTCAGCCTTTTTCAAAGTTCAAACTCAAGCCGAAGCGTCCTTCATGCGCTTCGGCTTTTTTCGCTTCAAAGGAAAGTACCTCGATAATCCTCAATGTCATTGATTTACAAAACAAATCAATGTAATCATGAATACGTAAGCGGACCCGAATTCTTTGCGTATCATCAAGCTGAACCGTACAATCAATCAAAAGAAGTACCTACGAGGAAGCACTTATCCGGTAACTTACTTTCATGCATGAGAAAGCATTTGTTTTAGCTGTGCTTTCAGCCCATTTGCTCTGCTGCGGTCTGCCGCTGTCACCTGCTTCTTTTGAAGGATTGGCATAAACCCGTACGCTTGATAGCCTCGCAATGCAATCTGCTTCCTTCAGACTTTCGCCTGACATAGTTTTTCACGCCATTGTTTCCCTCTCGGAGATCCGACGAATGCCTCTCGGCCGCATACATTCCTACGAAACCTTCGGGTCCGTTGACGGCCCCGGCGTCAGGTTTGTGGTCTTCATGCAGGGCTGCCGGATGCGCTGCGTCTACTGCCACAATCCGGATACTTGGCGCATTCATGCCGGTGAAGAAAAGTCTGCTGCCGAAGTGCTTCGCATGGCGCTGCGCTACCGCCCGTACTGGGGCAAAGAGGGCGGCATCACGGTAAGCGGCGGAGAGCCCCTCCTGCAAATCGACTTTCTGATCGAACTCTTCGAACTGGCCAAAACCGAAGGCATCAACACCACGCTCGATACGTGCGGTCTGCCCTTCACAAAGGATCCGGCGTGGCTCGTCAAATTTGAGCGTCTCATGAAGTCGACCGACCTCGTGATGCTTGACCTCAAGCACATTGACCCGCCGACACATAAGCGGCTGACCGGCTGGAAGAACGACTCCATTCTGGCCTGCGCCCAGTGGCTCTCCGAACACGGCAAACCCATGTGGATCCGCCATGTGCTCGTGCCGGGCTGGACGGATGAAGATGCCGCGCTGGTGAAACTCGCCGCCTTCGTTGCCGAGCTTCGAACGGTCAAACGCGTGGAGGTGCTTCCTTACCACACGTTTGCCATCCCCAAATGGGACCGACTCGGAATACCCAACAAAATCCGAGACGTTCTGCCCCCCGAACCTGAACGCGTAGCCAATGCGAAACGCATTCTGCATGCGTTCGGCGACTGACCGATTTCCCCAAACTTTTGAATGCTTTGATTATTTCTGGAGGTTTATATGACCAATGCTTGGAGAGGCTTCCGAGGCGATCACTGGCGCGACGACGTCAACGTGCGCGACTTCGTGCAGCAGAACTACACCCCTTATGACGGCGACGAATCGTTCCTCGCCGAACCCACTGACGCTACCCGCAAACTCTGGGGACGCCTGGCCGAACTTCAAAAGGAAGAACGCGCCAGGGGCGGCGTGCTCGACTGTGAAACCGAAATTGTCAGCTCCATTACAGCCTACCCTGCCGCCTATCTCGACCCTGAACATAAGGAATACGAGAAGGTGGTCGGCATGCAGACCGACAAGCCCCTCAAGCGTGCGTTCATGCCCTACGGCGGCATCCGCATGGCTCAGGAAGCGGCAAGCACGTACGGCTTCCATGTGAACGACAAATACACCAAGATCTTCAACGAGTACCACAAGACCCACAATCAGGGCGTTTTTGATGCGTACACCGACGAGATGCGCGTGGCCCGGCGCAACCACATCATTACGGGTCTGCCCGACACGTACGGCCGCGGCCGCATCGTGGGCGACTACCGCCGCGTAGCGCTCTACGGCATTGACGCACTGGTCGCGGAAAAAAAGAAGGACCTCGCCAACTGCGGCTGCGGCATCATGACTGACGACGTTATCCGTCAACGTGAGGAACTTTCCGACCAGATCCGCGCACTCGGACAGATGAAAGTCATGGCCGAAAGCTACGGCTTTGACATTTCCGGCCCGGCGAAGAATGCCCGCGAAGCCGTGCAGTGGCTTTATTTCGGCTACCTTGCCGCCATCCGCACGCAAAACGGCGCAGCCATGTCCGTGGGCCGTATCTCTACCTTTCTCGATATTTATATCCAGCGTGATCTCGCTGAAGGGACGCTCACGGAAACTGAAGCGCAGGAGCTCATTGACCACCTCGTCATGAAGTTCCGCATGGTGAAATTTGCCCGTATTCCAGCTTACAACCAGCTCTTCTCGGGCGACCCGGTCTGGGCCACGCTGGAGATGGCCGGACTCGGCATGGACGGCCGTTCGATGGTAACGAAGAGCGACTTCCGCTTCCTCCATACGCTCGAGAACATGGGACCGGCTCCGGAGCCCAATCTCACGGTGCTTTATTCGAAGAACCTGCCGAAGGCCTTCCGCAAATATTCGGCCAAGGTCTCCATCAATACGTCCAGCGTTCAGTACGAAAACGACGATGTGATGCGTCCGATCTGGGGCGACGACTATTCGATCTGCTGCTGCGTATCGGCTACCGAAACCGGCAAGGAAATGCAGTTCTTCGGCGCTCGCGCCAACCTCGCCAAGTGCATGCTCTACGCCATCAACGGCGGCGTTGACGAAAAGACCGGCACGCAGGTGGCGCCGGCCTTCCGCCCGATCACGAGCGAATATCTCGACTACGACGAAGTGATGCTGCGCTTCAAGCCCATGATGAATTGGCTCGCGGGGATTTACGTCAATACGCTCAACCTCATCCACTACATGCACGACAAGTACTTCTATGAGGCCGCTGAAATGGCGCTCATTGATACCGACGTGCGACGCACCTTCGCAACCGGCATTGCCGGGTTCTCACACGTGGTCGATTCACTCTGTGCGATCAAGTACGCCCGCGTGAAAGCGATCCGCAACGAGGCCGGCGTGGCGGTGGACTATGAAACGGAAGGCGACTTCCCGCGTTACGGCAACGACGACGATCGTGCGGACAAGCTTGCAGTGTGGCTCCTCAAGGAGTTTCTCACCTGCATCCGCCGCTACCCGACCTACCGTCATTCCGAAGCGACGACCTCGATTCTCACGATCACATCCAACGTGGTGTACGGCAAAGCCACAGGGTCGCTTCCCGACGGCCGCAAGGCCGGCGCTCCGCTTGCGCCTGGCGCCAACCCAAGCTACGGCGCAGAGCAGAGCGGTCTGCTCGCCTCGCTCAATTCCGTGGCGAAGCTCCCCTACGAGTATGCGCTTGACGGCATTTCCAACACCCAGACGATCAGCCCCGATGCGCTCGGTCACTCACTTGACGAACGCGCGGACAATCTCGTCAACGTGATGGACGGCTACTTCGCTCAGGGCGCTCACCATCTCAACGTCAATGTCTTCGGTACAGAGAAGCTCATCGACGCGATGGAGCACCCCGAAAAACCCGAGTACGCGAACTTCACCATCCGCGTCTCCGGATATGCCGTGAAGTTCATCGACCTGACGCGCGAGCAGCAGCTCGATGTGATTTCCCGCACCTGCCACAAGCGAATGTAAGGACGTCCTAGGCGCTGAAGGGCCTTCTCTCTTCAGCGCTTCGAGCGGATGGCAGCTTGAGCTCCCGAAGAACGCATACCGTTTCTTCGGGAGCATTTTTTTGCAGCCCGACAAAGGCCGGCAATCTATAAAGCGAAGCACTGCCCTTCGGCCGGAGAGGACGGACGGCGCCGCCCCGCTGAAACGCTGGGCCCAATCCTCTGCCGCATTAAGGGCTCGCCCCCAAGTCCTTTAGAAAGAGCTCCGTGCGGGCCATGCCGGCATTTAAGCGCCGCTTTGACATTCAACAGCCCTTTGGCCGGCGATGCGTCCCATCACAAGGCAGTTCGTGATGCCGGCGCCGCCGAGCCGGTCAAAACCAAAAATCCCTCCGACGACCTCCCCAGCGGCAAAAAGTCCCGGAATAACGCCGCCCGTTTGCGCACGCACCTGCGCCTGGGCATCCGTCAAAATGCCGTCCAAAGTGGTGTGCACATAGATCTGCTCCTCACCAAAATAAAAGGGCGGCTTTTCGATTCTTTGGGTGAAGAACTTTTTGCCGGTCAGCGGATCCAGCCCTACATCAGCCGCCCGATTGTATTGGGCGAACGTTTGTTCGAGCACCGTCGGAGGGATCCTCATCGCTGCTGCCATCTCCCTGATGGAGACGGCTTTTCTCACGATGCCGTTGATGAGCTTCAGACTCAGCGTTGCACCCTTATAAGACTGCGCATCGGTGATCCCCAGCAGCGCCGGACTTCAATTTGATATCGCACACGATATCGATTAATCGGCCGCCCCAAAAGGCAGCAGCTGCAAGCCGGAAACCTTCGGCAATAACGCCGTCGGCGCGCTGCGCCAGATCCAAACCATCGCCTTGTGCACCGTCTCCAAGCGGTGCCGTAAGGATCGGCACTCGTATGAATATCGGCAGTGAGCGGCATGATCTTCATGCGGCGATCCACATTAGCAGTAAAGCCGCCGGACGCAATGATGACGGCAGGCGCTTGGAAATACTTGAGGCGAACTTCATTTCTGAGCGAATGGTTACGCCGACCTTCCAGGATGATTCCTGTCGTTCGCTGTTTCAACCTTCGCCGAGAGAATTGTTTTCCCGCCCAAACGCCGATAGCAGTCCATGACCGCGAGGACATAGCTCCGTCCGGCAGAATTGCCCGGCATTGCCCAGCTGCGCGGATGAAGTCCCGATCGGGCTTCAAAAGGACGGCCGAAGGAGACGCCGAGCCCTTCGAGCCAATCGAGCATGGCTGCGGACCCGCGGGCGATCTGCACCAAACGTTCCGGGTCTCCGCTGCCGCCGCCCACAGCGAGCGCATCGGCCACAAACTGTTCGACAGAGTCGCGCCAGCCATTTGAAAATGCTCCGGCTCTTTCCGGCGCCACCGCAGCGATGGAACCGCTCGAATAAAGAGAGTGACCGCCGACAAGCGGTCCTTTTTCCAATATCAGCACGCGCCGGGCACCGGACTCCAGTGCGCTCGCGCCGGCTGTCAGACCGGCGAGCCCGGAACCGATCACTATGACCTGCTGCCAAGGCTCGAGCGCATCGGATGAATCTTCAAGAGCGGCTGCCAGAAGCGATGACGGCAAGGCCGAGGCGACTGCGCCCGCGGTGAGAAGCGTTCTGCGCGTCGTCATGGCACATCCTTGGGCTGCGGCGTCGGGAGATTTTCCAGCCACTGATAAGCCTCGAGAGAACTCTGAACACCCAATTTGGCATAAGCATTAGCTTTATGCATCTTGACGGTTTCCGCACCGATGCCGAGCACTTCGGCGGCTTCCTTATTGGAAAGCCCTTTAGCCGCAAGCACAAAAACTACACGCTCTCGGGGCGTCAGCGCATCGTAGGCCGCTTGATAACTCTGAGCTTCGGCTGCCGCCTTTGCAGCCGCAAGTGACTTTTTGCAGGCACGCTCCACGGCAGCCGCCAGCACCATCGGATCCCCTCGTTTCTCAAGGAAATCCAGTGCACCATATTTCATGGTATGCACCGCCGTTGCAACATCGCCGTGCCCGGTCAAAAAAATCACCGGCAAGCGGCTTCCAGCCTCTACAAAGCGCCGCTGCAGGTCAAGTCCAGTCATGCCGGGCATGCGGATATCCAGCACAGCGCACCCCGGACGCTGGAGGTCGTCATCCTGAAGAAACGCTGCCGGACTTTCCCAATCCTCCACCTGCCAGCCAAGCGCTGTGAGAAAGGCCTTCTGGCTTTCGCGAAAGTCGTTGTCATCGTCGACAAGACGCACCAAAGGCGTCGGCAGAATGCATTTCATGAAAAAAATCCTTTTAGAGCGGCAAATCCCGAGCATCGATCATAACGACAGCCGCAGCGCCTCCCGTTGGGCGAGCTTCAAAGAGAATTGAGGCGCCATGCCGATCGGCTATGCCTCGACAGATAGAAAGACCGAGTCCCAAGCCGCCGAAGGTTGAAGGATCGGCTGAAACGCTGGCCGCTTTGCGATTAAGGCGCTCGAGTGAACCCGCGTCGAGCATGATGCCGGGATTCTCCACCCGTATCCGCCAGCGATTTGCAGCTTCCTGCGGTTTATCGAGTGTGAGACGAACTTCGGCAGGTTCATCGAGCGAATCCTTCATTGACTTCATCGCTGATGCACCATTACGCACCAGATTGAGAAAGAGAATTTCGAGTTCGAGCGGACGCCCTGTGGTCCAGGCTTCACGCACTGCAGAAGAAAAAACCACTTTTGTGCGTTCGGCGCTTCGCTCTTCCGCACGGAAAGCGCTTATCGCCCGCTCAATGATTGGCATGAGGTCACATGCCGCCAGCGGTTCGTCCTCTTTTTTCGCATATGCGCGCACGCTCGAAACGATGTCGGCGATGCGGTTCGCTTCATAGTCGATGCGCCCGAGAGCCTGTTCAAGTCCGGCATGCGCACTGGTTTCATCATCGCGGAAAACGCGCTGGGGACACTTCATGCGGATCACGGCTGCCCAGGTGCGCAAAGCGCCCACGGGCGCATTGATTTCATGAGCAATCATGCTCGACATCTGCTGCACAATCGAGCGGCGTTCAAAACCGGCGAGTTCCAATCGAGCGGCAGAAGCCTCTTCGGCAAGACGCTCACGTTCATTCATCGCCTTAGCGAGTTCCCGCGTGCGGCGCCGCACCAGCGCATGAAGCCTCAGTTCATTCAGTACGAGGAGCAGCAAAAACCCGGCCGCCGCCAGTACTTTGCCAAAGTGCCGTTCAATGAGTGCACGGGGACTCATATCCTTCAAATAAGCATAGGGACCGATTTCCAGGTCCTTCAAAAGCCCGTCGACATCCGCATGCGAAACGTTTGTGAGCCACTCATACCCGCTCGCATCTCTGAGCCCCAGGAGCGCCACGGTCATATCGCGTACCGCGGTTTCCGGAGCGGAAGAAAGCGACCACAAGCTCAAATCCGGATAAAGTGCTGTTGAGTGCGCACAGGCGAGGTCTCCGGTCTTGGCGTTAATAACCCGAATATCCTCCGCGCGCACCAGGCCGTGCATGCGCACGGCTTCAAGCAGGCAGGCGGGCAGAATCGCCGCATCGGTCGAGCCGTTGAGGAGTGCGGAAAGCACATCCGGATAAGCATTGTTGCGGTACCCGACAAACCCAAAAAAATGATCCGGTTCAAACCCCTGCTGCCGGAGTTCCCGTGCCGCTGCAAGCCAGCCGTCGATGGCCGTCGGGAGTCCCGCAAAGACCCTGCGGCCGCGCAAATCCGCAAGGGATTGAAAGCGGGAATCCGCACGGACAGCGAACACGGCTCCCACTGAACGCTCTGCGCTCTGGGCAAGATTCGTGCGCCGAGTGGCGATACGGGCAGCCTCGACTCCGGTCATGCCGGAAAAAGAAGCCGGCGCAAAAAGAAAGTCCGGACGCAGACGCTCAATCTGAGTCTTCGCCTCGGCGTCAGCAATCGTCACGGTCCTGACGAAATACTTCGGCAGTGCGCGCTGCAAGGCCGCCGCCGTCTGCCGAAGCATGAAAGCGTCGTAGGGATTGACCAATGTATCGAGTTCCGCAATCGTGATCACAGGGCGAAACTGCTGTGCCTGAGGATCTATGACGAGAGAGGCCGAAGAAACCGCAGCCGGCGTCTCTCCCTCCGGAGGACGTCCGACGGCCGGTTCCGCCCCAAATAAAGAGACGAATGAGCAGACGAAAGGAATCAGCAGCCGCAGCGAAATCGAAGCCATGAGTCCGGCAAAAAACAAGAATGTCAGCCTCTCCCCCCGAACGGGGGTAGGCCCAGTAAAGGCACTGTAGCAAACTCCTTCTGCACATCCGGAGCAGAAATCGAATTTACCCAAAAGATTCTGCTTCGCCGTTGATTCCACTGACTATCAGAAAAAAAGAGCACCCTTATGCAACGCCGTCATCTCCTCAGTTCCGCTTTCGCCGCCGCAGTCTCTGCCGCAGGCGTCACTCAGGCGAGCACCATTGATCAATTCGAAGGCAAGACGCGTCCGATCGATACGATGAATCGTGTCAAGGGCTGGCAGCCCGGCGCCGTCGAGCCCATCGAAATCAAAGGACGATCCATTGGCACAGGCCGCCCGAAGCTCATCGCGCCCACCACCGCCAAAACATCGGACGATCTCGTTGCGACGGTCAAGCAGTTTGCGGCAATGAAAGCGCTCGACATGATCGAAGTCCGCATCGACTATCTGGGCCGCCTTGCACCCAAACAATATGCCGACGTGACCCGCCGCGCCTATGAGGCCGCGGGCGACAAGATCGTGCTCGTGACGCTGCGCAACGGTACGGACGGCGGTCCCTTCATTGCCGAGGACGATTACTACGGAGAAGTCTACGAAGCGGTACTCACCGAAGGCCGTGCCGATATAGTCGATATTGAACTTTTCCGCGATGCCGCCATGGTGCGCCGGCTCGTCGACACCGCTCACAAGAAAGGCGTGAAGGTGATTATCAGCGACCATGAATTCAAATTCACTCCTGACGAAGGCGAACTGATCCGCCGCCTCCTGCTCGAGCAGGAAGCCGGCGCGGATATTTTGAAACTCGCCGTCATGGCCGCTTCGCCTGAAGACGCCCTCACCGTGATGAACGCGACGGCCAAAGTCCGCCACTACTACTCGAACCGTCCGATGCTCACGATGGCCATGGGCAAATGGGGCGTACTCACCCGCATTACGGGCGAAGGATTCGGCTCTGACCTCACGTTTGCGAGCGTGGGCGGCAAAGCGAGCGCCCCCGGTCAAATTCCTGCCGAGGACTGTCTCAATGTCCTTGAAGTGCTCCACAAGGCTATGAATCCTCAGTAACCTGTTCGGATCAGCCGTTTCCAACACTTCCGCCGCTTCACTCACGGCGGCGGATACTGAATTTCACTTTCTTCCATCTTCTCACCGCAGAGATTTCAATATGAAGAAGACTCTCCTCACGCTTTCCATTGCCGCGGTATTTGCCGTCGGCGCATCCGCCGCTGAATTTAAAGCGGGCACTTATACGGCCAAAGCGCCGGGCATCCACGGCGACGTAACAGTCACTGTCACTTTCACGAAGGATAAGATTGCCGACGTCAAGGTTACGCACTCCGAAACCCCGGGCATCGGCTCCAAGGCCGCTGAGCTGCTCCCGGGCCGCATCGTTGAGCGTCAATCCCCGCAGGTTGACGGCGTTACCGGCGCCACCATCACCTCGACGGCGATCCGCACGGCCGTAGCCGACACGGTGAAACAGGCCGGCGCGGACCCTGCGGCGCTCGTTCCGCTCGCTGTTAAAAAGCAGGCGAAAATGAAACCGTCGACACCGATGTCGTCGTCGTGGGCGGCGGCGGCGCCGGCATGTCCGCCACCATTCGTACACGCATGAACGGCCGCCGCTTCCATTTCGGGCGGCCAAGTGGTCGCGCAGGGCTCCAAGCTCCAGAAGGCCTTCGGCGTGACGGATGACTCGGTCGAATCGATGGTGAAGGACTTCCAGGCCAATGGCCACAACCTCAACGACCTCTCCAAGCTCACGCTCTACGCAAAGAACGTCGGCCCGACGATCGATTGGCTCCACGACCAGGTCGGCGTCAAGTTCATTCCGAACGACCTCCCGTTCCTCGCCGAATACTCCCATCGCCGCGCCCTTGAATTCCAGGGCGGCGCGGGTACGATGGCGCAGCATCTGCGCGAAGTCATCGGCTCCAACGGTGCGAAGGTTCTCTTCAACACCCGCGTTGAAAAACTGATCGTCGAGGACGGCAAGGTGACGGGCGTTGAAGCCGTTGACGGCAACACCGGCACCAAATACACGATCCGCGCAAAGAAGACGCTGCTTACCACCGGCGGCTACGGCAACAATAAGAACCTTCTCACGGATACCTATAAGAACACGCTCTATTACGGCCCCGTCTCCTCAACGGGCGACGGTCTGCAGATGGCCCAGAAGCTTGGCGTGAAAACCCAGCTCCTCGAATACGGCAAGCGCTATCCGAACGGCATTGAAGTTGCGCCGGGCAAGGCCAAGTCCACCATCTACGCCAATGTCGGCGCGTTCGACCAGGCCGGCATCCTCGTGAGCCGCGACGGTCTGCGCTTTGTCAACGAAAAGGCGTCGAACCGTCACATTCTCGACCCGATGCTGCAGCAAAAGGGCGGCATGGCTTATGTCTTCATGGATCAAAAGTCTTGGGAAGGCTTCTATAAGCGTCTCCCGGAAACAGGTGTTTCGCACGAAGACGCTGACAAGTACCTTGCCGCCAACGGCAAGTCGGCTCCGATCTTTGTGAAGGGCGCGACGCTTGAAGAGGCGGCCAAGCTTGCCGGCATCAACGCTGAAAATCTCAAGGCAACGGTCGCCAAGTACAACAGCTTTGTGAAAGCACAAAAGGATGCTGACTTTGGCCGCCCTGTCCAGTACATGAAGGCTGAAATTGCCGCCCAAGGCCCGTACTACATCGTCGAACAGAAGCCCCGCTTCGCCACGACAATGGGCGGCGTCTGCACGGATGATCACCTCAATCTCATCCAGAGCAACGGCAAAGTCATCCCCAACCTCTACGGCGCGGGTGAACTTGTGGGCGGCGTGATGGGCGACGATTCGCCTGCCGGAGCCAACGTCGGCTGGGCGCTCACTTCCGGACGCGTTGCTGCCGATGCCATCGCGGAGGCCATCAAAGCGGGCAAGTAAGCCTCTCTCCTTATTGCCGACGAGCGCAATCCCCCTAAAAACGAGTGGTTAGCGAACACTCGTCAGGGCGCTTCGCCGGCATAAGCACCTTGAGCAGCGTGACGGCGTCACGCTGCTTTTTTATCTGCATTTGCCTTTGCGGCCGTGAGAGCGATCGACAAAAGCGGTATCAGGCAGAAATCAGATGCAATTGCAAACTGTTCGACAATATCGTTTGCGCTACGCTTCATTTCACCATGAAGCATTCCCATATCTCACACTCTCAGCCCCAAGGCGGCCTCTCTCGCCGGCGGTTCCTCTATGCCGCGGCGGCGGGCAGCGCACTTCTGAGCGCCGGCGCGCTCACGGCATGCGCCTCTAAACCGAATGTGCCCGAGCCGCTCGTCCAGCCGCTCGGACAAACGACCTTTGCGGCCTATGCTGCCGACACGCGCGCCTGGATCGAATCGCGCCGACGCTGGGCAACGGACGATCATGCGCTTGAACTTGAAGCCAACTGCCCGGCGGAGACACGTCCGCCCGCGGACACGCCGATCTTGGGCGGCATTCTCTGCATTCACGGGTTAGGCGATTCGCCGTGGTCCTTTGTCGACCAAGCGAAGAATCTTTCGGCTGCCGGATGGCTGGTGCGCACAGTGCTCCTTCCCGGCTGCGGGACCATGCCCGAAGATATGGCAGCTCCGACGGCTGACGACTGGCGGCGCGTCGTGAATGAACAGGCTGCCGTGCTGCGGCGGGATCTCAATCAGCTGGGACCGGGCACCGACGGGAAACCGCGGCCTATGTGGCTGGGGGGCTTCTCCACCGGATGCAATCTGGCGCTCGAGGCCGCGCTTACCGGCCAAGCGGATGCCGACGGGCTGCTGCTCTTTTCGCCCGCCTTTGTCGTGCGCACGCATCTCACCTTCCTCGCGCCGCTCTTAAAGCCCTTCATCACGTGGCTCAGGGAACCTCAGGAATCCCTGATGGGCGGTCAGACAGCCTTTCGCTATACGATGGTCCCGGTGTCAGGGCTCGCGGCCTTCGTCGATACAATGCGCGGCGTTGATGATGCGCTCAAGTTGAAGCCCTTTGCCAAGCCTGCTGTGGTGATGCTCTCCGAGCACGACTCCATTCTCGACGCCCAATCGCTCATTGAATGGATTCCGCAGCGCTTTACCTCCGCGCAGTCCCGCTTCATCTGGTACGGCTCCCGCGAAAGTCTGGGCAAAGCCGCCAAAGATCCGCGGATTATTGTGCATCCCGATGAAATTCCGTCCGAGCGCATTTGGAGCTTCTCGCACATGGCGATGAGCTTCTCCCCCGACAATCCAGAATACGGCCGGCATGGCCGCTCGCATATCTGTACGCCCGAGGGCGAAAAGCCCTCCTACGCAGCCTGCCGCCGGGGCGAGGTCGACTATGGCGCCTGGGGCGACAAGCGCCGCGGCAGGATCCGTGCACGTCTGACCTTCAATCCGTATTTTGATGAGCAGCAGCGCGTGATTCAGTCCGTCATGGAAAGATCCGCGTGAGCGCCTCCTTCAGGTGCGGATCTTCCAGCCTTTAACGAGGAGCACCACAGCGGCCGCCGTGACGGCCAAAGCCGTTGCGGCAACGATGAGTAGGCTCAGCGTCGTGTTGGTGTCGCCGCTCCCGAAAAATCCCTGCCGAAAGCCGTCTACCAAGTAGTAGAAGGGATTGAGGCGGCTCGCGGCCTGCCAGAAGGGCGGAAGCGAATCCACGGAATAAAAGACGCCCGAAAGGAAGGTGAGCGGCATGATGACGAAATTCATCACCGCTCCCATCTGATCGTATTTTTCGGCCCAAAGCGCCGTGATGAGACCCAAGGCCGCCATGATGGCCGCACCGAAGAAGCCGAAAGCGATAAGGAGCCCCGGTTCACGCACCGGGGGAGATGCCCACCAGGAGCAGAGCAGATAGAGCCCGGCGCCAGCGAGCGCTGAGCGCACGAAGCTCGCGCCGATATAGGCCGCGGCCACCTGCGGTCCCGGGATGGCCGGCAGAAGAATAAAGACGAGATTCCCTGAAATCTTCGACTGAATGAGTGAGCTCGCCGTGTTGGAAAACGCATTCTGCAGCACCGTCATCATGATGAGGCCCGGAATGATGAAGGCCGTATAGGACACGCCCTCATAGACGGGCAGGTGCTTGGAGAGCGCTTCGCCGAAGACAAAGAGATAGAGCCCGCCCGTGAGGACAGGAGCCAGCACGGTGTGCATCCACACCTTGAGGAAGCGGATCACTTCCTTTTTAAAGAGCGTCCAGAAAGGAACCCACATCAGGCTTCACCTCCCGTAACAGCGAGGAAGACGTCCTCCAGATCAGGCTGTCCTACCGTCAGATTTTCAATCTCCGCACCGGCCGCCTTCAGGCTTTCGAGCTTAAGCAAAGCATCGTCGGCGTCTTTAATGCGCAGCGTCACATCATTGCCGTGACGGCGCATGAGGTCACGCGCCGCTTCGGGCGGCAGGTCCCCCTTTACCAGCCGACAGCGGAGCACTCGGCCTTCAAAGCGCGACAAAAGCGCTTCCGTGCGGTCCAGCGCTGCAACCTCGCCCTTCTTCATGATGGCGATGCGGCTGCAAAGCGCCTGCGCCTCTTCGAGGTAGTGCGTTGTGAGAATCACCGTCCGCCCCTCGCGATGCAGCCGTCCGATGAAGTCCCAGAGGTGCTCGCGAAGCTCAACGTCTACGCCGGCGGTCGGCTCGTCGAGCACGATCACCGGCGGCTTATGAACGAGCGCCTGGGCAACGAGCACCCGGCGCTTCATGCCGCCCGAGAGCGCGCGCATGGAAGCGTCCGCTTTGTCGGTCAAACCCAGATTGGCGAGAATTTCATCAATCCAGTCGTCATTTCGGAGAATGCCCCAGTAGCCCGACTGAAAGCGCAGCGTTTCACGCACCGTCAGAAACGGGTCGAAAGTGATTTCCTGCGGCACGATGCCGAGAAAGAGCGATGCGGCTCGTCGATCCGTACGGGTATCCATGCCGCGAACGAGAATGCGCCCGCCCGTCGGCGTGGTCAGTCCGCCGAAGCAGGAAATCAGCGTTGTTTTGCCGGCGCCGTTGGGGCCGAGCAGACCGAAGAATTCGCCTTCTTCAACGTCAAAACTCACGCCCTTCAAGGCCAGAGTGCCCGAGGCGTAGCGTTTTTCGAGGGAGTCGATGCGAACGGCAGGCTGTGCCGAGGCCATTACCAATTCACTCCGAAGATGGTGCGGAAGCGCTCGACGCCGCGCTCGAGATCCATGCGGTCCGGGTGCGTTTCGCTCGCCAGACGGCGCGCTTCTCGTTCGGGCGTCACCTTGCCGCCCATCATCGCGGTCATCCGTTCGAAGAGCGCCGGATCAATACGGCCGCGGCAGAGATAAGTGCCTGCGAGGGTATTGTTTTTGCCCGCTGCTGCCAAACTCTCCGACGTACGCTTCATCCAGTCGAGCGCTTCGGGCGTTTCAGCATTGCCGCCCATGGTGGCGAAGCACCCGATCGTCTTGCCTTCGAGCTTTTTCGCTGCCGCCTGAATGTCTTCAGGCGCCATGCCGCGGTCGCACCAGAAACCGAGCAGAATCGGATTAAAGCCCGACAGGTCTTCGGGCAGCGCTTCAGGCTTGACCAGGACGGCCCCAGGCATCGCGTCGCAGATGGCGTGACCGAGAATCATGGTGTTGCCCGTACGGGAGCTGATGACGACAAGAGGCTTGGCGGCGGCAGCAGTCATGGGGAATCTCCTCGAAAATGATAGTGAACGCAGGACCGTTTAAATGCAGTCCGTCTGCGCAGTCAGAATAATGCGATTCGCCGCAACGTGTTCGAAGCACGCTTGCGGCGTAAATATGGCTCTCGTCCCAAGCACAATTGAACCAGAATGACGGCGAGCCGTTTGCTCACGATCTCAGCGAGCCGCTTTTCTAACGCATCACCCTTCATACGGGCTTAATGCGCAGCCTCCGAGATCGTTGGGGGATGCGATCTTCGGAGGCAGAGCAGTTCGAGACGAGCTAAAACGGATGAATCAGGCCGAGAACTTGGCTCGGGCGGCAATGAACTTTTCCTTCACGGATTCGACGAGCTGATGATTTTCTCGACCGACGAAAACCGAGAAAGCCGTTTTGCCTTCCTTGGTAAAGAACTGCACGGCGAGAGACTCGCGTCCCATGAAGGGGAAAGTCGTGAAAGCCACGGCCGAGAAGGCGTCATACTTCATGTGGCCGCCGATCGTCGCCGATTTGGCGAGGATGTTGTAGTAGCCCTGAGCAATCTTTCCCTCATGGAGCTGCCCCTGAATTTCAAAGATGCTGCCTTCATGCTCAATGAAAAGCGTGATCTTTTCCCAGGAAGCGAGTTCCGCCCAAATTTCGGTGAAGCGCTCTGTGATGTCGCCCTTGACGAAGGTGCAGTTGACTTCCGGCAGCAGTTCGGCAGCCTCAAGATCCGTTACGCCGAGTCGGCCGGCGATGGAGCTCACCGTCACCGGGTAGGGCGCAGCCAGCATTTCTTCAATGATCTTGGCTTGTTCGGCCGTAGGCTTCTTGCAGCAGCAGTTGGTCATGACGTTGTTTCCTTTGTGAAGTGAAAAAAGGTTGTGCAAAGTCTGAAAAAATCATTGGGCAGCTTCAGCCGGCTGCAAATCCTTCATGTCGAGCGCAGTTCCGCAGGCCTGCAGAAGCTCCAGATCGTGGGTGATCAGGAAAACCGCTCGGCCTCGGGCAGCCTCGGCCTTAAGCAGCTTGGAAATGGAGGCCATATTGGCGCCGTCGAGCCCTGACGTCGGTTCGTCCAGAATCAGAATTTGCGGATTCTTGGCAAGCGCACAAGCAATAACTACGCGCTGCTTCTCGCCGCCCGAGAGACTCTGCGGGTGGCGTTCCGCGAGCGGAGCCAGACGCAGCGTCGTGAGGAGCTCCGTGACCCACGCTTCTTCTTCAGCGGTGAGTTTCGGCGTCTTCAGACGCTGCCAGAAAGCCGCGTGCTTTTTCGCTGCGGACTTGGCTGCAATCATCGAAGCCTCAACCTCTTCGCGCACGGTGCGCATCTGAAGCTGATGGTCGGCATTTTGGAGCACCAGCCCCGAATGCGGCATGAGGCCGTCACGGTCAACGGGCCGGCCCTCAATCGAGAAGACGCCTTGGGCTTCATTGAGCCCGGTCAAGATGCGCGCCAGCGTTGTTTTGCCCGTTCCGTTTGCACCGATCAGCGCCGTAATCCCTGCGGGAACCGAAAAACTCACGTTGCTGAAGATGGGCTTTTGAGCGCCTTTATACGTAAAGGAGACGTGTTCGGCCGCAAAAAAGCCCGCCGGCACGGTCCCGTCTCCCAGTGCCGTCGGAATGCGCGGCAGGGTCGGGCGTAGATCCTCCACCTCGGCTTGGCGAAGCCCGTAAAGACGGCGCACATTCTCATCGTCAAGAATAGAGAACGGGCCCCGAACCGCCACCGCTCCGGCCTGCATGACGAGGACCTCATCAACCAAGCCTTTAAGCCAGTAAAGACGATGGTCGACCACGAGAATGGCTGCGCCCTCGGCTTTGAGTTCACCGAGGATGCCGGCAAGCGACACTGTGGCTTCCGGATCCAGATTGGCGCTCGGCTCATCGAGAATGAGCGCTTTGGGGCCGAGCGCGAGAATCGAGGCGAGTCCGACCTTCTGCTTTTGCCCTTCAGAGAGCTCGTGAATGTCCTGCGCGAGAAGATGTTCAATCCCCATGCGCTTGGCAGCACGGTCTACGCGGGGACCGATTTCTTCAAACGGCACGCCGCGGCTTTTGAGCGCGAAGGAGATCTCATCGCCCACATTGAGCGCGAAGAACTGCTCTTCGGGATCCTGGAAAAGCGTGCCGATATGCTCTGAGAGCACCGCCACGGGCGTATCCTGCGTGGGATTGCCGTCGACCAATACTTCACCCGACAGGGTGCCGCCGTAGATCTGCGGACACAGGCCGTTCACCAGCCGCATGACCGTCGTCTTGCCGCAGCCCGAAGCGCCGGTAACGAGCTTAAGCTCGCCCGCATCAACCGTGAGATCAAGACATCGAACCGCATCCGGCGAGTCTGGTTCGGCACCGCTGTAGCGGTAGGAAACTTTCTTCAGTTCAATCGCGTGCATGGGCTTAATCAAGGCATGACAGCGCCGGGCGTCATAAAGAGCTCGCGCAGGAAGATTTCAGCGAGAAGCGCCAGAACGACGCAGACACCCATCGCTATAAAGATGTTTCGATCGAGTTGGGAGAGCGGCGGCGCCTTTGGGAGCACCGTGCGGTGCGCCGTACCGATGCCCTTCAATTCCGCTGCAATACCCAGCGTTTCAGAGGATTTGAGTGCGCGAAAGAGGATCGGCGTGAACAGCAGGCGAGCCGACAGGATTGGGTGCGTCGTAATCATCACGGGACCCATCGGCCAGCCGCGGATACGAAGCGTCTCCCAGACCTGACGAATATCGTTTGTGAATGTCGGGATGAAGCGAAGCATGACTACTGCCGGCAAAAAGACAACAAAGGGCAGATGCAAACGCTCCAGTGTTCCCAGTAAGTCCTCAACACGCGTCGTGAGTGCGAGCACCATCACCACATTCATCATGGAGACGCCTCGCAGAAACGGAACGAAGAGCGCTTGGGCGGAGAGA
>SCPO01000119.1_pt1 | contig 82145 bp, 111 predicted proteins | sample 6106821 | NCBI WGS metagenome assembly SCPO01 (sample SAMN10720448, study PRJNA508395) | human gut metagenome | isolation source: Participant 2 stool, 0 month | host: Homo sapiens | collected 2017
TGAAACTAAATCCTTTACCTCATGTGGTAAGTGGTAAACGTATTGTGCTCATTGATGACTCTATCGTACGCGGTACTACGAGTGGTATTATCGTTAAAATGCTAAAGGAAGCAGGAGCAAAAGAGGTGTACATGTGTGTAAGTTCTCCAACAATTGAGTATTCTTGTCACTATGGTATTGATACATCTGTACGAAGAGCTTATAGCGTCTACCCATACAGTAGATGAAATTAAAGATTATATTCATGCTGATAAATTGCATTACTTGTCTCGTGAAGGTTTATGCCGCGCTATATCTAATGTAGCATCAAATGATTTGTGCTTTGCCTGCTTCAACGGGGAGTATAGCGTAGCGGTTCCTGCGGACCAAGAGGAAGGGGTCAAATATGTGCTCGAATAAAACTAGTTTAACCTATCGTGATGCAGGTGTTGATATCGATGCAGGCAAACGTGCCGTAGAATTGATGAAAGAATCTGTAAAACGCACCCCTGGTGTTGTAGGTGATTTAGGTGGTTTTAGGGACTTTACTCCTTAGCTGGTCACTCTATGTCTGACCCTATGCTCGTATCTGGTACGGATGGGGTAGGTACTAAATTGCGTCTCGCTATCATGATGGATAAACATGATACTATTGGTCAAGACTGCGTAGCTATGAGTGTTAACGATATTCTTGTGCAAGGGCGACGCCTCTATTTTCTAGACTATATTGCAGTAGGCAAGTTGGATCCTGTGAAAGTAGCAGATATTGTGCGCGGTGTGGAGGCTTGTGAAGAGTCTGGATGTGCTTTACTAGGCGGGAAACTGCTGAAATGGCTGGGTTCTACGATAACGATGATTACGATGTGGCTGGTTTTGCCGTTGGTATCGTTGATCGTCCTAAATTGATTACTGGTGAAAGTATCAAAGCGGGCGACGTAATTTTAGGTCTTCCATCGTCTGGTGTCCATTCTAATGGCTTCTCCTTGGTTCGTAAAATTGTATTTGACCATAAACAATTATCTATTGATACAGACATCCCAGAGTTTGTAAAACCTTAGGCGAAGAATTATTGACGCCTACACGTTTATATCCAAAAGCAGTATTGCCACTCATTGAACAACAACTCGTAAAAGGTATGGTTCATATTACAGGTGGTGGTTTCTACGAAAACATTCCTCGTGTATTGCCAAAAGGCGTTACTGCAGAGGTAGATGTCACTACATGGCCACGACTACCTGTATTTACAAAACTACAAGAATGGGGCAATGTTGCCTGGCCTGAAATGTACCGTACGTTCAACATGGGCATTGGTATGATTGTTATCGTTGATCAAAAGGGTGTGGAACAGGTTAAAGAAAACCTTTCTAGTCGTGGTGAAACGGTATATGAAATTGGCCGTATTGTAAGTGGTGATGGTCCTGTTGTCCTTAAAGGGGCTGAGTTCGATGTGTAATTCTAAAAAGCGGTTAGCCCTCTTTGCCAGTGGTCGTGGTTCTAATGGGGAAGCTCTGTATAAGGCCATGCAAGAAGGCTATATTAATGGTGAATTTGTTGTAATCATTACAGATCATGGTACAGCCGGAATTGTGGAACGCTCTAAATCTTGGAATATTCCACTTATTGTTATGGAACGTAGCGACTATGATTCTAAAGCTAGCTTTGAACAGGCTCAACTAGATGCTTTAGAACCTTATAAGGTAGATGGTATTGTATTAGCTGGCTACATGCGCATAGTTGGGGCTAAGCTCATTGAACGTTATGAGCATAAGATTTTAAATATCCATCCTGCATTATTGCCATCATTTCCAGGGCTTCATGGCCATCAACAAGCCATTGAGGCGGGTGTAAAAATTACGGGGTGCACGGTGCACTTTGTTGATGCAGGAATGGATACGGGGCCTATCATTATGCAGAATACGGTTCCTGTATTACCCGAGGATACAGAAGATACATTGAGTGATAGATTATTACCTATCGAACATAAAACGTATAAAGAGGCGTTACGGCTGTTTTGTGATGACAAACTCACAATAAAAGGGTGTGTTGTATATATTGAAGATTGATGTGTAAGCAAAGGAAGACGTTAGATGATTAAAAATGCACTTCTTAGTGTTTCTGATAAAACAGGTATTGTAGACTTTGCGAAAGGTTTAGTTGATTTAGGTGTAACCATTTATTCTACAGGTGGCACACTTAAAGCCATAACTGATGCGGGTATTAAAGCTAAAGCGGTTGAATCTTTGACTGGTTTTCCTGAAATGATGGACGGTCGTATTAAGACCTTGCATCCAAAGGTTCATGGTGGTATTTTGGCTATCCGCGATAACGGGGAACATCAAAAAGCTATGGCAGATCATGGTATTGAACCAATCGACCTTGTGGTGGTCAATCTTTATCCATTCCGTGAAACCATTGCAAAACCAAATGTATCCTTAGAGGAAGCCATTGAAAATATCGATATCGGTGGACCTACCATGGTGCGCTCTGCTGCGAAAAACCATGCCTATGTGGGTATTGTGGTAAATCCAAACCATTATGAAGAAATCTTAGCAATGCTAAAAGAACATGGCGAATTAACTAAGGAATATCGCTTTGGTCTAGCGAAAGAGGCCTTTGCTCACACAGCTGCGTATGATGTAGCTATTGCTAACTATATGAGTGCTATCTTAAATGAAGGCCCTACACCGCCTGAATATTTAAGTGCTTATGAAAAGGTGACAGACCTTCGCTATGGGGAAAATCCGCATCAAAAAGCGGCATTCTACAAAGAAATCGGTACGGCTCATGGCATGGGGGCCTTGAAACAACTCCATGGCAAAGAGCTTTCTTATAACAACATCGTAGATATGGAAGCGGCTTGGAATATGGTGTGGGAGTTTACAGATCCTGCAGCATGTATCATTAAGCATACAAACCCATGTGGTGCAGCGACAGCGGCTACATTGCATGATGCTTACGTAAATGCTTACGAAGCAGATTCCGTATCTGCTTTTGGCGGCATCGTTGCGTTAAACCGCGAAGTGGATGCTGCTACTGCAGGAGAAATGAGCAAAATTTTCTTAGAAGTCATTATGGCACCTGCTTTCAGAAAAGAAGCATTAGACATTCTTGAAGCGAAGAAAAATATTCGCCTCATCGAGTTATCCAAACCTGAATCTGGTCAAGTAACAGTGAAAAAAGTTTCTGGTGGTCTATTGGTGCAAACGGAGGATGATATCCTAGAAGACCGCGCTCATTATAAAGTAGTTACGAAGGTACAGCCAACAGAGGAACAATGGAAAGCCCTTGAATTTGCTTGGAAGCTTGTAAAACACGTAAAATCCAACGCTATTTTGATTTCTAACGAAAAACGTACACTCGGTGTGGGGGCTGGTCAAATGAACCGCGTTGGTTCTGCAAAAATTGCTCTTGAACAAGCTGGAGAAGAAGCAAACGGTGCTGTATTAGCATCTGATGCATTCTTCCCATTCGGTGATACTGTAGAAACAGCAGCAAAACATGGCATTGCAGCCATTATCCAACCTGGTGGATCCATTCGCGATGAAGAATCCATTAAGGCTGCTGACGAAGCAGGTATTGCCATGGTGTTTACAAGCATTCGTCATTTTAAACATTAATTCGTTTAGCATAATTGAGGTTTACAGTTGAGCACTAGTTCATATCTAATCATTGATGCGTAATAATGATTGTAGAGGATACAAGTGCTTACATAAAATGATGTATTGATGGCGTTTAGGCGCCGATGGAGGACTTATGAAAGTATGTGTAATCGGTAACGGCGGCCGCGAACATGCCTTAGCATGGCGCTTGTCCATCAGCCCTAGCGTAACAAAGGTATATGCTATTCCTGGTAGTGCGGCCATGTCAGATTGTGCTGAGCTAGTAGGCATTGACTGGCAACAAAGCGATCATTTGATTAGCTTTTTAAAGGATAACCAAGTTGATTTAGTCGTTGTCGGTCCTGAGGCTCCCCTTGTGGCAGGCTTGGCTGATGTATTGAATAAAGCGGGTATTCCTGTCTTTGGTCCATCTAAAGCAGCTGCTCAACTGGAAGGCTCCAAAGTGTTCGCCAAAGATTTGATGAAAAAATACAAAATCCCAACTGCCGCCTATGGTGTATTTCACAAGGTAGATGAAGCCAAAGAATTTATCCGTCAAACTGGAGCTCCTATTGTAGTGAAAGCTGATGGATTAGCAGCTGGCAAGGGCGTTGTAGTGGCTATGACTATTGATGAAGCGAATGCGGCTGTAGAAGATATGCTTAGTGGCAACCGCTTTGGCGAGGCCGGTAGTACCGTAGTTATTGAAGAATTCATGGAAGGTGAAGAGGCGAGTTTACTTGCCTTTGTAGATGGCAAGACTGTAGTTCCTATGATTGCATCTCAAGACCATAAACGGATTTTTGATGGTGATAAAGGTCCTAATACTGGTGGCATGGGTACTTATGCACCAGCGCCAGTGCTTACTGATGCATTACGAGATGAGGCGATGAAGACAATTTTAGAACCTATGGTAGCTGCCATGGAGAAAGAGGGAATGCCTTATGTGGGCTGTCTCTATGCAGGTCTTATGATTACACCTCAAGGCCCTAAGGTTGTAGAATTTAATGCCCGCTTTGGCGATCCTGAAACACAAGTAGTATTGCCATTACTCGATAGTGACTTAGGTCAAATTATGATGGCTTGTGCCACAGGCACATTAACAGCTGATATGGTGAAATGGAAAGACTCCTCGGCAGCTTGTGTTATTCTTGCCTTCTAAAGGGTATCCTGAAACATCCTCCAAGGGTGATGTGATTCATGGTGATATTAAACAACATGATACAACCATCGTATTCCACTCTGGTACAAAACTTATTGGAGATGAATATGTCACAAATGGCGGCCGAGTTCTTGGCGTAGTAGGTCTTGGTAAAGACCTTAGAACGGCGCTCGATAGAGCTTATGAACGGATAGCACATATTGACTTCGAAGGTATGCAATACCGTACAGATATTGGAGCGAAAGCTTTCAAATAAAGAAAAAGTATTTTGGAATACAGTAATAGCATTTCAAATACAGTAACAGCGTTTTAAATACAGCAAAAAAACGTTTTGAACAAAGAAAAACCTCTACACTCATGCATATTACATGTGATGTAGAGGTTTTTATTTTCTACCTTTTAACGGTTACCTATGATATAATAAATTAGATATAAAGAGGGCCCATCGACGTGTGATGGCGTTAGGCTCATCTCAAAATTTGGAAACTTATGGATGACGCCTAACGTGTAGACGAAACCTTCTACACGTTAGGTGTTTTTACTATAGTCTATTTTTCGTATAGCGATGTACAACTATGAAATATAACAAAGAACCGTTAGAACTGAATAGTCCGGTGGCCTTTTGGCTGAATTTCCCCAATGAAGAACGCGTTTTTTGGGTGGATCGTCAGAGTGACCGTATCGTTGTAGGCGCTAAACGTCTGGCGACGGTCAAAGATGATGAGGACCGCCATAATTACGCCTACGTATTTTATGGGGATACTTTTTTTGAGACCTCTAAAGATCCTAAATGGTCTGGTATGGGTCATGAAATGATTGCTTTCACCCATTATTACATCGTAGAAAATGGGGAGTCTTTCTATCTTCATGCTGGTGAAAGCGTACCCATCGAGGATTTTGAGGTGCCTCGCGTACGCCATAACTTCAAGGAAACCAGTGATGATAAGGCTGCTTGGGATAGCCTTATGAAAGCTATTGCTGAGGGCATCAGCAGTGGTGAAATGACTAAGGTAGTATCCTCTCGTGAAGTGGAGTTTACCAGTGATACACCCTATAATGTGGCTAGTATTTTAGCTAATCTAGTAGATAACAATCCTAACTGTTTTATCTTTGGTTACGAAAAGGATGGACGTACCTTTGTGGGTGCATCTCCAGAAATTCTAGTGCGTCATCGTGGCAGTGAAATTCTCAGTTATGCCTTAGCTGGCACGGCGCCTAAACATGGGCCAAATGCATGGACTAAGGAACAACTACTAACAGATAAGAAAAACCTCTTTGAACATAATATTGTCCGTGATCGCATTGTACATACTATGAAAGCTATTACTCCAGAGGTGACCATCGGTGAAACGGGTATTATGGAGCTAGCGCATCTCTATCATTTGCGTACTATTATTACTGCAAAGGATAGTACAAAGTCCCTCGTAGAGTGGGCGAGATTGTTACATCCTACACCTGCTCTCGGAGGGGAACCTCGAGAAAAAAGGCATTGGCACTGCTACAAACGTACGAAACCCATGAGCGCGGCATGTACGCAGCTCCATTTGGCTTTATGAAAGATATGGGGGATGGCATCATAGTCGTTGCCATTCGATCCGCTCTCATCATGGATCATGTACTGTATGCCTATGCAGGGTGTGGTGTTGTTGCCGACTCTGATGCAGATGAAGAATACGCAGAAACTAATAATAAAATGCGCACCATTTTGGAGGCGCTATAATACATTTCCAAACCCTTAGGGGTTGTTGAAAGGGAATATAATGAACGAATATATTGCTGCCTTGGTAGATGAATTCTACCAACTCGGCGTCCGTCATGCCGTGTTTAGCCCTGGCTCTCGTTCTACGACGATGGCTATGCTTTTTACTGAGCATGAAGGATTTGAAACATATATGAATATAGATGAGCGCTCTGCTAGTTTTATGGCTCTTGGTATTGCAAAGGCTCATAAGGAACCAACCGTACTCGTTTGTACCTCTGGTTCGGCAGTGGCTCATTATTTGCCCGCTATTTTAGAGGCTCAATATAGTGGTGTGCCTCTCATCGTACTATCTGCTGATAGGCCACACACGTTGTTACACGTAGGGGCTCCGCAAACAGTAGACCAACAGAAAGTTTTTGGAGCCGCTGTAAACTACTACGAAGAATTAGCAGTGCCTCAAGAGGGTCATTACTATACATATCCACGCCAAGTAGCGCGTAAAGCGTATATGAAAGCTATGGATACAAAAAAAGGACCAGTACATATCAATGTGCCTCTCTTTGAGCCCTTGGTACCTGAACTGGACAATAAACATTTTGAAGCGGGACGTAGTCCCTTTAACGTAGTTAAGCCACATTATAGTAGTGCTTGTAATTATAATAATACAAGTCATACAAGTCATGTAAACAACACTACTAGCAGTAAGAATGATAGCTTCCTAGCAAAATATAAGAATATTCTTATATTAGCTGGGCCACAGATCGATGTTGTAGAAGCTAATAGTATTCTTTCTTTTGCTACAACGCTACAAGCACCTATCTTGGCAGATCCATTGTCTAATGTAAGGCGATGTTATAATTCAGTTGGTAGTCATAGTGACAAGGAATGTATCGATACTAGTAAGGTTATTATTTCTACATATGATGCATTTTTAGCTGATAAAGAGCTATGGCCTATACTAAAGCCTGATTGCGTAATTCAGTTCGGACAAATTGTTGTGTCTAAACGAGTGCAACAGATGTTGGCGAGTTGGGATAATGTAGAATACATTGAGGTTAATCCTACCATGGACTCTATGAATCCAACGGGGAAAACCACTATGCACATGCAAGCAAGTATTGATGTATTTACGAATCTGTATGGTGTAAACAATGACTCCCCAGAATATCTTGGTAAATGGCAGCATTTAGAAACAGCAGGAAAACAGCAACTAGGTACAGCAATAGAGGAACCAAGTTGTTTTGAAGGTCGTACGATACGCGAGTTACAGCAACATATTTCTGATAATGCACAAGTACTTGTGGCCAATAGTATGAGTATTCGAGACTTTGATTACTTCTGGTTTAGCGGTGAGTCTACTGCGGTACTATATGGCAACCGCGGTGTTAATGGTATTGATGGTACCATTTCTACTGCTCTAGGCCTTGCCACAAATGGACTGCCTACATATCTTGTAACTGGTGACTTGTCTTTCTTCCATGATGTAAATGGATTGGCAGTAGCCAAAACGCATGATCTCAATTTGACGATTATTTTGCATAATAACGATGGAGGCGGCATTTTTGAATACTTACCGCAAAAGGGAACGAAGCATTTTGATTACTTGTTCTCTACATCGCAAGGCTTAGATTATAGTGGAGCGGCCAAACTCTATGGCTGTGGGTATACTAAAATCACGAGCCCTGATGAATTGAGTGCTGTGCTAGCTAATGTTAGCTCAGAAACAGGCGTTCATATCATTGAGATCCCTACAAATCGGGAATATAGTCGACAGTTACATAAAAAATATACAAAAGTTTCAGTTGATATGGAGGCATTACTATGAGTCAGTATTTTTGCAGTATTGTAGATAATGCTTTGTGTAATCCAGCTCAACGCATGTACTTTGATTTGGGTGAATACCGCTACGGCTTGACTGTAGTTGGCGATGGAGAACCTATTGTGTGTTTCCATGGCTTCTCTGAATCGAGCTATACTTGGGATGCTATTAATCTTCCTGGCTATCGGGTTATCCGTATCGACTTGATTGGACATGGGGATTCCGATATTCCTGATGAAGATAAGGCGTATACGATCCCTCAAATGATAGAGGATTTGCATACCGTTATTTATCATATGGTTGGTGATAGATATTACCTCATGGGCTATTCCATGGGGGCCCGCATTGCTCTTTCTTATGCCTTGGAATATGAAAGTGAAATCAAAGGGCTCATCCTTGAAAGTGGCTCTGTAGGTATCGCCTCTGATGATGAGCGAGCAGAGCGTCGTAAGGCCGATGAAGACCTAGCAGTTCGCATCGAAGACCATGATGGCGCTTGGTTTGCTACACGTTGGGCGGAGGCTCCTATTTTTGAAAGTCAAAAACAACTTTCAGAGTGCGTAGAGGAATTAATCTATCTACGTCGTTCCAATAATAGTACGTACGCCTTAGCCTGTACCTTGCGTGGCTCAGGTCAAGGTGTCATGCCGTATGTGGGGGATAAATTAGAAAAATTCTCTGTTGAAGGTTTATATGTGAGTGGCGCATTAGATACAAAATATACTACAATAGGAAGAGATATATTTGGCAAGTTGCCAAACTTTAAGCATGTCATCGTCGAAGGGGCGGGACATAATGTGCATATAGAAAAACCGCAAGTATTCGAGCAAGTGGTGTTAGATTTTTTACAGAAGAAAGGTTAAGTCCATGAGCAAATTTGATTGGAAAGTATTGGATCGTAATTATGAAGATGTAATTTACGAAACATATAATGGCATTGCAAAAATTACTATTAACCGTCCAGAGGTGCGCAACGCGTTCCGTCCTAAAACAGTTATGGAGTTAATCGATGCTTTCACAGTAGCTCGTGAAGATAACGAGGTAGGCGTAATCGTATTGACTGGTGCTAACCACGGCAAAGGTGAAGATAAAGAAGCATTCTGCTCCGGTGGCGACCAAAGTGTACGTGGTCACGGTGGTTATGTTGGTGAAGACAATGTACCTCGCTTGAACGTTCTTGATTTACAACGTTTGATTCGCGTTATTCCTAAACCTGTTATCGCTATGGTTAATGGTTATGCTATCGGTGGCGGTCATGTGTTGCACATCGTATGTGACCTTACCATCGCTTCTGAAAATGCTAAATTCGGTCAAACAGGTCCTCGTGTAGGTTCCTTCGATGCTGGTTATGGTGCAGGTTACTTGGCGCGCATGATCGGTCACAAACGTGCTCGCGAAGTATGGTTCTTGTGCCGTCAATACACTGCTGCTCAAGCCTATGAAATGGGCATGGTTAACACTGTTGTACCATTCGACAAATTGGAAGAAGAAACAGTTCAATGGTGTAGCGAAATCCTTGAATTGTCCCCAATGGCATTGCGCATGTTAAAAGGTTCCTTCAATGCTGATACAGATGGTCTTGCAGGTTTACAACAATTTGCAGGCGACGCTACATTGATGTACTACACAATCGATGAAGCAAAAGAAGGCCGTGATGCGTTCAAAGAAAAACGCAAACCAAACTTCAAACAATTCCCTAAATTCCCTTAATAGGGAGAGTTACTAGTCCTAGGTTGGGGACTAACTAATTTTAAAATAATAAGGGCGCCTCTATATGAGGCGCCTTTCTTGTAATATCTCTTTGGTATTGATATTTCGATTGTTATTTACTGGTAATTAGAAATCAGGCTTAGATATGAGGTGAGACGATGGACTGGTTACGTTATGGTGCTAAGCACTATCCTAATCGCATATGTATAAACGAATATACCTATAACGATATATACCGTGGCGTAGTCCATGTAGCTCGTAAATTAGAGCCGCTACAAGCCTCTCGCATAGCTATTTTATCGGATAACTCCGTGATGATGGCAATCTATGTATTGGCAACTATGGTCGTGCATAAAGAGTTGCTACTGCTAAATGTACATCTTAAGCCTAAGGAAATAGAAAACCAATTAGCTCAGTTAGATGTTACTACTGTACTGCATAGCGTTGAGCGTCGAGAGCAATTGCCTAATTCCATTTCTACTATTGTTTTTGAATCGTTAGAACGTATTCTATCAGATGAAGAGGCAGACGATACTTTTGACTGGACCTTTGAAGATAGAGATATAGCGGTCATCATGAATACGAGTGCCACTACGGGACAGTTTAAGTCTGTGCCTCTCCGATGGGGGACAAATTAGAGCTCATGTACAAGCGTCTAAAGAGGTACTAGGTAAAACTGAACAAGATAATTGGCTTATGGTATTGCCTCTATTCCATGTAAGTGGTCTATCTATCTTGCTGCGATCCTCTTTATAATGGTACGGCTGTTACTATATTGCCTAAATATGATGAAGCTCAAGTTCTCAAGCTCATAGAGTCTGAGAACATTAATATGATGTCTCTTGTGCCTACTATTTTAACTCAATTAGAGCCAAGTATTACACATCATAAGTTGCGTGTTATCTTGCTCGGTGGTGAGTTCATTCCTATGGCGCTCATCGATGCTTGTGAAAAGAAATCCTTACCAATTTACAAGACCTATGGCATGACGGAAACCTTTAGTCAAAGCGTGACTTTCTCCGTATTGGATTACCCTCATAAACGAGATTCCGTAGGAAAACCATTACCAGGGATGCAGGTTCGTATTGATAAACCTGATGCAGACGGGGTAGGTGAGATTCACTTAACAGGCCCTATGGTTATGACTGGATATATTGACAAGGAACCTATCGATGGTGACCTTAATACCGATGATATTGGTTATGTCGATGAAGATGGGTTCGTATATATTTTGAATCGTCGCAAGGACCTCATCATTTCTGGTGGTGAAAATATTTATCCTAAGGAATTAGAGGATTTAGTCTACACATTGCCATCAGTGAAGGAATGTGCCGTTGTACCTGTGCCTGATCCTAAATGGGGACAAGTACCAGCGCTCTTTGTGGCCTTTCACGATGGTGAAAGCATGACTGCAGATGCAATTCTATCCTTTATGATGAAATCCCTGGCAAAATATAAAGTTCCTAAATACGTAAAAATCTTGCCTGCATTGCCTCGTAATGGCACAGGTAAAATCGTGCGCAATGAACTGCGTTTAGAAGATTGAGGCGCCTATGAATGATATTTTAAACTTTAAAAGTATAACTACATATCGCCTTAAATTGCCGTTACAGTTTAACTTTAAAACTGCCAAAGGTGAAGTAAAAGAACGAGAAACGATCGTCATTCGCATCGAGGATCAACAAGGTTATGTAGGTTATGGGGAATGCGTGGCTTTCACAGAGCCTTTTTATACAGCCGAGACGGTGGATACGTGTTGGCAAAAACTAGTAGATGATTATATCTTTAATTTGCGCATGATGCGGCCTAAGCCGCTTATGACCTATGTGCGTCAGCTACAGTTTTGGCTAAATCGAGATCATATGCCTATGACCATTGCCGCCTTAGAAAATGCATTGATTAACCTTCATTGTGAGAGACTGGGTGTGAACTCTGTTTCTTATATTATGGGGCAACCCTTACAAGATACCATTGAAAGCGGTGTTGTTATCGGTGATGTACCGATGGAACAATTGCTAGATGCCGTAGAAGCTCATGTGGCGAATGGTTGTAAGCGCATCAAGTTAAAGGTGAATCCTACAGACGGCTATGACCGGGCAGCCTTAGTACGTAAGCATTACCCCGATTTAGTCTTGGCAGCCGATGCGAATCAAAGCTATTCTTATGATGATATTGATAAGGTCCGTCAATTTAATGATTTGAAGCTAGCTTGTATAGAAGAGCCTTTTGCTATAACAACGCTTCAATCCTATAAGGAGTGGAAGTGGGAACACCTCAATAACGATGATTGGCATATTGAAACGCCTATCTGTTTAGATGAGTCCATCTTGGGCTATGACGATTTATCCTATGCTATTGAGTATGGACTGATTGATGTACTTAACATAAAAGTAGGCCGTATGGGTGGTCTCGTACCTACTAAGGCAGCTATTAATCTTTGTAGAGAATGTCATATTCCGTATTGGGTGGGGAGCATGGTAGAGTCGGGCATTTCTAAAATGTTGCACGCTCAACTAGCGGCTCTAGGTGATTCCTATATGGCAGGAGACCTATCTGATTCTAATAGATATTTTGAACGAGATCTCATCTATCCAGACTTAACATTTAAAGATGGGGTTATGCACGTCCCTGATGGAGATGGCTTAGGTGTAACTGTCTTTGATGATAGACTAGAAGCGTATTGTGTGGAGAAACGAACACTATGAATTTAATAGAATCCTTACAAATTGAAGCACCTCGTATGACGAGCGATACTACATGCATTGCAAAAATGAACTTAGGAGAATTCCACAAACAGCCCTCAAGGCTATCTAAACGGTGGTGCAACCTTGGCATTTGCTGAAATCATTTCCGGCATGATGAGTAACGAACTCATTGGACCGGATAAATTTGGCGTAGGTCAATCCGTTACGGCCAACCACTTGCGCCCTGTACGATGTGAAGGGGCCTTAACGGCTCATGGCACCTTACTTGTAAAAGGGAAGACATCCCATGTATGGCGCTTTGATATGATGGATGATGCAGATCGACTCATCTCGCAAGTAACAGTGACCTTGGCGATAGTAGATTTTGACCGTTAATGTACGCTGTTGGGAACATGTGTTTTCATATTCTAAATAAAAATGACAGCATATACAGTTGTATATGCTGTCATTTTAAAGTTTACTTTGAACACATAAGTTGTTTCATGCTTACTTAGTTAATTAATTAAGTAAGTACTTAACTACTTAACCGCCTACTTACGAGTGATAGTATATAAGTCCTCCATATCTGGAATATCGTAAATAACCCATGTACCGTCACCTAGATGACGCATTAAAATCTTTATGTCTTTAGTCATATTCTTTTTATTGTTTTGGATGGTTGCTGTAACCGTTGCAGTTTCGCCGTGGTCATCTGTTTTGAGGTTTTTAATCTCTACATCGTGTTCTTTAAAGAGGCGACCTTCTACAAGCCGGTCTACCATAGATTTATTATCGTCGTTTTGGTTTGCTGTTTGGTTGTTATCCGTAGGAGGTTCTGATTTAAAACTATCTGGATCTTCAATATATTTTCTCATTACATCTTCGATGAGGGCAGGGCCAAATGTTTTGGTAGCAGCTACTGCAGCTTTGCCAAATGGATTAGATGTATCAATATATTTATTCCCTTCACGGTCTACAATGTTTTTTACGATGGATTTCACATCTACATGACGCAAAACTTCATCTGCATTTTTCTCCTGAACGGCTTGATGAATGATTTTTAATGTATAAGCTGGTGTATGTGGGACATACCATAAGAAATACCATGCGGCAGCTAATGCGCCTACAACAGCGATGATGAGGGCGATAATGACGCCTTTAGAGCTACTTTTATTCACGGTGAATCCTTTCATTTACTTTGTATCGTAATTTTTGATAGCGAATATATACATATTGTAGCATATCTAGTAAAGTATAGTGTGATAATTTGCACGTTTACAGAAAACTGATGAAAGATGGAGATAAAAGATGTATAGAAGTAATTTAGCTGATATTTTCCGTTGTAAAAGTCATAAAATAGGCACTATCCGTTATAACCCATGTTTTTAATAGAATATTCATAAAAAAGTTCAAAAAAATAGTTGCATTGGTCTAAAATCCATGGTATCATGTACAAGTAGTCAACGAGAGTTGATACGCGGCCCCGTGGTGTAGCGGTTAACATGTCGCCCTGTCACGGCGAAGATCGTCAGTTCAAATCTGATCGGGGTCGCCATTTTTTTTTACAAAAAATCATGCCTCGGTAGCTCAGTTGGTAGAGCAACGGACTGAAAATCCGTGTGTCGACAGTTCGATTCTGTCCTGAGGCACCATTTGTATTCCATGCGGTTGTGGTGGAATGGCAGACACGCCATCTTGAGGGGGTGGTGAGCGTACGCTCGTGAGGGTTCAAGTCCCTCCAACCGCACCAAAATATAAGGACCTACAGTCTACTGTAGGTCCTTTTTGCTATCGTCTTAAAAGTTGTGCGTGTATATGGGAGAGAGAAATGAATAAGAAATATTTTGTACTGATGATGCTTTCACTAGCCTTATATAATCAGTCTGGTTTTGCAGCAGAAGTAGTAGATAGTCAGAATCAAAATATAAGTATTGAACAAAAAAATAATACAAAGTTAAAACAGTTTGTACAAACAAAAGGCCCAGTAAAAGTAGATTTTGTTGAGGTTATTCCTGGTGCTTTTAAAGCTGTTATAAAAGATAAATCGATAGATACGAAGGCACTTTCAATTGGCGATGAAATTATATTAGAGCGGATGGAGACGGAGCACGGTTCTAAACGATTAAAAATATCAGGAAATCCCGATTTTGGAAGTGAATACAAAATGTTTGATCCACTTTACAATAATAAGGATGAAAAAGCGCTGAAAGAGATCAAAAATTATAATACTGAATCAACACGTAATCAAGGTTATTTTATTGGAGGCAGAAATAAACCCTTACGTATTGTGAGCCCCTATATGAAAAAGAATGGTCAAGGAGAGATTAAGCTAACAAATCCCGTTAATACTAAAGATTATAGGACGCGTGCTGATCGGGATAAAGCAAATGAAAAGGAACTTCGAGAATATTTAGATAATAATAAGGGGAAAGGACACGACCTATATACGGCTAGAACTAAAGCTGAGATTAGAGAATCTTTGGAAAGCTTTTTTAAACCTATAGCATTGATTCAGTATCCTATTAATAATCCAAAGGATTACAAAGAAATTTCTACTGCATCAGGATTTCCAAAGAAAATACCAAGTTTTGCTAAAAATATTCATATGCATAGTAATCCAAGTTTTTTTCAAGGCAGGGCTTACGTACAACTTACATTTGGAGGTACACCGGAACAATTAAAGCCATATATTGAAGAAGCTATTTCTAACTCTAAAGTAGTTGTTTCAAAATCTGATATATCTAATGTGTATGTTAAACGATATATTGATTCAAATATGGCCTATGCAGATTCTCTGTTTGCATTAATCCCAAGGGAGATACTGACTGTAAAGAATACAACTGTGCCGATGGGTAAATTTATACAAGAGCGACAGATAAGACCATCCAATTGATAAATTTGTAGATGAAATATATGAGTTAGAAAATCAAGTGCTAGCAGAATTTAATAAGGTACAGATTGCAGATGAAGATAGGAATTCGAAGTATAATAGATATTTTGAGACTCGTAAAAGAGTAGAAACAGAGCGAGATAAATTAAAATCTAGTGAACAAAATAGAAATACATTGTCTAAAGGTAAAGTCTATCCAACCTATACAGAGGAGGAGAATCGAAAATTTCAGAAACAGTACTTGCATAGATTGTCATATAATGAAGATTCAGTAGAAATACCTGATAATTATGTATTATATGTATTTGATTTTGGTGGAAGTCGGAATCATCCATATTCTTTAGGTGCTGCGGTCAGTCCTGATAAAAACTATATCATTTATTTCTTACAACAAGGTTGATTATAATGAACAAAAAGGTAGTATCATATATATGGTACTACCTTTTGTTATATCTGTATTGGCAGATTCTTATGTTATGTGTACAATCATAGTAATTAATAATACATGTATGTGTGTAAGTTTATATATGAGAGAAGAGTATGGAATTTAATTATGGCGAAACGCTGCGTATCCGAAGTGATTTATATACGATCCTAGGTAAGATACGCTATATTGATACTCATGGGCATATATGGTATGAGTATAAGCTAGTTAAACATAGTAATAACGCAGCATTTTGGCTTCGTTGGGATAAGAAGCGAGATGCGTACCAGTTTTCCAAGTTGTGTGGTAAAGCACAGCCCGTAGATATGAAACCCGTAGATAGTAGTTATAAGATGGTAACGGGCACTTGGGGTGAGGTGGACGTAGGGACTACAGATACTGCTAAATGTAAAGAGTATGAAAATGTTGAGGGTACTGCTACGTTTTCTGTTGAAGCATGGGCTTTTGAAACGGAGTATTCAAAAGGCTTTTACATTAATAAAGAATACGTATCTGTGGAACAGGATGTAGAGATAACCGACACTATTAAAGATAGAATGGATACGGTTAAGATAATGAGGTTCGTAGGACCTATCGTTTGGATTTTGGCAAATATACTAATTTTTATGCCAAGATTTGACATACAAATATTGAATGGTATGCATGATTTCCTTACCTGGCCTTATATAGTAGGTGGGAATATAATCATTGGTATCATTGTGGCTTTTGTCCTCTTTAAAAGATAGCATCTAGAAAATCAGGGACACGCTATACCAAAACAAAAGGTAGTAACACATATCAATGTTACTACCTTTTTAGTTTGCTTAGGATTTTGTTGTTATTAGTTAGCTTCAGCTAGTTGAAGTTGTTCTAGTTCTGCTTCTTTAGCATCTAATTCTTTTGCACCAAAGTGAGCTAGTACACAGAATGTAACACAAAGAATACATGCTACCAATAAGAGATAGAAACCTGCGTTCCAACCAAATTTGTCAGCTAATACACCGAATAGTGTTGTACCGAGGTTGGCACCTACAATGTAGCTCATGAAACCGCGAAGACCAACGGCTGAGCCTACAGCAAATGGAGGTACAATATCCATGGTTTGAACAGAGGCTAGGAATTGAGGAATATAGATTAAGCAACCCACAATAGCAGCGAAGAATGTAACCCATAAGAGGGATTCGCTTTGCCAATAGCCGAAGATACAGAAGAAGATAATGCTTACGGCGATAATTGCTGGTGGCATACGATAACCTTTAAAGAATTTATCGGAAATATAACCTGCAAAAATTGTAGAAGGTATAGCCGCCCATTCAAAGAATAAGAATGCGATAGACATCTCTGCTTTGGAGAATCCTTTTACTTGTAATAGATAGATTGGAAGCCAAGTAAGCATACCAAAACGAATCATATACACGAAGGTATCTACTAATGATACGTACCAAGCGTTTTTATTTTTTAATACGTATTTTACAAAAATTTCTCTTGTACTCATGTGAGGTGCTTCAGAGCTTCTATGTGCTTTGTGAGCAGTATCAGCTATGATTTCACTTGTTGGTGGTAAACCTTCTCGTTCTGGACTTTCTTTAATTAAGAAGACAATAGCGATAGCCACAACTATGGCAATAATTGCTGGAATACCATAGCTACCTAATTGCCAATGATCCGTAGTGGTGAAGTATAACGCAGCTGCAACGATTGGCGCTACGATACCGCCACCAAGATTGTGTGAGATATTCCAAATTGCACCATAACGGCCGCGTTCTTGTTTTGGATACCATTTCGCTAGAGTAATGAAGGATGGACCTACACCAAAACCTTGGAAGAAACCATTAAGAACTACTAATACTAAGAAGAAGGCGAGGCTGTCGGCAAAGCTCATAAAAATGTTGATAATTGCACAGCAAATAAGACCGAAAGCCATAAATTTTGCAGGACTTGCTTTGTCTGCAAGACTACTCATAAAGCCTTTACTTAAACCGTAGGCGATAAGCATACCACTAGATAGCAAACCGATTTCCGTTTTGCTCATGTGTAAGATATCTGATAAAGAAATGAGTTGATAAGGCAAAGTTGTTACGCACGATATAGTACGCCGCATAACCAATAAAAATACCAAGTAGAGATTGGAATCTGTATTTATAGTATAGATTCATAATCATACTTTGTGGTACAGATGATTTTGCCTCTTTAGGTTGTAAAAATGAAAACATAGTTATTACCTTTCTTTATTAATAACTAAATCCTGTTGCATTGATAATACTAACATTTTCATAGAATTCATGTAAATGATTTATAAGATAAAAGTAAGCGTTAATGTTATAAAAATAATTTATAATATAGTTATGTTGCAGTAAAATGTATATAGTATAAATATGACTTTCAGTATGATAAGGATTTTTAAACTACATAAATACAGCAGTCTATAGTGTTAGAGTTGTATTGAAATTAATAGATTTATTTTGTTATAATCATACTGTTATTTAAAAATTATTATTCTTTATTAAGGAGTTTTGATATGAAAGGCTTTACTAAACGTGCAATTCTTGCTGCTTGTGTTGGTGCAGCAATGCTTATTACTGTAGGTTGTGGTTCCAACCAAAATGCACAAAATACACAATTGACATATAATGGTTCCTCCACATTGGCACCAGTTATTTCTAAAATCGCTACAGATTTCACAGAAAAAAATAAAACTTGGAATCATGTAGATAGCTCTTTGCCAGATAAAGATATTACTATTTATGTATCTTCTGGAGGTTCTGGCACTGGTATTAAAGCGGTTATTGATGGCACTGCGGACTTCGGTTTAGTGGCACGAGAAGTAAAAGACAGCGAAAAAGCAAAAATCAAAGATTACAATGAAATTAAAGTAGGTATTGATGCCTTAACAATTGCTGTAAATCCTGAAAACCCTTTATATGCTATAAAAGATAATCTTACTAAAGAAGAAATTATTAAAATCTTCTCAGGCGAGTACAAAACTTGGAATCAAGTAGATCCTTCCTTGCCGAATCAAGAAATCATCGTAGTAACACGCGATCTTGGTGGTGGTGCTCATGAAGTGTTCCAACAAAAAATGATGGGTTCTGTAGAGGTAACTAAAGATGCTATTCAAGCTCCATCTATGGGTGCTCTTGTAACTAAAGTTAAAGAAAATCCATATGCTATTGGTTATGCATCTTATGGCATGTTGGGTCAAAATAAAGGCCAAATCGTTGCTTTCAAAGTTAATGGTGTAGCACCAACAGATGAAACGATTACTGATGGTTCTTACATGATTCAACGTCCACTTCTTATCGTAGGTAAAGGTAATATGGGCGGCGTAGCAGACGCTTTCACAAAATACTTGAAGTCTGAAGAAGGTCGTAAAGTTATTCATAAAATGGGCTTTGTTCCTGTAAACTAATCAGATAGAATAAAAGCAAGGCTGAGGCCTTGCTTTTTTATGAAAGGAGAGTCTATGCATTTATCGGATCGTTTTACATCTGGCATAGTACCGATTATGGCGGTATCTGTTCTCGCCTTATATATAGGGCTCGTGCTTTATATGGCGATAGAGGCGTGGCCCGCTTTGATACATATGTCTTGGACGGATATTGTAACCGGTACAGTCTGGAAGCCTATGGCACAAAGTCCTGTATTAGGTCTGGCCTATATTATTTCTGCTAGCCTCTATGTATCTCTGTTATCTTTGATATGGGCATTGCCCTTGGGGATTGGTACCTCTGTAGGTTTGAGTCTAGGTGTATCACCACGTATTCGCCAATTTTGTTTATCTACGATAGATATGATCGCCGGTATACCTTCTGTTATTGTTGGTTTTATCGGTCTTGCCGTAGTGGTTCCGGCCATTCAATCGATGTTTTCTTTGTCTACCGGTGAGTCTATTTTATCGGCTAGTCTCGTATTAGCCCTTATGGTTTTGCCTTATATTGTGACCCACTGTACGGAATCTATCGAAACCTATCGTCAGCGCTATGAAGAAACGGCTTTAGGTCTTGGCATATCGCCGTGGCATACCATGAAAGCTATCGTACTACCTAGTGCTAAAGGTTCTATCATCCTTAGTTCTGTACTAGCCTTCTCCCGTGCTATGGGAGAGACCATGGCAGTTATGATGGTTGTCGGTAATGCTCCCATCTTGCCTAATTTACTGGGTAAGGCTGAGCCAATTCCATCTCTTATTGCGCTTGAAATGGGTAGTGTAGAGTATAATAGCTTGCATTATAGCGGTTTATATGTAGCAGCTTTAGTATTGCTAATCATTTTGATACTGACTAATGTTCTAGTCTATATGTATTCTTGGAAAACTAGAAAGGACGGTCATCATGAAGTTATCTAATCTTGCATTAGCTACTTGGGCTTATGGCAGTCTAATCCTAGTTATGGCAATACTCATCGCTGCTTGTGCCTACATTGTGTATCATGGGTGGGCCATTAATAACCGTTGATTTCCTCTGGCTCTACCCAGCGGGCATGCCTCTCGGTGTAGTAGGGGGCATATTCCCTGCCATAATCGGTAGTATTTTAGAGGGCTTATTAACGGCTTCTATGGCGGCTGTTGTAAGTATTCCTTGTGCCCTTTACATGGTATATGGCAATATTTCTCGTTGGAAATCAGAATGTTTTTTATTCACTCTACGCTGTATGTCTGGATTACCATCTGTATTGATTGGCTTGTTTGGTTATAGTGTACTGATTTTATATTTAGGTATCGATAAAAGCTTATTATCTGCGTCGATTACGTTAACGGTAATGGTTATACCTTTTATTACGTTGCGCCTTGTGAAAGTATTCCACGAGTTTCCTCGTGAAACTTATGAGGCGGCTCTCAATATGGGGCTTTCACCAAGTTATATATGGATGCATATGGTCATACCGAGTGCCATGCGTGACGGATTGAGCGCTATAGCCCTTGGAGCGGCCTATGCGATGGGGGCCACTGCACCGATTATGTACACTGGTGCCGTATTATATACTAGGTCTATACCGAATATAACGGATCCATTTATGGCCTTGCCATATCATTTGTACATTTTGGTAAACGAAGGTTATTCAGTAGATTTAGCCTATGCTACAGCCTTTGTACTGATGGTTATATTACTTTGTATTAATATCATTTGTCGCTACATAGGAGGGCGGTCTTGATGAGCATCATATTAGATATTAAAAATATAGAGGTGTCCATTGATGAGTATCCTATTTTGCAACACATAACCTTGCCTATTACAGAAAATGCTATTACGGCTGTTATTGGGCCGTCTGGTTGTGGTAAAAGTACATTGTTAGCTACGCTTAACGGTAGTTTACAGGCACCGAAAAAAGTCACTAATGGACAAATTATTTACGATGGCCTATCGGTAGACTCAATGGATCCGCAAATGTTACGTCGCCAAATCGGTCTTATCGGACAACAACCGACCGTATTTCCTGGTACCATTGAAGATAATATGGTATTTGCTCTAAATTATTATAAAGAGTTATCCTCTGCAGACAGAAAGGCTAAAGCGATACAATGTTTAGAGCAGGCTGGATTATATAGGGAAATTAATGGCGATATGAAACGCTTGGCAAGTTCTTTATCTGGCGGTCAACAACAGCGCCTGTGTATTGCGCGAAGCTTGACCGTAGATCCTCGAGTAATGCTCTTTGATGAGCCGTGCTCTGCCCTTGATATAAAAAACAGCTTGCATATTGAGTCATTGCTAACAGAGTTAAAAGTAAAACAAACGATTGTCATTGTTACTCATAATTTACAACAAGCTAGACGCATTGCAGACTACACTGTCTTTATGAATGATGGCCGAGTTGTAGAGTGGGGCGCTACAGCGCAAATATTCTCTGATCCACAACAAGAATTAACCCGTGATTACTTGGCTTTTGGCGGATAATCTTGAAAATTTTATATTTTTCAAAAACTTAAAGATAAAATTTCTATAAACTGTTGACATATTTTGTTTAAAAATGTATATTATAGGTGACATACTGGCGTGTCGTTAAAGGGACTGTGAGAGAGTTTAGCCAGACTGACATACGATATAGTTCGAGAGTAACTATATACATAAAGAAGGCGTACCGCTGAGAGACGAGAGAAGGGCGGTATGCCTTTTTTGTATGTAACATACGATGTAGCTTGTTTTTTACAATCTAATAAGCAATGTAGATTATCAATATTATAAATATAAAATTTTATTAAAATAATAATGCTCAGGAGTTTAAAATATAGACTAAGACCTCCTTATGTAATACAATGTATTACATAAGGAGGTGCTTTATATGGCAAATATTTCAGTCCGTTTAAATGAACAAGAAGAAGAGTTATTTAAAACCTATGCTGAGTTTATGGATGAAACACTTTCTACCCTCTTTAAGAAGGCTTTACTAGAAAAGATTGAAGACGAATTTGATCTTAAGGTAGGTCAAAAAGCATTAGCAGAATACGAGCAAGATCCAGTTACCTATTCTGTAGCGGAAATGCGTGCAAAATATGGCTTATAAACTTGAGTTTTCTAAACGATTTGACAAGCAATTTTCTAAATTAGATAAATCAACGCAACGTTATCTTCTTTAATTGGCTCATAAAGAATGTAGATAATGTAGAGAACCCTAGGTACTCAGGAAAATCATTGACTGATAATAAAACAGGACTTTGGCGTTATCGTATTGGTAATTATAGAGTTATTGCTGATATTAATGACCATAGATGCGTTATTTTAGCATTAGAAGTGGGGCATCGAAAAGATATTTACAAATAGAGGATATACCATGAAATACTTACGTCGTGAACTTAATCAAGTAGAAAAAGAATACTTAAAACAATTTGGACAAGACTCTTTGAACCGTGTCGTTCTCCACGATCCAAATACAAAGGATAAACAAGAAGTACAAGACACCATTGATATCCTAAAGGAAGCTATGGCTAAGAACAAACCTCTAGAGCAAGTTCCAGAAGATATGTGGAAGCTTATTGAGTTTTAAATTACCTAAGTAGCTATATAACATGTACAGCAACTCTTTTTTATATAGTTTATTTAATGGAGATATGAATGAAGTTAAAAGGATTTATACTTGTTGTGACCGCATTGGTTGCGAACATAGGAATAACAAATGCTGAGCGGGTATCCACTCCATCTGTAGGAACACCTTTGGGCACAAAGACTACTCAAGTTGATAGAGCCCAATCTTTAGAGGTTATGCCTTATGTGGAAAGTAAAGTAATGGGTGAAACAGAATTATCTTATGCCGTTATGTATCTTGCTAAAAAAACATATAACGAACAAATATTACAGCAGCGAGATGAAGAATCGCGTATGCACGCTCATATAGAGGAACATAATAGAAAAATAAGAAGTACGCCACAACGAGACTTAATTAAAACCCTTATACTCGAGAAGAAATTGAAAAACAAATTGTAGATGCTATTAATTTTAGAGAAAGCATTAAGTATCCTGTTAATGATAAGGAATATTACAATCATATAGATGTAGACAAAGTGAATGATTTGTCAGGTTTTCCAAAGAAAATACCATCATTTGCTAAGCAGGTTGATATTCATTTAAAGCCGCCTAAGGCGATTGAAGATGGTCGGTACATTCAAGTTTCTTTCACAGGAAAACCATCAGAGCTAAAGCCTTATATTCAAGATGCAGAAAATCATGCTAAGGTTGTTATTACTAAGGGTGAGGCTGAACGTGTTTCTATTAAACCGTATGAAGATGTTAAGATGAAGTATAGAAAATATCTGTCTACTATATTGCCAGAAGAATGGATTGAAGTAACTAATACATTCAATAATATGTATCAATATAAAGTGGCGTTAAGCAATGAGAATATTAAGCAAAAAGTTGATCATGAACTCGCTAACCAAATGAACAATCAAATGTTTATGGGATTAGAGCAAGATACTAGTCAATTAAGTTCTGATAAAGTGTTATCCAATGATGAAAATAAGGCTTTACAGAAAAAATATTTAGGTTACTATTCCTATAAGGAAGTAAACCGACCATTTGAAGCGGGATATACATTTTACATCTTTAAATTTGATTATTTATATAACTCATTTACTGTTGCAGGTATGGCCGTTAATCCAGAACAAACTAGAGTAATTTATTTCCTCCATACAGTACAATAAAAACAAAACAAAACAAAACTAAAGGCACATTGTTAAATGAATACTTTTCCTAATATAAGGAGAAATTCAATAACAATGTGCCTTTATGTTATAGGTTGTAGAGTTCTGGTTTACGGTCCCTAAAGATATTAATTTTGTTGCGAATGTCTTCGACTACGGTAAGGTCGATATCTACGGAAGCAATGCCTTCGTTCGTATCCATTTCGAGGAGGTTCGTGCCCCACGGGTCATAAACGGCGGAGTGACCTGTGCTTTGAACGCGACCAATAGTACCGCATCCGTTGACTGCGCAAAGGAATAATTGATTTTCAATTGCTCGTACTTCATTTAATACTTGCCAGTGACGTAGACGCATCGTAGGCCATTGGGCGGGTACGAATAAGAGTTCAGTACCTGGTAATGCAGCCATTCTCACTAGCTCAGGAAAACGAATATCGTAACAGATAACCGTGCTACAAGGGATCCCATCGAGTTCAAAATGGGTCGTATGAGTACCACTAGCAAAGTATTTGTCCTCTTTAGCGGGGCTAAAACCGTGCATTTTGGAATATTCACCTACAAGGTCACCTTCACGGTTATATGCATAGGAAGTATTGAATACTAGATCATCTTTTGCCACAGCGACAGAGCCGCCTACGATATTCATGTTGTGTTCTTTTGCAAAGGCGGTGAGCAATGATTTTGTTCTTTCCCCATTTCTGTCGGCGATCGTAATTAAATCATCTGATGGGTGAAAGCCTGTGTTCCAAGTTTCAGGCAAAACAATAATATCAGGATTTTCTGTAAGTGATTGAGTGAGTAACTCTTGCACGCGATTGTAGTTATATTCTACGTCGTTTACGTGAACGTCCATTTGTAAGAGGGCTAAGCGTTTTTTCATGGCAAATCCTTTATCGATTAGAAGCGTATAATGTTAGTGATTTGTATTATAATTAGAATATTAAAGCATTCCATTCTAGATTACAACATAAAGTATCGTTAAAGGTGTTTTAGAGGATATATCTCTTTAGGTTATAAATCATCTGTTTTAGCTATACGTATATGGGGGGAGTTTTTACTATTCTTCATAGAAATGTTATAATATTCTGTATATAATTGTGTTCTGATAGAGGAGGACCTATGAAACGGATTCCGTTAGTAACACTATTGGTTGTGGCCTTGGCAATGCTTGTGGCAGGTTGTGGATTGCTTTCACAAAAAACAGAGCCTACTAGTTCAGCGCCACCAGTAAAAGAAGTTAAGATGGTACATCCATCGGGCATTCCTGTCCTTATGTATCATAAAATCGGCGACGATAAAGATAATGATGCAGTTATTCGAGAGGATTTGTTCCGAGAGCAAATGAAATTCCTCAAGGATAATGGATATAATCCATTGACGATGGACCAATTGTATGAATACGTTGTAAATGGTGCTGCAGTACCTGAAAAACCAGTTGTTTTAACCTTTGATGATGGTTATGCAGATACGTATACAATCGTATATCCACTCATGAAAGAGTATGGATTCCCAGCCACTGTATTTATTAACCCTGGTGATATTGGAACGCGTTTAACTTGGGATCAAGTGCGTGAAATGCACAAAAATGGTATCACTATTTCTAACCATGGTTTCCAACATGTAGAAATGGGCCAATTATCCGAAGAGAAACAAATTGAAAATATCACAAAGGCGCAAGAAGCACTGGCTAAAGAGGTGGGCATCAAGAATAATCCTTGGTTCTGCTATCCATATGGAGATAAAAATGAATTCACCGACTCAGCATCTAAAAGGCTGGTATAAAAGGGGATGGCTATGAAATCTGGCTGGGCTCATACAGGTGATAATCCATATAACATTTTGCGTGTTTGGGTAGGTAATGCGGTAGATATCAAGCATTTTGAAGAACGCATTAGCACCGAGCATTTCACTGATTTATAAGGAGAAATACATTGTTCAAAAAGAATTGGGTAAAGTTCATCATCATGGTGTTCTTATTTACCGTTGTGACCTCACCGTTCGTGGTGCTCTTTGGACCATTTAATAATGTAAAACGCGCCGTTATCGGTGCTATCTTACAATCTCGTCATCCTCATTACATTACGTGGTTGTTCAATGAAGAAGAACTACAATCTATTTTGGGGACTGTTGGGGTTGTTAAAAGCCAAGATTTATTCAAGTTTAATGCCCGTGAAGATAAGTCCTTGAATCTTGAAAAAATTCAGTCTGCTCGTTATGTAGGCTATATCTTAGAAATTCCAGATCCTCGTCGTATCCAAGTAGGTACTGCGGCTAACATTCAAGAAAAGGGCGATACTACAAGTAATATTGCTAAAATGAATAATGCGGTAGCTGCTATCAACGGCGGTGGTTTCCATGATCCTAATGGTACTGGTACAGGTCGTTTGCCATATGGCTTTATCTTGCATGATGGAGAATATGTTATCGGTAAGGATGTAGGTCCTGATGAAGCAGTAGACTTCGTAGGTTTCTCTAAATCTGGTAACCTTATTGCTGGTAATTATGATAAAACTCAACTTGGTGATATGAAAGCCATGGAAGGTATTACCTTTGGTCCGCCTCTTATCGTAGATGGTAAGAAAATGATTACTGAAGGTGATGGTGGTTGGGGTGTTGGCCCACGTACTGCTATCGGTCAAAAGAAAGATGGTACAGTATTATTCCTCGTAATCGATGGTCGTCAACCAGGGTACTCCATTGGTGCTACCTTGCGTGACGTACAAGATATTCTCTTTGAAAAAGGCTGCTACATTGCAGCGAATTTAGATGGTGGTTCTAGTTCTACCTTATACCTCAATGGTAAAGTGGTGAACAAACCGGCCGATTTGTTAGGGGAACGCATGATCCCAACGGCGTTTATCGTGAAATAGGAGGACAAATGAAACCTTTTACGCGTGTACTGAGCGCCTTTGCGGTAGGTATTCTTCTGCAAGGTGGTATATACTTATACCTTGATCAATATATGTTTGCGCCGACTACGGAATTTAACGTAGCAGGTGCGTCAAAATGATACTAAAACTTCCGGATGTAAAGGAAGGTACTAAATATGTATCCTACGACCGTCAATTTATGGCGGTTGTTACAGAAAACTCTTTGAAAATCTACAAGGCTAATGAAAGTAAGCCTACAACGATAGACTTGAAGGGGCGTTCGATTAGTTACTTCAACTGGATGCCTGACCGTAACTATGCCATCATGGGCTTGTATGACTCTCGCAATGTCATTATGGCTCGTCTCAATGCAGATGATCCAGAGCATGAGGTGGATACAAAGCTTGAAGATTTACCAAAAGGTAGTAAAATCGTAGATGCTGCATACTCTGAAGCGACAAACGTAGTATATATGAAGGTAAAAGTTCAAGAGCATGTATATCGTATTTATCGTACAGATGCTAACTACGATACGCGTCGCGTATATATGCAAGCTACTGATATCGGTCATATCGGCGTCTTCTACGATGAAGATAACTTCTTCTACGATAATGTTAAAACTGGCGATATCTTTATGTTTAATGGTATCGAAGGTGGCTGGCGTGTTATCAACCCACCAGGACGTTTCCGCTTAATTGGTGTTGATACGGATAAGACAATCTACATTGCTCGTGTTGATGAGGACAATAATGCATTGACTGTTTACACCGGCAAGTTAGGTGTAGGTTTCAAACCAGTTTACAAATACAATCATCCTACTACTTTTAATGAATTAAAATTGTCTGACGTAAAAGACATCATCAAGAATGGTAGTGAAGAAACTAAAAAGGTGACAGAAGATGATACGTCTTCTAAATCATCTAACACTAGTGATAGTAAAAAGAAATCTTAAGAAAAAGCCTTTATAATGCTTCATTATAAAGGCTTTATTCCTATGTTATATGTACCATAAGGATATCTATGAATATATTATTTGTACGCCTTAGTTACATTGGGGATATCCTGCATGCTACCCCTGCGGCGCGCTGGATCAAAGAACAGTATCCAGATGCCAAGTTACATTGGATTGTAACGCCTAGCATGGTAGAACTGTTAGATGGTAATCCCTATGTAGATGAGATTATCCCCTGGGAACGGGATGAATATGAGGCACATTCTAAAAAACTGCATATCCCGACAATGTGGCGCATGTGGTGGGAGCTGAAGGCTAAATTAGAGCCTTACAAATTTGACGTAGCCGTTGATGTACAAGGGCGACTGATAACCGGTCTTGTTCTATTGGCTTCTAGTGCGCCTATTCGCTTAGGACTTGGTGGTACAAAAGAGCTGAATTGGCTATTTACAAACTATAAATCAAAGCCAAGTACAGACCATGTTATTAAGCGTTATGTTGAGGTGGCACAACTTTTAAAAGAGGCTGTTGCTAAACAGGCTGATTTAGATACACCTCTTAAAACTGCTGATAATGTTTTGGAACCTGAAACATTAAATAACGTTAGTGCTAAGAAGATGTATCATATGGATTTCCATGTGCCATCGAAGTTACATACCTGGGCAGAAGAACTGTGGGAAACGATTGACAATCATAATTCTTTAAATCGTGGTGAGGTAGAAAAACCTTTACGTGTGGGATTGGTCTTAGGTACGTCTTGGGCGACGAAAGAATGGCCTCAAGAAAAATGGTATTCCCTTATTAAATCACTACAATATAGAGCTGATTTTGTTTGCTTAGGTGGACCTAAAGAGGCTACACAATACAAACCTTTGATGGATTCTTTGGCCGCTGAGGGCATTGATCAGATTATGCTGAATATGCTAGGAAAGACGACACTTCAAGAGGTAGGTGCCTTAATTGAAAGCTGTGACGTAGTAGTTACGGCTGACACGGGCTCCTTACATATTGCATTGGCTCTGGATAAGCCTGTAGTAGCTCTCTTTGGCCCTACGGATCCTAAATTATGGGGACCCCTAACGGGGACCTTTAAGGTGCTTGTAAATGATGAATTAGATTGTTTAGGCTGTCGTAAACGACGGTGTCCTAAGCCTGATCAATATTGTATGTCTGGTATTGAACCAGTCCGTGTTAAAAAGGCAATTTTCGAATTGATAGGAGATAGAAATGGCAAAGTTTAAAATTCAAAAAGGCTTATCCGATGCGGATATGTTGAAAAACTTTAAAGATACAGAAAATTTTGAAGATACTATGCTTGATATGGAACGGGCAGCTAAAAAGCCTGTAGTACATCAAAGTCCAAAGCAAAAGGAAGATGCTTTCTATCGTGAGTTCTTAACTGAAAAAGTGGAGACTATGATTGGTAAAATGCTTCTAGACATCAAGATGGAGTACTTCAAAGAAGGTGAAGGTGCTTTCTCTATTCAAGTGAAGCGAGAAGGTAAGAATATCGTTCTTGAAACGGCGCCTAAAAAGGTTAAACCTGAAAAGTAAGCTGTATAATGGCATTTACTAATAGTTAAAAATAAAAGAACCTGTCCATAAATGGACAGGTTCTTTTGCATATTTATGTAATTATAAGAACGGGTTGTATTATCAATAAAAATGATGAGCTTATAAGCGTACCGATGTTTATCGAATTACTACATTTATAAATACCGATATGCTTTGGAGCCTTTTTAATAATAACTAAAAATTATTACGGTATAATTTTTGGTTTCTCATTAAAAAGAGCAATTACAGAGAAATTGATTTGATTAAACATACACGCTAAAAGCTAGCTCTTTTGTAGTTTTGTGTGATTACTATCACGAAAAAATCATCTTTAGACACATGAATTTATGAGTAAATAGCATAATATAGTTGTTGACAAAGAATTTTATAAGTAGTCTAATATAAGTATGTCTTAACGATTTATAGAGTGTTTGGCTTGTGTGAGCAGACATCAAAAAAATCGTAAAAAAATAGGTATGAGATAGTTGTTTGTTTCATGTATAAATTTACATGCACAGACTATTTCGATTTGGAGGATTAACATGGCTAAAAAATTAAGAATCTGCGAAACCGTTCTTCGTGACGGTCATCAATCTATTTTGGCAACACGCATGCGTTATGAACAAATGGAACCAGTGCTTGGCCTTTTAGATGAAATTGGTTATGAAGCTCTTGAATGTTGGGGCGGCGCTACTTATGATAGCTGTCTTCGTTTCTTGAATGAAGATCCATGGGAACGTCTTCGTAAATTGAAATCTAATTTGAAAAACACTCCACTACAAATGTTACTTCGTGGCCAAAACTTATTGGGCTACAAACACTACTCTGATGATGTAGTAGAAGCATTCTGTAATGCAGCTGTAAAAAATGGTATTGACCGTATTCGTATCTTCGACGCATTGAATGACCCTCGCAACATGGAAGCTGCTATTAAGTACTCCAAAAAAGCAGGTGCACACGTTCAATCCGCTATGGTATACACAATCTCCCCAGTTCATACAACTGAAAGCTTTGAAAGTAGCTGAAACATTGGTAGAAATGGGTACTGATTCCCTTTGTATCAAAGATATGTCCGGTTTGTTAGGACCTGCTGATGCATATGATTTGGTTTCCACATTCAAAAACCGTTTCGGCGAATTGCCAATCGATTTGCACAGCCATTTCACTTGCGGTCTTGCAAGCACTACATACTGGGAAGCTGCTAAAGCCGGCGTAGATATCATCGATACTGCTATCTCCCCATTCGCTCATGCAACTAGCCAACCAGCTACTGAAACTATGATCGAAATGTTCAAAGGTACTGAATATGATCTTGGTCTTGACCTTGATAAATACATTCCATTAGTTGACCACTTCCGTAAAGTAAAACAACAAATCGCTGAAGAATTCAACTTGAAACCAGCTAGCGATGTAATCCCAGCTGTTCGTCGTTACCAAATTCCTGGCGGTATGTTGTCCAATACTCAAAACCAATTGAACGAAATGGGTATGGGCGATCGCTTCTTCGACGTTATGGATGAAATGCCACGCGTTCGTGAAGACTTGGGTTACCCTCCATTGGTAACTCCAACATCCCAAATCGTTGGTACAATGGCTATGATGAACGTTATGATGGGCGACCGTTACAAAATGGTTCCTAACGAAGTTAAAGACCTTGTACGCGGTAAATATGGTGCGTTGCCTGGTAAAATTTCTGACGAAATTCGTCAAACTATCATCGGTGATGAACAACCTATCACTTGCCGTCCAGCAGATCTTATCGAACCTGAATTGAAGGTTACCGTCAAGATTTAGCTAAAAGGCTACAATGGTATCACTGAAGAAGACGTATTAACATATGCTATGTTCCCAGAAGTTGCTATTAACTTCTTCGAAGCTAACCGTCGTTAATCCAAACTCTAAAAGAGGATTCTTAGGAATCCTCTTTTTTTTGCGCTCAAAATTATAAAGTGAAGAATTTCAATAGTTGTTTTATATTTTATAATTTAGATTTTTTATAAAAAAGTATAGATGAGATTCTATTAATTGTACTTAATTCTCAAGTTCTTAATATAAGTAAATACTAAGATTTTGAATGGTACAAGGTGCCCGGATACGTGGAAATATATACTATGTAAAAAATATTAGATACTAAAAGGCGAAGAATCCTTGTATAATCTGTTAATTATAAACTGACGATGAAAGAAGTGTGAAAATTATATTGTATTTTTGGCTGTTTTACTTGCTTTAACTGTTAAAAATAGCGTACACTATAAGGAGTATCTACTAATTATGATATTGAGGTAATCCTGTGAATTTACAAATTAGAATTTGGATATCCAATGTTGTGCTCTTTGTTGTACCTATTTTAATAGCAATAATCTTATTTTTGCTATATTTTACAGGTTTGCGCATCTTGGCTAATGCCGGTTACTATTTGCGTATTGAGCAGGAACAACAGTTTAAAAGTGTCAGTCGAATTACTGAAACAATTACCTTTTATGGGTTAGAAACAATTTAATAGATAGCTTGGTTAAACCTAGCTATAGTCTACTCGATCCAAAGGAGGTATATGTAGAGGTTAGATCAAGGGAACATGGTGTATAGCTATGGTAATCCACAAATCTATAGTGCATCTGCTATCGTTGGCCTTATCGATGTAAATCCTGAATTACAGGGCATTGTATACCAGTCCAATAATACTTTCGTGTATGAAATGCGAAAATACGATGGGCGTCATGCCTACGTATATCACATTGCTATTAAGCGTGCTACCCATGGTAGTGATAGCTTGATGGAATCTGTATCCTTCTATATTATTGTAGTGGCTATATTGCTCTTTATTGTTACATTCTTTGCAATCAACCGATTTGTTACACGGTTTATCATGATTCACGTTAAGAACATGACGAAATCATTAGAGTTGGCAAATCGTCAGATCGAAATGGAACAAGAGCAGCAAAAAGAATTGCTTGCTGGTATATCCCATGATATACGAACGCCACTAACTGCAATTAATGCTTATGCAGAAGGTGTTCGGGATGGTATTGCACCAACGGAAGAGCAACAAAAACGATACATGGGTATCATTCTGAAGCGTGCCAATGATTTAGACTCGATGTTAGAGGAGCTATTCCTCATTACTACATTGAACTACAAAAAAGAATCTCGTCCATCTGAACGCATTGAATTAGGTCAGTATGTGCGTGACTTTGTAGAGGATCATATTGTCCGTATCAATCGAGAGGTCTTGAAATTAAGGCTCGATAGCTACGGAAACTGCGTTTATCAATGCAAACCCGCAGTTGTTACAACGTGTATTACAAAATGTGTTGAACAATAGTGCTAAATATAAAATGGCTGATTCTAGGGCATTGTATTATCGATGTAACTAGTGATGATGATTTTGTATACTGTGTCATCAGTGATGATGGTCCAGGGGTACCACCAGAATCTCTTGAGCGTCTGATGCGCCCGTTCTACCGTGTCGATTCGTCTCGTACGAACCCGCAAGAAGGTAGTGGTCTAGGATTATCTATTATTCGTCGAATTATGGAAATCTTTGAAGGCCGAGTTGTGATTGAAAATGTAAGACCACATGGTCTACGTATTATATTAGAATTTCCTAAACAAGGAGAAGAATCATGAGTGAACATATCTTAATTATTGAAGACGATTTGGATATTGCCAATATTGAACGTGATTATTTAATGGTGGCAGGCTATGATGTAACTATTATGACTAATGGTACAGATGGTATCGAAGCAGCTTTGAATACCCTGTAGATCTTATCATCCTTGATGTTATGTTGCCAGAAATGGATGGCTTTGAAGTTTGCCGTCAAATTCGTGACAAAGTTCGCGTGCCAATCGTTATGGTAACGGCTCGTCTTGACGATATCGATAAAATCCGTGGTTTAGGCGTAGGGGCTGATGACTATATCGAAAAACCATTCTCTCCATCTGTATTGATTGCAAAAATCAAAGCTATGTTGGCGCAATATAAACGCTTAACAGAGCGCGATGCAATGGAAACTAATGCGATTCAATCTGGTGAAATTCGCCTTGATCCTAAGATGATGAAAGTATGGGTGAATGAAAAGAGGTTCATCTAAAAAGAAAGAATTCCAATTATTAGAATTTGATGCGTAATCGCGATATTGTATTTAGCAAAGAGGAATTGTACTCGCTATGTATGGGGCTTGACTCCTATGGTGATTATGCAACTGTAGCGGTACATATCAATCGTTTACGTGAAGAAATTGAGGATAATCCATCCGATAGTAAGCATATTATTACAGTTTGGGGTGTAGGTTATAAATTTGTTTAATAACCTAAATGAGTATTCACATTATACTCACGTTATTCGTGGCTGTTGATTGAATATGAGTTTGTAGAGAAATTATTATATAGATATAATCAAAGATTTAAAAATTGTTTATATACTTCCTTTGATAGTTTAGATATTCCATGTATACTTATTTAGGTAAGGCTGACTATTGATTCTAGATAAGGCATAATAACTTCTCTCTTTAATAAGTTCTCTCAAACTTATCTAGATCACATATACTCTCTCAACAGTCCTTACACTCTCAACTATATACATAAAGGGCATTGCTAGCGACGGCTAGTGAATGCCCTTTATGTTTTATAATAATTGTCATAAATTGTTTTCGCATTGTAAAAGAATGAGTACTATAATAGTTTCATCAAAATTGATTTTATAAAATTGATTTTAAGAAGGAGATTTACATGGAATTTTCAAAATATAAGAAAACTGTCATTGCTTGTGCTCTTGCCTTGGGTATTGGTGTGAGTGGTGGATACTATTTCTTTGGTGGTCCTAGTCATACACAGCAAACAACAGTAAGGGAACAAACAAAACAATCTAAACCTATTACTGAAACACGTAATACCTATGTAGTACAGGCTGTTAAAGAATCTGGTCCAGCGGTAGTTGGTATTACTACACAAGTGTTCCAAAAGGATATCTTTAACCGTACCATCTATGCTGGGGAAGGTGTTGGATCTGGTGTGCTCATAGATAACGAAGGGCATATTGTAACGAATAACCACGTTGTAGCGGGTGCTAAGCAATGGTGAGGTTACAGTTTCGCTGTCTGATGGCTCTACTGTAACAGGCACCGTTATTGGCACTGATTCACAAACGGACTTAGCCGTTGTTAAGATTAAACCGCCTAAAGATATTAAACCAATAAAAATCGGTGATTCCGATTCCTTACAGGTAGGTGAGCCTGCCATCGCTATTGGAACCCTTTAGGCCTTTAATTTAAAGGCTCGTTACATCTGGTGTAATTAGTGCTTTAGCTCGTACCATTGATGATCAAGGACAACGTTTCCCATTGATTCAAACTGATGCTGCCATTAACCCTGGTAATTCCGGTGGTGCCCTCATCAATGCTGATGGTGAATTGATTGGTATTAATAGCTCTAAAATCTCTAAAGAGGGAATTGAAGGTATGGGCTTTGCTATTCCAATTAATTCTGCGATGACAATTGTTGATTCTATTATTAAAAATGGTAAGGTCATTCGTCCGTATATCGGCGTGTGGGCCGTGGATCGTCAAACGGCTCGAAATAATGTAAGTTATGAAGGGACGGACTCTGATTGTTCAACTTGATTCAAACGGCCCTGCAGCACAAGCTGGCTTAGTAGAAGGTGATACCATTGCTCAAATTGATGGTAAGGACATCACTACATTACTTGGAGTTAAAAGAACAAATCGACGCTCTGGCGATGGCAATTTTGGTATCCTATACTCATAACGGCAAAATGAAGAGTATAAAGATTAAATTAGGCCAAGCAGCTTTCAAAATAAATAGAAAATCTTCATCTTGAACTGCACCCCAATAAACTTGGAGGTGCAGTTCAGTTCATTTTGATGAGGTTTTTATGATTTTTCATGATTTTCTCCATTTGGGGGCATTACCATATAAATTTCAAAATTTTTTTTTATTTAAAACACGTGTATTTATCTGCTTTTTGGCAATTTCTTATGTTGAAAAACAAAAATAAATATTTTTTACAAAGTACCTTGCGTTCCGAGGTACCTTATGTTATTATGTATTTGTCAGTACAAGATAGTGACAGTAAGAGAGCTTTCATATTGGGCAGATCTACGCAGCTTAGATGGAGGAATTATGCAAGTTCAATTGAAGAAAGGTGTTATGGATATGCTTGTACTCAGCGTTACTAACACAAAATGATCGCTATGGATATGAAATAGTCAGTAAAATCTCCGAATATATAGAACTTTCGGAAGGTACTATTTATCCACTGTTTAACCGATTAAAGAAAAATATGTGGAAACATATTTGCTAGAATCAACAGGGCTATCGCGAAAATATTACAAAATAACCTCAAATGGTACAGTCGCTTATAATCAGATGCGACAAGAATGGGATGGATTTTCTAGCGTTGTTGATATGCCTTGAAAGGGGTAGATTATAATGAATAAACAAGAATTTTGAACACATTACGTATTATTTTAAAAAAGCAAATGTTTTAGATGTAAAAGTATCAATATGAAGAACATTTTGCCGTGGTTTCAGGTCTTAATTGATGGAACAAATCATCAAATCACTAGGTACTCCAAAGAAATTTATACATCCTATGTAGAGGCAGGTATCATCACTGATGAAATCGGCCGAGAGGTACTAAAGAACAGTTAATATGCAAGCAATATATGCACGACTTGAAGAGTATAAAGCTCTTTTGTTACCACAGTTACCAGGTGGCAAAGGCATCTCATACATTATTAACAGTAGCTAGTGCTCTCACCTATATTGTCGGGGTACTACTCATTTATCGTGACACCAGCAATTTTATTTTGTTAAGTGGTTCATGGCAACCATTGGCAATACACCACTCCCTGCTGTGTCGATTGTTACTCTAGCAGGAATTGCGGGATTAGGCTTTATTTGGTGGCTTGACATGTATCTATGCTGGTAGTGAGCTTAATAATGTATGTAAGCGTTAATTTAATACATTGCAATATTGGATGGAATGAACTAAGGAGATACTATGAAACGAATTATAATTACAGCAATTTTAGCAGCTATTTAGTGGTGGCGCACTTCTTTGTTATGAATGATCTACCAAGCTATACTGCATGGAAACAAGATAATGCACAACAATTTAAGAAAACGCCAAAATACGATGGCATAGACCAACAAAAAGGATAAATACTATGATAACGATAAAGATTATAAGAAGGTAAATGATCATATGATAAGGATCATAAAGATTATAAGAAAAAAAGAAAAAGATAAAAAGATAAAAAGATTATAAAGACCATAGAGACTATGATCATGAAATGAATCATATGCCTATGCCTAATACAACAACTCAGTCACAAGGTCAAATGGCTACAGGTTTTGCAGCAGTATCAGAACAACCAGCTCAACAAGGTGCACAACCTACTAATGGAGCAATTCAAGCAACTAATATACAATCAAGTGCTGTTCAAACAGGGCAATAAATTACTCTTATTGTAATAGAAAACTAATTATTTTTTAGTAAGGTACCTGCAATTCGAGGTACCTTGTGGTATTATGTATATGTCAGTACATGATAGTGACCGTAAAAGATTTTGATTGACAAAATTGGGGTTCACTAGAACAAGCCTGATAGTGTCAAGGAGGAACTATGCAAGTTCAACTAAAAAGGTGTTATGGACATGCGTTGTACTAGCATTATTAACACAAAGCGATCGCTATGGATATGAAATTGTAAGCACTATTTCGGAATACATAGAAATTTCAGAAGGAACTATATATCCATTATTTAATAGAAAAAGAAAAGTATGTTGAAACGTATTAAAAGAGTCCTCATCGGGACCATCTCGAAAATACTATCATATTACAGATGATGGGCGTGCAGCGTACAATAAGAGCCAAGAATGGGATGAATTTTCTGGTGTTATCAATATCCTATTGAAAGGAGTCGACTATAATGAACAAAAATAGTTTTTTAGAAGCACTGCGTAATATTTTCAAAAAAGCACGCGTAGCTGATGTAGAGAGTATTATTGAGGTGTATGAAGAGCACTTTGCAGTAGGATATGAAAGAGGTCTTTCAGATAGTGAAATTATTAAATCATTAGGGACCCCAGAGGAAATCTATGCATCTTATGTAGATGCAGGTATCATTACAGAGACTTTGACTCAAGATGGTAGTAAAAGTAAATCTGTTAATATGGAAGCTATCTACGCTAGATTTGAAGATTACAAAGAGCGCTTGTTACCTCAGTTACCAGGCATGGCAAAAAAAGCATCCAAAACATTACTATCTATTGGTAGTGCGTTGTCATATATTGTAGGTGTTTTAACATTTATTATTACACCGGCTATCCTTTATTTATTAGGTAGCTCTTGGCAACCATTTGAAAATGTTACAGCGTTCCCAGTTTTATCTACTGTTACTTTAGTTTTACTTGGTGGGGTAGGTCTTTTCGGTGGACTTGTATGTATCTTTGTTGGCATAGAACTTCGCGGTGTCCGTGAACGTTACTTTCAAAATATAGATTAAGGAGGACCTATGAGACGAATTATAATTGCTGCCATTTTAACAGTAATCTGTGTGGTTGGGGCTGGTACATCTTTTGCAGTTAATGATATGCCTAATTTTGGTGAATGGATGAAAACCAATGAACAACAGTTTAGAAAACCACATAGACATGATGGTTCTAATATGCATATGGACCAACATATGATGGATGGAAATAATCAAATGATGCGTCAAGGTGGTATGGGGCCAAATAATGGTCAACATATGTACCAAAATTGTCAAAACCAAATGATGCCACAAGGTCAAAATGGACAGGTAGTACCACAAGGTCAAATGCCTCCACAAGGTCAACCACCTCAACAGCCTAGTGGTAATGCTCCACAACAAACACCTAATGGTGGGGCGCAAGCTCAATAAGAGGTATAAAACTAATAATAGTTTTATGGGAATCTTTTTCTAAACACTAAATAGAGACGTGGTCATGAAAGTGCATTCATGGCCACCGTAGAGCCATACACTCTATGTGATACATTCGTATCAGAATCTCTCTACACAATAACTACACAACAAAAAGAGCTCCTCAGTGAAGGAGCTCTTTTTGTGTGTATTTTATTTAATATGTTTAGAACCGCGTTCTGTCACAGCTACGCCATCTTTACAAAGAGGGCATTCTTCCTGTTTATATGTAGGAACTTCGAGGTTAAGTAAAGCTTGTACTTTTTCTTGAGGTACGCCAAATTCTGCTTTGCCGCCTGAACGGTTAACGAGTAGGCCTACACCAACGATTTCACCGCCAGATTGGTTAACTACGTTAACTACTTCTTGTACGGAACCGCCAGTTGTTACGATATCTTCTACGATAAGTACGCGTGTACCTGGTTCGATTTTGAATCCACGACGCAATGTCATAACGCCTTTTTCGCGTTCTGTAAAGATAGCACGGGTGCCAAGCGCTTTACCTACTTCGTGAGCAAGTAAGATGCCACCAGTCATAGGGCCAATAACAAGCTCAACGTTTTGATCACGGAAGCGTTCAGCTAATTCTTTACAAAGTGCTTCTGTATATTTTGGATGTTGCAATACGTTGAATTTTTCAACGTACATTGGGCTATGGAGACCAGATGTCAAAAGGAAGTGACCTTCTAAAATAGCTTGAGTGTCGATCAGTAATTGTTTTACTTCTTGTTCTGTCATCATTTGGATACCTTCTCCATTTCTTCAATAATTAAACGAACTGCTTCACGAGGATTTTCAGCTTGTGTAATAGGGCGGCCGATAACGAGGCGAGATGCGCCATCTTGTAATGCGCTAGCAGGTGTAGCAACGCGTTTTTGGTCGTCTGTTGTTGCAAAGGAAGGACGAATACCAGGTGTTACGATGAGGAAATCATCGCCACATGCTTCGCGAATCATTTTAGCTTCTAAGGCGGAGCATACAACACCATCCATCCCGCAATCTTTAGCGAGCTTAGCAAGGCGAATTACTTGGTCGGAAATAGGTAGTTGGCCACCGATAGCAGTCCAAGATTCATCGTCGAAACTAGTTAGAGCAGTGATAGCCAATAATTTTGGTCGCTCAACGCCTAGTGTTTCACCGCTTTCACGAGCTGCCTCTACAGCGGCTTTCATCATGACAGGGCCACCTTGACCATGCAAAGTGATTAAACTAGCGCCGAGACGTGTTAAGGAAGAAACTCCATGGGCTACGGTATTTGGAATGTCGTGCAATTTCAAATCAAGAAATATTTGTTTGTTTTGCTCTTGTAAAAAGCGAATTGTTTTTGCTCCTTCGGCGTAGAATAGCTCCATTCCGACCTTGTAATAAGCTAACCGAATCACCGAGGGATAATACGATATCTTTCACAGCATCCATCGTGGATACGTCAAGGGCAACGATTAATCTGTCATCTGCCATGTTGCAACCTCCATACTACATATATATCTAAATAATTTTCACATACTGAGGGCCTATCTGTCAATTAAAATTGATATGAAAGAGGTGATTATTGGTCACCTTTAAGCGGTAGATTATAGTCTATTTCATGCTATAATAAGGAGAAAATGAATATAATTCTTATATATAGATTTTGAAAGGAGTCCTATGTTAGATTTTGTTGCATTAGACTTTGAAACAGCAAATAAATTTAAAATAGTGCGTGCTCCTTGGCGGTTATTACCGTAAAGGATGGACAAATTACCAAAAAGGCCTATAGCCTCATCAAACCTCCGTTTATGAGCTTTGATGATGAGTGTATTGAAATTCATGGCATTCAGCCAAAGGATGTTCTCCATGAAAAGACCTTTGATCAATTGTGGAATGCCATTTATGAAAACCATTTAAAAGGGAATATCATGGTAGCTCACAATGCGAAATTTGATATGAACGTATTGCGTACTACGTTAGATTATTATAAAATCCCTTGGCCAGAACTCGATTATGCATGTACAGTGAAACTTTCACGTGCAGTATGGCCAGATTTAGTCAATCATAAGTTGAATACTATGGCAGCCTATATGGGTGTTGAATTTAAACATCACTATGCGCTAGATGATGCGGAGACATGTGCAAAGATTGTGTTGGAGGCTGCTAAGGTAAAAGGTGTTAACAGTTTGCCAGATTTGCTGAAGGTTACAGGTGTACCATTAGAACCATTTATTGATGAAAAAATCGCTCTGCTCAAGAGGCTTTACATAAAGAGCCAGAACCAGAGCAAATGTCGTTCTTTTAGTTAGGAGAGGTACTATGTTAGGTAAAGAATTATTGGCTTATGTGGATCATACATTATTGCGGCCAACCGCTACATGGGATGATATTAAAGAAGTTTGTGATGCTGGTGTAACATATAAAACGGCATCCGTTTGTATTCCACCAGATTTTGTGGCATCCGCTCATGAAGCGTATCCGAAACTTAACATATGTACCGTTATCGGGTTCCCTTTAGGATATGAAACGACAGAGGTTAAGGTAGCTGAAACGAAGCAAGCCATTGAAGAAGGGGCCTCTGAAATCGACATGGTAATAAATCTTGGCGATGTAAAGCAAGGCGATTTTGAGGCTGTAACGAATGAAATCGGGGCCCCTCAAAGAGGCTTGTGGCGATAAAATCTTAAAGGTTATTATCGAAACTTGTTATCTTACTGATTCTGAAAAGGTGGCTCTCTGTAAATGTATCACCAATGGTGGGGCAGACTACATTAAAACTTCTACTGGTTTTGGTAGCGGTGGCGCTAGCCTTGAAGACATTCGTCTATTCAAGAAACATATCGGCCCTAATGTACAAATTAAGGCTGCTGGCGGCATTCGATCCATTACAGATATGAAAGCTTATATTGCAGAAGGTTGCAGCCGTATTGGTGCTAGTGCAGCCGTAGAACTATTAAAAGATCATTTAGACGAAGAAGTATAATAGAAAACCACCTAGGCAATGCTTAGGTGGTTTCTTAGAATGGCGGTGTAACTATGCGCATGTATGACATTATTCTGAAGAAAAGAGCTAATGTACCCTTAACAGATGAAGAAATTCATTTTGTCATCGATGGCTATGTCAAAGGAGATATCCCTGATTATCAAGTGAGTGCACTATTGATGACCATTGTGTTTAATGGCATGAGCGCACGTGAATTAGGTACTTTGACTTTAGCTATGGCTCAATCTGGACATATGGTAGATCTATCTAGTATTGATGGCGTAACTGTAGATAAACATAGCACAGGCGGCGTAGGGGATAAGACGACGCTCATCATTGGTCCCCTTGTAGCCGCTTGTGGCGGTAAGGTGGCCAAAATGTCTGGTCGTGGGTTAGGGCATACGGGCGGCACTATCGACAAGATGGAGTCCATTCCCAATTTAAAAGTATCTTTAGAACAAGATGATTTCATCAATCAAGTTAATAGTATTGGCCTTGCCGTTATCGGTCAATCTGAAGGACTCGCTCCAGCGGATAAAAAATTATATGCCTTGCGGGATGTAACAGGTACTGTAGATAGCATTCCACTCATTGCATCCTCCGTAATGAGTAAAAGTTAGCCTCTGGTGCACAAGCAATCCTCCTTGATGTAAAGGTTGGCAGTGGTGCTTTTATGAAAACCTTAGATGATGCTCGTGCATTAGCTAAAGCCATGGTGGATATTGGCAACGAAAATGGCCGCTCCGTCAAGGCGGTGTTGACCGATATGGATCGACCTCTTGGTCATGCCATCGGCAATGCCTTGGAAATTCGAGAGGTTATCGATACCTTGAAAGGTCATGGACCACAGGATTTAACCCATGAATGCCTTATTATGGCTGCCCATATGCTCGTATTGAGCCATATATGCGATTATGAAACGGCTCTTAGTCGTGTACAAGATGCGCTCGACTCAGGTGAAGCCCTTGAACGCTTACGTCTCATGATTGAGGCGCAAGGCGGGAATATTCACGTTATTAATGATGAAAGCTTGTTAGCCATTGGAAAATTCACCTATGATGTAATAGCCCCTCAAGATGGGTATATTACACATATGAATACTGAGCAATGCGGCATTGCATCTGTTATGCTTGGCGCAGGTCGCACTGTAAAAGATGGGCCTATCGATTATAGTGCAGGTATTGTGATGCATAAGAAAACAGGCGATCCTGTAATATGCGGAGAAAGTATTGCTACCTTGTATGCCTCTGATGAAAGTTTGATCCCTAATGCTGCTAAAACATATGTAGAGGCTATTACATTTGGTACAACTGCACCAACTGTAGTAGACACTATACTAGATATCGCGGAATAAGGAGCGGATTATGATAGAACAACATATTCAAAAGCTCATCGATCGTGCTACTGTAGCCCGAGAGAAGGCCTATAGTCCCTATTCCCATTTCGGTGTAGGTGCAGCCCTTCTCTGTGAAGGTGGCGCTATCTATGAAGGTTGCAATATAGAAAATGCCTCCTATGGCCTTACTAACTGCGCTGAACGTACTGCCATTTTTAAGGCTGTATCGGAAGGTCACACAAAATTTAAAGCAATTGCGGTAGTAGCTGATACGGAAGGGCCTTGTTCGCCATGTGGTGCATGTCGTCAGGTAATATCTGAATTTGAAATACCCTATATCATTATGGCAAATCTAAAAGGGGATTATACAGTAGTTGAATTAGATGAACTGTTACCTTTTAGATTTGGTGCACATAGCATGTAGTTACAAGTTAAGACAATAAGTTAAGACAATAAAAAAGAGACCACTTATGTGGTCTCTTTTGTTGTATACATTAGAAAGCAGGAATAACTGCACCTTTGTATTTTTCTTCGATGAATTTTTTGATTTCAGGGGTATGAAGTGCTTCCATCAATTTTTTGATCTTAGGATCGCTTTCATTGCCTTTTAGTACAGTTACGATATTTACGTAAGGGGAATCCTTAGATTCGATAGCTAAAGCGTCTTTACTAGGGGTAAGATCAGCATTTAATGCATAGTTAGTATTAATAGCTGCTAAAGCTACATCGTCAAGAGAACGAGGTACTTGAGCTGCTTCTAATTCTACGAATTGGTAGTCGTTAGGATCAGAAGCGATATCTTGAACTGTGGACAAGATGTTGCTAGAGTCTTTCAAAGTGATAAGACCTTGTTTTTGTAATAATAACAATGCACGACCGCCGTTTGTAGGGTCATTAGGGATAGCGATTTTAGCGCCTTTAGGAAGATCTTTCAAATCTTTGATTTGACGGGAATATAAGCCCATTGGCTCAAGGTGAACGCCACCCGCAGATACTAAGTTAAGTTTATGAGCTTTTGCGAATTCATCCATGTAAGGTATATGTTGGAAGAAGTTAGCATCGATTTCTTTGTCACCTAAAGCAAGGTTTGGTGTATTGTAATCAGTGAATTCAGTGATTTTCAATTCAATACCCTCTTTTGCTAAGATAGGTTTAACTTGTTCCAAGATTTCTGCGTGAGGTACTGCAGTAGCACCTATTTTTAATACTTGTTTGCTGTCGCTAGCAGCTTGTTTGTTGTTGTCGTTACCGCAACCTGCGATCAATAAAGCACCGCCGAGGATTACAGTAGCCGCTAATGCTAAAAATTTTCTCATTAGACACACTCCTTTACAATAATTACATATAAAATATTAAATCTATAGTACTAAATAATTTCCTATCTATCAAGAAGGAATTATTATAGGTTCTCCATAACTAAAAGCTATGGACAAAAAAGATTTCCAGAAATATTACATTTAAATAGTAATACTCTGGAAATCTCTTTCGTTGTATGCAGTTATGAATCTATTTCACTTGCGGTCGAGTAGATAGTTTATTTGCCTATAATGAGTCCGATGGACCACATGAGTTGGTAAATCATAGCGGCCCCAGCTGTGGTACCCATAGCTTTGTCTAGTTGGAACTCATCCGTTTTAGTACTTAAGGTATGTACTGTTTTGAAAGCTAGTGGTATGGCGAGGAAGGCTAATAAAGAAAACCATGTCATATGTCCTACGATGATCCACGCCACAATCCAAATAAAATTAAAGATGTACATAATGCTCATCAAGCTGAGAGCTCGTTCACGACCAAGTACGATAGGTAATGTACGACGACCGTGGCTTTCATCATTGCGAATATCTCGAATATTATTGGTAAGCATGATGGAGCCAACTAGCAATGTAGATGGGAATAGCAGGAATTAACAGTGCTAAAGACAGTTCACGAGTCCAAGCATATCCTGTAATGAGTACGATGGCAAGGCCCATGGCAATGCCAGAGGAGATTTCCCCAAAGGGAGTACGAGAAATTGGTTTCGACCACCGGAGTATAGGAAACTGATGAGAATACATACGAAGCCGGCTGGAACGTAATACCATGTGATGGTAGCGGATAAATAAGCGCCAATGATGATTGGCACCACCATGAGTACTTTGATCATTGTTACGATGAGCTCCGGTGTTATGGCACCACGAGTAATGGAGCCGGCGTTACCGACCTTTTGTCCCGCATCGAGACCAGATTTGAAGTCTTTATATTCGTTCCATAAATTTGCTACAATTTGAGCCGTTACAACAGCTAAGAAAATAAGTATTGTATGGAAAATAGCCAGGCTTGTACCACGAGCTGCACCAAATGCATAATAACTAAATGAGGCACCTAAAATGGTAGGCCCCAATGCGGCTGCTAATGTGCGCGGTCTTGTGAGCGGAATTAGTTCTTGTATCATAATAAAAGCACACTTAGTGTGCACTCCTTTCTATTTCTCATGCATGTATCATGTTCACATGTCTATTTATGTATTGTATAGCAGAAAGGAAAGGTTGTAAATTATACTATAAATTATAAATGTCGATATAGTATAATAATAAATATATGCAGTATAGATTATTATTTTAGTCTGTACGAATATTGTATTGTTAAAACGTGAGGTGTCTTATGAGAGCTCTCAATAAAAAAGTTATGACATTGGCTTGTGCTACCTGTTTAACAGTTGGCATGGGTGCAGTGGCATGTGCTGATACGGTAGATTTAGGTTATGGTATGTATGGCAGTACTTCTCCTGCGGTGAAAGCTGTAGAAGTTATGTATGTTCCTACAGATGCAAAGCTACGTAATAATGAGCAAAGCCAAATGATTCGTATTGTGAATAAAGAGTCTGTTGATTCTATTAATACTGTTTTAAAAATGCACTACGACCGATCTTTTGAACCTATCAAGGGCGATGTTGTAGATGGTTTTTCTTATTATCAATTACAAGGGTCTGACAAACAAGGTCACCATGTAGCATCCCTTTTAGTGATTGATTATGCTAAATCAGGTCTTGATCAAACGATTGGCATAGATAAAATGATTTTAGACAAGGGCTCTGAAGCAGATAAGGCTAAATTAAAAAATTCTATTTCTAAACATGTTAGTGTTTACTCTAAAGAGAATGCTCAACAACAACTAGCTAGTTTACCTGGTGATACTGTAGAGGGGGCAAAATTAGCTAAAGCTGTTAAAGCTATTAATGATAGTATTCCAAGTCATATAAATAATACATTTGATAAATTACTAGCTGCTGATAAGAAAACATCCGCTAGAGATAAGGAAACAATTTCTACATTTACTGGCTTTATGGCAAAACAATTGAGCGTAGATGCAACGCATGTGGCTTATAAACCTGTTCAAACTCGTTATGGTACAGCCGTAACTGGTGATGTACGCGGTGCACTAGGATTTGATGGCTTTAGAAATAGCTTTGCTTTGATTGGTTATGCAATTCCTACTGATAAGGGACTATCTGTACAATTCTTATACTCTGATGATTCTAGCTATGATTATTGGACTAATGAATTGAACCATATGTATCAAACACAATCTCTTAAGGGAGGTAAATAATATGAAATCTTTGAAAGTATTGGCTTGTGCTACCTGTCTTTTGGGAACTGTATCTGGTGTAGGTTTAGCTAAGGATGTACAAACTATTGGGGGCGCTATGGTAGTGCCTAATAATGTTAATGTTGTTTCTGCATCCAAAGCAAATACCCTAGCTTTATCACATCTTTTATTACAAATCAAGAAAAAGCAGATCCGTCTAGTGCAAATCCTGTAAATGCACAAATTAAAGAATTTATAAAGAACTTAGGTACTAATTTTGATGTGTACCAATTACAAGGTGCGGATAAGACAGGGCAAAAGGATGCTTTTGTTGTGGCAGTAGATGTAAAAGAGGTAGCGCAGCAATTTGCGGGTAAAGAGGCTAATGATCCTATGTTTATAGCTGCTATGGCGGCTCTTGATAAAGGTCAAGTTGATCCTGTAACAGAGCAACTCATACTAAGTACCATTAATAAGAAAATTCCAACTACAACGACTGTAGTTCCTTTAAATGGGCCGATTAATGTGCCAAGCCTTGATGCTAATAAAGGAACGATTATGCCTAAGGTACTTAAAACTATTACCGTAGAAGATGCGGAACAAGTACACTCTATAGCGGGTACAAAATATCAAACTTATGCAGCAAGTTCTCGCATGTTATATTCTGATGGATCTGTACAAACTCCACTCTATGCAAATGCTGCATTTGTGTTGAAGCCAGGTAAACCGGTGTTATATGTTGGGTTAACAACTGACGTACAGCGTGATTATTTCAAACCGATATTTGACAACGCATTCAAATCTGTTAAATAATTTATTATATACGTACTTTTACAGCGTATGGCATATATAGCGAGCTACGAAAGTGAGTCTCGCCTTTGAAATTAGTTATATTTATTTTTATTTTTTTTTATAAAGGAGAATTATTATGAAAACAATTTCTACAGACAAAGCACCAGAAGCAGTAGGCCCTTACTCTCAAGCTAAAGTGGTTGGCGGTTTATTATTTGCTTCTGGTCAAATTCCACTCGATCCTAAAACTGGTTCCATTGTTGCAGGCGGTATCGCAGAGCAAACTGAACAAGTATGCAAAAACATTGATGCTGTATTGGCTGAAGTAGGTTGTGACTTCTCCGAAGTTATTAAAACAACTTGTTTCTTGGCTGATATTGGTGATTTCAAAGCATTTAACGAAGTGTATGCTAAATATTTCACTTCTAAACCAGCTCGTTCTTGCGTAGCAGTAAAAGACCTTCCATTGGGTGCTTTAGTAGAAGTGGAAATTATTGCGGAAGTATAAGATGGATTATATTTCTTTGCTACAGTCAGAGATGCGTCCTGCCTTCGGTTGCACAGAGCCAATTGCATTGGCTTATGCGGCTGCGAAGGCAGTCTCTGTCTTAGATGAGTTTCCTAACCATATTCATGCTCGATGCAGCGCGAATATTATTAAGAACGTCAAATCTGTAGTAATCCCTAATTCTGGCGGTCGTAAAGGCCTTACGGCTGCCATCACTTTGGGGGCTATCGTAGGTCATCCAGAGCGTGAGTTAGAGGTATTGGAATCTGCTATAGACGAAGATCGTAAATGGCTTGGCACGTTGCTTGATGCCAATTTCTGTACCGTTTCGCTCGCTGAAGGCGTAGATAATCTATATATTGAGATTACCGCCGAAACAGATGAACATACGGCTATAGTTCGTATTGAAAATGATCACACGAATGTAACTTATGTTGCTGTAGATGGTGAGATTATTTCTGAAACAGTTAATGAAATTAAAAAAGCAGCGAACACTGAATATGCTATGACTTTTGATAGCATTTATGAATTTGCCTTAACTGGCGATATTTCTGGTATCCTTCCTCAAATTAAACAACAAGTTGAGTATAATACTGCAATTTCTAAGGAAGGTTTATCTAACGATTACGGTGCTAACATTGGCCAATTATTACCTTGGACGATGAAAATCCATCTCTTGAAACAAAATGTAAAGCTCGTGCAGCGGCTGGCTCTGATGCGCGTATGAGCGGGTGCCCATTGCCTGTAGTTATCTGCTCTGGCTCTGGTAACCAAGGTTTAACCGTATCTGTACCAATTATTACGACTGCCGAGGAACTTGGTAAAAGTGATGATGAACTTTATCGAGCGCTAGTCTTTGCTAACCTGTTAACACTGTACGTTAAATCTGGCATTGGTAAATTGTCCGCATACTGCGGCGTTGTATCTGCTGGTGTAGTAAGTGTAGCAGGCATTGCCTTCTTGAAAGGTGATAGTAAAGATATCATCGAGAATACCCTTGTAAATGGTCTTGCAAGTTTATCTGGTATCGTATGTGATGGTGCAAAACCATCTTGCGCAGGTAAAATTGCAATCTCTCTTGATGGCGCCTTTATGGGATATAAACAAGCTCGCCTTAATAAAAACTACCAAAGGCGATGGCCTTGTAGCATACCCGTTGACGAAACTATACGCAGTATTGGCGCTGTGGCTCAAGGCATGAAAGAAACGGACGTAGTTATATTGAATGAAATGCTAAAACACTAATTTAGCTATCTATATAAGCCCCTTCACAGAAGGGGCTTTTCTCATTGTAATTATTGTAATTTTGGCTTATAGGACAAAAAGTGTGTGTAAAAACCCTTATAACACTAGTAAATATCTAGTGTTATAAGGGTTTAATCTTTTTTTGAAGAAGTTTGAGGATGGACAAAAAGTGTGGGTGAAAACATCAATTAACCCTTGTAATTACTGACTAAAATGAGGTTATATCTTCCTATATATAAACAAATATGGAGGAAGAAGTTTATGCGACAAATAAAATGTCCTGATTGTAATGAAACATGTATTAAACATGGTGTTTTAAAATCTGGTTCTCAGCGTTGGTTTTGTAAACATTGTAAGGTGGCATTTACCGTTAAAATTAATAATCTCAGTAAAGAGTTAAACCTATTCTTGAATTGGTTATTCAGTACCGATATTCAAGCTGATATGCCTGGTAAAGGTCGTACATTCAGGCGTAAAACCGCTAAATTTTGGTCCATATGGCCATTGCCACCAAAAGTGGAAGAAGTACATGATGTGGTATATCTTGATGGAATTTACTTAGCTAGGAATTTATGTGTTTTGATTTGTTGCAATGATACTCATGTTCTAGGATGGTATGTCTGTCGTTATGAGCATGCTAGAGCTTGGCAGTGTTTAATGGAACGGATTGCCGAACCTAAAGTTGTTGTGTCTGATGGTGCTAATGGTTTGCCTAAAGCATTACGTAAAGTTTGGCCTCATAGCAGTCACCAAAGATGCCTGTTTCACATTTTTTGTCAGGTTAGACGATATACGACAAGTAGACCTAAAACGTTAGCTGGGAAGGACCTTTATAGTCTTGCCAAAGCTTTATTTAATGTGAAAACAATGGATCAAGCCTTTATATGGATTAATGAGCTTTCAGCGTGGCGAATGACATATTCTGATTTTTTACGAGAAATGACGATTGATGAATTCGGAAACAAACGCTCTACACATGAGCGTTTGCTTAAGGCTGAATCATCATTATGGCGTCTGATTAGGCAACAAACTTTATTTACTTTTTTGGAATGTTTTGATATTACAATACCTACAACAAATAATCGTATTGAAGGTGGAGTAAATGCTCAACTAAGAAGTATGTTACGGGCTCATAGGGGTCTTTCACTTGAAAGAAGACTAAAAGCGGTCTATTGGTGGTGCTATATGCACTCACCAAGACCGCTTTCTATTCAGATATATTAAATTGTATGCCTACAGATGAATCGATTGCTGCTATCTACAAACGGTTATCTGATTATTGCCAAATAGATCGTTCAATCCCTCAATGGGGTGATGCTCCTGTTTGGAATGAGCTACATATGTCTACAGATTTTCCAACTTATTGGGATTAGTCACACACACTTTTTGTCCTATAACCCGTAATTTTTTAGGATCTTTAAGTATCAATGATGCCCCAAGGCCCATTACGAGGAATGGCACCAGTGTCATCATAGCAACCGGTAGGGAGTAGGTGTCTGCTAGGTTACCTACGACAGGAGCGATGACACCACCGATGGTTTGGCTCACGCCAAGGGTAATACCCGATGCAAAGCCGATACTTTTGGCTAGATATGTTTGGCCTAGTACGATAACTGGACTGTAGCTAATTGCTTTAGCAGCACCAATCATGAGTAGTAACAAGTATGCTACAGGCATCATGATGAGTGGCGAGAAGGTTGGCACCTCTGTTAATAGGAACATGGCTGGTAACCAAACTAATAGGGATAGTCTGATAATCTTGATAGGACCATATTTATCTCCCAATAGACCGCCAATATAGGTCATGAAGATACCGATACTAAAGAATACGGTTAATGCAAAGCTGCCTTGTTCTGGGCTCGTACCGAGCTCGCGAGTCAGAAAATCGGAATAAACGCGTTGATAACGCGGAAGTTTACTGATTGGCTCAAGATAATAATGAACAAGATGCCGAAGTACTTCCAGTAGTTCTTAAGCGGTTTTGCCGCTACCGCTGGATTTTCTGTAGCTACTGCTTGGTCAATGGTATGTGCATGCGCTACAATGCGTGGCATGAGTACAAATAGAACTGTTGCGATAAGCAAACCGACTACGGTAAAAGCCGCCAATCCGTGCGGCCCTATAGTATAGGCGATAGTCCCTGCAAACAGTGGGCCTATGGCAAAACCAGAGCTGCCACCAATAGCAAAAGTGCCCATGGCCTTACCTTTTTTGCCACCGCCGAGGCGATTCATAATCTTTGCGCCTTCTGGATGGAAGATAGAAGACCCTACACCTGCTAAGGTGGCGCAAATAAGGAGGCTTTCATAGGAACTGACGAAACCCATCACGCCTGTACTACAAGCCGATAATAGAACACCAAAGGCGATAAGCCGAGGTTGATTGATCTTGTCTGAAATATAGCCTAGTAAAGGTTGTAATAATGAAGATAATGCTGTGTTAGCTAAAATGAGGAAACCCGCTTGCTCTAAGCTAAGTCCATATGTATAAATGAACAGCGGTAAGAGTGCAGGCAACACACTTTGACAGGAGTCATTGATCATATGACTCACTGTAATGAGATAAGGGTAATATTTTTTTATATTAGTGTCCCCTTGAGTCTATTTAATAGCAGTAATTATATCTTGTGTATATTATAACTCATAAAGTTACTAAAGTATTGATAAATATAGATACAAAAAAAGCGCTAACCATAGTTAGCGCTTTATATAGTTTAGTTGGCAGAGGAGGAGGGATTTGAACCCCCGCGCCGGTTGCCCGACCTACCGCATTTCGAGTGCGGACCCTTCAGCCTCTTGGGTACTCCTCCGTACTTTACGGCGCTCCTTAAAGAAGTCTTTCATAATTTGGCTACATTCATCACCTAGCACACCTGATGCCAGTTCAGGTTCGTGATTTAAACCTGGATGAGAGAGCACATTGAATAGCGATTCTACGGCGCCTCCTTTGTAATCACTTGCACCATATACAACACGATCAATACGACTGTTAATAATGGCCCCTGCGCACATAGGACACGGCTCTATCGTAACATACAGGGTACAACCAGTCAACCGCCAGCGCTTGAGAACATCGCATGCTTCGCGGATTACGAGGACCTCTGCATGAGCTGTTGCATCATGATCTAATTCACGACGATTATGGTGACGTGACACGATTGTATTATCTTTTACAAGAATGGCGCCAATGGGAATTTCTCCAAGGCTATAAGCCTTGCGTGCCTCCTCCATAGCAATGGCCATGAAATACTCATCTCGAGTGCGCTCATCCATATTTTCTATCTCTATAGGTGTAATGTCTTTTGTCATTCTCATACCTCTTAATGTATAATATCTTACATAAAGTCTATCATAGTGTACGCAGTAATGCGAATAGATTGTGTGAGGGTATTATGGATATTATATGGTATATGTTTGATATGATTGGCACTATTGCCTTTGCTATCTCTGGCGCGCTCGTTGGGGTAGCACGAAAAATGGATATTTTTGGTATGGCTGTATTGGCGTTGGCTACGGCCATTGGCGGTGGTATTGTGCGGGATGTTTTGCTCGGATATTTTCCGCCTAACTCATTGCGCAATGTTGTATATGTGACAGTGGTTATTTCTGTCACTATCATCGTGTTTATTATGTATAATAGCCGCTATCGTAAACATGCGATGGGGCCTCGTAGTCGAGCAGGATATTTGTTAGCCGATGCATTAGGTTTGGCGTCCTTTACAGTAACAGGTGCCTCTGCTGGATTTAAACTCTATCCTGAGTTGCCGATTTTCATTGTATTACTAGGGACAATTACTGCTGTTGGGGGCGGTATTATCCGCGACATGTTGGCACAACGGATTCCGTCCGTTCTGAAAGAAGATGTGTACGCACTTCCAAGTATCATTGGCGGTATCGTTTATTATTTAATGGTTATTTCTAGTTGGGCTGGAGAGGCCGTATACGGAGCTTTTACCGTCGTACTAGTGATTCGATTACTAGCGATTAAATATAACTGGAGCTTGCCAAAGGTGCGATAATTCCTCAATGTTTGCGAATTGTTGTGCAAGTGATATAATTATTCTATTGAGCATTTCATAAAAGTGTCAGAAAAAGAGAGTATTATATAACAGTTAATTTTGCGAGTCGGGAGTACTCGCGTACACAGAAGGAGATTTGATTCATGACGAATAAATGGTTGAAAGTAGCATTAATGGCAACAGCTATTGCTACCGGTACATCCATCAATATTGATGCGGAAACCGTATTATATGTCCCTCAAGATGATCGCCCTGTAAGCTTGCAATATACAGTTGATACAGCGCGTGAAGCGGGGATGACTGTGTTGACACCACCGCAAAACTTGATTTCTGGTAAAACATACCAAGGTCAAGCTGACCAAATTATGGCTTGGTTGAACAAAATGCAGGCCGTGCAGATGTTATGGTATTGAGCACAGATACTCTTATTTATGGTGGTCTTGTAGACTCTCGTAAACATAACATTCCACTTAGCACTTTAGAAAGTCGTTTAAAACGTATTGAAGGCTTAAAAGCACGTCATAAAAATGTACGTATTTATGGCTTTGGTACAGTAATGCGTTCTCCACGTGCTAGTGGCGGCGGTACTGAACCAGCTTACTATGCTGAATATGGTCCAACTATTTTCCAAATTGCTGCATTACAAGATAAATTGGACTCTGGCTCCTTAACACAAGAGGAAACTCAAAAATTGATGAGCCTTCAAGCCTCTGTTCCTGTTGAGTACTTACAAGACTGGTTTGATCGTCGTCAAAAGAATATGAAAATCAACAAAGAGTTGATCGATGAAACTCGTAGTGGCATATTCGACTACTTTGCATTGGGCCATGATGATACATCTCAATTATCCCAATCTGCATTAGAAGGTCGTTACCTCAGTAAATATTCCAAGGATATCCCTGTTGAAAAATATGGTAGCTTCCCTGGTGCTGACCAACTTGGTCTCTTATTGATGGCTCGTTCTCGTACAGATGTGAGCACAGAAAAACCAACGTTCTCCGTAATCTATCCACTCGGTGGTGGCGGTAAAACATTGCCAGGTTACGAAGACCAAACCATCGATAAAACAATTGCTCAACACGTTGAGGCCGTAGGTGGCACTATGGTGACACAAGGTAAACCAACTGTGTTGTTAGCAGTAAATACACCACTTACTACAAGCACTGGTGAATCTGAAAGCTTCGAGAACTTCCCGATGATTTCTAATTCTACAAATGCTTTCGTAGATCGTATTCAACAAGCTGTTGACTCTGGTGTGAACGTAAGCGTTGCAGATATTGCTTTCAACAATGGTGCGGACAATACATTAGTATCTGCTATGTACAAACGCGATATGTTATACAAAATCGGTGCGTACAATGGTTGGAATACAGCAAGTAATACGGTAGGCTACGCCATTGCGCAAGGGGTATTGCTCAAAACTATGAGCCCAGAAGGTCACCGCAAAATGTTGACTCAACAATATTTGGATAACTGGGCGTACCAAGCGAATATCCGCAAAGATATTTACCGCATGCAAGACTCTATTCGCACAGATAATGTACGTTATTCTGGTGAGTTAAATGAACGTCTTGAAAGCTACTTAGGTGAACGAATTCAAGACTTCGCTGAAAAATACTTGAAAGTAGATCCTCGTACAGTAAAAGCTACATTCCCATGGGGCCGTCTGTTTGAAACAGATATCACTGTTTATGACAAACCAGTGGTACCTCTTGAAAAAGAATTGCGCTTGAAACGCGAAGAAGAAGCGCGTATTAAAGCTGAAGCAGAAGCTAAAGCTAAAGCAGAAGCAGCTGCAAAAGCGGCGGCAGAAGCTAATGGACAAGCTGCACCTGCACAACCAGCAAAAGCTGAAGCTCCTAAAACAACAGCATCTGCTGCTCCAGTAGTTAAACAACCAGCTACTGAGTCTCAAGGTCCACGTGTGGTACCGACACCTGCAGTTGTACCTGGTCAATAATGAATAGGAAAGGATATGAAAAAGCATTTTTACCGGAAATTACTTATATGCGTGGCCTCTGTATGCTCGGTGTTATCGGCATTCATGTAGGCTCCTACGCATTGCAAAACCCTTTTGTAAATTTGGAACTCATTAGCGTCTTAGAAATTCTATCGCGCTTTGGGGTGCCTGCGTTTTTCTTCCTCTCTGCATTTGGATTGTTCTATCATACATCTGTAGAGGGACCATTCTCATATAAGGAATTTATGCACCGCCGCATTCAGGTGGTGCTATTTCCATATATTACGTGGTCCATATTTTATTTGCTCTATACGGGGCTGACAGCGCATAATCTAGGTAATTTGCATCCGGGACCATTGGCTGTAAATCTATTATTTGGTACGTCTATGTATCATTTATATTTTATGGTTATTTTGCTGTGGTTCTACGTGATGATGCCGTTGTGGCGTGCTATGGTGAAAGTCATCTTAAAACGCCCGGTGTTCTGGATGGTCTCACTATTTGTCATCCAAGTCGGCATCGACTATGTATCATCGTATATGCTCGGCCGTTGGGTGATGGAAAACCTCAGCAATCAGCCTGTGCTGAAATATCTCTTTGATATGCGACTCAACTATTGGGTAATCCACTATGTGTGGATATTCCTCTTAGGTGCCGTATGTGCTGAACGATATGAAACCGTCTGCGAATATATGTGGCGTTATCGGTATCTATTAGGTGCTAGTGCCGTAGGTTCGGTACTTTTGATGCTTGGGTCTTACTACTATGTTATGGACGTATGGCATTACACTGTACTAGAAGCTATTTATACAGTACATCAAATGAGTCCGATGGGTGTTCTGTACACTGGTCTGGGCACGATGTTTAGCTTGTTCTTATTCCAAACATTGCCTATGAATGTAACTATGGAATCTATTTGGTCTGAGATAGGGATAAGTCCTATGGCATCTACTTAGTTCATCCATTCTGGTTGTTGATCATCTCTGGGGTGATGGCTAAATATAATCTCCTCTATACAGTGGTCAATGTCCTTGCTATGTATATTATGGCCCTAGGGTTGTCGTACTTGACTACAGTCGCTCTAAATTATGTGCCTAAACCGTTGCGTAGGTTTATATTAGGAAACTAATTATATAATTAGAAATACATCCGCTAGGATATAGTTTTTAACTATGGTATCCTAGCGGATTTTTATATATCTAAATCATATCTTTCACAAAGTAAAGTGTGAAAATTTAAAAGTAATTGTGTTATAATAAGTCCATGATTACTACTTGATAGAGTAACGAAATAGAAAAAGAGGTGCTCCTATGCAAGAATTAACATATTTTAACGGTGAATTTGTTGAACCAGGTGCCAAAGTTATCAGTATTGATGACCGTGGCTATTTGTTTGGTGACTCCGTATACGAAGTTGTGCGCGTCGTAAAAGGCCGTTGCTTCGCATTGTCTTACCACCAAGATCGTTTATATCGCTCTATGCGTGAAATGGATATTCCTGTAAAAATGACTCCTGATGATTTGACTGAGTTGCACGAAATTTTAATTGAGCAAAGTGAAATCAAAGAGGGGTATATTTATTTACAAATCTCCCGTGGTGTTGCACCGCGTCGTCATGCATACGATCGCTCTAAATTAGAACCACAAATGCTCATGTCTATCCGTACTTTAAATTTAGATGAAGTCAATAAATTAGGTGAAGGCGTAAAAGCTATTGCATTACCTGATGAGCGTTGGGACAAAGTAGATATTAAGACGACAAACTTGATTCCAAATATCTTGGCACAAACAAAAGCAGAAAAGAAATTTGCTTATACTGCCATGTTATTCCGCGATGGCATTTGTACAGAAGGCGCTACTTCTAATGTGTTTGCTGTAAAAGATGGTATCTTGTATACGCATCCAGCAGATAATCACATCTTGAAGGGTATTACTCGTCAAATGATTGTGACTCGCGTTGCACCATCTTTAGGTATTACTCTCATCGAAAAAGAATTCGACCGCGCCTTTGTTGATGATGCGGACGAACTATTCTTTACCGATACAATTGGTGGTGTCATCCCGATTATCAAGCTAGACAAAAATCCTGTATCTGGTGGTAAACCAGGTCATGTGACACTTCGTCTACGCGAAGCATTAGAAAAATTGATGGAAGAAGGTTTGCCTTAATAGGTAAGCTGATTTCATTAAATGGTAAAAACTTTTACCTTAAGAAAGGAACTTATTTTGATAGAATTAAAACACATTAGTAAAGTCTATGAAGGCGCTAATCGTGTGGAAGCCTTGAAAGATATTAACCTCGATGTTAAAGAAGGCGAAATCTTTGGTATTATCGGTCAATCTGGGGCTGGTAAATCTACATTGATTCGATGCATTAACATGCTCGAAGCACCTACATCTGGCTCTGTTATCGTAAATGGTACAGACTTAACTACACTTGGAGAAGCTGAATTGCGTAAAGCTCGCAAAAATATTGGTATGATTTTCCAACATTTCAATCTTTTGTCCTCTCGCACAGTCTATGACAATGTGGCGTTCCCTTTAGAATTACAAGGAATGAGCAAGGCTGAAATTAAAGAGCGTATTGAGCCAATCCTTGAAATTGTAGGCCTTAGCGACCGTATGAACAATTATCCGTCTCAGTTGTCTGGTGGTCAAAAACAACGTGTTGGTATCGCTCGTGCCTTAGCCTCAAATCCAAAGGTTCTCCTTTGTGACGAAGCTACATCTGCTCTCGATCCACAAACGACAGATTCCATTTTGAAGTTGTTAAAAGATATCAACGAAAAAATGGGTCTCACTATTGTCCTCATTACACATGAGATGCATGTTATCCGTGAAATCTGTGATCGCGTAGCAGTTATTGAAGGTGGCGTTATCCTCGAGGAAGGTAGCACTGTTGAGGTATTTACACATCCTCGCGAAAATACCACAAAAGAATTCATCAGCTCTGTAGTAAGTGACAACTTACCACCAGAAGCGTTAGAACATTTAGAATTGCATGACCAATGGCTTGCAGGTACAGCTCCATTAGTACGCCTTAAATTCACAGGCCAATCTACAGATGAACCTGTAGTGGCAGGTCTCGTACGACGCTTTAACCTCGATGTAAGTATCCTCTTTGGTGGCATCGACTATATCCAAAATACATGCGTTGGTCGCCTTATCGTCATCTTAAATGGTGACCCAGAAAATGCGCAAGAGGGCTTAGACTACATCAAAACATTACCAATTGAAAGCGAGGTGATCGGTTATGTCAGAGCAAATCATTAATCTTCTCATAACTGGTACCCTTTGATACATTGCAAATGACCATCATCTCTACGGTAATGGCAATGTTACTTGGTATTCCTCTTGGTGTCGTTTTGGTGGTAACGTCTAAAGGTCACATCTTAGAAAATGTAGCTCTTAATAAAGTGTTGGGCGCCATCGTAAATGCGACGCGTTCAGTACCTTTCATTATTTTGATGGTTGCTATCATTCCCTTTACACGTATGGTAGTAGGTACATCTATCGGTACTACTGCAGCTTGTGTGCCTTTGACAATTGCAGCCATTCCATTCTTAGCTCGCCTTGTAGAAACATCTATTAAAGATATCAACTTTGGTGTTATTGAGGCGGCTCAATCCATGGGTGCAAGCCCGCTCCAAATTATTTGGAAAGTATTATTACCAGAAGCATTGCCGACGATTATTGACAATGTAACGGTTCTTATCGTTAACCTTATCGGTTACTCTGCAATGGCTGGTGCTATTGGCGGCGGTGGTCTCGGTGACATTGCTATCCGATATGGTTATCAACGTTTCCAAGCAGACATTATGATTGCTACCATCATCATCTTGATTATTTTGGTACAAGTTGTACAAATGATTGGTGATGCTTGGTCTAAAGCGATGAATAAGAAGTAGGAGGATCCTATGAGCATCAATGAAAAATTGAGAAGTCAACAAAACGATGAGTTATTCACCGCTATTTTAACACTTGAAAATACAGAGGAATGCTATGCATTTTTCGAAGATATTTGTACGATTAATGAATTAAAAGCTTTATCTCAACGCTTGCAAGTAGCAAAAATGTTGCGTGCAGGGGATAGCTATGAAAAAATCGTAGAAGAAACAGGGGCGAGTACGGCAACGATTAGCCGTGTAAAGCGATGCCTAGTCTATGGTGCTGATGGCTATACATTAGCACTAGATCGTCTAGGTGCAAAATAATATAAACTAGCATGACAACGGTGGCCCTTTGGCGACCGTTGATGTGCTATCTGTAGGAGGTTTATATGGAGTGGTTCGTTGAGGTAACAGGTTTACCATTTGATATCCTTATACTTATTTTGCTCGCCGTAGCGGGGGCTTTCGCAGGATTTGTTGACTCCATTGTGGGCGGCGGTGGACTCCATTTCTGTACCAGCTATGTTATTAACAAATCTTCCGCCTAGTATGGCCTTGGGCAGTAATAAATTATCCAGTATTTTTGGCGCTGGTAGCGCATCGATTACGTTCTTGAGAAATCACATGGTTGATTTTTCTTTAGTTCGTAAACTATTGCCCTTTACCTTTATTGGCTCTATGATTGGTACATTAGCGGTTGTATCGCTGCCGCCATTATATGTAAAGCCCATTATTATCATCTTGCTCGTTTGTGTAACCCTTTTTGTGGTTTTCAAAAAGGATTGGGGAGAGGTGAACCGCACTTCTGCAGTAGTTGGTAAAGCTCTATATATTTGTATGGCCTTTGCTCTTGGTATTGGTGCCTATGATGGTTTCATTGGACCTGGTACAGGAACATTTTTGATAATGGGCTTTATCTTTACAGGTTTTGATTTTTTACACGCATCAGCTAATGCGAAAGTATTAAACTTTACTAGTAATGTAGCGTCTTTATTGGTATTCTTATATTTAGGGCATGTCAATATTAAATATGGTCTTGCCACAGGGGTGGGACAAATTATAGGCGCATATTTAGGCTCTCATTTAGCTATTGCAAAGGGCTCGTCTTTAGTGCGTGTAGTATTCTTGTCGGTAACGACAGTGATGTTGTTGAAATTAGTGTATGACTATGTTTCAACGTTATAGGAGGGCAAAGTATGCCTCATAAAAGTGATGTACAAGTGGCATTGATCAGTGGTGGTACATCGGGTATTGGCTTTGCTACGGCCAAGCTTTTACTTAAAGAAGGTTGGTGCGTAGTCATCAATGGCCGAAACGAAAAAATCTGGTCAAAAAGCTAAGACTAAGTTGCGCCGCTATTCTTCAAAGGTACAGTACATTCAAGGTGATGTATCTAAACTTGAAGATTGTCAGCGCATTGTAAAAGAAACAGTTGATGTATTTGGCGGTGTATCTGCTCTCGTAACAGCGGCTGGCTACTATGAGGAAGAGTTGTTAGCGGATGTAACAGAGGCCGCTTTTGATGAAATGTTTGGTACTAATGTAAAAGGTACAGTTTCTTGTGCCAAGCGGCGCTTCCTTATTTGCGCTCTGCAAAAGGTAGCATCGTAACGGTAGCTAGTGATGCCGGTTTACAAGGTAATGTCGCCTGTTCCGTATACGGTGCATCTAAAGGTGCGGTAGTGAGCTTTACAAAATCTTTATCCCTTGAGATGGCACCGCATGGTGTTCGCGTTAACTGCGTATGTCCTGGTGATGTAGATACATCCTTAGTAGATAAACAGATTGCTAATACTCATCAAGATAAGGCTACTGCGAAGGCTGAAATGGGGCAACACTATCCATTAGGCCGTATTGGCAAGCCGCATGAAATCGGAGAGGTAATTGTATTTTTATTGAGCAATAAAGCGTCCTTTGTAACGGGTGCAGCTTGGACTATCGATGGTGGTCTCACTAGTTGGTAAGATAGAAAATATTGGAAGTTATTTTATTTTTTAAATCTATAGATAATTAGAAAAATTCATTTCACTTCTAGCAATAGAATGGTATAATAATACTAATAATATGACCTATAGTTGGTTCACAACAAAGGAGAATACTTATGGCAGAATATAATGGCGTAACACTTGAGCCACTTATGGATGGTTCTCAAGATCGTGACTATCAAGTTGAACAATTTATTTTCTGGGGTGCAGGTCGTGCAGCAGCATTGGCTTTATCCCCTAAATTCAGCAGTGTTGCTTTGTGCGCCAATGCTACGTACATGGTAACTCGTATTGCTCATCTTTATGATGTGGAATTACAATCTGGTGCTGCAGTAGGTTTAGTTGGCGGTCTTAGCACAGCTGTAGGTACAGCGGCTATTTCCCTTCTTATTCCTTTGAAAGCAGTTCGCGTTCCTGTAGCGATTGGCTTAACATATGCTATTGGTAAAATTGCTCATATTTGGATTCAAGATGGTATGCCTTCTGATATCGAACGCTACAAACCAATGGTTGCTGAATTCCTTGAAAGCGGTAAAGCTATTGCATCTGAAATCGTTCGTGATGCAGGCGCTAGCATTCCTTTCACACAAGGTCAACGCGATGTATGGGCAGGTATTGCTAACGAAACAGGTCTTGCTAAAGAAACTTTGAAACAAGTTTACGAAGAAAAAGTAACACCTGCTATCGATAAATGGAATAACGAAACAAAATATCAACTTCATGAAAATGCAGCAGAAGTGGTAGCTAAAGTATCTGATGCAGCTAAAGAGAAAATTGATGTTGCAAAAGAAAATATTGACATAGCAAAAGAATTGGCTAAAGGTGGCGTAGAAGTAGCTAAAGCTTCTGCGCAAGTAGCAGTAGACACAGTAAAACTAAAGCCCGATGCTGTAGAAACAGCAAAGATGCGGCTGCAAACACTGTTAGTACAGCGAAAGATAAAATTGGTAGTTTGCGCAAATAAGCGCTGAAGGATTATTACGATGAATCCCTTAAAAATTATTAAATACGGTAAGTATTTTAACGAATCAAGATTTGTAGGCTTTCTTGGCCGATATGGTAAGAAACTTGCCTTTGTACAACAAGCGGTAACCTTATTCCTCTGTTTACGAGATAAAGATACTCCAAAATATGTAAAAGCAGTCATTGCAGGTGCCTTAGGGTATCTCGTATTGCCTGTTGATGTTGTACCGGATACGATTGCCGTATTAGGTTGGTTAGATGATGTGGCGGTACTCGGAATAGCCTTTAAGATTGCGAATCGTTACATTAAAACGAGTCATCAAGAAGAGGCAAAAAAATTCTTCCCATTTGGTAGTAGTCGCTAACTTTTACCAATTAAGGCAGTTTGATCCACAGTGATTGAACTGCCTTTAATTATTTGACACCCTAAAGTAATAGATATACAATAAAAATTGTATACTATTTAAAAAGGACTAGATTTATGCATATTGCTTCAGTAAATGTACGATTTTACGAAACTGATATGATGGGGATTGCGCACCATAGTAATCACTTTAGATGGTTTGAAATGGCGCGTATTGAATTCCTTCGTCAAATCGGTGTAACCTTGTGGGATATGATGAATGAGGATATTGTATTTCCTATTATGAACGTATCTTGCAATTATAAAGAACCAGCGAATTTTGATGATGAACTTCACATTGAAACGTACTTGGTTAAAATGACGCGTGCTCAAATGGTTTTCCGTTATCGTATGAAACGCGCTAGTGATGGTGCGCTTCTGGCAACGGGAGAAACTAAGAACGCTTTTATGTCGAAATCAACAGGAAAGATTGTGCGATTAGACGATACTTTTTATCAGCCTATGTTAGCAGCTGTTGAGGAGATGCCTAATGAATAATGTACAACAATTGCCTATCGGTGTATTTGACTCTGGTGTAGGCGGACTATCAGTATTAAAGGTATTACAAGAACAATTTCCAAATGAAGATTTTATCTATATCGGTGATAATGCCAACAATCCTGTAGGCAATCGCAGTGATGATGAAATTACGTTTTTAGCATGCCGTATTGCAGAGGCGCTTGAGAAGCAGCCTGTTAAATTGATGGTTATTGCTTGTAATACTTTCACCGTTGTTGCTCTTGATGCGGTACGTGAACGCGTATCCGTTCCAGTTATTGGGGTTTCTCAAGGCGTTAAAACCGCTATTAGTGAAAGTAAAAGTAATACTATTGGTATTATGGCTACTGTGGCTACTGTAAACAGCCATATTCATAAGCATGTCGCGTTAGAAGTTGATCCTGAAGTGCTGGTGTGGGAACAACCTTGTCCTGAACTGGCAGGTCTCATTGAGCAAGGTCATTTAGATGACTTTTTTCGTTCGTGATGTGTGTGAAGAGTATGTAGAGCCTTTGCTATCTCGTGAAATTGACGTAGTTGTTTTGGGCTGCACTCATTTCCCATTTGTTAAACCTTTATTAGAGGAATTAACTGCTGGTCGTATCCAGTTTGTAGATCCTGCTTATGAAACGAGCAATCTTGTTTGTCGTATTTTAGAGCATAAGAACCTCTATAACCCTCAAGAAAACCTTGGTACGGTGAAACTGTATTTCACAAAAGATATTGAGCTTGGCGACATATTAAGTGCGTCCTTCCTCGATACAAATCGTCGTACCATTGAACATATTACACTATAAAGGAGATGCCCTATGTGGTTTTATAACATCCTAACTGTAGTAGTATCCATCATTGTGGCTATTGCAGTACTGTATTTATTATTCCGTTTGTTCGCATTGAAACAAGGTGATGAAAAGGTTATTTTGTTGCCAAAACGAGCAACTAATTTCCAAGTATCCGATCGAAACTTTGAATCGATTACATTGTTCTGTGACGTTCCTTTCGTAAATAAAGGTCGTCAAAATGGTACGATTATGGACTTATTCCCACGTCCATTACTACCAGAGGAACAATTTGATTCTGTGAAAGTAGACGCGTGGGCTATGGATATTAACCGCCCACGTCACGATGGATATTTTGAAGCTGTTATCATTAAACCACGTAAAGGTGGCACTATCCGTGTATATGTTACGTTAATAGGTAAAAATGGTAATATTCGAGAAGATATTAAGGGCTTCCCTTATATGAATATCGACATTTACTACCAAGTGGTTGGTCGTGAAGATTACCACATTGATAAACAACGTATTCGTTTGACCCCAGAAGAAGTAGAGGCCGCATTAGGTCAATAAGGAGGCATTTCAATGGCAGAATTAGAGTTAGTATGTGTACCAACACGTATTCTTACAGATAATGATGACATCGTAGATGCTATCGTTGAATATGGTGGTCATAATATTGGACCAGAAGATATCGTATGTGTAGCTGAATCTGTAGTGGCTATTACACAAGGTAATTTCACTCGTCCAGAAGAACTAGACGTATGCTGGCAAGCTCGTTTAATTAATCGTTTTATCCATCCAGATGGCTCCATGGCGTCCATTTACGGTATGCAAGCGGCTATGGATGTAGATGGTAAATGGAAGGTGTTAGGCGCATTTATTTTAGGTGCTATTGCTAAGATTTTCCGTAAACCAGGCGTGTTCTATGCTATTGCTCGTGCAGCATCTTTGGCTGACGATGTAACAGGCACTATGCCTCCATTCGATAAACATATCGTACATGGCCCTAAAAACCCTGATAAAGTAGCAGAGAAAATCGTATCTCGTACAGGTTGCTATGGCGCTGTAGTAGCAGACGTTAATGACTTAAAACGCTCCGCTATCTTAGGTACAAGCCGTGGCATTGATGCTAAGAAAATTGCACAATTGTTGATTGACAATCCATTTGGTAATGATAGCCAAATGACTCCAATTGTTATCATCAAAAATTACGCATCTGTATCTGGTAAATAACAGAAGGCTGTACTCATCACATAGAGATGGGTACAGCCTTTTTTATTGTCTTTAGACTGGTTCGCGACGTAGTCGCGAATCATAAAACCACCCGCTATGCGGGTGCGGCAACGAAAGTTATACAAAAAAATCACCTTGCTTAAGTATAATGTAGGTGTTCAAGCCGCATTATATACAAAAGAAAGGTGATTTTATATGGCAACAAAGACACAGAGCCTTGCGCACACAAAATGGTTATGCAAATACCACATAGTATTTACACCTAAGTATAGACGTAAAGTTATATATAATCAATACAGAAATAGTTTACGTGAAATACTGAGACGTTTATGTGAATATAAGGGCGTCAAGATTATAGAGGGGGAGCTTATGGCAGATCATGTGCATATGCTAGTGTTAATTCCACCTAAAATATCAGTGTCATCTTTTATGGGATATCTAAAGGGTAAAAGTGCGCTAATGATGTTCGATAAACACGCAAACTTAAAGTATAAATTTGGAAATAGACACTTTTGGTCCGAGGGATATTATGTAAGTACGGTAGGATTAAATGAAGCTACCGTAAAAAAATATATACGTGAGCAAGAGTTACATGACCAAATGAAAGATAAACTTAGTGTAAAAGAATATGAGGACCCTTTTAAGGGTAGCAAGTAATACATATCCCCTTTAAGGGGACCGTTACGAGTCAATGGCTATGCGGCTTGAACGTAGTGAAAGCCAGCGCCTTTAGACGCTGGCCTAGTACTACGGGCTTATAGCCCGTGAGCAAACCACCCGTTTTACGGGTGGTTCTGATTGTAATTAGGAGGTTGTATGTTATTAGGTTTAGACGTAGGTGGTACTTTTACCGATGCCGTTATTATCGACGGTCATCGCGTAGTGTCAACTGCTAAAAGACGGACTACAAAGAACAATCTAATGCAGGGCATAGGTGAGGCCTTAGATGCAGTCCTAGATAATTGTGATACATCGAATATTGAACAAGTAACCTTATCTACTACAGTTGTGACAAATACCATCGTAGAAAAAAAGGAGCAGGTTGTAGATCTGTATGTGGTAACAGGGCCTGGTCGTAATGTAGACGACATATTTCCTGTGAGCCCTATATATCTTCAAGGCTACACAGACCACAGAGGTATCGTTGTAGAGCGTACCTCTACCGATGGCGTACGTGGTATAGCTCGTATGGTACAAGAACGAAGTGGTACAGATTTGGCCGCTGTATCCGCAAAATTTGGTGTCCGCAATCCTCAAGAAGAACTATCTATAACAGAAGCGTTACAAGAAACGTATAATACCATATCTAATGGCAGTTTATTAAGCGGTTCCTTGAACTTTCCTCGCCGTACTATAAGTGCTTACTTTAATAGCGCTGTAACGCCCGTATTTACAGTGTTTAAGAAAAACGTGGAAGATGCGCTGAGTGCACGAAATATTAAGGCTCCACTTCATATATTAAAGGCCGATGGGGGCTCTCTTCCTATGGAGCATATGGTAAGCCGACCTGTAGAAACTGCTTTTACAGGTCCGGCTGCCACTGTGCTTGGTTTATCTGCTCTCGGGGCTATAGGTAATACGCATACAGTGGCGCTAGATATTGGGGGAACTACAACAGATATTTCCCTTTGGAAACAGGGGAAACCATTGATGACGAAGAATGGCGTATCCATTCGTGAATATCCAAGTGCAGTGCGATCCTTTGCAGTTACCTCCGTCGGTATCGGCGGTGAGTCGGTAGTTCGCATAGTAGATGGTAACATCACGGTAGGACCTGAACGTGTAGGTCCATCAGCGGCTTTAGGTGGACATGAACCTACCTTGGGGGATGCTCTCATCGTATTAGGACACGCAAGTTATGGGGACGCTGAACTTGCCACACATCCTTACAACAGTTAGCCCATGTGTTACAGGCTAATTGGAAACACGGCGAATGTGAAGATGCATTGGGGAACCATAATTCTGAAAAGCAATGTATTCATAATGTGTCAGCTCTTGATGTAGCACAGCTTATTGTTAAAAAGGCATTAGAAACAATTCAACATGGCATCGATGAGGTAGTACAGGCAGAAAATAAACGACCTGTTTATGTAGTGGCGGATATTGTAAATCCCGATGTTTTTGTGCCTGCTCAAATCGTCGTAGTAGGCGGTACAGCACCTAGCTTAGGGCCAAGTATAGGCGAGTATTTGAATTTACCGGTTACTATTCCAGAAAATGCAGCTGTAGCAAATGCTATTGGTGCAGCATTAGCACTATCTACTATTGAACTTACCGTTCATGTTGATACAAAACGTCGTTTGCTTGTCATTCCTGAGTTAGGTGTTAAGCAGCAAACCTGTACCTTGAAACGAGCTGAACAAGTCGTAGAGCACGCAAAAGAGGCTCTTATTGAAGAGGCATTGCGCTTGGGACTAGATAAAACGCAAGAGGTGGAGGTTATTAGCATTGAAGATTTCCCCGTTGTTGAAGGTTGGCAATCGATGGAACGTCTAATTACGGTGAAAGTACAGTTAGAAGCGGGGGTGAAACACTATGTGGAATAAGGGACTATCCTATCGCGAGCGTCATGGACTCAGAAATGTTGGTATAAATAAGATTTCCAATACAAAGACAGGCGACACGTTAAATTCGGACAAAATTGTATCAAAACATAGTTTAGGTCTTGTCTTTTTCCCTGCCTTTGACTGGAAGATTTCAGAAACTCACCCTGAACGACAAGAGCGTTTGCTCTATACGCGAGATCAAATCGTAGAGGAAGGTTTATTAGACATCCCGAATATTAGAGAATATAATCCTATCGTAGCTGATTGGGATACCATAGAGCGTGTTCATGTAGGTGCGCCTGACTTAGAATCCTGGGTAACGGAAGCACATCGTATCTGCAGGAGGCGCTATTGCGGCTGCTGATGCGGTTATGCGTGGAGAGGTAGACCGTGCCTTTGCCCTCGTTAGACCTCCAGGACATCATGCGATGGCTATGGTACATGGTATTCGTGGTTTCTGTACCATAAATATTGAAGCTGTTATGATTCAACATATGCGCCAAACATATGGTATCAAACGTGTTGCTGTGGTGGATACAGATGTGCACCATGGCGATGGTTCTCAAGATGTGTTCTATCACGATCCCGATACTCTATATATTAGTTTCCATCAAGATGGTCGCACGCTATATCCAGGCACTGGCTTTATGGATGAGTTTGGTGGACCCCAAGCTATCGGTGGCAATATAGATATTCCATTGCCACCTGGCACTGGTGATGAAGGGTTGATGAAGGTTATGCGCGAATTAGTATTACCTATATTAGAGGAATTTAATCCGGATATCGTCATCAATTCTGCAGGGCAAGATAATCACTTTAGCGATCCTTTGGCGAATATGCAGGTTACCGCAAAAGGCTATGCCGAGCTTGTAGATTTATTGCAAGCTGATATAGCTGTCTTAGAAGGTGGTTACTCTGTACAGGAAGCGTTACCTTATGTAAATACAGGTATTATTTTATCTATGGCAGGCCTTGATTACAGCCAGGTCGTAGAACCTGCCTTTGATCCTATTAAATATAAGCAAAGTCAAAATGTAACTACCTATATAGATGACCTCATTGCTAAATGGAAGGTGCAATGGGCTAATCGCCATAAGATGGCCGAAGATGAGCGCCTAGGTGCGGGAGATGTTTGGTCTAATCACTATAATGTGTATTATGATGAAACGGGCGTACAAGAGGAGCGCCTTGAAAAGGTGCGCATGTACGAAGATAAGGTAGGCTGGCATAGCGTGCTTTCACGGGGACAATATGGACCTTATGGGCCACAAAGTGTATATGCTATGTTCATCCCTTGGCAAGGGGACGACGAAACACGGCAAGATGCGATTGTAGAGGCTAAAAGAGCTAAAGCAGAGGGCGGGGCAAGTCGTTATGTTGTGGTAGATCCTCTTGGTGAAGGACAATATGAACTATAGTGCTAGTATTAGTTGTGTTAACATATGAGCGATGTTACGGCACTATGGTATTACATTACAATATGCTTTATAGTGCTAAAAAATAGAAAAATTGTGATATAATAGAAGAAATAACGCCCCTTTGTGTAAGGGGCGTTCTAATGTTTAGATTTAGAATGGTGAGGTTCCTATGCGCAGCGATAATAGAACAGCAGGTCAATTGCGACCTATTAAAATAACACGGAATTTTACAGAGTATGCAGAAGGTTCTGTACTCATTGAGTGCGGCAAGACTAAGGTTATCTGTACAGCCACTGTTGAGGATTCTGTGCCACGCTGGCTAAAAGGATCCGGTCAAGGATGGGTAACAGCAGAATACTCCTTGCTGCCACGTTCTACGCAAACTCGCGTAAGCCGTGAAGCTGCAAAGGGTAAACAAACGGGCCGCACTGTAGAAATTCAACGCCTTATCGGTCGTGCATTACGCGCTGTTGTAGACCTTGAAGCACTTGGTGAACGTTCTATTACGATCGACTGCGATGTAATTCAAGCCGATGGCGGCACGCGTACAGCATCGATTACAGGTGCCTTTGTAGCCCTTGTTGATGCGGTGGACTTCACCTTTGGTGGCGCAGGCAAATTCCCGATTACTGACTTCTGCGCGGCTATTTCTGTAGGGATCGGTCCAGAGGGGCCTATTACGGATCTTTGCTACGAAGAGGATAGTACAGCTATCGTTGACATGAACGTGGTGCGCACAGGCTCTGGCAATATGGTTGAAGTACAAGGTACAGGTGAACATGGTACCTTTAACCGTGATGAACTCAATGCATTACTCGACTTAGCGGAGGCCGCTACAGATGAGCTCATGGCTAAACAGCGTGAAGCACTTGGCTCAACAGCAGATAAAGTAGGTAGGGTATATCCTACAGCTCCGGAGGTGTAAGGTGGAACAAATCGTATTAGCTACAGGCAATAAGGGGAAAATTCGTGAATTTTCTGAGGCTTTCTCTCATTTATCTATCGATTGTATACCTGTAAAAGAGGTTGTTACCATTGAGGAACCTGAGGAAACAGGTACAACCTTTATGGAGAATGCGCTTTTAAAGGCTCGCTACTACGCAAAAGCTACAAATCGTCCATGCCTTGCGGACGATTCTGGCATTACTGTAGATGCTCTTGATGGTGCTCCAGGTGTCTATTCTGCTCGTTATGCAGGTCATCATGGTGATGATAATGCTAACAACGAAAAGCTAATCCAAGAGTTACAAGGAAAAGCTGACCGTACAGCTCATTATGTATGTGCCTTAGCGCTCGTATATCCTGATGGTCGTGAAGTAACCGCTGAAGGTTATTGTGATGGACTCGTTCAAGATGAGCCAAAAGGGGACAATGGTTTCGGCTATGATCCATACTTTTATGTACCTGAATTTGAAAAGACAATGGCAGAACTTAGCATTGAAGAAAAGGAAACCATCAGCCATCGTGGTCGCGCATTACGTGAATTAATTAGTAAACTTTGATATTTTTGAACTATATGATATAGTTCATATAATATGTAATATAATAGTATTAGAGAATTTATAAAATGAAACGAATTGGTATTTTAAGTGATACCCATGGGTATCTAGAGGATATTGATCTCGTCTTGGCGGCTACGGCCGATCAAGATATCGATATGTGGCTTCACGCTGGTGATTTGGGTGATGATGCGCGCTATATGCAGGAGCATACGAATGTGCCTGTTTATGCAGTGCGCGGTAATAATGACCGAGTACAACCACTTGAGCCGCGAGAACAGTTGATTCCCTTAGAGGATACATATATTTACATGACTCATGGAGATAAGGTATCATATTATAATCGAATACAAGAACTGACTCATTTAGGTACCTCAATGGGGGCGCGTCTCATCGTGGCTGGTCACAGCCATCATCATGGTGAGGTTCGTTCTGGTGATGCGGTGTTCGTCAATCCTGGCAGTATTTCCTTGCCTCGAGACCGTTCTGGTGGTACCTTTGCCATCGTTACCTACGATAATAAACAGTTTGATGTAGAGTTTGTGTATAAACAAGATATTGTTTAGTTATATGATGAAAGCTTCGTTTTGAAACTTTCAAAAGAAATAGTAAGTCTATGCATGGAAAGGGTTATGACATATCATGGATACACCAGTTAAAGCAAAGCCTAAAATGAAATTATACGGTTTTAATAATCTCACAAAGACGTTGAGTTTTAATATTTATGATATTTGTTATACTCGTACGGAAGAAGAGAAAAAACAATACATTCAGTACATTGATGAAGTATACAATGCAGATCGTTTAACAGCTATTTTGACGGAAGTAAGCCGTATTATTGGTGCTAACATCCTCAACGTAGCGAAACAAGACTACGACCCTCAAGGTGCGTCTGTTACGATTTTGATTTCTGAAGAGGAAATTGAAAAAGAAGATGTAGTCATGCATCTTGATAAATCTCACCTTACTGTACATACTTACCCTGAAAGCCATCCTCACAAAGGGATTAGTACGTTCCGTGCCGACATTGAAGTGTCTACATGCGGTCAGATTTCTCCCCTTAAAGCACTTAACTATTTGATTCAAAGCTTTGACTCCGATATCCTTACATTGGACTACCATGTACGCGGCTTTACTCGTGATGTATCTGGTAAGAAAATCTATATCGATCATCGCATCAACTCCATCCAAAACTACATTAACTCTAAAACTCGTAACATGTACAACATGATCGATGTAAACGTATACCAAGAAAATATTTTCCACACAAAAATGATGTTAAAAGAGTTTGATTTGGATAACTATCTCTTCGGTATTACTGAAGCTGAATTGAGCGAACGTGAAATCAAGCAAATTAAACAGCAATTAAAACAAGAAATGATGGAAATATTCTATGGTCGTAATCTGCCATCTGTGAAAGCTTAACAATAAATTTGAAATATTTTCAAAATTTATATATAGCTAAATACGAATATAATACGTAAGTAGATAAGCCTTAGTTGGCTTATCTACTTTTTGTTTGCTTATCATAATTTTTATTAACAGAAATTAATAGCATTTAAATCTAAAAAAATCGATAACCATATCAAAAAAACTTGTGTTGTTATTTATCATTTTGTATAATACAATTAGTTTATGGTATTAATTACCGACTCTAAAGAGTCCGATTGTTTCCACAAAGGAGAATTATTATGGACGTACGTGAATTAGCAGTACAGAAAAAACGTGAATTGAAAGGTTTCCTCACTGTAGGGACTAAATATGAATTGAAAGACGCACATGACTTGTCTGTAGCGTACACCCCAGGTGTAGCAGAGCCATGCTTGCGTATTAAAGATAATGAAGCTGAATCCTTCGAATTAACATGCCGTTCCAACATGGTTGCCGTAGTTTCCGACGGTACTCGTGTACTTGGTCTTGGCGATATCGGCGCTGCAGCAGCATTGCCTGTAATGGAAGGTAAATCCTTATTGTTCAAAAAATTTGGCGATGTAGACTGCATCCCATTGGTTGTAGACACTAAAGATGCTGATACTTTGATCAACACTGTAAAATTGTTGCAAAAAGAACTTTGCTGGTATTAACTTGGAAGATATTTCTTCTCCTAAATGCTACGAAATCGAAAATCGTTTGAAAGAAGAATTAGAAATCCCTGTATTCCATGATGACCAACACGGTACTGCAATCGCATGTTTAGCTGGTGTAAAAGGCGCTCTTCGTTTAGTTAAAAAAGATTTAGCTACTGCTAAAATCATCGTAAACGGTGCTGGTGCAGCTGGTGCAAACATTGCTCGCTTGTTATACCTTGCAGGCGCTCGTGATATTACATTGTTAGTATCTTCTGGCGTATTGCACAAAGATTACAAACGTCTTGACTCCTTGCAATCTGAATTGATCGACTTGCTTAAACTTGAAGAAAAACATGGTGGCTTGGCTGAGAATGCTAAAGGCGCTGACATTCTTCTTGGTGTATCTGCAGCTGGCGTATTTACAAAAGATATTTTGGAAAACTTGGCTGACGATGCAATCGTATTCGCAATGGCTAACCCTAACCCAGAAGCTACATATGCAGATATGAAAGCTGCTGGTATCCGCGTTGCTGGTACTGGTCGTTCTGACGCTCCTAACCAAATCAACAACGTAGCAGTATTCCCTGGCGTATTCCGCGGTGCTATCGACGTACGTGCGGCTCAAATCACTGATGAAATGAAATTAGCTGCAGCTGATGCATTGGCTAACTTGATTCCTGATAGCGAATTGAGCGAAGAAAACGTAATGCCATCCGTATTCGATCCTCGCGTAGCTCCAGCGGTTGCTAAAGCAGTTGCTGAAGTTGCTGTAAAACAAGGTATCGCTAAAAACCCTGGCGTAGTAGAAGACGGTAGCTACGAAGGTTAATCTATTTGCTGTAAAGGCATTGGCATAACCATAAAATAACTATAGAACAATATGACATGCACCTCGAAAGGGGTGCATGTTTTGCATATAGATGAATAAAATTTAAAAAATTAATGAAGTTGTAAAAAAGTACTTGTCACTATTTTGTATCGATGATATAATTATTTTCGTTGCAGAGCGATACTCGAAAGAGTAGAAAACTCAACAAGAGTAGTGGTTGACATCAACTACCGGGTTTGCTATAATAGCAAAGTAATTAATGACGGGGCATAGCGCAGTTTGGTAGCGCACCTGGCTTGGGACCAGGGGGTCGCAGGTTCGAATCCTGCTGCTCCGACCATTTTTTATTTGCGGGTGTAGCTCAATGGTAGAGCCCCAGCCTTCCAAGCTGGTCGCGAGGGTTCGATTCCCTTCACCCGCTCCATTTTTTTTTGCCTTTTTTAGGGTAAAACGTAATGTTGACGATATATACTACATAATTTATACTATAATAGATAATTACATATATAGGTAATCCACATGGTTCAGTAGCTCAGTTGGATAGAGCAACGGCCTTCTAAGCCGTGGGTCGGGGGTTCGAATCCCTCCTGGATCACCAAAGAAAAAAGCGGATAGCTCGTAATGAGCTATTCGCTTTTTTGTGTTTTATATGTATTAGTTTCCCTAAAAGACAGAAAAAACTTATTTATGCTATAAAGTTGAAAATGAATAAAAGGTGAAGTGTGATTGTATTGTTGTAGAGGGATATTGTTATGAATGATATAGAGAAAATATTTAAAGCTATAAAGTTAGATAAATATAGACCGAGTTCGACATCTTATTTTGATGCAGTGCGTAAATATTTTGTACCTAAAACACCTGAGGAAGAAGTGCGGCAAAAAACAATTGAATTTTTAGATACTCACTTAGGTGTACCGCTTAATCGGCTTCGGGTAGAAGAGGCTATGGCGCATGTTAAAAAGAGGGCTAGAGGTCGAGCCGATATTGTTGTTTATCGTGATGATGAAAAAAATAAACCGTTAATGGTAATTGAATGTAAGGCGCCAGAGGTTGATATATCATGTGATGAAGTACGTGAACAAGCCGAAAGATATAGAGATATTCTTAAAGCTGATTACATTATGCTAGTTAATGGTTGTAAACTTGTTATATATAAATACCAAAATGGGAAAAATTTTGAGCTTGTAGAAATCTCATCATATAAAGAGCTTTTAAAATCAAAAGTTTCTTTTGTTGAAAGGATTCCACTTGAGCCATATTCTTATGATGAAATTATGTCTTATGAGTTACAAGATATGTTTACTGGAGTATATATCGGATGCGAGACCCCAAAGCCTATAAAATCCTTTGCTCTTAATTTTTTGAATTTGATTTTGCTTAAATCTATAAACCATGAAAATATTTTAGAATCGATTGGTGTTTTTGAGGATAGAGGAATCGGTCGAACTAGATTTGGAAATAGTGCTGGTTATAATTATCAGATTAAGACTCGTTTGTTTATTGCAAAAGAAAGAAAGAACAAAGATCAAATTTTAGGCCTTAGTCTCTTTGGTAAATACAATACACAATTAAACGTGTCAATCATGAATAGGGAAAGACGTCATCATTCGTTGCAATTAGACATGGATAAATTTTGTGAGTATGACTATCGTACTAATAAAATCGTTATTACACATAATGGAACACTATCTACAGGTAGAGGTGGATCGATAAGTAAATTTATTGTTGTTGATTATGTAAAGAATAATGCTCCTGAATTAATCCGTGGTGAGGAAATCTATCTTGGCTCTGTAGATAACTCTCGATTATTAGAATGGAATCAGCCGGATGTGCAAAATTTTATAAAAAACTTATTTCATTATGCTGTGCTTAGAGATGAAGTACGTAAAAAGTATAAAAGAAAATATAAAAGAAAATAATATCTAGAAAGATATAATTATTAAATAGAGAAAAGTTGTTAATAGTTGGGAGCGAAAATACAAATGAAGTATATAGAAGAAATTTTTGATAATATAGAGCTTGAAAAATTTCAACGGGATGGCGATTGCATATATGATTCGATACGTAGTTTTTTATTGGCTGCAACTCCAGAGGAGTGTGTCCGCCAAAAAACAATTGTATTCTTACAACAACAGTTAGGGATACCTGTTAATCGGATTTTTGTAGAAGAGTCAATGGCGCATACTAAAAAGGGGGCACGTGGAAGGGCAGATATTGTTATCTATCGTGATGACGAGTGTACAGATGTACTAATGATTATAGAATGTAAGGCCCCTTACATTAACGTACTGGGTGATGAGGTGTTTAAGCAGGCTTCAGGATATAGAGAAATACTTAACGCAGAGTATATTATGCTTGTTAACGGTGTAGAGGCTGTTGTATATATTTATAATGATGGAGAATATTTTGAAGTTAAAGATATTCCTTCTTTTGAAGAACTTTTGAGCGCTGAAATTTCAATTACTGAGGAAGAGCCTTTTGTAGAATATAGTTATGAGGAGCTTATGTCCGATGAATTTCAAGAGGCATTTGCAGAGAATTGTGATATTAGTGAATATACGCCTCAGTATATCAAAGGTTTTGCCTTAAATTTGCTTAATTTGATTCTGCATAAGGAAATAAAAAATAATGCTGTATTAAAAAAACTAGGTGTAACAGAGGATTGTCATGTAAGTATGCCACACTTTGGTAATAGTGGTGGTGGTAACTATCAAACTTGGTCACACATGTTTATTGCAAAAGATCATCTTGATAGAGACCAAGTGCTAGGTATTAGTATATGTGCCACAGCACATACAGAGAATGACCCGCATTGGGGTAATCGTACTGGTACCACTCAATTAAATGTATCTATCACAAATCAAGAATCAAGACATCATTCGCTTCAATTAAATTTAGATAGATGTTGTAGATATAACCCGATTACTAATATAGTGGACGTTACACATAATGGTTCTTTAACAAGAGGTAAAGGTGGTGCGGCTAAAAGAGCTGATGTCATTGCGTATGTTAAGGATCGTGCTCCTGAGCTTGTTCATGATAATGAAATATATCTTGGACGTTTAAATAACTCTTGTTTGCTAGAGTGGAAAGATCCTGCTGTGCAGACATTTATAAGAAATTTATTACATTATGCTGTGCTTCGGGATGGGTTTAGAGCCGAGTATAAAAAGTAAAAACATATTTCATTAATAAAAAGATCATTCTTTGAATGGTCTTTTTTATATTTGCAACAAATAACTCAAAAGTTTAAATTTCATGATCTCCTATAAACCCAGTGTTTATCTATGTTTTTGCTATTAAAATATATTGATCAAATAAAAAGTCAAAAAATAATCAAAAATTTTCTTTTTGACTTATTGACTTTTTGACTTTATAGAGTTATTATTATGTCAAAGGGTTAAGAAACCTAGTGAAAATAGTATTAGTCAAATAGTTAAACTCAATGATGTATGAGGGGGTTATATATATGAACAACAACTTTAATAATTTTGGTAATGAATTTAGCAGCATGAATGACTTATTTAATCAATTGATGGGTAATATGGGTGGTTATTCCACAGAACGACGCAGTTATAAAATTAATGGTCGTGAAGTAACTCCTGAGGAGTTTGCTTACTATCGTCAAACTGGTCGTTTACCATCTAATGAAGAAATGCAAGCAGCTCAAGCTGCACAACAAGGTAAAATTAAACAAGATGGTATCCTTGCTCGTTTAGGTACTAACTTGACTGACCAAGCTCGTGACGGCAAACTCGATCCTGTAATTGGTCGTAATAAAGAAATTCAAGAAACAGCAGAAATCTTAGCACGTCGTACTAAAAACAATCCAGTACTCGTAGGTGATGCGGGTGTAGGTAAAACTGCTGTAGTAGAAGGCTTGGCACAAGCTATTGTAAATGGTGATGTACCAGCTGCTATTAGAAATAAAGAAATCATCTCTATCGATATTTCTGGCTTAGAAGCAGGCACTCAATACCGTGGTTCTTTCGAAGAAAACATTCAAAACCTTATTAAAGAGGTAAAAGCCGCTGGCAATATCATCTTGTTCTTCGACGAAATCCACCAAATCTTAGGTGCTGGTTCCACTGGTGATGGTCAAGGTTCTAAAGGTTTAGCAGATATCTTGAAACCGGCTCTTTCTCGTGGTGAATTATCCGTAATCGGTGCTACAACACAAGATGAATACCGTAATACAATTATGAAAAACGCTGCTTTGGCTCGTCGTTTCAATGAAGTAAAAGTAAACGCACCATCTGCAGAGGATACTTTCAAAATCTTGCAAGGTATTCGTCCATTGTACGAAGCACATCATAATATTGAATTACCTGACGCTGTTTTGAAAGCAGCGGTAGATTATTCCGTACAATACATTCCTCAACGTAGCTTGCCAGATAAAGCAATCGACTTGATCGATGTAACTGCAGCTCACTTGGCATCTCAACATCCTGTAACTGATATTAAAACATTAGAAGCAGATATTGCGGATGCAAAAGCTAAACAAGAGGAATATGCTCAAAAAGAAGATTATGAATCCGCTATTAACGAAAAAATGCGTATTCAAAAATTACAAGCCGAGCTTGATAACCATACAGAAAACCAAAAAGTAGTAGCTCAAGTGAACGATGTAGCAGAAGCTGTTGAAAGAATGACAGGTATTCCCTGTATCTCAAATGGGCGCATCTGATATTGAACGCTTAAAAGACATGAAATCTCGCTTGGAAGCTCATGTAATCGGTCAAGATAAAGCAGTAGAGGCTGTATCTCGTGCTATTCGTCGTAACCGTGCGGGCTTTGACGAAGGCAACCGTCCAATTGGTAGCTTCTTGTTCGTAGGTCCTACTGGTGTAGGTAAAACTGAATTGGCTAAACAATTGGCTATCGACATGTTCGGTAATAAAGACGCTATCATCCGCCTAGACATGTCCGAGTACAGCGATCGCACAGCTGTATCCAAATTGATTGGTGCTACAGCAGGTTATGTAGGTTATGAAGATAACTCCAACACATTGACTGAACGCGTTCGTCGTAATCCATACTCTATCGTTCTTTTCGATGAAATCGAAAAAGCAGATCCTCAAGTTATTACATTGCTTTTACAAGTATTGGATGACGGTCGCTTAACAGATGGTCAAGGTAATACAGTAAACTTCAAAAACACAGTTATCATTGCTACATCTAATGCAGGTTTTGGTTTTGGTGCTGATGATCAAGATGAAAACAAAACTGACATCATGGAACGCATTGCACCATACTTCCGCCCAGAATTCTTGAACCGCTTCAATGGTGTTATTGAATTCAATCACTTAAGCAAAGACGATTTGAAAAAAATCGTAGACTTAATGTTGAATCAAGTTAATAAAACATTAGCTAAGAAAGGTATTACTTTAGATGTAACTGAAGAAGCTAAAGGCTTATTGATGGAACAAGGCTATGACAAAGCTATGGGCGCTCGTCCATTACGCCGCGTTGTAGAAACTGAAATCCGTGATAATGTTACTGATTTCTACTTAGATAACATCGATGTAAAACACTTACTTGCTGATGTAAAAGATGGTCACATCGTCATTACTGAAAAAGTAGCAGATGATTCCGTGAAAGCAGAAGAAAATCATACAACTACAGATGAAAATAAAACAACAGAAGACAATAAATAATATTAGAACCTTCTAGCTGTCAAAGGCACTTGATGAACATCGAGTGCCTTTTTCTTTTTATAAAATTATTTTCTAAGTATGATAAAAATCATTGGTAAAACATCTATAAATTTAGTATAATCATATCAATATTTATGAATTCTATAGAATTTAAAAGTTTCATGAAGTGGAGAGGAGAGTGTGTATGTCACATTATGTAGATTTAAACAGTGATTTAGGTGAAAGTTTTGGTAATTACACATTAGGCATGGATAGTGAAGTATTAAATTACGTTACCAGTGCTAATGTCGCCTGTGGTTGGCATGCTGGAGATCCTCTCATTATGGATGCTACAGTGCGCATGTGTAAGGAGAAGGGCGTAGCCGTAGGGGCACATCCTGGCTATCCTGATTTGATGGGCTTTGGGCGCCGTGCCATGGCAGTAAATCCCGGTGAAGCAAAGGCGTATATGATATATCAGTTAGGTGCATTGCAAGCCTTTTGTGATAGTTATGGTGTTACATTACAGCATATGAAGTTACATGGTGCTTTTTATAACACAGCCTGTGTCACACCTGCATTGGCTGATGCCGTGCTAGATGGCTTGCAAGCAGTAAATCCTAACATTGCAGCTATGGTCTTGAGCGGTAGCTATATTGCTAAAGCGGCGCAACGTCGAGGTATCCCTGTGATTCAAGAGGTCTTTGCAGATCGTGGTTATACCGATGAAGGTACGCTCGTACCTCGTACTGAGCCTGGTGCTTTTATCAAAGATCCTCAAGAGGCTCTTGAACGAGTTCTTATGATGGTCAAAGAAGGTAAAGTAGTAACCAATACGGGTAATACCATAGATATTGTGGCAGACTCTATCTGTGTTCATGGTGATAATCCAGAAGCAATCGCTTTCACAAAGTATATTCGTGAAGGCCTTGCAAAAGCGGGGGTAACGGTCACTAATTTCCAAGACCGGAAAAAATAAGTATTGTATAAAGTATAAGTTCTATGTGGAGGTTCTTATGAAACCAATTACAGGTAAAGCTAGTTTCTCTGTCCTGTTAGGGGCAGCATTCTTGATGGCTACGTCCTCTATTGGACCGGGCTTTATGTTACAAACAGCGGCGTTTACAAATGATCTGAAAGCAGATTTTGCATTTGCCATTGTTGTATCCGTTATTTTTTCTATTATTGCACAGCTTAATGTATGGACTATCATTGGCGTATCCCAAATGCGCGGTCAAGATATTGCGAATAAAGTATTGCCAGGCCTAGGTTATTTTGTGGCATTTTTGATTTCCCTTGGGGGCCTAGCTTTCAATATTGGCAATATCGGTGGTGCATCAATGGGTCTCAATATTATTTTTGGTGTTGATACGACTACAGGGGCTGCCATTAGCGGTATTTTAGGTATTTTACTATTTACGTCTAAGAAAATGGGCGGTGTATTAGATAATACGGCAAAAGTTCTGGGTACAGTTATGCTTGTTCTCATCGGTTACGTAGCCTTTTCTACGAATCCACCCGTTGCTGAGGCTGCTACTCACGCCTTTGTTCCTACTAATTATCCTTGGCTTGCAACGATTACCCTCATCGGTGGTACTGTAGGTGGTTATATTACCTTCTCCGGTGGTCACCGTCTTATCGATGCTGGTATTACAGGTCAAGAGCACTTGAAAGATGTACGCCGTGCAGCGATTATGGGTATGTCTGTAGATGCCTTAGTTCGCGTGTTATTATTCTTGGCGGTTCTTGGTGTAGTATCCATGGGCTTTGTACTAGATCCTAAAGATCCAGCTGGCTCTGCATTCCTTCTAGGTGCTGGTGAAGTTGGTCATAAATTATTTGGTATCGTATTCTTCTGTGCTGCTCTAACCTCTGTAGTAGGGGCTGCCTACACATCTGTTTCCTTCTTGAAAACACTATTTAAAGTAGTAGAAAAAAATGAAAAATTAACTATTATGGCCTTCATCTTTATTTCTACTTGTATTTTAATCTTTATCGGAAAACCAGCATCTCTATTGATTTTGGCAGGCTCTGTAAATGGTTTAATTTTGCCTGTTACATTGGCGGTTATGCTCTTTGCAACACATAAATCTGAAATCGTAGGGGCATACAAACACAATAAACTTTTATATTACACAGGGTGGATTGTAGTGCTTGTAACAGCTTATATTGGTGTGACATCCTTGAAAGGCATTGCGAAACTTCTAGGTTAATTTAATATCTGTGAAAGCATCATTATGTTCTCTTCGAATATAATGGTCCTTTCAGGTTATACAGGGAGGTACATATGAAGCCTACAATTTCACCTGTAGGTGATCGGGCTATCTCTATTGATTTTGGTCAAGTAATCGATCCAACAATTAATCGACATATTCGACAAACTATAGAGCGAATTAAAGAGCTGCAACTCGAAGGGATTATTGAACTCGTTCCTACTTACTGTGCATTGCTCGTAGAATATGATGCAATGCTATATTCTTATTCTGAAATTTGTAACATTATTGAGCCCACATTAGAAGAAGGTATGGCTAATACGACAAATGAACTGGTCACAGTTGTTGAAGTACCCACCGTATATGGTGGCGAATTTGGTCCCGACCTTAGCTTTGTAGCATCTCACAATCACTTAAGCGAAGATGAAGTCGTATCGATTCATAGTGGAACTGATTATTTAGTATATATGCTAGGCTTTATTCCTGGCTTTACCTATTTAGGTGGCATGGATCCACGTATAGCGACGCCTCGTTTATCTTCGCCCAGAACCTTGATTCCAGCCGGTTCTGTAGGGATTGCAGGGGAACAGACTGGTACCTATCCATCTGACTCTCCAGGGGGCTGGCAAATCATTGGTCGCACGCCAGTGACCATGTATGATATGTCAAAGGCACAAGTAGCATTATTAAAAGCAGGTGACTATGTGCGTTATGTACCTATTGATGAAAGTGAATTCCATCGTGTCAAAGCGTTAGGTACTGATTATGTCCCTGTTATACGTGAAGTAGAGGTAGGTGATTTACGTGGCGTTAAATAAGTTTGAAAATACTGTCATTCACGTAGATGCACCAGGTATGTATACGACTATACAAGATGAAGGCCGCGTGGGGTACCAACAATATGGTATGCCTGTTGCGGGGCCTATGGATAGTGAAAGCTATCTATTGGGGCAGGCATTAGTAGGTAATAGTAAACCTGTAGGGGCCTTAGAGTGTACCATACTACCACCTACATTAACTGTAAAAGGTACATGTATTGTTGCTTTTACAGGGGCGGATATGCAACCTACTATCAACAATGTAGTAGTGCCTAGATATATTCCCTTTGTGTGTCACGAAGGTGATGTTATATCTGGTGGATTTGAGCCAATGTGGGTGCGCATGTATATTGCGTTCTCCGGTGGTATCGATGTGCCTGAAATTAATGGCAGTGTCTCTACTCATACAAAAGCAAAAATAGGTGGCTTAGAGGGCAGACAATTAAAAGCTGGTGATGAGTTTGGTATTAAATCTCTCACTAGAGAAGCTGTACATGTATGTGACTATTACGGTGAAGGTCATAACTTGTTTAATACGGTGTTATACAATC
>SCPO01000202.1_pt1 | contig 81623 bp, 58 predicted proteins | sample 6106821 | NCBI WGS metagenome assembly SCPO01 (sample SAMN10720448, study PRJNA508395) | human gut metagenome | isolation source: Participant 2 stool, 0 month | host: Homo sapiens | collected 2017
TCAAAAAGGCGTATAACAGTCGTGACCCGCGTCTGCAACAGACCGTCGTCACTCCTTATGTGCCGGTAGACTGCTACAAGCCTAATTATGCAGGAGATGCCAACCAGATCGGTAAACAACTCCGTTGGCCGTTGAAGGAACAGGGCACGAATGGTGGAGACTTCTGGCTCGATAAACGTACTTCTGCTTTCTACTGCTATCGCAAGTACAATGAGTTTGAGAAAGGCCGTTTGATTAGCCGGAGCCGTTGCCATACCGACTGGCCGTTGATTCGCTATACTGATGTATTGTTGCAGTATGCCGAAGCATTGGCGCAGACCGATCAGATGGGAGAAGCCATCCGCCTGGTGAATAAAGTACGTACCCGTGCCCACATGCCTGCACTGACAGAGGGTGGAAGCGGTCCGTGCGCAGTGAACGGAAAAGAAGACATGCTCGAAAGGATACGTTACGAACGTCGCGTGGAATTCTGCCTGGAAGGAATCAACTTCTTCGATGAAGTACGTTGGGGAACCTACAAAGAAACCAAATTCCAGGGGAAAGACATCAATGGCGGCAAATCCTGGTGGGGCGAACTGGCAGAGTATAACTGGTATTACACCGATTACATGTGGCCGTGGACTGCTCCTATTGTTGAAACGCAAAAGAACCCGAACCTGACTAAACGAAGTGGTTGGGCGTATTAATCATAAAGATTTGAATAAGGATGAAGAAAATACTTTTACTATTACTCATTTTGTATCCGGTTACACGGGTGTAGTTGCAACAGTTTGATTATGGCAAGATAGCGCCTCATCCCCGGTTGTTATTGCCGGCGGGAGGAGAAGAAGCCATCGAAAGCCATTGCGGAGTATCCCCGTTGCCACTGTTCACCAGCGGATCATGGAACTTTGCGACCGGACACTTACGGAACAGCCTGTGGAACGTATCAAAGAGGGTAAACGCCTGCTGGCGATTTCGCGCATCGCATTGAAGCGTATCTATTACCTCTCATACGCTTACCGTATGACGGGAGATAAGAAATATGCTCACCGTGCGGAACAGGAGATGCTGGCCGTCAGTCGTTTCACCGACTGGAACCCCACTCATTTCCTGGATGTGGGTGAGATGGTAATGGCATTGGCTATCGGTTATGACTGGCTGTACGATTCTTTGCAGCCCGACACCCGCCGGGTAGTGCGCGAAGCAATCATCGCGAAAGGCTTCGACGCGGCAAAGAACACCCGTCATGCCTGGTTCTATACAGCTAAGAACAACTGGAATTCCGTATGTAATAGTGGATTGGCGTATGGCGCGCTGGCTCTTTTTGAAGAGATTCCGGAAGTATCGAAAGGCATCATAGAGAAATGCATGGAGACAAATCCGAAAGCGATGGTAGGTTATGGCCCCGACGGAGGTTATCCCGAAGGATTCGGATATTGGGGGTACGGGACAAGTTTTCAGGTAATGCTCATTGCTGCGCTCGAAAGTGCTTTCGGCACAGACAATGGGCTCTCCCAAGCCCCCGGTTTCATGGAGTCTGCCCGTTTCATGCAGTATATGACGGCTCCGGGCGGAGATTGTTTCTGTTTCTCGGACTCTCCGGTAGAGGCGGAGTGCAACATGATGATGTTTTGGTTTGCAGGCAAAGCGAAAGACCTTTCCCTGTTGTGGATCGAACGTCAGTATCTCGACCGGCCGGATATGCAGTTTGCCGAAGACCGTTTACTGCCCAGCCTGCTGGTGTTCTGTTCGCAGCTCGATTTGAAGCATATCGGCAAGCCGAAGAGAAACTTTTGGTTCAGTCGAGGAGATACGCCTGTGTTTATCTACCGTGGCGGATGGGACAGCAAGGAAGATACCTATCTGGGAGTGAAAGGCGGTTCGCCTTCTACCTCTCATGCGCACATGGATGCCGGTTCGTTTATCTTCGAGAGAGACGGGGTGCGTTGGGCGATGGACTTGGGTATGCAGAGTTACATCACGCTCGAAAGTAAGGAGTAGACCTGTGGAATATGTCGCAGAACGGACAACGCTGGGAAGTATTCCGGCTAAGCAATATCGCTCACAACACCCTGACGATTAACGGCGAACGCCATTTGGTAAAGAGTAATGCTCCGATCACCCGTACTTTCGAGTCGAAGAAACAGAAAGGGGCGGAAGTAGACCTGTCGAGTGTGTTTGCCAACAGCGTGAAGAAAGTCGTCCGCACCGTGATATTGGATCAGAAAGACCATCTGGAAGTAACCGACCGGTTGGAGACGGGGGACAAGGAAGCTGCCGTATCCTGGATCATGGTCACTCCGGCGGAAGCCAAAATAACGGGCAAGAACCGGATGGAATTAACCAAAGACGGACAACGGATGCTATTGACGGTAGATGCCGATACGGAAGTAGAAATGAAAACCTGGTCGAACGTGCCCCCGCATGAATATGATTTCCGCAATCCGGGAACCATCCGCGTGGGTTTTGAGACGGTGATTCCTGCCAATCGTGCCTCGCAACTGAAAGTACGACTTATTCCTTTGAAGTAGTAATACAAATAAATTCATTGAACCATGAAAACGATTCTTTTTAAAACAATCATCATAGCTTTCTTTGTAGGAACAGCCGTTAGTTGTTCCGATGAAGATGAGAACAGATTCCGTCCGGGATCTACCCATGAGAAACCGAATCCCACGGAGCCGGAGGGCGGACTGGATTATTCCAAACTGACTGCGGACAATCATCCCCGCCTGTTGATGAACGCCGAGGCCTTCACTGCGTTGAAAGCCAAAGTGGATGCCAATTCGAGTGCCAATCTGACCTTGCTCCATAATACCATTATGAGTGTATGCAACAGTAAAGGGATGAACGCCACGGCACTGACTTATAAATTGGATGCCAGCAACAAACGTATCCTCGATGTGTCCCGCGACGCGTTACTGCGTATTTTCACCTGTGCTTATGCCTACCGGATGACCGGCGATACCAAATACCTGACTAAAGCGGAAACGGATATGAACGCTGTCTGCAACTTTCCCGACTGGAACTCGAAACGTCACTTTCTCGATGTGGGCGAAATGGCTACGGCTGTTGCGTTCGGCTACGACTGGCTCTACAACGAACTAAGTGCAGCCACCCGTACAAAAGCGGCCAACGCACTGTTGAAGTTTGCCTTCCAACAGGCGCAGAACAAGAACTGGAACCTCAACTTCTACGAAGCCACCAACAACTGGAACCAGGTCTGCAATGGCGGACTGGTCTGTGCGGCACTGGCTTCTTATGAAAACAATCCTTCCGAAGCAAAGGACATGATTGAAAAGGCATTAGAATCTAATAAACCTGCATTGGAAGTGATGTATTCTCCAGACGGCAACTATCCGGAGGGTAGCGGTTACTGGTGTTACGGCACGCTCTATCAGGTATTGATGCTTGCCGCCCTCAACAGTACGCTCGGCACGGATAACGGGCTTTCCGATACACCGGGATTCTCCAAAACGGCAGAGTATATGCTGTATATGACAGGCTTGAACAGCAAGTTCTTTAATTATTCCGACTGTGCTCCCTCTTCTACTGCGGCATTGGCTTCGTGGTGGTTTGCCGATAAATACAGTAATCCATCCTTATTATATAATGAGCTGAAAATGCTGAAGAACGGCGAATACGCTTCCTGTGCCGAAAACCGCCTGTTGCCGATGATTATGGCGTTTGCCAATAATCTGAATCTGGACGCAATCTCCGCTCCTTCCAATAAACTATGGAGTGGAAAAGGGGAAACGCCTGTGGTGATGGTACATACCGACTGGACGTACACCGATACGGATAAATACCTTGGAATCAAAGGCGGCAAGGCAGGTTCAAGCCACGGACACATGGATGCCGGTTCGTTTGTGTACGACGCGTATGGAGTGCGCTGGTCGATGGATTTCGGTCTGCAAAGTTATACAACGCTCGAGTCGAAATTGTCAGCTTTGGGTGGTAATCTTTGGGATATGGGACAGAACTCGATGCGTTGGGATGTATTCCGCCTGAATAACTTGAATCATAGCACGATTTCAATCAACGACGCCCGTCACCGGGTAAATGGGGCGGCTACACTGACTACTACTATCAATACCGCTACGGAATTGGGAGCCACTTTCGATCTGACTGAAGTAGTTTCCGATCAGGCGGCGTCCGCTACCCGTACCGTGAAAATCGTGAACGATAAAGATTTAGTAGTCATGGATGAGATCAAGGCGAGAACAGATAAATCCGCTAAAGTGCGCTGGTGTATGGTAACGCCTGCCGTTCCGACGGTGGAAAGTAACCGCATCGTACTAACGAACGGAAGCAAAGTGATGTATCTCACAGCCAGCGGAAGCGTGAAGCCTACCTACAAGCAATGGAGTACCACCAGTGAGAACTCTTATGACCAGGCTAATCCGGGTACCTATATGGTCGGCTTTGAAGCAACGGTCACCGCCAATCAGACCGCCACATTTACCACAACCCTGTCCCCTAAATAAAAAGAATGGAACGTATGAGAATCCTATTAATATCTATACTCGGACTTTTGACATTGGCCTCCTGCACGAAGCAGGAGCCGATGGAGGCATTGATTGACCGTGTATTTACCGTTGCGGAGCAACAATACATGGCTATGGACACCCGCTTGACAGAAAAGACACTTCCCCGCACGCTCTCTGCCGACGGTGAGTTTGTTCCCTCGAATATCTATTGGTGGTGCAGCGGCTTCTATCCCGGTTCCCTCTGGTATATCTACGAATATACCCGGAAGGACGCAGTGAAAACACTGGCCGAGAAGAACACGCTGAAACTCGACTCTATACAATACGTGACCAGGGACCACGATGTTGGTTTCCAGTTGAATTGCAGTTACGGGAATGCTTTCCGGCTGACAGGTAATGAGGCTTATAAACAAGTGCTCTATCAGGGCGCCAAATCCTTGTCAACCCGCTTCAATCCTGCTGTCGGTGTGATTCGTAGCTGGGACTTTGTGCGCAAAGGCTGCGACTGGAAGTTCCCGGTGATTATTGACAATATGATGAACCTTGAACTGCTGTTGTCCATGTCGAAAGTCTATGCCGACGACTCTTTGCAGAACATTGCCTGTACGCATGCCAATACCACTATCCAGCATCACTTCCGGGATGATTATTCCACGTATCATCTGGTGGATTATGACCCTGAAACGGGTGCAGTGCGCGGCAAGCAAACAGTGCAGGGCTTCTCGGACGATTCCTCCTGGAGCCGCGGACAGGCATGGGCCTTGTATAGCTATACGATGATGTTCCGTCTGACGGGGTATCAGAACTATTTGCTGCAAGCCGGGCATATTGCCGATATGCTGCTCCGTCGTTTGCCTGCCGACGGTATTCCTTACTGGGATTTCGACGCTCCGGTAGAAGCACAGACCTATCGGGATGCTTCCGCTGCGGCTATCATGGCCTCCGCCTTTATTGAGCTAAGCCGTTATATCCCCGGCACGGACGCCAAGGAATCTTATCTTGCCATGGCAGAAAAGCAACTCCGTACGCTTGCCTCGAAAGAGTATCTGGCAGAACCGGGTACGAACGAATGTTTCATCCTGAAGCACAGCGTGGGTGCACTTCCTGATAAAAGCGAAGTGGATGTCCCCCTGACGTATGCCGATTATTACTTTTTAGAAGCATTGCTGCGGTATAAGAATCTACAATAATAAAACTAATACAATATGATTATGAAGAACTTACATATAAATATGGCATTTATCTTCGTACTACTGCTGATAACTGCCTCCTGTTCGGACAAGGATGATTCGGCTCCGCGTGTCATCCCCACCATGAACCTAACAGTTTCGGAGATTGCAGACAATACGGCTCTGATTACTTCCGAACAGCAAACAGGTACTACATTCGGAGCGAAAGTCATTGATTTCTATCCGGTGGCCGACATCGGCTTTGACTATAACATTGAAGTGAAGCTGGTGAAATTCGTAGAAGAGAACGGAGAACCCGTATCTCTGCCCTATACACGCAAAATCACCGAAGGATTACGTCCGGGAGTGAATTACATCAGTGCGATCATCGCCTATAATGCCGAAGGACGTGCCGTGTGTTCCGCTTTCCAGACCTGGAAAGCTTCAGGAACGGAAGGCGCATGGAGTGACGGCGGTTCTGCCGGTGATCTGGAAGAGAATGAATGGTAAAAATGGTGTAACTCAAAAGAATGAATGGTATGAAAAATAGATTATTTGCAATAGGTGCAATGATTCTCATGATGACAAGTTGCATGCAGGACGAACTTATTTCGTCCGATAAGGGCAAAGAACCGGCAACGGCAGGTTCATGTCTGACATTGGTTGGACTCTCGTCTCCGCAGACGCGTGTTTCTATCGGTGACAAAACTGGGGACGTTTATCCGGTGCTCTGGAGCGAAGGGGATGCCTTGGGTGTGTTCTCCCGTACGGCAGGGACCGACATCAATAATGTGCAGTCTTTATTGAGTGATGAGTCGATCGGACAAAACTCCGGTGTCTTTACTTCGGACGACGTGAAAATGGCGGAAGAAGGAGCTACGGAACTTCTTATTTACTATCCTTACCGGGCAAGTACGGAATTGGCCGAAAATGATAACAAGATTACTTCTACCCTGTCCGTTGAGCAGGAACAAAGCTGTCCCGGCGATAGCCGTCATATTGGAAAGTATGGTTTTGCGTTTGCCAAGGCTACGGTCAGCAGTCCGGATATGCTTGCTAAGTTTACGTTGAACCATGCGATGGCTTATGTGAAGTTCAGTATCTCGTCCCAGGAGCTTTCTACGTACAAACTCAAGAGTGTCTCTTTATATGACAAGGAGACAAAGACTCCTCTTTCCGGTGTATTCACAGCAGATTTGGATACGGACGAACTGACCTACGGTACGGATGTGAAACCGTATGCCACTGTTTCACTGACTACTCCCGAACTGCTCGCTTCCGCACAGGATATATACCTGACTACATATCCTGCCGATTTGAGCGGCAAAGAAGTGTACATTGTCATCACTCTGGAGAATGACCAGCAGACTGTTACAATTCCTATTCTCAAAGAAGGAAAGCAACTGAAAGCCAATGCTGTCAATACGATTGCTGTCAACAACCTGAAACTTTCGGATAATTCCTGCGAATGGTACGAGCCGGTAGAGACACGTCTGCTGGCAGGAGGATGGGCTTATGGCGAGTCCAACTGTCTGTTGACGAATATTTCTACCAGTGGCGTGAGCAATACGATGAGTGTGAAAGCACGTGGTAACTTTATGGAAGTGGAAGAACCCAAGTATGCCAAAACTATTCTGGGTTGCGATTTGAACGTTAATCATAAGATGATTGCCGTGAATGGCTCTACTACGGACATCTCTCCTATTGGCAGTGATTACAATATTACGATCAACACCTATAAAGTAACTGGAGGCTATGACGGCGGTTGCGGTCAGGTGGCTATCTATGGAGCGGATCAGACTACCGTCATCTGGAGTTTTATTATCTGGATGACCCCTACTCCGGCAGAACACCCTTATGGTAATACGGGATATGTAGTGTTGGATCGTAATCTGGGTACTTATATGACGTGCGAAGGAGACAACTGGAAGCAAAACGGTGTTTACTTCCAATGGGGACGTCCTACGCCGGTCGGCTGGCCGGGAACCGTGGGTACTAATATACCTACCGAAGCCACCAACGTCCGATTCTCTATAGAAAATCCCCGTGCATTGCTTTATACCAATAATGTAGAGAATACAAAATCCGACTGGTATCTGGGCGCATGGACCGGTGCACGTACTGATCGTAAAGATGACTTCTGGGGTAACCCGAACGAATCGAGCACTTATCTCAATCCTTCTGACGGTCATAAATCTATTTATGATCCTTGTCCGAAAGGTTACCGGGTTGTATCTCCTCGCGTATTGGATGAGATAGAACAGAAAGGTGAATTTGTGAAACAGAGCGCAACTGCGGTATTTAAATATTGCTATGACGGTACGAACTATGCTTATTGGCCGTTGGCAGGTTGTAAGTGGGGTTCCAACGGTGGTAATAATGGCAACAATACAGGATTGGATGCCAGTAAGGGTGCCGCTTGCTATTGGTCTAACTCATCGGCAAGCAGTTATGGAAATGACAAGGATCAGGGAGCTACTTCTCTGTATTATAAAGTTTCCGATAAGACTTGGACACATTCCTCCGGTCGTTCCCATGCGTTCTCCGTGCGTTGTATGAAGGATGCCGAGAATCGTTGATTCTCTTCGTTGATTCTCTTCATTGAGAATATGAAATAGAATTCCCCGCTATATGAAAGTTTCTGCCTGTCTCCGGATACAAGGTACTTTCATATAACGGGGAATCTGTTCTGTTTTTAAGATATTCACGAAAAAAGGAAAGAAAGAAAAGAGCCAAACAGAAAATAAACTGCATGAACAATTGCAAGAATATACATTATCTCTCTCTATTTTGTATTTATTTCCTTGAAATATGCACGATATGGTGTAATTAAACGCTCTGTTTGCCGTAATCAAACCCTCTGTTTGGTTTAAACAAACCGTCCGTTTGCTATAATCAAACCCTTCGTTTCTTTTAAAGGAAGCTAAACTTGGTTTTTGAAGAGGATGTATTGAGCTACTTTGTCTTTTTCTACTGTTGATTTATAAATAGCAATCTGATGCATCTCTTGTGAAATGATAGCTGTTTGTGTTTTTGAATGGCTACTTTTATTGCAACTTGTTTGCTAATAGTACCTATCTGGTGTTATTTGCGAAATCTGTAACTCTAAATGGAGGGCGTTTTTCATGAAGTGCAAGGAAACGGCTCGAATGATGAAGAGCAGGACAGATAAAATATACAATTCTTCATGTTGGCACTTTTTTCAGCGATCAATGTCTTTCCTCTATAAGTATGTATCTCTCTTAAATCACCATATATGGTGAAAAGCATGATAGTATGCTTTTATACTATGCTATTTATGCGTAAATTCACTGTATATGGTGAATTAGCTTGTTTTTCTACTAAAAAGATTCTATCTTTGTGAGAAAGTCACTATATATGGTGAATTATGGATTTAATAGAGATAGGAAAACATATTCGCGAAAGGCGTAAAGAGTTGGGCTTGGATCAGGCTACGTTGGCAACTCTTGCAGGAATAGGGATTAACGCTTTGGTCCGCTTGGAACGTGGAAGTGGTAATCCCCGCTTCGATGTCCTTTTTAATGTCCTGAAAACTTTAGGACTTAGTATTCATATTCAATAATAGACACGCATATGAGTCGATCTGCCAAAGTCTATATAAAAGGTATTTATGCTGGTCTGTTAACAGAAATAGATCGTGAACACTATTCATTCTGTTATGATACGGACTATTATAATAATCCACAACTCCCAGCTGTCTCACTGACCATGCCCAAGACACAGCAGGAATATACCTCTTCCTATCTTTTCCCTGTCTTTTTTAATATGACATCTGAAGGGGATAATCGTATTATTCAAGCTAGAAACCTGCATATTGATGAAGAGGATGATTTTGGTATTCTTCTGGCTACTGCCCATACAGATACAATCGGAGCAATAACAGTTAAAAGAATATGATAATGGAAACAGATACTCATATTTGTCCCTCACTTTTACGGGAGACTGGCGGAGAAAGCGGATATTCATCCAAAGCCTTGAAGCAGCTTTTTGACGGGAAAAATATATCTTGTGAATTACCTTATAAGCATTTTGACGATAATGTCGGTATTGATATCTTCAATAACAATAGCAAACGCATATCTGTTTCAGGAGTCCAGATTAAGTATTCTTTAGTTGCCGATGACGGGATATTGCGATTAACCAAAGAGGGAGAACAGGGCGAATTTATATTAAAGCCTGTCCCTAATAATCTTCGTAACAAGGAGTTTTGCCCTGCCAACGAACATTTGACAATGCAGATAGCTGCGCAAGTATATGGGATTCCGACAGCTCCTAATGGATTATGCTTTTTTCAGGACGGAACCCCTGCTTATTTTGTACGACGTTTTGATTTGTCGGAGAAAGGAAAGTTACAAAAGGAGGATTTTGCTTCTTTAGCCGGGCTTACCAGGAAAAATGGAGGTTCCGATTATAAATATGATAATCTGGCTTATGAAGAGTTCGCAGGAATTATAGATAAATACAGTTCTGTGCCACAAGTAGATAAACTACGTTTCTTTGAGCTTGTTTTATTCAATTTTGTCTATTCTAACGGCGACGCTCATTTAAAGAACTTTTCTTTATTGGAAGAGAAAAAAGGAAGATTCCGCCTATCTCCTGCATACGATTTATTGAATACTCATCTCCATATAAACGATGGTATCTTTGCCATGAGCAAAGGTCTGTTTGTTAATCCTGAATCGGATTATTTCGGTGCTGCATCGGCGGTTACAGGAAAAACATTCTATTATTTTGGTTTGAAAATAGGCCTACCCGAACGTTTGGTAAACTCTTGTCTGGAGAAATATACTAAGGTATATGAATTAACAGATAAACTGATTGAACATTCTTTCCTTTCTAAAGAACTGAAACAGCAATATAGACTTATGTATAAGTCAAGAATCGGGAGTTATCTTAGTGTTATTGAGTAATAATGTGCACATTATTACTCATTTTTTATAGTAAGATGAGCAAGACTCCCAAAAAGATTTTTCTAACATAAGAATCTATTCTTTTTGTCATTCTTCTTTTCTGTTCCGATAATTGGCCGGTGATGTTCCCAAATGCGCTTTTACGTATTTCCCGAAAAAGGACTGATTGGGGAAGTTGAACTCTTCCGCAATTTCCTTGATAGACTTTTCCGAACGTTTTAATCGGTATTTGATATGCTCCACGGCAGTTTCATTAATCAAATCCAACGGAGTCCTGCCACACGCCTGCTTGATGACTTTCGAGAAATGCTTCGGAGTGTAGCAAAGCGCATCCGCATAATAACTCACAGAACGGTGCATACCCTTGTCCTTCGATAATAGCTCCATGAACTTCCGCAAAATATAATTCACCTGTTTGATGCCTTCTTTCGAACCTTCCGTATTGCCGGCGGCTTCCATTTCCTTATGAAGCTGCCCCATCATTTCGCAAAAGATAGCGGAAAAGAGATGTTGTATCACTTCTTTGTGGTAACAATGAGGTTCATCGTTTATCTTGGCTATAATTAAATCCCGGTAGAATCCGAAGACTGTTTGATCCTCCCCGTTGTCAACCGACTTCACCGGATTGTTGTGGATATGAATGGCAGTATTCCACGTTTCCTTTTCCATTTTAATAATACGTTGCAGGAAACGGGTAGAGAATCCGGCAAGCCTGACTTTATATTTAGGACTAAGCATCGTATGGCTAATAATCGTGTTGGGCAGACCGAGCAGCAGCTCGCCCGCCTGCAACTTATAGGTCCGGTAGTTGACATCTAGCTGGATGCACCCTTCTATACAAACCGCGATGAGAAAACAATTCAGTTTGATTGTATCATTACTATAAGGAGTCCCCTCCAGACTGTTGACTATCGCAAAGTCATCGTCTATATAATCAAGGACGTGCTGACTCTTCTTAAAGTCTTCTATATCCACTGTCATAATGTTCTCTTTTTCCATCTTCTTTCCTTTTTTACTTTTTGCAAAGTTGGTAAATAATAGGGAAAACAGAATGTCCCATACTTCTTCAGATTTGTTTGATATGTCGTTTATTGCCAAATAGTTAGCCATAATAAACGTAAATGGCGAAAATAGGACATTTATGGAGGGAAATTGGTCACTCTTGCCTTGTTCTTTTCTCCTACTTTTGTTCTGGATTTAACAAAAGACAAAAAGAGTAAGTATGATTACAGTGAACAAAAAATGGATACGGCTGATAGGGATTGTCGGTTGTACAGTGTGGATGGCATCTTGCAAGCAGGCATCGGATGCGGGAGTGAAATCTTCTTATGCAGTAATGCAGATAGAAGCGGTGGATAAGGAATTTTCTTCTTCCTATTCGGCGAGCATACGTGGGCGACAGGATATTGATATTTATCCGCAGGTGTCGGGAACGATTGAGAAACTCTGTGTGACCGAAGGTCAGAAAGTACGTCGGGGACAATTACTCTTCGTTATCGACCAGGTTCCTTACAAGGCTGCACTGAAAACTGCCACTGCCAATGTAGAAGCAGCACGTGCCGGGCTGGGTACCGCCGAACTGACTTACAAGAGCAACAAAGAACTGTATGCACAGAAAGTTGTTTCCGAATTTAGTCTGAAAACAGCCGAGAACACTTATCTCACTGCCAAGGCACAACTCTCACAGGCCGAAGCCCAGGAAATCAGTGCCCGCAACAACCTTTCTTATACCGAGGTGAAAAGTCCCAGTGACGGAGTAGTAGGCGCATTGCCTTATCGCGTGGGTGCATTGGTAGGTGCTAATATGCCTTATCCGCTTACCACAGTCAGCGACAACTCGGATATGTATGTCTATTTTTCCATGACCGAGAATCAGTTGCTTGCCCTTACCCGCCAGTATGGTGATATGGATGAGGCATTGAAGAATATGCCGGAAGTGGAATTGCACTTGAACGACAATTCGGTTTATGATAAGAAAGGTGTCATTGAATCCATCAGCGGAGTCATCGACCGCCAGACGGGTACTGTCGTAGCACGTGTGGTGTTCCCCAACGAATCACGGTTGCTTCATAGCGGAGCATCGGGCACGGTAGTAGTGCCGAGTATCTATAAAGACTGTATTGCCATTCCGCAGACGGCTACCGTGCGGATGCAGGACAAGACTATTGTATATAAGGTAGTGGACGGTAAGGCTGTCTCTACCCTGATAACTGTGGCCGGTATCAATGACGGACGCGAATATGTAGTGTTGAGCGGACTGAAAGCCGGTGATGAAATTGTATCGGAAGGCGCCGGACTGGTGCGCGAAGGCACGCAAGTTAAATAAGAAGGAGACTGATTATGAAAGGAAATATGTTTATAAAGAGGCCGGTGATGGCAATCTCCATTTCCGTATTGATTCTGGCTATCGGGCTTATTTCACTCTTCACGTTGCCCGTGGAGCAATATCCCGATATTGCACCTCCGACGGTATATGTGACTGCCAGCTATACCGGTGCTGATGCCGAGGCAGTGATGAACAGTGTCATCATGCCCCTGGAAGAGAGTATCAACGGTGTGGAAGACATGATGTATATCAGTTCGAGTGCCTCCAATGCAGGTTTGGCTATTATTCAGGTTTACTTCAAACAGGGCACAGACCCCGATATGGCAGCAGTCAACGTACAGAACCGTGTAGCTAAGGCGCAGGGATTACTTCCGGCCGAAGTGACGAAAGTCGGTGTAAGCACGATGAAGCGCCAGACCAGTTTCTTGCAGATCGGTGCTTTGGTCTGCACTGATGGCCGTTATGACCAGACTTTCCTGGCCAATTACTTGGACATCAATGTTATTCCCCAGATAAAACGTATTGAGGGAGTGGGAGACGTCATGGAGCTGGGTGATACGTATAGTATGCGTATCTGGCTGAAACCGGAACGGATGGCACAATACGGGCTGGTACCGTCGGACATCACCGCTGTACTGGGTGAGCAGAATATTGAAGCTCCTACCGGTTCGCTGGGTGAGAGTTCGCAGAACGTTTTCCAGTTTACGATGAAATATCGCGGACGCCTGAAGAGCGTGGAGGAATTTCAGAATACGGTTGTCCGTTCGCGTGAGGACGGATCGATACTCCGCTTGAAAGATGTGGCGGAAGTAGAGCTGGGCACTATGACATATAGTTTCCGTAGTGAGATGGACAGTCAGCCTGCCGTTCTCTATATGATTTTCCAGACAGCCGGTTCCAATGCTACCGCTGTTAATAAAGAGATTACCGCGCAGATAGAGCGGATGGAGAAAAATCTGCCGGAAGGAACGGAGTTTGTCACCATGATGAGTTCGAACGACTTCCTTTTCGCTTCCATACACAATGTGGTGGAGACACTGATTATTGCCATCATCCTGGTAATCCTTGTGGTATATTTCTTCTTGCAGGATCTTAAAAGCACTCTTATCCCTTCCATCTCCATTATCGTATCATTGGTAGGTACGTTTGCCTGTCTGGTGGCTGCGGGTTTCAGTCTGAACATCCTGACACTGTTTGCGCTGGTGCTTGCCATCGGTACGGTGGTGGATGATGCCATTGTGGTGGTGGAGGCCGGTGCAATCTAAGTTCGATGCCGGATATAAGTCTCCTTACCTTGCCACGAAAGATGCAATGGGCGATGTGACGATGGCTATCGTTTCCTGTACCTGTGTGTTTATGGCTGTGTTTATTCCCGTTACATTTATGGGAGGAACTTCGGGCGTGTTCTATACACAGTTCGGTATCACAATGGCAACTGCCGTAGGTATCTCCATGATTTCGGCTTTGACGCTTTGTCCTGCTTTGTGCGCCATCATGATGCGTCCGTCGGACGGAACCAAGAGCGCTAAGAGTATTAACGGACGGGTACGCGCTGCGTATAATGCTTCGTTCAATGCCGTACTGGGTAAATATAAGAGAGGTGTGATGTTCTTCATCCGCCATCGTTGGATGGTATGGACTTCGTTGGCAGTTGCCGTTGCCCTGTTGGTTTATCTGATGAGCACGACCAAGACGGGACTCGTGCCGCAGGAAGACCAGGGTGTTATCATGGTGAATGTCAGCATTTCACCGGGAAGCACGCTCGAAGAAACAACGAAGGTGATGGACCGTTTGGAAAATATCCTGAAAGATACACCTGAAATAGAACACTATGCCCGCGTGGCAGGGTATGGACTTATATCCGGGCAGGGAACTTCTTACGGTACAATCATTATCCGCTTGAAGGACTGGAGTGAACGAAAAGGTAAGGAACATAGCTCGGATGCCGTGGTTTCCCGCCTCAATGCACAATTCCAATCTTTAAAGGAAGTGCAAGTATTCAGCTTCCAGCCTGCCATGATTCCGGGTTACGGTATGGGTAACTCCCTCGAACTGAACCTTCAGGACATGACGGGTGGAGATTTGGCTACGTTCTATGAAGCGGCTATACAGTTCCTCGGTGCTTTGAACCAGCGTCCGGAGGTAGCAATGGCTTATACCTCTTATGCTATCAACTTCCCGCAGATATCGGTGGAAGTGGATGCTGCCAAATGTAAGCGTGCGGGTATTTCGCCAAGTGCGGTGCTCGATGCAGTGGGGAGCTATTGCGGTGGTGCGTATATTTCCAACTACAATCAGTATGGTAAAGTATATCGTGTGATGATGCAGGCTTCACCTGAATATCGTCTCGACGAACAGGCATTGAACAATATGTTTGTGCGCAACGGTACGGAGATGGCTCCGGTAAGCCAGTTCGTAACGCTGAAGCAAGTGCTGGGACCGGAAACGGCCAACCGTTTCAATCTTTACAGCACCATCACAGCCAATGTGAATCCTGCCGACGGTTACTCTTCGGGTGAAGTGCAGAAAGTGATTGAAGAAGTGGCTGCGCAATCTTTGCCGGCAGGTTACGGATATGAATATGGTGGTATGGCACGCGAAGAAGCAAGCAGCGGTGGTGCGCAGACGGTTTTCATCTACGCCATCTGCATCTTCCTGATCTATCTGATTCTGGCCTGTCTTTACGAGAGTTTCCTCATACCGTTTGCCGTTATCTTCTCCGTGCCGTTCGGGCTGATGGGGTCGTTCCTTTTCGCCAAAATACTCGGGTTGGAGAATAATATCTATCTGCAGACAGGTGTGATCATGCTGATCGGTTTGCTGGCCAAGACGGCTATTCTGATTACGGAGTACGCCATCGAACGTCGCCGCAAGGGAATGGGTATTGTGGAGTCTGCCTACTCTGCCGCACAAGTCCGCTTGCGTCCTATCCTGATGACGGTGTTGACGATGATCTTCGGTATGCTTCCGCTGATGTTCTCTTCCGGTGCGGGTGCCAATGGCAACAGTTCGCTGGGTACGGGTGTCGTAGGCGGTATGGCTGTCGGAACGGTGGCATTGCTCTTTGTCGTTCCGGTTTTCTACATCATCTTTGAGTTTTTGCAGGAGAAAATCCGTAAACCGATGGAAGAGGAACCAGATGTGCAGGTGCTTTTAGAGAAAGAAAAGAGTGAAGTTGAACGCGAACGTAAATAAATGAAAGAAAGAATGAAGAAGAATATCATCACATTAGTTGCCATGAGTCTGACGCTGAGCGGTTGTGGCATCTATACCAAATACAAGCCCGCCACTTCCGTCCCCGACGATCTTTACGGCGGGGAAGTGGTGACGGAAGACACTGCCGGTCTGGGGAATATGGACTGGCGGGAACTCTTCACCGACCCTCATCTGCAGTCCCTCATCGAAGTGGGATTGCAGACCAATACCGATTATCAGTCCGCCCAGCTCCGTGTGGAAGAAGCACAGGCCGTACTTATGTCCGCCAAACTTGCTTTTCTGCCCGCTTTTGCTCTTGCTCCGCAGGGGACAGTGAGCAGTTTCGATACGAACAAGGCTACGCAGGCTTACTCGCTGCCCGTTACTGCCAGTTGGGAGTTGGACGTTTTCGGGCGTATGCGCAACTCCAAGAAACAGGCGAAAGCGCTTTATGCTCAAAGCGAAGATTACCGTCAGGCAGTCCGTACACAGTTGATAGCAGGTATAGCCAATACCTATTATACCCTGCTGATGCTGGATGAGCAACTCGACCTTTCCCGTCAGACGGAGACGGCATGGAAAGAAACCGTGGCCTCCACCCGCGCTCTGATGAATGCCGGACTGGCGAACGAATCCGCTGTGTCGCAGATGGAAGCTGCTTATTATCAGGTGCAGAGTTCTGTACTCGATTTGCAGCAGCAGATCAGTCAGGTGGAGAATAGCCTTGCCTTATTATTGGCGGAGACACCCCGTAGTTATGAGCGTGGTATGCTGGCAAAGCAGCAGTTTCCTACGGATCTTTCGATAGGGATTCCTGTCCGGATGCTTTCTTCCCGTCCCGATGTCCGTTCTGCCGAGCGGACACTGGAAGCAGCGTTCTATGGAACCAATGCGGCACGTTCGGCTTTCTACCCTTCCATCACGTTGAGCGGAAGTGCCGGATGGACGAACTCCGTCGGGTCTATGATTCTCAATCCGGGTAAGTTTCTGGCATCAGCGGTAGGTTCGCTCACGCAGCCGCTCTTTAATAAAGGACAGGTGGTGGCACAATACCGCATTGCCCGTGCGCAGCAGGAAGAAGCGGCTCTCGGTTTTCAGCAGACATTGCTCAATGCCGGCAGCGAAGTGAATGATGCGTTGATTGCCTATCAGACCAGTCAGGGAAAAAGACTTTTGCTGGACAAGCAGATCGCTTCCCTGCAAACGGCTTTACAAAGTACTTCGCTATTGATGGAGCATGGTAATACTACCTATCTGGAAGTCCTTACCTCCCGGCAGTCATTGCTTAGTGCGCAACTATCGCAGACGGCCAATCATTTTACTGAAATACAAAGTTTAATTAACCTATACCGTGCTTTAGGGGGAGGTCAGGAATAAACTGTATCATACTCTCTGTTTTCTAATTTAATGAAAGAAGGGCTGCCGGAGAAGTGATTCTGTGGCAGCCCGTTTTGTAATCGGTCAATATACGGTGCATTGGCTTGCAGCCGGAAACTTCAGCCAGCATAAAGAAAGAATAATGATGGTATTATTATTGATCAGTCAGACCTTTCTTTTTCCTTTCTTTATATTGACTGGGCGTCTCTCCCGTATATTGCTTGAATGTCGTACTGAAATAACTCGGAGTGGTAAATCCGGTTTTCTCTGCAATTTCAGAGAAGGGCATATCCGTGCCGGATATCAATGTAATAGCTTTTTCTATACGGAGCTTACTGATATATTCGTTCGCTCCCATGCCTGTAAGTGCTTTCAGCTTGTTATAAAGCGAAGAACGCCCCAATCCTACTTCCTGGCAGATAAACTGGATGCCCAGGTTGGTATTATCTATATTTTCCTGGATGATACTATTCAGTTTAATCAGGAATGTTTCGTCTGTCAGGCTGATTGTACTTTCTTCCGGTGTGGGGATTAATCCTGCATTCAGATACCTTTTCTTGGTATATTCCCGGTTTTTCAACCGGTTGCGGATAAGTTCCATTAGCATTTCCACTTCGAAAGGTTTGCTTAAATATCCGTCCGCTCCATTCTTATAGCCGCTTATCAGGCTTTGCTTGTCATCCTTGGCAGTCAGCAGGATAACAGGGATATGGCTGATGGCAATATCCTCTTTAATCGTTTTGCAAAGCTCGTAGCCGTTCATCCGGGGCATCATCACGTCACTGACTATAATATCAGGGACATGGCTTCTGACCAGTTGAAGGGCTTCCACCCCGTCTCCGGCGATAATTATCCGTTTGAAGTATCCTTCGAACGTTCTTTTCAGAAAGTCTGTCATATCCGGATTGTCATCCACTACGAGAATTGTGTATGGAGTGGTATCGAATACTTCTTTTACGGATGGCAGCCCGCTGTTTTCATCCATCATCAACTCGTTCAGATAAGCTTTTGGCTCGCAGATGATTTCTTCCAGTTCCTGCCTCAACGGCAACTCAAAGAAAAAGCTGGCTCCGGTTTCTTCATTATCCTGTGCCCCGATAGAGCCGCCGTGTAGTTCCACCAGAATCTTGGAGTAGGACAAGCCGATTCCTGTTCCGCTCTGTTCTCCTGTTCCCTGGTAGAATCGGGTAAAGAGCTTGTGCGTATCCACTTGCTTCAGTCCGCATCCTTGGTCGATGACGGAGATACGCACCCGGTTTTCTTCAGGCAGCAGTTCCGAAGCAATCGTTATTTCCGTGTCCTGCGGACTGTGTTTCAAGGCATTGATAAGCAGGTTACTTAAGATAATCTCGCATTTGTCCTTATCGAAACTGACTTTCTCTATCCGTGGGTCGAGCTGATAGCGGATATGCACATTCTTTGCTTCCCCCTCACTGATAAAATCCTGCGAAACGTGTTCAATCCATTGATTGAGTGGATGAGGCTGAATTTGCAGTTTACTCTCCCCTACTTCCATTTTCCGTACGTCGAGTACCATATTAATCAAGTTCTTCATCCGTTGTGCCTGCCGGTAGATGGCTTTTAACGGCAGATATTGGCTGTCTCCGGAAGAGAGCGACTTCAAAATCTGATTGAGTGGCGCATGAATAAGCGTCAGCGGAGTCCGTAGTTCGTGGCTGATATTGATAAGAAAACGTACCTTTTCCTCGTACATCTGTTTCTCATGCTCTTTCATCGCCCATTTCAGTTTTTCCTGATTACGCTTCAATGTTCTGCGGAAAGTTTCGATGATTATTGTGGCAATGAGAATGGCACAACCAAGAATGAACCACCACGTGCGATACCACGGTGGGAGTACGGTTAGTTCCAGTATTTTCTGGTTGGGAATCCAACTGCCGTCTTTCGCTGTGCATGAAGCCATAATTTTGTAATTGCCCGGCGGCAATGACCGGATTACCAATTCCGGCTGGTACGATTCGATATACTGGTCGTTCAGCCCTTCTATCCGGTAGCGGTAGACTTTCTTGCGGAAGATATCCTCTTCTTTCGACATGATTCGGATAGTGATATTGCTGTCCCATGGGACAGAGATTGCTGCCGGATGACTATATAGCTTGTTCTGTGCAGGCTCACCATTGATGATAATATCCAACAGTTGCAGTTCCGGCATTTCCGATGTATTCAGCAGCAGTTGGCCGTCAATGCGCAGCATACCCTTTACACCGCCGATATAGACATCCCCCTCATTGTTTACCAACCGGGCGTTGGGCAGATATTCGTTTTGGATAGCTCCGTTCGACTCTCCGAAGAGAACGAACTTCTGTTCCTGTATAAGCCAGGCGAAAAGCAGATTATCCGCACCTATCCATACTTTGCCCCTCTGGTCGCATTGCACCATGTTGACTTCGGTAAACAGGTTGGTAGGGATGTGCGTCTGCTTTTGGGAAACGGGGTTGTAGTGGATAAGGCCAAAATTGCTTCCTATCCAGAAATCACCGTGCTCGTCGTGTGACGCCGAACTGATTACGGTATCCTGATAACATTCGAAGGTTGTTTTCAGCAAGGAATCCCCGTCATGCAGTTCGTAGATATGTTTGAAGTCGTTGATATAAGTCCGATTGTTCTCGTGCTTGAAGGGGACGAGCGTGCCGACAATACTTTTCCCTTCTTCTCCGGTGACCTTGTCGAATTTCTTTTCTTTCAGGTGATACTGGTAGACATGGTCGCCCAGTAATAACACGGTGTTGGGGGTGTTCTGATATAAGTTGACCGATTTTCCCCGGTTGCAAAGTTGCGTCGTTGTTTCTTTGTCGACAATGGTAAAAGGTTGTTTCTCCCCGGTTGCGGGATTGAATACAAATACTCCTTTGGAGAAAAGGGAAATCAGTAGTTTTCCGGGAGTGAATCCGCTGATAAACGCTATTTTATCGTTCCAGGTAGAAAGATAATGGGTGAATTTCTCGGTACGCGGGTTAAAGAGGTTGATACCGCCGCCGTCCGTACCAATCCAGATACTGTCGGGCGATTGGCGGTAAAGGCTTCGCACGGTGCTGTTGCTTAGTCCGCGGTCGTTTCCGGGGACTACGTCGGTGTAGGTTTTCATGAACACTTCCCGGATGCTGATCAATCCGTTGCAGGTGCTTCCTGCCCATATATTGTTGTTGTGGTCGTTGTGCAGGCAGAGAATAGAGTTGGCGGGGAGAGAGTAGTTTTCACGTCCCGGGATATATTCCAGTTGGAAGATTTCCCCAGTTTCGGGGGTGAGGATATTGATTCCGCCGCCGTCCGTTCCTATCCACAGTTGCCCTTCCCTTTCGGCGAGGCTTAGGACGATGTCGTTACTGAGGGCGGAGTTGCGGGTGGAGTACGAAGCCAGTAGTTTGCCGTCGTATGAGTAGCAGCGTAGTCCGCCGCTGTAAGGGGCAATCCATATTCTTTTCCGGCTGTCGGTCATCATAGTGGTAATTTCCGGCCCGCAGTCGAAAGGGGGGCGTCTGTGCTCTCCGGTATGCAGATCTACGAGGTATATGCCTGTCCAACGGCTGCAACAAAACAACGTCTTTGAATCCCACATACTGATAGCGTTGATTTTAAAAGAGTTGGCGTTGAAATATTGCAGAAGCCGGAGAGAAGAATCGTCATAACTATATTTGTAAATCCTGTCTTTGCCGCCAAAGAGGATTCCGTCCGGGACAAGGCAGAAGGAATAGGCGGTGATATTCTTCCCGTCCTCGTCCGTGGGGAACGTGAAGTCGTTGCTCTGCTGTTGGTAGCGGGCAATACCTTTTTCAGTCAGTACCCAGATATTGTGTTGCTTGTCTTCGGCAATCTGATAAATCAGGTTGTGGAGAAGCGAGTTCGGGTCGTTTGCTTGGTGTTTGTATCTTTTCAGTTCGTGCCCGTCGAACTTTCCCAGTCCCGATTTGGTGCCTATCCATACGAATCCTTGCTCATCCCGGAGAATACAGCGCACGTTGGACGGCAGCCCTTCTTTCAGAGAGATTTGTTTAAAGTAATAGTGTTCTGCCCGGAGAGGGAGAACACCGATTAACTGTATGATAAAGAAAAGGCTTGACAGAACAGCGTATTTTGTTTTCATGTGAAGCAGATTTGTTTGTGATGACAGATGCCTTCTTTATAGAACGGTCAACCTGTCTCCTTTTAAAGTGATTTCGTATTTCTTCTCTTTTACGGTCTTGAACTTGAGCGTCTTGTCTCCGTATCTTACGTTGCAGGGAACCCCGGATTTGGAATGAATGATAGCTTTCTCCAGTTGTCCCTCTTTCCAGGAGACAGAAACCTCAAAATTCCCTTTGGCGCAGATTCCGCTTATCGAGCCGTTTGCCCAGGCATCCGGCAAAGCGGGAAGAAGTTGGATGAATCCCATGTGGCTTTGCAATAACATCTCGGTTATTCCTGCCGTACCGCCGAAGTTTCCGTCTATCTGGAAAGGCGCATGGGTATCCCAGAGGTTATCCAACGTACCGTTTTTCAACAAATTGCCGTACAGTTTATACGCATGGTTTCCGTCTTGCAGTCGTGCCCATTGGTTGAGTTTCCAACCCATGCTCCAGCCGGTAGCGCCGTCTCCGCGATGTTCCAGTACCACTTTGGCTGCCTGTGCAAGTTCGGGGGTAGTCACGGGAGAGATGGTATGTCCCGGATGCAATCCGAACAGGTGGTTGACGTGCCGGTGTTCATCTTTCGGATCGTCTATGTCGGTAGACCATTCCAGTAACTGGCCGTAGCGTCCTATGCGGTACGGAACGAGTTTGGTCAATACGTTTTCCCATTGCTTGCGCTCTTTGGCGTCCGTTCCGAGTACCTTGCTTGCCTGAATAGCGTCCAGTAATATTTCACGTACTACGGCATGCGCGAAAGTGACTCCCTCGTCCACCGGACCGTGTTCGGGAGAGGTGGAAGGCGCGGCGGTGTAAGTCCCGTCGGGCTTGTGCCACAAGTGGTCTACCGCAAACTGTGCGCTGCTTTTGATAAGGTCGTAGCCGATTTCCTTTAAGAATTTCGTGTCACGCGTATAATCATAATACTCCCATATATGCGTTGCCAGCCACGGACCGGCAGTAGGATTCAGGTTCCATGCCATAGATTTGCTGGATAAGGGAGCTGTGAATCCGAAGATATTGGCAGAGATGGACGCTGTCCACCCGCGGGCGTTGAAATAGGCTTGCGCTGTTTTCTCGCCAGGTTTTACCAGACTACGTATAAAGTCTATCAAACCATGTACATTCCGGAAGATTGGTGGGGCACGCAGGCCAGTAGTTCATTTGAATGTTGATATTATTGTGGTAATCTACCCGCCACGGGCCGTCGGTATTGTTGTGCCACAATCCTTGCAGGTTGGCGGGCATATTGCCGGGGCGTGAACTGGCTATGAGCAGGTAACGTCCGAACTGATAGTATAATTGTTCGAGCTGATAGTCCGGCGTACCTTTCTTATAGTTAGCCAGTCGTTTGTAGGTCGGCAGGTTGGGACTGCCGATTTCCTGATTAATTTCAAAACGTACCCGATTGAACAGTGCGGTATAATCGGCTTCGTGATTACGATAAAGCTCGTCATAACCTTTTTTCAGGACATTGTTCATCATAGCCAGAGTCGTTTGTGACGGGTCGTTGCCGACGTAGGCTTTCGGGTCTTTGAAGTCCGGGGCAAAGTTCATCTTATAATCGGTGTCTGCCGTAAGCAGGAATACCACTTCGTCAGCATCCTTCACAATAATCCGGTCGTTTTCTGCTTTCAGTGTTCCCCCTTTGTGGATAGCTTTGATTCGGAAAGCGAATTTCATTCCGTTGTTATTGAGAACTCCGGTATATACTAATCCGTCGTTTCCATCTGCTTCCAGATGGCTTTTTGCTTCGTTGTTGGGACAATAGCTAAGCACAAGATTCTGTTTTCCGCCTTTGTCGGCAGTAAACTTCATGACCATGACACTGTCCGGATAGGATATGAAATATTTTCGTTGATACCGTATCCCGTCCTTATCGAATTGCACCACGGCCATAGCCGAATCCAATGACAGGATGCGGCGGTAACTGCTCATGTTGATTTCGCTGAGTCCGGTTTCCACATAAAGTTCTCCCATCGTGGTAAAAGCACCGAAGCGGAACGGAGTCTCGTCTTTTTCTTCATAAGCTCCCAGCCCGTTGAAGTTTTCTTGTGTGAGATACCCCGCCTTTTGGGAATCTCCGTCCAGAAAAGCCTGTCGTATTTCTTTCAATACACCTGCCGACTGTTTGTTTACATTCCAATAATATTCGGCGCCTTTGGCAGTATTCGGTCCACCTTTCCAAAGCGTCTTTTCATTCAGTGTGATTCGTTCCGCGGATATGGAGCCCATGATATTTGCTCCCAGACTACCATTCCCGATGGGTAGCGAACGGCTTTCCCATGTCTTGTCCGGATTCGCCCCTGTGCCCGAAGCGCGTAGCCAGACAGCTTGTCCGTCGAGATTGTTGGGAGTGTCGAACCATATGGAAAGTCCTTGTGTATAATCCACCGTTTCTATTGATGATGCAGTGAGTGAAAAGAGAGTGCAAAAAATAAGGAAGCAGAGTTTCTTCATAAGATGTATTATTTATAAGGAATGTGATGTGCAAAGGTATTGTTTTTTTAGGATTTCAGCGAACGGCCTGCTTTCGATTATAACCAATAAGCTTTTAAAAATCACCAAAAGTGCTTCTTTGTGTAGGTAGTAAGATGTTTCTAATGAGAAACTGTATGACGAAGGGCATAAGGACCTCATTGTAATATCGACCAAAATGAACATGTTTATAGATAAGGTCCGTAAGAAAGCAACGATGATGAATCCATTTCCTGTGGCAGCCCGCTTTGTTTCAATAATGCAACTTTCTTTATGACAGTTATTACCTAAACAGTTTCTGCTATAAATCTCATCCGGCTAATAGCATGAAAAAATAAAAGGATTTATGTCTGTCACTTCAATGCGGCAATCTTTCAACTTTCTTTCCCTTTCTTTGTTCTTTCTGCTGAAATATGCTACTTTTGTATTATCCTCATAGATATGAGAACTAAAGAAAGGAACAAATCATGGAAGAAGTAAAAAGAATCCCTTATGGAGTTTCCAACTTTGTGGAAGTGGTGGAGCAGAACCAATATTACGTGGATAAAACGATCTATCTGCCTTTGTTGGAAGAGCAACCCAGTAATTTGTTCTTTATCCGTCCCCGCCGCTTCGGCAAGAGCATCTTTCTGAGTATGCTCCGGGCTTATTATGACATCGCTCAAAGAGAAAAGTTCGATAAACGCTTCGGCAATCTATGGATAGGCAGTCGCCCTACACGGCTGCAAGGGACTTTCCAGATACTCTTTCTTGACTTTTCCCGTGCCAGCGGTGGTAGTGGTACGTTGGCCGAGAACTTCGACCGTTACTGCTGTATGGTCATGGATTTGTTCGGTATGTCCTATGAATCTTATTATTTTCCGGGATTTGCTCAGGAGATGAAAGCACAGCCCGATTTTGTAAGTAAACTGAATTATCTGAATCTTCATGCGGCTGAAACCGGAGCGCATCTTTATCTTATCATTGATGAATATGATAACTTCACCAATGTGGTGTTGAATGAGCAGGGCAAGGAAGTCTATCATGCGCTGACCCATGCTAGCGGCTTTTACCGTGAAATCTTCAAGAAGTTCAAAGGTATGTTTGAGCGCATCTTTATGACCGGTGTCAGCCCCGTGACGTTGGATGACTTGACTAGCGGATTTAATATCGGTTGGAATATCAGTACCAAGCACCAGTTTAATATGATGCTGGGATTCAGTGAAACGGATGTGCGTGAGATGCTCCAATACTATAAGGATGCCAGACAGTTGCCGGGCAATGTGGATATAAGTGCGATGATAGAGGAAATGCGTCCGTGGTATGACAATTATTGTTTTGCCGAAGAAAGTCTGGAACGTGACCCGAAGATGTTCAATTGTGACATGGTGCTCTATTATTTGCGCAACTATATGGATTTGGGCAAATCACCCAAAGAGATGATAGACCCCAACACCCGTACTGACTACAACAAGATGAAGAAACTCATCCGTTTGGACAAATTGGACGGTAATCGCAAAGGCGTGTTGCGCAAAATCACCGAAGAGGGGCAGATTATCACCACATTGACGACTACCTTTCCCGCTATTGATATCACCAAGCCGGAGATTTTTCCCAGTCTGCTCTTTTATTACGGTATGCTTACCATCACTGCTACTCGGGGCAACTATCTGGTGTTGAGTATTCCCAATAATAACGTGCGTAAGCAGTATTACGAATTTCTGTTGGAAGAATATCAGGATAACCGGCATATCAATCTGAATGACCTTGGCTTGATGTATTATGAAATGGCTTACGAAGGTCATTGGCGTGAAACGATGGAATTTATTGCTCATGCCTACAAGGAAAACTCTTCCGTGCGAAGCTCCATCGAAGGCGAGCGCAACTTGCAAGGCTTCTTTACTGCTTACCTGAGTACAAATGCCTATTACCTGATAGCTCCGGAACTAGAATTGAATCACGGTTATTGTGACCTGTTTCTTATGCCTGACTTGATACGCTATGACGTGAAGCACAGCTATATCATCGAACTGAAATACCTCTCCACCAAGGATTCCGAAGCGAAAGCCGAAGCCCAATGGCAAGAAGCTGTAGAGCAAATAAAAGGTTATGCCGTTGGTGCTAAGGTGCGTCAGATGGTGCACGGAACCGAGTTGCATTGTATTGTGATGCAGTTTCGCGGATGGGAACTGGAACGGGTGGAGGAAGTCATGCAGAAATAAGCTCAATTTATACTGTCATTTCTCATTTTAGGCAAAATATATCTGTAATTCCCTTATTTCAACAAAGAGTTGTCTGATTGCCAGACTTTGTATGATAAACTAATTTATGCGCTAAATCTATATATTTAGCTTGGTAGGCATATATACTCACCACGTGGGCTTATGGTTGCTTACCTGTGGACTGGAAATATTTTAGACAGAAGAACATAAGAACAAAAGATAAAGCAGTTATGTGTAATTATTATTGTAATAAAATAAGTGTTAAAGATGACTCAACCTATTAAAATGGATAAACAGATTTCTTAAACATTCCAAACGAAGAGTATGATTCTGTAATATATTGATATATAAATATTTATCTTTTATCTTTTTCCCTTTAAAACCAACGACCTGTTGCACACCGAGAAACAAAGTGTTCGACACCGAGAAACACATCGTTTCTCGGTGTCGAACAAATCGATAGATAAGGCTCGGAGTATAGAATAAACAAATCGTCCGTCTTTTTCTATTTTATGGATTATTCCATAGATATATGCATCAATATATATTCCCATAATTACCCTATTGCATCTGAAATGTAATATTATAGAGTATGGTACCGATTTTAAACTAATTTTTTGAAAAACAATCATTCCCCCCGATGAAATGGTTTGATTTGGTGAAAAGTGAATATTTAATGGCTATTTTTAAAATAACTCTTTTTAAAAGCTACCCTACCTTTGTGACAAGAATGTTAGTCGGAAAAGTTATCCCGGTTCTTCATTCTTAAATCTAATGCCTGTGAGATTTATTTTATTCGCTAATAGAAATATGAATCTTTATTATTAAATGTAGTATTATGAAAAAAAAGAAGCTTATGAAGAAACAAAGCTGCTTTGTTGTTCTTTTGATGATGCTCCTGTTATTTCCTTCGGGAGCGTTTGCGCAGCAACAAATGATTAAAGGACAAGTGGTGGATGATAAGGGGGAAACCATTATTGGAGCTACGGTCATGGTAAAAGGGGCAAAAGAAGGTACGTTGACCGATATTGACGGTAACTTTTCTGTCAAAGGTAAAGTCGGCAATACCTTATCTATCTCTTATGTCGGTTTTTCTCCTCTCGAAGTAAAAGTGACAAAACTTGAAGGTAATCGTTTCATATTAAAGGAAGACTCGAAACTTCTTGATGAAGTCGTTGTGGTGGGTATGGACAAGCAGAAACGTAATACCATTACGGCTGCTGTGTCTACTGTAGCTTCCGATGCTATAGTCAATCGTCCTGTAACCGATTTGACCAGTGCCCTTCAAGGTAATGTAGCCGGTCTGAATTTTGTGACCGACGCAGCTCCTGACGGCGTTGGTGGTGAAACAGGCGCGGAAATCAAGTTCAATATCCGCGGTGTCGGTTCTATTAATGGTAACGGGGGCGAGCCTTATGTATTGGTGGACGGAGTGGAACAAAGCCTTCAGAACGTAAATCCAAATGATATCGAAACAATTAGTGTATTGAAAGACGCTTCTGCCGCTGCCGTATATGGTGCACGTGCCGCTTATGGTGTGGTATTAGTAACTACAAAAAGCGGTCGGCAGGAAAAGACACGGGTTTCTTATCGAGGCACAGTAGGTTTTAGTTCACCTATCAATATGCCGGAGATGATGAACTCTCTTGAGTTTGCTAAATATGTGAACGAACGGAATGATAATGATGGCGTGAATCATAAATTTTCTGACGCTCTTATAGAGAAGATGGAAGGATTCATGAAGAACCCCTATTCAGCAGAATTTCCAGGTATAGGTCCCAATCAAAACGGGACAGACTGGGCTTCTTCAATGGATGCGGTATATGCGAATACAGATTGGTTTGATTATTATTTTAAAGATACTGCTATTCGTCATTCACATAACCTGAGTGTAACCGAAGGTTCGGAAAAGTTCAACTATTATGTAGGTTTGGGTTACACTTATCAGGATGGTTTACTTGACAAGGTAGATGATAACCTGAGCAAATATAATGTAAATACGAAATTCCAGATTATAGCCAATAAATGGTTGAAGTTCAATTTCAATAATAATATAACATTGAGTATCCTTAAAAGGCCGATGGCCAACCAGACCATCTTTTATGGAACTCTTGGACAAACAATACCAAATGCTCCTACTCATTATCCGATTGATTCGGAATATAATGATGCTTCTGAGTTCCGTTATCTAAAAGAATCCCATTATGTACAGAACCGCATATCCGATGCAATGTCTTTTGCTGCTACCATTACCCCGTTACCGGGTTGGGATATTGTAGGGGAAATGAAAGTACGTTTTGATGTAGAAGACAACAGTTTCAAACGTGGATACCCTACAGTAGAAAAACCTGATGGAGAGTTAAAGGTTGACATAGGTACCAAGCAGGGATATGTATATCCGGGTATGGAATGGAAGAATTCCAAATGGGGTTCTTATACTCGCGGTAATGCATTTAATTATTATCTTTCTCCGAATGTATCGACATCTTACGTCCATACATGGGGAGAACACTACTTCAAGGCTATGGCAGGTTTTCAGATGGAGTTGCAGGAAAACTCCAATGGTTTCACTTATAAGGATGGAATTTTAGGTAGTGATATTTATTCATTTGCGAACTCCAATGGTACATTGTCTGCCGGTGAAGACCGTACTCATTGGTCCACAATGGGTATGTATGCCAAGTTGAACTGGAATTATCAGGAGACATATTTTCTGGAATTCAGTGGACGTTATGACGGTTCTTCCCGTTTTGCTCCCGGAAACCGTTGGGGATTCTTTCCTTCCTTCTCTGCCGGTTATGATATAGCTCGCACAAACTATTTCAAATCATGGAATCTTCCATTTTCCCAGTTGAAGTTGCGTGTTTCTTACGGACGCTTGGGTAATCAGAATGGCGCCGGATTGTATGATTATCTTGGAGTGATGGATTTGGTGTCAAACTCATCCAATGCTTGGTTACTGCCGGGAGTAAACGCCACTCCTGCCAAAGGAATGATTGCCAAAACTCCGAAAATGGTCAGTCCTTATATTACCTGGGAGAAGGTGGATAATGCCAATTTAGGTCTTGACCTGCTGTTATTGGATAACCGTCTGACAATAACTGCTGATATTTACCAGCGTACAACGCATGATATGATTGGTCCGGCTGAAGCAATTCCGGCTATCGGAGGTATCAGTAAAGACGACCGTGCAAAAGTAAATAATGCGACTCTCCGTAATCGTGGTTGGGAGTTGTCCGTCAATTGGCAGGATCAATTGAAATGCGGATTCAGTTATGGTGTCGGTTTTAATATATCCAATTACAAGGCAGTAGTCACGAAGTATAATAATCCTGAAGGACTGATATTCAATAACCATACCGGTCTGGCACGTAACAGAGGGTATTATGAGGGAATGGACATCGGTGAGATTTGGGGATATGAAGCTAATGATCTTTTCATGACTAACCGTGAAGTGGATGAATATTTGAGAACGGTAGACCTTAGCTTCTTTAAAGCTGACAACCAGTGGCAACGCGGTGACGTAAAATATATCGACTCCAATGGTGACGGGAAGGTAGACCCGGGAAAAGGAACTTTGGCGGATCATGGTGATTTGAAAGTAATCGGTAATACAACCCCTAAATATTCTTTCGGTATTAATCTGAATGCAGGCTATAAAGGATTTGGAATATCAGCTCTTTTCCAGGGAGTAGCCAAGAGACAATTCCCGATGGCAGGTGCTACTTACCTGTATGGAGGAAATTGTTACTTCAAAGAGCATCTTGATTATTTCAATGCATGGCATCCTGATGGATATTTACCACGCCTGACAGATAATTCTAAAGACAAAGAAGTGAATATAGGCTATAATACAACTCGTTATTTACTCAATGCAGCTTATATGCGTCTGAAGAACTTGACAGTCTCTTATTCTTTCAAACCACAATTGGTGGAAAAGATTGGCTTGAGTAATTTGAAAGTATATTTCACTTGCGATAATCTGTTTACAATTTCCAAGTTGCCGCAACAGTTTGACCACTGAAACACTGAATCGGTGAATGGTTGGGTAGGAGGTAGTAATGCTTCTGCTCCCGCCCTTACTTCACCGCTGACTGCAAATGGTAACGGGCGAGTTTACCCATTGAACCGGAACTTTGTATTTGGAATTGACATCACATTTTAATTAGAGAGGAACATCATGAAAAAGAAAATAATTATACTGACTGCTTTTATAGGGCTGGTGTTGTCCGCTTGTTCCGACTTTTTGGATCGGCAACCGTTGACAATGCCTGAAAACGAAGGCTTCCTGGCTGGTCGCGAACAAGTAGAGAACTATATCAATGCTTTATATACTTCATTGCCGGCTCCGACGCAATATGGAATGAGTGTCCGTGGTGAAGAGGTGAACAGCGATAACATTTTGGCTGAAAAATATGACAGACGCCTGAATGGTGAGAATAATCAGTTCAGTGGCTCGACCGATTGGGAAAAAGGCTATCAGAACCTGCGTAATGTCAACTACTTCTTTCACTATTATAAAGTTGATGCAGGACTTGAGACTGCTGAAGTACTCTCGCTTAGAGGAGAAGCCTATTTTTTGCGTGCTTATTGGCATTTCTACCTGCTCACCCGTTTTGGAGATATACCTATAATGGATGATTTTTGGGATGAAAACGCTACGGTAGCCGGCTTACAGAAACCTGCGTCCAAGCGTGCGGATGTTGCCCGTTTTATATTGAATGACTTGAAGGCCGCTATCGGTGAAATTCCGGAAGCACGTGCAAATTTATTTACGCGTAGTAAATATCAGGGACTGCGTATCAGTAAGGAGGCCGCTACTATTTTGGCTATGCGGGTGGCGCTTTATGAAGGTTCGTGGGAGAAATACCACAAAGGTACTAAGTTTGCAACGGAAGACAATTCTACGGAATTTTTTCAGGAAGTATTGAACTGGGGAGACCAGCAACTTTTTACTGCTGGCTTGACATTGAATACGAAAGACACTGATAAGGAGTATGTAAATACCGAAGATGCTTTTGCACACTTATTTAATAAGGAAGATCTTTCTCAAATACCGGAAGCTGTTCTGTGGAAAAAGTATTCAGTGGCTGATGGTGTCTTTCATAATTTGGGTGGTTTACTCGCTTCAGGAGCAGTAGATGGCCAGGGACCGTCCGGCCTGTCAAAGTCATTGGTGGATAACTATTTAAATGCCGATGGAACTTTTATTAATCCCAAAGACGAGAAGTTCAAGGATTTTAATGAAACATTTGAGGGACGGGATGCGAGACTTCTCGTTACAGTAATGCATACCGGATGTAAATATCGCTCTAATGCAGGTTCTTCTTCCAATAAGCCGATGAATGTGAGGGCTTATGATGCGACAGGCACTGATGATGAAATGAAAGAAAAGAATAAAGATATTGTCTCTCCTAACTTGAACGGCGACGGTAATAGCAAGAGTGTTACCGGATTCCATATCAGATTAGGTATTGACACTACTTATGTGGAAGGGAATACGCAGACTGGCATTATCCTGTTCCGGTATGCGGAAGGATTACTTTGTTATGCTGAAGCAGCGGCAGAATTGGACAAATGGAGCGACGATGTATTGAACAAAACATTGAAACCCTTGCGCGAAAGAGCAGGCGTGACATGGATAGAGCCGCAAGCAGATGCTAATTTCCCATTTACCGGGCTTACTCCCTTGATACAGGAAATTCGTCGTGAAAGACGTTCGGAACTGGCACTTCAGGGATTCCGTCTGGACGATCTGATGCGTTGGGCGGAAGCCGGAACATTGAAAGGAATCAACGGTCGTGGCAGGGGTGCATATCTGGGCGAAGAGAGTGTCCTTTACAAAAGCTTTTCACCCAAAGGGCGCGAATCATTGGAATTGGTATTGAAAGATAACGACGGGTGGATGGATCCGTTACAGCAATATTTGCCTGAGGGTTACCTTTTCGACCTGAACCGGGATTATTTATTACCGATACCACCGGATGAACTGCAATTAAACCATGAATTGAAACAGAATCCGGGCTGGGGAGATGTTAGCGAATAAGTATCTCAATTTAATAAATTACACAATTATGATAAAAAGAATACTATATACATTTTTACCTGTTTGCCTGCTTTCAATAGGTTTTGCAGGGTGCGAGGACGATGCGGTAGAACCACTGCCGGAAACTGTACCTTTAATAGTGGAATCAAGTGCCAAGAGCTTTGTAATGGGTGAAGAGCTTACCCTTACTTTGAAAGTGAATGACGCTAAGAATCCGGAACGTGTGACAAACGAAGATTTTGATATTTATCTGACTGCTAAGGACGGAGAAAAAGATGTATCAAAGACAGCCTTTAAAGCATTTCCTTCAATGGTTACCTTCCCGAAGGGAGTCAGTTCTTTTGATATAAAACTACCGATTACAGAAAGTGGAATTAAGCCCAAACAAAAGTTGTATGTGAATGTAATGTCGTTTGTACGTGGCTATACGGTGACTAATCCAACTCAATCGATTGTTATTTCTGATCTCCATTACACAGTTGTATCAATAAAAAATAATTCGGACAGGGTTATTGACGAAGGTGATGAGTTTACTATTTTGGCAGAAGTTCCTGTGCCGGTCACGGATGATATGGATATCCATATCACTGTACCTGATGAGCAAAAAGATTTCTATGTAACGTTACCCCCCGTCACATTGACGATAAAGGCAGGAGAAAAATCTGCAGAAGTGAAAGTTAAAACTAAACACAATATGGAACCTACCAAAACGGAAACGTTGACTTTGAATTTTACGACCGTTTCTGCAGTTCATCCGTTGGATAATGAAACATTGGAAATTACGATGAAGGACCTCGAAGCTGAAAAGGGAGATGGGATTCTTGATGAGCGTTGGGTTTACGAACGTCCGGGAATTGCATTTGCTTCAAGTGGCAGGTTGGCAGCAGCCAAGACACAATATGGAGATGATAAGGTTGTTGAAATGAAAGAACTGGATCCGCATCCCAATACAGATTTAGCTACGGCAGGCTGGAAGTTCTACAATGCATGGGAATTCCATAGTTTCGGAAATACAGGTGATATGTGGAATACTAATGGTGCAGGTAATTCATGGGGTAATAAAGTTCCTCTGTTTTTGGCAGATCGTAATACGGTGATTGTACAGAATCATGCGGCTTGTGTCAATGTGCAATTCTCTAATATAACCGATCAAGGATATCTGAAGATGATAGAAATGAAAGTTCCGTCGAAGGGTACAGGGCCGGCAGCAGGAAAAGATAGGGATTATGGTACTGCTGCTTTCTATGGATGTGGAGTTAATACTACATATAAAGCTAATAGTCAGTTAATATCAGAAGGTTGCAGAATGGAAATTCGTGCCCGGCTTCGTGGTGAGAAAAATGGCTTTAACATGGGGATTTGGCTGATATCTGATGAGTCGGGTAAATATAATACTTACACGGAAGTTGATATTCTCGAAAATCCGACAGGTCCTGTTACAGGAAATAAAGCGCATCAGACATTCCATACGGGAATTTCAGGAACCGATAAAAAAACTCAAACTGCAAATCATACGATAAATATAAATGAATGGAACATTTATTGGTTTGAGTGGCGTTCTGATTCGGAAGTCGCACTGGGCATTAATGGGCAAGAGACTGTATGCTATAAAAAAGCTGATTGTCCTGCAGGCTATTGGACTTTTACAGATGAACAAAACTTAAATGGGTTGAAATTTATTCTTACCATGGGAGCACCTAATAAATGGGGGCTTGGAGGTGGAACTGAGGTTAATGGTGTATGGTCTCCTGATGCCGGCTGGGATTCTGGTTTTGCAAGCTATGATAATTATGAACGGGATCGTGATAATAATGCTATTCCTCGTTTGGAAATAGATTGGGTTCGTACTTATATAAATAAATCTTCAGTAGCAGAGTATGACCAAGGTAGAAATAGGCATACAGGAACGAAGTTTTATTAATTCTTAGTTGCCTTAATCAAATTTCGCAAGTGCCTTATTCAGTCTTCAATAAAAAGGGGCAAAGAGGTACTTGCGATTTTTTTAATAAATAAACTGACTGTCAAACCATGACGAAATACATCTTAATCATTTGTATGCTGTTTGCATCCATATCGGGTGCATGCGCGGACAACTTGACATCACCCCCTGTTTCAATAGTTCCCCGTCCGGTGCAGGTCGTGCCGGGCGAGGGTAACTTCACCTTCTCCGCCCGAACCTTGTTTTCGGTAGAGAACCATGAGCAGGCTGTCATCGTCCGCAACTTTATAAACTTATTCAAGAGAAGTTCGGGAATAACCCCACAGTTGGCAATAGGTAGCAGTGAGAAGAGTCATGTCCGTTTTACGACTGACTCTTCTTTAAAAAGCGAAGCCTACCAGTTGGAGATTACTCCGGAGCAGATACAAGTAAAAGCATCGGATATAAAAGGCTTTTTCTATGCATTGCAGACCATCCGCCTGCTGTTGCCGTCGGCTGTCGAAGGCAACCGTCGGGTTGAGAATATCCAATGGAGCATTCCCGCGGTAACCATTCAGATGAACCGCGCTTCGGCTATCGGGCATTGATGCTGGATGCCGCCCGCTTCTTCATTCCCAAAGAGAACGTGTTGCGTATCATCGACTGCATGGGCATGCTCAAAATCAATACGCTTCATTTCCACCTCACGGATGATAACGGCTGGCGGGTAGAAATCAAGAAATATCCCCGCCTGACGGAAGTGGGTGCATGGAGAGTGAACCGCATGGATGTTCCTTTCTATTTCCGCCGTAACGCCGAACCGGGAGAACCGACCCCTATCGGAGGATTCTATACGCAGGAAGACATCAAGGAAATGGTGGCATACGCTGCCGACCGCCAGATAGAGGTTATCCCCGAAATAGATATGCCCGCCCACAGCAACGCCGCACTGGCTGCCTATCCGCAACTGGCTTGCCCTGTGGTGAATAGTTACATTGGAGTCATTCCGGGCTTGGGCGGAGGAAGTTCGGGAGTGATTTACTGTGCCGGAAACGACAGCGCCTTTACATTTCTGCAAGATGTTCTGGACGAAGTGATGGCAATCTTCCCCTCGCGATATATTCATTTGGGAGGAGATGAGGCGCAGAAAGGATTCTGGAAGAAATGCCCGCTTTGCCGGCAGCGCATGAACAAAGAGCATCTTGCCGACGTAGAAGATCTGCAAGGTTATTTCATGAAACGGATGAGCGACTATGTACGCAGCAAGGGACGCGAAGTGATAGGTTGGGACGAACTGACAAACAGCAGTTTCCTGCCCGAAGGCGTTATTATTCAAGGTTGGCGCGGACTCGGCGCGGCTGCCTTGAAAGCTGCTGAAAAAGGACACCGGTTCATTATGACTCCTGCCCGCATCATGTACCTGATCCGCTATCAGGGCCCGCAATGGTTTGAACCCCAGACCTATTTCGGCAATAACACACTGAAGGACGTCTACGATTACGAACCTGTGCAGGCGGACTGGAAACCGGAATATGCTTCCTTACTTATAGGCGTACAGGCATCCCTATGGACGGAGTTCTGCAACAAACCGGAAGATGTGGACTATCTGCTCTTTCCCCGTCTGGCCGCCCTTGCGGAAGTGGCATGGACGAAGAAAGAACGCAAGGATTGGACTTCATTCCTGAAAGGACTGGATGTCTATAATGAACATCTGACAGCTAAAGGTATCGTCTACGCCCGTTCGATGTACAACATCCAGCATACGGTCACTCCAAACGACGGGATGCTCGAAGTGAAACTGGAATGTATCCGCCCCGACATGGAGATACATTATACGACGGATGGAAGCGAGCCTACGGCAACTTCACCGCTCTACGAAAAAATAGTGCCTGTAAAAGAGCCGCTTACACTGAAAAGTGCTACTTTTGCGCAAGGCAGGCAGATGGGAAAAACATTGATACTCCCTGTCCGGTGGAACCTGGCTACCGCCAAACCTGTATCGGGAGACAGTCCGTCTGTAAAGCTCCTGACGAACGGAATACGTGGAAGCTTGAAATATTCGGATTCCGAATGGTGCACTTGGAATGATAATGATTCCGTCTCTTTTACAATTGACCTGCTGAAGCCGGAAACGCTGAACACATTGACATTGGGCTGCATCACGAACAATGGGATGGCTATCCATAAGCCGTCGTCCGTGAAAGTGGAAGTTTCGGATGACAACTCTAGTTTCTGCGAAGCTGCCATGCGGAGTTTCACGCCCGAAGAGATTTTTCGTGAAGGAAACTTTATAGAAAACTTGCCGTTGAAGCTGAGAGGTACACAAGCGCGTTACGTACGTGTGACAGCCAAAGGCCCGGGAGTTTGTCCGGCATCTCATGTACGGCCGGGACAGGTGTCGAGAATCCTTTTTGACGAAATGATACTGGAATAAGGCAAAGGGTACAAACATGAATAAAGCGACATTGGATAAAACGATAATCAAGTTTATACAAAAGCTATACTTATGAAAAACAAATTACCGGAAAACAATTCCATCCGTCTTGCCTCATTGGATATTCTAAGAGGTTTCGATTTATTTCTCCTGGTCTTTTTTCAACCTGTATTCGTGGCATTGGCACGGCAGATGAATATGTCATTTCTCGATAGCATACTTTATCAGTTTGACCATGAGGTTTGGGAGGGATTCCGTTTCTGGGATTTGGTAATGCCGCTTTTCCTCTTTATGACGGGAGCTTCCATGCCGTTCTCACTATCGAAGTATATAGGGACTACGGGAAGTTATTGGCCTGTGTATCGGAGAATCCTGAAGCGTGTTTTTCTCCTGTTTATCTTCGGAATGATTGTTCAGGGAAACCTGCTCGGTCTGGACGCCACGCATCTTTATTTGTATTCCAATACATTGCAGTCTATTGCTGTCGGTTATCTTATTGCTGCGGTCATTCAGTTGCACTTCCCGTTCAAGTGGCAGGTAGGGATAACGTTGCTACTCCTTCTCGTCTACTGGGTTCCGATGACGTTTTTGGGGGATTTCACACCGGCGGGGAACTTTGCGGAACAAGTGGACAGATGCGTTTTAGGGCGATTCCGTGACGGTGTTTTCTGGAATGAGGACGGAACGTGGAGCTTCTCGCCATCCTACAACTACACATGGATATGGAGCAGTCTGACATTCGGAGTGACCGTCATGCTCGGAGCGTTTGCCGGAAAGATAATGAAAGAGGGCAAGGCAAATCGGAAAAGGGTGGTGCAGACGTTGCTAGTTGTCGGACTTGCTCTTGTTGGCCTGGCGTTACTGTGGAGTTTGCAGATGCCTGTTATCAAACGTATCTGGACAGGCAGCATGACCCTGCTTTCCGGCGGCTATTGCTTTCTGCTGATGGCATTGTTCTATTACTGGATTGATTATAAAGGATATACCCGGGGATTGAACTGGCTGAAAGTGTATGGTATGAATTCCATTACGGCGTATCTGCTGGGCGAAGTGGTGAATTTCCGTTGCGTTGCCGCTTCGGTCAGTTACGGGCTCGAACAATATCTGGGTGGTTATTACTCCGTATGGCTTACCTTCGCCAATTATCTGATTGTCTTTCTCCTGTTGAGGGTGATGTATAAGCGCGGATTATTTTTAAAGGTTTGATAAATGAAAGAATAAAAATAGTATGATTAAACGAATATATTTGCTGTTGATGTTGTTTGGAGGATGTTTGTTTTCCATGAGGGCAGCTGTAAAGGAAGAGATTTATGTCAATCATATAGCAGATACTGTGGAGATTGGCAATGAATTCCTCGCTCGCAAGTTTCTGGTGAAGAATGATAAAGTCCGCACGTGCATGATTGAAAATAAGCGTATGGGGAAGGAAGTTTCCCGTATTATTCCCGAAACCATTTCGGAGGATTTTATCATCCGTACGTTGAGTGCGGATTCGGTCGTTGCGGATATTCATTCTTCTGATCTTTTCTTGCAGAGAGTACAGGTCACGGATGAAGGGAAGAACGGCAAGAAGCTGGTTTTCCATTATAAGGGCTTCCGCCATCAGGAGGTGGACTGGCAGGTGGACATGGTTCTTACATTGGAGGAAGGGAAGCACTATATGAGGAAATATCTGGAGATTACCGTCCCCGATTCGCAACGCCATCTGGCGCGTCTGGATTATATTGATTTCGAGCCGATGAGCCTTCCCGAAGGATATGCTGTCTGGACGCATCCGGTGATGGAACAGGGAGTGGGCGGTGTCAGCGGATATTACATCTCTTTGGGGCAACCGGTGTACATACAGGGCATGTTCTTCGGACTTGAATTTCCGGCTTCGGAGACGGAGATTGAGGGTGATCGGAAAGTACGTATCCGCTATTATTCGGGAAAGAGCTTTGAGATGCTTGCTTCGGAAGGCCGTCTGGCGGACAGCGGGACGTTTACCACCTGGAAAGAAGTGACCGGTGCCACCCGCAGTACGGATATGGATGTCATTCAGACGGACTTTTTCAGTTATATCCATGATATTTCCGTTCCGGTCGACTTCCGTATCCAGTACAATTCATGGTATGACTTTATGCTCGACATCAACGAGAACAATATCCTCGACTCTTTCCGTGAAGTGGAACGCGGACTGACGCAGAACGGAGTTCGTCCGATTGACTCTTATGTGGTGGACGACGGTTGGAATGCTTACGGTCCGTGGCAGGAAGAGAACAAGGCCAAATTCTGGTCGTTCAACAGCAAATTCCCGAACGAACTGTCCACCCCTTCGGATTTGTCACACCGTTTGTCCTCTAATTTCGGATTGTGGCTGGGCCCCCGCGGAGGTTATAATTATTATATCAAGTTCGCGCGGTTTCTGGAAGAAAACGGGAATGGAAAACTGAACTGCAACTCAAGTGATATTTGCACCAACCATAAGGTGTACTGCGAGAAACTGAAAATGTTTTTTCTGGACTGCCAGCAACGGTTTGACGTGAATTACTGGAAACTGGACGGTTTTCTGGTTCGTCCGCCGCAACCCGACCCGCAGGGGAATTATATCTCCGGCGGTTATCAGGGAATGTGTTATGTCACCGAGCATTGGGAACGTTGGATTGATATATTTCAGGCGATGCGCGACCAGCGCGGGGCGAAAAGGAATGATTTGTGGATTAACCTGACGTGTTATGTCAACCCCAGCCCGTGGTTCTTGCAATGGGGAAACTCCGTGTGGATGCAGAACTCGCAGGACATCGGGCGGTTGAACGTAAAACGCCCGTCACAGCTTGACCAACTTTTGTCTTACAGGGACGACCGTTATTTCGATTTTGTGAAGACACGCGCGTTCCAGTTCCCTTTGGCGCATCTTTATAACCACGACCCGATTTATGGCAATACCGCCAATCTCGCCGGAAAGATGGATGATGATGAATTCCGCACTTACCTGATGATGATGGCTACCCGCGGCAGTGCTTTCTGGGAACTTTATTATAGCTATAACATGATGAACGAGGGGCAGAAATGGGTGATAAATGCCGATGTACTGCACTGGATTAACGACAACTATGAGACTCTGAAACATGCTAAACTGATAGGACAGACTCCCGCAAAAGGAACTCCTTACGGCTATTCGGCATGGTCGGGACAGGAAGGGATTATTTCTGTCCGCAACCCGTCCGATGAAGTGAAAGAGTTTACCTTCCCGCTCGACCGCACTATCGGAATGCCTGAAGGATTGAAAGGATTGCATCGTACCTATGTGTGGGCGTACCGGACGGATGAACAGAAGGCAGAGGACACGGAGAACCATTTGTTTGATTATGGCGGACAAATCTCCCTTAGTTTGCAGCCGGGTGAAGTGCGGATTTGGAAATTCAGTACCGTGCCTGATAAGGAAGCCCCTGCTCTGCGGATAGTGAAGACCACCTCTCCGACTTCCCTGACGGTCGAGCTTAATGAGCCTGTGATACTGAAAGACGGAATATTTTCCGTTTCGGGAAATGAGGTAACCGCTACTTCGCTTTCAGCGGACAGGCGTGTCGTGACACTAACATTGGCTCGTGAAATGAGAGAAGATGATAAATACCGCCTGAATATTTCGGGAGTGACAGATGACGCAGGAAATACGGAAGCATTGCGCACCGCTTTTTTCTATTTCGAGAATCAGGAGATACCTGTTTTGACAGGAGTCAGTGGCAGCGGGGATTTTAATCTGTCTTTCTGTTTGAAAACCGATAAGAACGCTGTTTCCTTGTTGCGTCAGGGAAAAGACATTTTGGTGGATTTGGATGCGGAAGGGCGGCTTGTATTCGTGGTAAAAGGGTTGAAAGTCGTATCCGGACAGGCTGTTGATGATGATAAAGAGCGCATTGTGTCTTTATGCCGTGAGAAGAATGGAATGTTGAAAATCTATCTGAATGGTGAATTGGAGCAGTCGGTTTATGATGTGGCAATAGTGAATCCGAATATTAAAGCAACTCCGGTTATTGTAAATGCTTCATTAGAGAATACTCTCGGACAGTTGAAGATTATGAATCGTGCGCTTGATTATAAAGAAAACAAGAACATGGTTCTGAAATAAAAGAGGTTGTGACTGTATCAAATAGAGGTCAGCATGATAGAATAAATGATGATAATATCCTGTTTGCAGGAGATATAGATGCTGTGTGTTGGATATATAGATCCAACACGCAGGTCATATATGCCGTACACATTGGATCTATATGTCCAATACGCACGGTATATATGGCTTACAGGCTTACAAGTAGCTGATAAACAGCACTATTTTACCAGACTTTTTGCCCTCTCCAATGCTACATTGATATTCGGGCAGATATTCTCTTTTCCCAGCAACTCGTAGAATCCGGCTTTTTCCAGTACATTATGCACGTTCTCGTTGACTCCGGAAAGGATAACGGTAGTCTTTTCCTTCTGTGACATTTCGCAGAGAGTAGTCAGGTTGTGAATCCCTGTGGAATCGATGAACGGAACCTTGCGCATACGGATGATACGTACTTTGGGGCGGTCTCCCAGTTGTGTCATTGTCTCTTCAAACTTGGTAGCGATACCGAAGAAATAAGGGCCGTTGATTTCGTATACCTCTATGCCTTTGGGAATCATCAGGTTTTCTTCGTGTACGGCAATATCCGATTCCTTGTTCGGGTCAATCTCGTCGGTAATCACCGAGATTTCGGTAGTCTCCATGACACGCTTCATAAAGAGGACGCAGGCAATGACCAATCCTACCTCGATAGCGACAGTCAGGTCGAAGATAACGGTCAGGAAGAACGTGATAAGCAGTACGGTAACGTCCGATTTCGGATTCTTCAGTAAAGCTCTGAATACACGCCATCCGCTCATGTTGTAAGATACGATGACCAGTACTCCGGCAAGGCAAGCCATCGGAATATATTGTGCGAGTGGCATCAGGAAGAGCAGAATCAACAGCAATACTACTGCATGAATGATTCCGGCTATCGGTGTCTTACCCCCGTTGTTGATATTCGTCATGGTACGGGCGATAGCACCTGTGGCGGGAATACCTCCGAACAAAGGGGCTATGATATTGGCTGCTCCCTGTGCGATCAGTTCTGTATTGGAATCGTGGCGGTCGCCTATCACACCGTCGGCTACAGTGGCAGACAGCAGGGATTCGATAGCTCCCAATACGGCAATGGTGATAGCCACCGGAAACAATTCCCTGATAGCTTCCCAATCCAGCGCAGGCACAACGGCATCGGGCAACTCTGATTTAATGGTGAAGCGGTCACCGATGGTCTGGATGCAGTCGATTCCTCCGAAGGTTTTCATCAGGTAAACGGCTACCGTGACTACGATGATGGCAATCAGCGAGCCGGGAATTTTCTTTGAGAACTTCGGAGTGATAGCGATGATAATAATGCTGACAATACTAACGATGGTATTCCACCAGTTGATTGTATCGAAGTGACGGAAATAAATCATCCACTTCCCGACGAAGTCTCCCGGCACTTTCTCGTCTCCGAAAGATAAACCGAAAATATCGGCGATTTGGGTCGTGAAAATAGTGACAGCGATACCGCTGGTAAATCCGACGATGATAGGATAAGGGATGAACTTGATAACTGCTCCGAGCTTGAATACTCCTAATAATACAAGGAGTACGCCCGCCATCAGAGTGGCTACAATCAGTCCGGCCTCTCCGTATTGTTGTATGATGCCATAGATAATGACGATAAATGCTCCTGTGGGACCGCCAATCTGGACTTTGCTGCCACCCAACAGGGAAATGATGAATCCCGCAATGATAGCGGTGATAATACCTTTTCTCGGGCGAAACTCCCGAAGCGATACCGAAAGCAATAGCCAGAGGAAGCGCCACGATACCTACGATAATGCCGGCCATCAGGTCCGCCATAAACGTTTCTTTCGAATAATTCTTTAGACAAGAAACCAGTTTGGGTTTAAATTCAAATAGCTTCATTTTTAGATGTTGTTATACGTATATTCCGTCTTTTTTGTAAAGTAGATGTTGCAAAATTAGATAAAATAATCGAAATAAGTATGTTTTTGAACATACTATTTGTCTGTTGATAGATTTCATCAATGAGGCAATCGATTTTATTCATCAAAAAAAGATGGTTTATTATGAACAAATCGCTTATATTTGCGTTATAAATAGTACGACAAGTTACGTTTGGTAATAACCAATTTTAAAATAGATTAGAATTATGACTAAAAGCATTAAAGGAACCCAGACAGAGAAGAATCTGCTGACTTCATTTGCAGGAGAATCACAGGCAAGAATGCGTTACACTTATTTCGCAAGTGTGGCTAAAAAAGAAGGCTACGAACAAATTGCAGCTATTTTCACTGAAACTGCCGATCAGGAAAAAGAACATGCAAAACGTATGTTTAAGTTCCTCGAAGGCGGTATGGTAGAAATCACTGCCAGCTATCCGGCCGGTGTAATTGGTAATACACTTGAAAATCTTCGCGCTGCCGCCGCAGCGGGTGAACATGAAGAATGGTCACTGGATTATCCTCACTTTTCGCTGATGTGGCAGAACAGGAAGGTTTCCCGATGATTGCTGCTATGTACCGCAATATCTCCATCGCAGAAAAAGGTCACGAAGAAAGATATCTTGCCTTCCTGAACAATATCGAAAATATGACTGTATTCGCTAAAGAAGGCGAAGTGGTATGGCAATGCCGTAACTGCGGTTACATTGAAATCGGTAAGGAAGCTCCCGAAGTTTGTCCGGCATGTCTGCATCCACAGGCTTATTTCGAGGTGAAGAAGGAAAACTATTAATCTACGGATGGATAGATAAATCTCGGATGATTTAGATAAAGAAAATGCCGCTTGCAGTAATCTACAAGCGGCATTTTTTGGTAACGAGAAATACAAATTGCTATCTGAATGACAGATTGGCAGGATTTATCTATTGATTCCGGTAATCCTTGGGAGATACACCGTATTGCTTTAAAAACTCCCGATAGAAATAAGATTTATTAGAGAATCCACATTTGAACATAATCTCGGATACGGTCAACTTGGTTGTCCTTAATAACTTGGCTGCATATTCCAGTCTGATGCCTCGTACAAATTCACTCGGAGTCTTATCTATTATTTCTTTGAACTTCCGATATAAGGTAGCTTTGCTCACTCCTACAAATTCGGCAATAGAAGAAGGGCTTAATAACTCATCATCTATATTATTCTTTATGAAGTCTGTTACATTCTGTATTAACTCTTCGTCTTCCGGATGAAGAACAATCCCGTCTTTTACTTTCACAGAAGACATGCTGGAATTGAAATAGTCCTTTAAAAGCATTTGTCTCGACAGCAGATTCTCTATGGTGGATATCACCTGCCTCGGGTGAAATGGTTTGACGATATAAGCATCCGCACCATGGTTAAAGGCATTAATCTGGTCTTCTACAGAAGCCTTTGCCGATATTCCTATGATTGGAATATAACTTGTTTTCAAATCGGATTTCAATTTATTAATCAAGCTCAAGCCGTCCATGTTGGGCATGACAATATCACTTATAATAATATCAGGATGATTATGTTCTATCTCTTTCAAAGCCTCTACGCCGTCTTTTGCTTCGTGTATCACATAATCAAAGAGGACATCTTTCAGCAGGTCTCTGATATTCTTTTCATCTTCCACTATCAGTATGACAGTATCTTTGCGAGGGGATAAGTGATCCTGCCCGTTCTTTTCTTTCTGCAACGAATCTTTTTCATCCGTTACAACAAGTGAATGATCGGATGGTAGAGAAGGAATCACGACTGAAAATTCAACACTTTTTCCCAGTTCACTATTTACACTTATCTGCCCGCCTAATAATTCAACCAGACTCTTTGTTAGATTTAAACCTATGCCATTGCTTACAGAGTTACCCAATTTGGGAGTATCAAATATCTTATACTTATCAAATATCTCTGCCATCTGTTGCTCGGTTAACCCCTTGCCGGAATTTCTTACGAGCAAGTATAAGGTTTTATCAGGCTCATTTTGTGATATCTCAACATGAATATATCCATAACGAGGAGTATATTTGAACGCATTCGACAGTAAATTGAATATAATTTTTTCCAAAGCATTGCGGTCGGAATAGATCTCTGACGTATCATGAGTCTCTACCTTGAAGTCTATTTTATTCTCTTTCAGGATATCCACATAATTGTTGGAAGCATATTCCATCAATGATTTTACGTCCACATTTTCAGGATGCAAATCCATATTGCTCGATTTGGTTTTACGAAACTCCATCAACTCACTAATCAGCTTCTGCATCCTTTCGGCATTATTCTTTATTATTTGGAGATATTTCTTTGTACTACCATCTAACCCGTCCTGTTCCAACAAGTGCTGTGCAGGTGTATAAATCAAAGTTAGGGGGGTAAAGAATTCATGTGCCACATTAGTGAAGAAATTGAGCCGGGATTCATAAATCTTCTGTTCATGCCGTTTCTCTACCTGGGCTATAAGAACCTGGCGGCTTAACCGTATGCGATTTTTGATAACAGACTTTGTGATATAGAAGATAATAATGCACAATATGGCATAGATAATCAATGCAGGAACGCTAAGCCACCACGGATAACCTACTTTTATAGTTAAGCGATAAATGTTATCTCCCCATACTTTGTCGCCATTTGTGCTCTTCACTTCAAGCTGGTACTCACCCGGAGGAAGTTGGGTAAAGATAATATTCGGATTATTACCCATTTCCACCCAATCATCCGAATGGTTCTTCAAGCGATAAGCATATTCACAGTTTTCATTATTAATAAAGTCTTTGGCTATGAAATTGAAAGTCATGAATCTTTCTTCATAGCTAAGTTTCAACACTCCTTTTCTGATTCGTTCATTAATGTCCTGTACCGTATTATATATCTTCAAACTACTTAATATAAGTGGAGGATTAAACTCGCGCAAATGTATATTTCGAGGATTGAAATAACTAAACCCGCTTACTCCTCCAAAGTACAAGAAATCACGATGATCCTTGAAGAAAGCTCCATCAGAGAATTCATCATTCTGCAATCCGTCATTCAAAGTATAATTATCTATTTTATTGTTTTTTACATTCAGGCTAGACAATCCCTGGTTGGTACTGATCCATATCTTTCCTTCGTGGTCTTTAATATTCCATGAATCGTTTTATTATTCAATTTCTCGTCGGCATATTGTATCAGGTGAAAATCATTCTCCTCCTTTTTCAACTCGTTCAATCCATAACTTGTTCCTATCCATATACCGGTATCATCACGCAGTAAGCACAATACATCATTATTGGTCAGTAAAATCCGACTGTCCATATCTTCCAATGATTTTATGCTGTTATCTTTCATATTGATACAGTTCAAGCCTCCGCCACGTGTGCCAAACCATAACATATTGTCTTCCGGATCGGATGTAATGGCATAAACAACATCGTTATTCAATGAGATATTCTTATCCGACGAATTATATTGCCTGAATCCTTTAACGTGATAACGACCTTGCTCTCTGGAAATATTTATTTTGATTAAACCATATCCTGATGTTCCCACCCATAAAAGAGAATCATTGTTCGTAAAATAAATGTTATACACAGCCTTGAAAGGCGGATATTTATCAGGTATCTCAAGCTTTTCCAGTCGCCCTGTAGCAACATTCAATATATTGATTCCGTTTCCTTCCGTTCCGATAAAAATGTCATTCGCTTTATTTCTTCTCAAGGCATAGACAGAATTGGAAATCAACCCTTTACTCTCATTCAGATAATCTGTCAATTCTTTCGTTGCAGGATTCAACAGTTTTATTCCGCTTCCTTTTGTGCCTATCAGAATATTACCATCTTCATCTTCACAGAAACATCTCACAGGGTGACTGGTGTGAACGGTTTCAAATAAAGAGTCGTAATGATAAAGTTGAATTAATCCTTGTCCGTCCGTTCCTATCCACAATATGTTCTGACTACCGGAATAAAGAGTGAAGACTGATAACTGACTGGATAGCTCGTTCAGGTAGGCAAAAGTATTCTTTTTTAAATCATAATGAATACATCCCCCTTCTATAAAGCTGACGTACATCTTGTTCTCTGCTAAAATAACCTGCGATACAGGTTTGCTACTATCCAGCTCAATGCATTGGGAAACTGTAAAGTCGGGATTTAAAAGGAAAAGTTTGTTGTCTTTGTTTAAGATAAATCTGTCTTTCGACAGAAATATCTTATCTACAGGCGTCTGTATGTCGACTGTGCGTAAATCACTCTGTTTTCCTCCGTTAACGAGAAGATTGTAAGTCAGATGCACGGTATTTCCATTATTTAAAAGGAAAAGCATACGATCGGAATCACTCACGGAATAATCCTTTATATGACTTGCAAAGTCTGTGTTAATCGGATTAAACTCATCTTCAGAATCATTGTAGACAAAGAACCCCAGCCCCTTTATGAGGCAGATAATATCTCCTGCCGCACTCTTTCCTAAAATAAAAGACTTTTCCTGATTGGGTACTTTATTATCTGTTCTTAAATAATACCTTGTTATCTGACGGGTTCGTTTATCTAACCGATTGATTCCATTATCTGTTGCTATCCATAAACTGCCCTTACATTCGATAATCTGGCGGATAACGTTATTACTTATAGAATTCGGATTGTTTTTGCTATATCTGAATGTCGTAATTTCTCTTCCATTATATGCATTCAGTCCATCCCATGTCCCAATCCAGATCGTATGTTCTGCATCTTCCAAAATACAGTTTACTGAATTATTCGTCAGCCCGTTAACATTTGATATGTGTTTTGCCACATTAAAAGCATAAGACTTTGTGGAAGTGACAAATGCAATAATCAGAATAAAAAATAATTGTGCGTATAAGATGTTTCTCATGTAAATGAATGTTATTTATACGGTTAGGATAATAGCAAATATAAGGAATTTATTTTATTCCGCGCATATTTTCATCGGTAACGGAGGATTTATACAATTGTGGAATAGTCAATCCGAATTACAAACGATAATCTACGATTTCACCGTCAACAATCAATTTACCATGTTTCTTTATTTTTTTAGCGGAAGAAGGAATACAAACAATAGTTATGGCATTGTCCGGATTCAGGATAATGCTTGTTTCGCCGGTACAATTCTTCTTTATGTATTTTTTGGATACCAGATCGTACAAGTCCGTTGGTTCTGTAAAGTGTTGATTCAAAGTTACCTCTTTGGCTTCAAAATAAGGATTGAATAAAAGATAAGTAGGATATTTTCTTGTGGAATAAAAGTCTGTGGCATTACAATCCAGTTGAAGAATACATTCCACATTAGTAGTATCTACAATAGAGGCTAGCATACCTACCCGCCGAGCCATACAAGCAAATATCTGTAGCTGAAGACATGGTTTTACCTGATCCCCAATAGCATAGGGACCCTCATCGGACAATAATCCCTGGAATGGTTCAAAGTGATTACCATGATACAAGTCCTTCCTCAATCCTTCATAGCAAATGACGTGTTGAGGATCACCTTCCCAGATAGAACTCGACTGACGGTTGCGGGGGTGCTCGTCTGCATAAAATAAGCGGCAGGCGTTTGCCAGGTTCAGCATCCACTTGCCTATTGTGGAAGCATAAGCTGGGTTGTATTTTACAATTGGGACAAGTGCGGCAGCTTGTGAAAAGGTGTTCATGGCAAAAGCATATTGTTCATCCTTTTTTTGTCCTACCAATCCGTGTACGTCGTATTTGTTCCAACGCTCACACATCACTCCCCATCCGTCACGGTTTGAATTATTACCGTCGAAGCACCAGTTCAACATTTTCAGCTCATCATAGGCAGTTCCAAGTTCCGCATTCATGCGCACTGCCAGATAAGCCCCATAGGGCATCATTATCTCATAGAAAGTTCCTTCTTTTTCGGGACGGTTCTGCAAGAATGTCATGCATTGGCGTGTAGCATTCAGATACTTTTTATCTCCGTATTTAATCCAGGAGATGTATTGCAACCAAGCAAGTCCTGCGGCTGCATCCGGTTCACGCCATACTTTATTATAGTACCCTTTACGGTTCTTAAAGTTGAAGGCGGTGAAGTTGAAGTCCGGATATTCTCTACCTTCACTCAAGTCCTGGATAGCAGCATACCAATTGTCGACAGTGATCTTCATCGGCTCCTGCATCTCTGTTTTTTGAGGATATAAATCTACCAGCATCGAATAAGCCATTGCCGGCCATATCTCATACCAGAAACTTTCTCCGGCTTTCCTGTCGAGTCCGTTCAATATAAGATTGGTTCCATTCTTCTTGTTGAAGAATTGTCGTATCATTGATACATAATCTTTTCCGTCATCATTGCTTTTGTCTACTCCTATCAGACTTGCACTAATGAGTGAGCCCATAGTGGGAAGAGATTCATAAGAATTTCCTCCTAACCGTCTTTTATCTACGTAGCTTGGAAGTCCGAAAGTGCGGAATGGAAAGTTTACTTGCGAATCGTCCCACCAGATAAGAGGCAGGTTCTGTCCTTTGGCGTTGAAATCGTAAAATAGTCTGTCCTGTTTCGTGGCTATATCTTTCCAGTTTTTCATTTTATAGGGGAAAGGTATATTGGGCATATACTGTACTAAGCGGATCTCTTTTTGTTCTATCGGCTTTTGTGCCGGCAGGTTGTTGAGAAAGAAAAAACCTGCTACGAGAAATAATAATGTCTTTTTCATGGTCAATTGGTTGTTAAAAAAGGGCGGATTATAAAATCCGCCCCCTCATTTTATAGTTCATATTAAAAACCCGGATTTTGGGAAAGAATATTGTTGCTCTTATCCCTTTCACCTTGCGGTATCGGAAACAGATAATCTCTGTCGTCTCTAAAATTGGCACCTTTCGATGTATTATATTTGGTTGCATAAGCACGCATAACGGTTCCGAAACGTTTTTGTCTCATCAGATCATCCCGTCTCCATCCTTCCATTGCCAATTCACAACGGCGTTCCTTCCAGATGATTTCTTTCAGACGCTCTTGGTCGGTTTCTGTTATGTCGGGCAGTGTATTAGTTGTTGTAGCAGGGATATACGCCTGTTGATCTCTTCTCGGATCTATCGGATTAGTTTTGCGGGCTCTTTCTCTTACATCATTCAGGTAAGGAAGTGCAAGCCCTGGTTTTCCATTTTCGTTTAATACTTCGGCATACATCAAGAGAACATCGGAATAACGGATCAAACGAATGTTGTAACTAATCATCCAGACGTCGAAACCTGTTTTTTCTACTGCTGGCACAGTCATCTTGTAATCATGATAACCGCTTGGAGATTCAGCATTGTCCTGCGCTTCAGTATCACCTTTATATCTATCACCAGTTTGTGTGAATACATAAGTAATACGCGGGTCATCTGCATCAAAGGCATCATAGAGGTCTTGGGTCGGTACATGAAATCCATATCCCTGATAACCGGAGATGCGTCTGCTTGTGAAAAAGTGAGGGACATTGGTACCTGTGGCTATGTTTTTGTCATATACTTTGTTGGCAATCTCAAATACTGATTCCGAACTGTTTTCATATTCAGTGCGCCAGTTCATGCCGTAATCACTCAACAATGTATAGTCTTTGTCTACTTCAATAATATCATGAAGTACCGTTTCGGCAGAGGCAAAATCACCTTTGAACATGTATGTTTTAGCAAGCATTGTTTTAGCAAAGCCACGTGTTGCACGATAAGCATCATCTTCAGAGTAATCTCCTTTTGCAGGAAGTGCGGAGGCATCGGTTAAATCATTCACAATACATTCATATACCTTCTCCAATGGGGAGCGGGGTATTTGCAGTATTTCAGCGGGTTGCATCGGCGTAGTGATTAGAGGCACTTCTCCGAATGTAGTGACCAGGCAATAATACCCGAATGCTCTCAATGCTTTTGCCTCGTTTGCATAACGTTTCAATAGTTCTTCGTTTCCTATTGCATCAGGAGCATAATAAATCACATCGTTACAGCGATTAATTAATCTGTACAGAATCTCCCAACGACGTCCTACTTCACCATTGGTTGTGTAGATCGTAAAGTCGGACAAGTCGCGTACTTCGGCACGGTCGCCGTCATTTCCTCCTCCTTTTAGAGCATCATCCGTACTGCAATCACCTACAAAATAATGATTTAATGCATATTCATTCCAAGTTGTACGTAATTGAAGATAAGCTCCAGTCAAGGCTTGTTCAATATCGCTTTCCTTCTGATAAAAATTATCGCTTGTGGTTTTACCATAACTTGGTTCGTCGAGAGAGCAGCTATACAACCCCACTCCGGCAAGAGCCCAGCATATTATAAATAATATTTTTCTCATAATGTAATGTCTTTTTAGCTAGATTTAAAATTGCAAATTAACTCCAAAAGTGAATGTACGTGAAGACGGATAACGTGTAGTATCCACTCCCATATCCAATGGGTTATTGATACCCAGTTCCGGATCAAGTCCGGAATAACCGGTTAAAGTAAATATATTCTGACCGCTCACATAGAATCTACAACTTGAAAACAGTTTGCTCTTCTGGCAAATGTGACTCGGCAATGTATAACCTATTTGCATATTCTGTAAACGCAGGTAAGAACCATTCTCCACATAGAAAGAAGAACCTCTCATATTGTTGTTAGAGTCAGAGTTGGTTATGCGTGGATATACAGCATCCAAATCCCCGTCTTTTGTCCATGCTTTTGTGTAAGCATCCGCCAATGCATTCTGGCGTCCTGCTGAAGCAAGGCTTCCTTTAGCAACGTTCCAGATGTCATTTCCAATAGTTCCTTGGAATGCCATGCTTACATCAAAGTTCTTATAACTAAATCCTAAGTTGAAACCATAAATGAGGTCCGGATTAGGATCACCGATAAAAGTACGGTCATCATCATCGTTCAATTCGCCTGATTCTCCTAATTTGGCAAACTTGAAATCACCCGGTTGTGCATTAGGTTGAATCTTGGTACCATTCTTATCCACATAATTGTCTATCTCTTCCTGATTCTGGAATATTCCTATTTGTTTGTACCCCCAGAAACGTCCGATAGGACCTCCTACATACGTACGGCTAGTGTTTCCACTCAAATATTCCGATGTAAGTTTGGTTACCTCTGTCTTATAAGTAGACATGTTCAGCCCTACATTGTAATTAAAGTCTTTTCCTATCTGGTTACGGTAGTTGACTACTATTTCGAAACCGGTATTCTTCAAGTCTCCTGCATTGAAGAAGGGGCTGTTGGGGAAGGCGCCAAAAGAAGGGATAGGCATATTGAGCAACATGTCACTTGTTTTCTTGACATAAAAGTCCATGCTAACATCAAGGCTGTTTTTAAAGAAAGACATATCTAAACCGATATTGGTTTGCTGGCTGGTTTCCCATTTAATATCTGCATTTCCCACATAAGTCGGGACGTAACCTTGTGAGTATCCGTTTCCAAAGTACCACTGATTCTCATTATTGGTGCCAATCAACGTAAGAGGCGCGTCTCTATCAATTCGTTGGTTACCATTCTGTCCCCATCCTACACGCAGTTTTAAATTGGAAATTGTATTTTCAATGTTCGTTTTTGAAGAATTCTTCATTGCTCACTCTCAACCTAATGAGACTGATGGGAAATAGCCCCAACGGTTACGTTTGGCAAATCTTGAAGAACCGTCGGCACGGAAATTGACTGTAGCAAGGTATCTATCATCATATACATAGTTGATACGTCCCAGGTATGATAACATAGAAGATGTTTCTTTACCTCCCGAGGTGTTATCTCCGGCTGTTTGTGCATCAAGTATCTGATAGATTTCATCGTTACCTAAAGCTTTTCTCTTAAATGCATTAATGCCTTCGCTGCTGTTCTTCTCATAAGTCATGGCAACCATTGCATCCAGTTTATGTCTGCCTATTGTCGTGTTGTAATTAAGGCGTTGTTCCACCTGATAATTAGAAGTAACAGCGCTATTATTATTCAATTGAGTTTCTTTATTATATTTACTTTCCTGATTCGCTAAGTTATCTTCCGAAAAAGTAGATGAATAGACAGGACGGAAGTCTTTGAAAGTATCATGGTATCTTTCGAAGCTATACTGTACCCGATAGCTCAATCCTTTATACAATTTGATTTGGGCAAACACATTACCAAATACATTGAATATGTCATTGTATCTATTAGGAAGTTCGAGCATGGCTACCGGATTAGGGTCGTAAGACCATTCGGTAGGCGCATATTTGTTATATTCGTAATTTTCAGAAGACGGATCTACCAACGGGCTGATAACAGGGGTAAAAGGATCAGCTTTTTGAATGAAATCGAATGAAGGAATTGCTCCTGCGTCACGTTTTCTTATCTTTGCCAGATTGACATTGGCGCCAACAGTGATAAATTTGTTGATATCATATTCAAGATTCGCTTTAAGTGAAAGTCTCTTGAATTCAGTAGTGATGATTGCACCCTGATCGTCTACATATCCTAAACTTAAAGAAGATCTCGAATTATCTGTCCCCTTGCGGATGCTTAGATTATAGTTCTGGTTGAAAGCTGTACGGGTTACTTCATTCCACCAGTTGGTATTATAACCTTTCTGATACTGATTGGTAAACTTATCCTTCATTGAGTTTTGAAAGCTTGCATCATTTTCATACGCTTTCATGATGAAGTTGTAGTATTGGTCGCTGTTCATCATGTTCAATGCTTTATAACTGTTTTTTACACCTACATAAGCATCCAATGTTACAGTCGTTTCACCTTTCACTCCTCCCTTGGTAGTAATGAGGATTACTCCATTAGAACCTCTCGAACCATAGATAGCGCAGGCTGAAGCATCTTTTAATACTTCCATACGTTCAATATCAGATGGATTCAGGCTGCTGATGTTATCCATGAACTGTCCATCAACCACGTACAATGGATTGTTGTCATTGACGGTCCCTAAACCTCTCACGCGGATCACTGCATCCGATCCCGGCTGGCCGGAACTGGCGGCAACAAATACGCCGGCTGCCTTACCTGTTAGTAGTTCGGATGCATTAGATACTGCATAGTTCTTAATATCCTTACTACTTATAGAAGCCAAAGCACCGGTAAGGTCACTCTTTCTTTGAGTACCGTAACCAATAACCACAACCTCATCCAATTCATTATCGGACACTAGATTTACATTGTACGTTCCGCTATTTGTTACGTTTACAATTTCAGTTTTAAAACCTACATACGAGAATGAAACTTTATTTGACGATACTTTTAATGTATATCTACCGTCAAAATCAGTGATAGTACCATTGGTCGTTCCCACTTCAAGAACAGAAACTCCAATTAAAGCCTCTCCGGTATTACTGTCGTATACCACACCCGAAATACTCTTGGTTTGCTGTGCAAAGACATTTGTGCAAACAGCAAGAATAAGAATGAATAATAATAAATGCTTACTCATAGTTTATACACTTAGATTTAATTATATGAAATGATATTTTGTTTATTCGCAATAATCTTACCATCTTTCAGTTCTAATTCTGTTCCGGCGGGAAGTTCCACAATTACTCTTGCGTCGTTGGCCGGGATCTCAACGGAGCCATTTGTCTTTATATTTTTTGCTATATATTCTTTGGCAACAATATCAAACAAATCGCATGGCTGGGTAGCTTGATAAGTAATGTTTTTGGTCTCTTTATGAGGGTTATAATAGAGATAGACCGGATAAGGTTTCTCTGTATAGAAGTCTGTGACATTGCAATCCAATCGGAGAATACCCTCCACATTCGTTTGACAAACAATGGCCCCCAAAATACCAACAGGAGAAGAGCTGTAAACGCTGAACATGCTTTCCGTCGGATTACCTTTTATCCATTTGGGACCATCGCCGATTGCAACCGGACTAACCCCTTTTAATGATGCTTTTCCATAGTCATCCGTTTTTCGTAAACCTTCATAAGAAACATTATCATAAGTAATGTCCTTCAATTCCGGAGCCCATTGATGTGTTTCATCTATTTCCCCCGGATAGAACAAACGACATGCACTTGCATTGTTCAACATCCACTTGCCGATAGCTTTTGCATATTGAGGCTGATATTTCACCATCGGAATGAAAGGCCAGGCAGGTTTGATACTGTTCATGAGGAATGCATATCCTCCGCCGTCTGTGATACTTCCTTGCAGACCACTTACATCATAATCACCCCATTTTCCTACAATAATCCCCCAACCGGTTCTTCCTGCAGGGCTTTTACATCCGTCAAATACCCAATCAAGAAGTTTGGCTACATCATAGTTGGCTCCCTCTACTGCATTCAAATAGGCTGCCGTATAAACTCCGAGTGGTAAAAGGGCCTCGTAAAAACGGCTTTCTTTCTGGGCAAGCAGGGCTTCGATAGCACTCTTACTATGTTGCAGATAACGTGGATCGCCAAACTTATGATAAGCACACAACAATACATAAGCATGGCCACCGGCGGCGTCTTGTTGCAATGGAATATTATTCACCATTCCTTTCATTTGTGCATAGTCAAAATAAGAATAGTCGTAATTTCCATTCAATACGGAATCTGCTTTAACAAACTGCTCCGCAATGCTTTTTTGTATCTTCTCTGCCCCGTCTACATTGGGGAAAACATCGCAAATAGCATAATATAAGGCATTGGGTAATACATCATACCACCAGTCGCGGCCATAGCCTCCTCCTAAAAGGGCTACTGACGGAGTCGTATTGTTCATGACTATATTCCAGCCGTTATCAGAATTGAAATAATTCTGCACCATTTTTACATAGTTATATCCGTCTTGATTCGTCTTGTCAATCCCTACAAGGCCGGCACCAAGAATAGCAGCCAATGAGTTCAGACTTTCATGGAACTCTCCGTTATTGGCATTCTTTCCCTGACGAATATCTTTAATGGCAGTATATAAGCCAAATGTAGTCTGGTCCATATTTCTGCGGGCGTCATCTAACCAGATTAATGGTCCGACTTCACTTTTATTATTCCAGTCAAAAATAAACTGGTCATACTTTTGGGCTTTTTGCTTCCAGTCCAGCATTTTATAAGTTTCAGGCATATCAGGCATAGAGTCTACCCTATGGATGGAAACCTGTTTTATCTTTTCACCAAAGTTATTTCCGTTGCCCGAGCAAGATGCCAGGAAACAAACGGTCATAAGTACAAAAACACCTTTACTTGTCATTTTCATGTTCAATAGTATCAGTTTGATTAGTAATATTCTTAGCTAAAGGATATGCCGCTAATTGTAATCCGGCAACAATCACCAGCGCATATTTCAATGCAAAATCCTGCGATACACAATAAGCAAGGAAGATAAACAGTAGTAAACCAAAAGCTCTTCCAAGGAAAAGGCCGAACTCATGACTTAGGATATATGCATATTCGTTTCTATTCTCAATCTTTGCAACTGCATCAATTGTTCTCATCATAATGGGGAAGTAAGCCAGGTCGAACAAAGGCTGGAATATCACTTTGCAAAGGACGAAAAGGATCACTCCCGTAGCAGAGAAGAGAATACCGTTGAATAGTGTACCGACAAAGAATACGATTAGTCCTCCTACAAATATTTTCAAACGGTCTTGCGGGCGGGCCATACGTCCTAATACATACACCAGGACAGCGGTCAGTGCTCCGCTAACTCCCTGAATCAATCCTAACGCTCCTTCATCTCCTACCAGCTTCAATACCAATATAGCCGGTGCCGTTACTAAAAAACCTTGAACCATTCCTTTCAATCCGGCTAGCCACAGCATCTTTTTCCAAAGTATGTTGAAGCGGAAATAGAGGAAGTTTGTTTCTTTGGGGTTCTCGAATTTACCTTTCCACAGTGTCATGCAGGCGATAACGGTAATGACTACTGCTGCCATCGTAACTACACAGTAAGAGGTATTGATATTGAAGAGGAATCCGAAAACTTCTTTTCCATCTATCTGGCTGATAAATGCGCCTATAATTAAAGGAACACCGATGGAGGTAATAGAAAAGAAGAAAGACTCTAGTCCGAAGAAATAGTTACGGCTGTTGTCGTTGGTATTATAGAGAGCCAGCAGGTATCGGTTGGTCCAGAAGAAACCAGAAGCTGCCCCCATTAAAAAGCCGGCCAGGCCAAGTTCGACGAAGCCAAGTGACTTGATAGTCATCATACCGAACATGGAAATGCCACTTACCAGGATTCCTATCGAATAAAGCGTCTTCACACTGTATTTCTTTAGCAGATAACCGTTAACAAGAGAGGTAGTAATGATGCCTATATACATTGCCAGCTGATAAAAAGCAACCATCACTGGATCGCTCGTGTTCCTCATGATATAGGCTCCCACAAAGATTTCTACTATCGGTAGTACCAATGCATAAAGCATATTGGTAACCAACAGTGTTCTCATGTTAGGTTCCTGTTGCTTAAAGAACAGATATTCTTTTTTCAGTTTATTCATTACTTCTCTTGTGTCTGTTTTAATACATTTAATATCTCTGAAATGGAAAGCTCTGCCTTACAAATCACTTCATCGCTTGCTCCATAATACATGGTTATCGTATCGCCGTCCACCAAATGCCCATTAGTGAAAACTACATTTCCGAAGAAACCTGTTTGCTCATAAGCGGCGATAGGTTCCATGATCGGTTCTTCGCTTCTTGCAATGACTTTCGACGGGTCATTTAAATCGAGTAATAAAGCCCCCAAGCAATAACGGTGATTAAAATCGGCTCCATGATAAATCTCCAGCCAGCCTTCTTCTGTCTTTATTGGAGCTGCCCCTGCCCCTACACGTGCGCAATCCCACATTCCGTCACGAGTGGTTGCCACACATTTGTGATTTCCCCAATGCAAGCGGTCGGGCGATTCTGCCAACCATATATAATTGCCACCAAGTTCGGGACTGCTCGGGCGATGAAGAGCGAAATACTTGTCACCTATCTTCTGTTCGAATAATGCACAATCTTTATTATGTGGTGGGAATATCATCCCATGCCGTGTATAGTTTTTCCAATCATTGGTGTGAATCAGTCCAACTCCTACAGCTACCGACGATACTTCTGTGAAAGTAAGGTAAAAACCATCTTCGGTTGTTGCAACACGGCAATCCTCAATACCGAATGCTTCCAGCTCTCCTTTTCCGAAAATAGGTGGAAATTCCGGTTCATCTTTGAAGTGAATACCGTCGGTACTTGAAACCAATCGTAAGTAAGACATCGTAGTCAGATAATTCTTTCCTTTGTAACCGATAACGCGTGGGTCTGAAGCATCCAAATCGGGATCATTCTTTAAAAACGAAACCACTTCTATTTTTCCTTTTTCATTATATATAGGAAAACTGATAATTCCTTCTTTCTGTATAGGTCTCTCTGCGACGCGCAAAAGTAACCAAATTTTGCCTTGATATTTGAAAACTCCGGGATTTAACAAACATGTAATTTCCATTCCGTTGATTCCCGCTTTTAAATCTTTTGGAGCCAGTAGGGGGTTCTGCTCACATCTTTTAGCTATATCCATAATATTTCGATTAGTGATTATTTCTGTGAACAAAAGTATGAGATGAGAGACAGGAAAGCGTTTACTATATTCTCAAAGAGGTGTACACATGCTCAAGAACATGTTTTTAAGAGGATGATATTAGGGAATGATTTTAGAAGAGGCAGAGATATTCGTATTTATATGCTGTTGCTATTTAAATACTTGATTTATAGATGGATGCGCAGTTCGTTGAAGTGTATTATATTCTCATAAGTGTATAGTATAGTTTCTTTGAGGAGTGCAAAAGAAACATATAAAGATAAAAAAATAAGAGCCAAACTCAAAAATATAATTTGAGGAAGCCTCTTGTTTTTTCTTTTTAATAAAAATAATACTGTAAATCCTATTTCTTCACGTACGGATAATCTATCGTACATAATCTGTCAGAGTTTGTTTGATAGAGGTGAAGCCGTTAAAAAGAAATTTGTTAGACAGCCTCTTTTCGTTATCGGTTTGGTATACTGTCTTTATAAATAGTAATTGTCCTTTTTCTTGTTGAATCATTCTTGATACTGGTTACATCTCCCCGGGTCGTGAAATACACATAGTTTCCCAGATCGAGAAAACGGTACACTTTCACTCCGTCGTGCTCGAACAGATAACTGACTTCATAAGTCTGGTTATTTTCCGATTTTCCGCTTTTCAGTGGAATACCTGCATAGCAGGAAGCTAGTCCCGTTATGCAGAAGAAAAGAATAAAGGTCCGAATCAATGTTTTCATAATCATTTCTTCACGTGAGGATAATCTATCGTATAATGTAATCCGCGGCTTTCCTTACGTTCCATTGCTTGGCGCATAATCAGATAACCCACGTTGACCATATTACGCAATTCGCAGATTTCTCTGGACGCTACGCTGCGTTTGAACAGGCTTTCAGTCTCTTCGTAGATAATATCGAGTCTGTCCCAGGCACGTTTTAGACGGAGGTCGCTGCGGACAATACCTACATACGTACTCATAATCTGGTTAACTTCCTTCATACTTTGCGTAATGAGCACCATTTCTTCCGGCGAACGGGTTCCTTCATCGTTCCATTCGGGAATATCTTCATTATAAGAATATTGATCGACCACTTGTAGACTGTGCTTGGCGGCAGCGTCGGCATATACGACAGCTTCTATCAGTGAGTTGGAAGCCAGGCGGTTGCCTCCATGCAATCCTGTGCAGGAACATTCTCCCACGGCATAAAGACGTTCGATGGAAGATTGTCCGTCCAAGTCGACAAGGATACCTCCGCAGAGATAATGGGCGGCCGGGGCTACCGGGATATAATCTTTCGTGATGTCGATGCCCAGGCTAAGACATTTTTCGTAGATATTGGGGAAGTGTTTCTTTGTTTCTTCGGGATCTTTGTGGGTGACGTCCAGATATACATGGTCGTCTCCACGGTTCTTCATCTCGTTGTCGATGGCGCGTGCCACGATGTCACGGGGAGCGAGTGAAAGACGGGGATCATATTTCTGCATGAACTCTTTGCCGTCCATTGTACGCAGTACACCTCCGTAACCACGCATTGCTTCCGTTATCAGGAAAGAAGGGCGGTCTCCCGGATGATACAGGGCGGTAGGGTGGAATTGTACAAACTCCATATCCTTCACCGTACCTTTGGCACGGTAAACCATGGCGATACCGTCTCCGGTAGCGACTAGCGGATTGGTGGTCGTTTTATAAACAGCTCCTACTCCACCGGTAGCCATCAGAGTCACTTTAGCAAGATAGGTATCTACTTTTCCCGTTTTCGGATCGAGGATATAAGCACCATAACATTTGATGTCCGGTGTCTGGCGGGTTACAGTCACTCCCAGGTGATGCTGTGTCAAGATTTCAATGGCAAACTGGTTTTCGATGACCGTGATATTCGGATGGCGTTGTACGGCTTTAATCAGGCTGTCTTGAATTTCTGCTCCTGTATTGTCTTTATGGTGAAGAATACGGAACTCGGAATGTCCGCCTTCGCGGTGCAAGTCAAATTCGCCTTTCTCGTTTTTGTCAAAATCCACTCCCCACTTAATCAGTTCTTCAATTTGTGCGGGAGCTTCGCGCACTACCTTTTCTACTGCGGCACGGTTACTGATCCAGTCGCCGGCAATCATTGTGTCTTCAATGTGCTTGTCGAAATTATCCACCAGCAGGTTGGTGACGGACGCTACTCCTCCCTTGGGCGAAGTACGTATTGGCTTCTTCCAGCCCGCTTTTACAGATAAGAGCAACTTTACCTTTGTGCGCCACTTTGAGCGCAAAACTCATACCGGCAATTCCGGAACCGATAACGAGGAAATCGAATTTTCTTACCATAATCTTGTTATTTCTCACCGCAAAGCTACAAAATAAGTTACTTCGTTGTACTTTTCGTTGTCACTAATTCATAAAATTGCTACCTTGCAGGCAAAAATCTGACAAAATGAATCGAATATTTCATGCGCGCATCGCCTGGTACCAATATTTCCTGTTGGTGGTGCTTACTGTGAATGCCGTCGGCGCATTGTGGTGTAAGTATATCTTGGTGGCAGTACTGTTTATGTTGATGCTGATTGTAGTGATCGAACAAATTATACACACTACTTATACATTGACAACAAATGGTGATCTGGAAGTCTCACGTGGTCGTTTTATTCGCAAGAAGATCATCCCGCTTTCCGAAATTACTGCAGTCAGGAAATACCATTCCATGAAATTCGGCCGTTTCTCGGTGACGGATTATATCCTGATAGAATACGGAAAAGGAAAGTTTGTTTCGGTGATGCCTGTCAAGGAACAGGAATTTGCAGAACTACTCGAAAAGAGAATGTTTGAAAAGAAGATAAAAGAGTAACTGATTATATACTATGAAATATCAAGTGATTATCATCGGTGGCGGTCCTGCGGGATATACGGCTGCCGAAGCTGCCGGTAAAGGCGGTTTGAGCGTATTGCTTATCGAAAAGAATAGTCTGGGTGGCGTCTGTCTGAACGAAGGCTGTATTCCTACGAAAACATTGTTGTATTCGGCAAAGACTTATGACAGTGCAAAACATGCATCGAAGTATGCAGTCAATATCCCGGAAGTCTCTTTCGATTTGCCTAAGATAATAGCTCGTAAAAGTAAGGTAGTGCGTAAACTGGTGCTGGGAGTGAAAGCGAAGCTGACTGCCAACAATGTTACAATCGTATCGGGAGAAGCGCAGATCATTGATAAAAATACGGTTCGCTGCGGGGAGGAAATTTACGAAGGGGAGAACCTGATACTTTGTACAGGCTCGGAAACTTTCATTCCCCCTATTCCGGGAGTGGACGCGGTGAACTACTGGACGCACAGGGATGCTTTGGACAGTAAAGAATTGCCGGCTTCTTTGGCTATTGTTGGTGGCGGGGTAATCGGTATGGAGTTTGCGTCGTTCTTCAATAGTTTGGGAGTACAGGTGACGGTGGTTGAGATGATGGACGAAATCCTGGGTGGAATGGATAAGGAGCTTTCCGCTTTGCTCCGTGCAGAATATACAAAACGAGGTATTAAATTCCTGCTTAGTACGAGAGTGGTCGGCTTGTCGCAAACGGAAGAAGGAGCTGTTGTTTCTTATGAGAACGCAGAGGGAAACGGCAGTGTCATTGCAGAAAAGCTGTTGATGAGCGTCGGTCGCCGTCCTGTGACGAAAGGTTTCGGGCTCGAAAACCTGAATTTGGAGCAGACGGAGCGTGGTGCTATCAGAGTTAATGAAAAGATGCAGACTTCTGTGCCGGACGTGTATGTTTGTGGTGACCTGACAGGATTCTCTTTGCTCGCCCATACGGCTGTTCGTGAAGCGGAAGTTGCCGTACATTCCATCTTGGGAAAGGAAGATGCCATGAGTTATCGGGCTATTCCGGGCGTAGTCTATACCAATCCGGAGATTGCCGGAGTGGGTGAAACGGAGGAGTCGGCCTCAACGAAAGGAATCAATTATCAGGTTATCAAACTTCCGATGGCTTACTCCGGCCGTTTTGTGGCGGAGAATGAAGGCGTGAACGGAGTCTGCAAAGTACTGCTGGATGAACAGCAGCGGGTGATTGGCGCTCATGTGTTGGGAAATCCGGCTTCGGAGATTATCACTCTTGCGGGAACTGCCATTGAACTCGGACTGACGGCAGCGCAATGGAAAAAGATTGTTTTCCCACATCCCACGGTAGGAGAAATCTTCCGGGAAGCTCTATAAATGGATTCCGATATCTGGCATCAGTCATTGATGCGGGTATCTTACTTATAAATCGAATATATGATGAGAAAATATATAATCACTCCGGTCTTATTGGCAATAGTTTGTATGGTGATGTGTCGTTGTACATCCAATCGTAAAGCGTCAGTTGCTGCCAATGAATATTTGATTCAGGGCGAACTGGCCAATCTTCCTGACAGCATTGTGATCGGCCTGTACGAGGAAGACGGAAATATTCTCAACTGTGTCTTGAGAGATACGCTTATGAATGGGCAGTTCTCTTTCCGCGACACGGTTTCTACCACACGGAAAATGCTGATTATGTCTGATAACCGGGGCTTCCCGGGTACATGGCTGGAAGTGTGGATCGCACCGGGGGAATACATCGAAATCAAGGGGCAGGATAAACTAGTGAAAACATGGGAAGTAGTAAGCGATGTGCCGGAACAGCAGGAAGAAAATCGCTTTACGGCTTGCGCGATGGCCCAACAGAAAGAATTGATGCAATACATGGCAGCGGAATATGACTGGCAACGGATGATGTTCATAGACCATCCGGGCGACCGGGAGTTTGAAAGTCAGGCGTGGGCCAAGATAGATTCTATCCGGAAACTGTCCATGCCGTTGCAGCAGGAAATCTGGAAAAAGGAAATGGAATACATGGAAGAAGCTCCCGTCTCCCCGGTGTGGATGGATAGATTATTGTTGTTTGCTTCCATGATGAAATATGAAACCATCATGCCTTATAAAGAAGAGGTGAAAAAACTCTATGCCCGAATGTCTGAAGCCGATAAACAAACAGGCGACGGACAGGAGATTACAGCCTATGTTTATCCTCCCGCTACCGTAGGAGTTGGAGATATGATGGTGGATGGAGACCTATATGATGCGAATGATTCTCTCCGTCATATTTCCGAGTTCAAAGGAAAATTCATCTTACTCGATTTCTGGAGTAGCGGGTGTGGTCCTTGCGTGGAGTCGATACCTGAAATGGAGAAGGTGATGGATCTGTACAAGGATAAAATGACTGTGATTAGTATTAGTGAGGACCCGAAAGCACGTTGGAAAGAGTATATCAAGACGAAAGGAATGGGCGGTAACCAGTGGAACGAACTTCGTAAAGGACGTACCGGTCTTGCCCTAAACTATCAGGTACGGGGAATCCCTCATTATGTATTGATTGCCCCTGATGGAAAAATCCAGGATGTATGGTCCGGCTATGGCGCCGGTTCGCTTCTTGGACAGGTAGAGAAAAACTTGAAATAGATAGAGGTAAGATACGATCATTTGTTGATGTCATAAACAGTGTTATATGAAAAAAAGTCTTTTGTTAGTCGCCCTTTCAGTTTGTTTGTTGCCACTTTGGGGACAACAGAATTTCTCCCGGATAGATTCGCTTATCAAGAAGATGCTCCCCGAAGCATCCGAAGTCGGCATATCCGTCTACGATCTGACGGCTAAGAAATCACTTTATAACTATCGTGCGGAGAAACTTTCACGTCCTGCCTCTACCATGAAGCTGTTGACGGCTATTACCGCACTTTCCCGCCCCGAAGCCAACGAGCCTTTCCGCACCGAAGTATGGCACGATGGCGTGATAGAGCATGATACCTTGCAAGGCAACCTGTATGTGGTAGGCGGATTCGATCCGGAATTTGACAGCCAGTCGATGGATTCATTGATAGAAGAGGTAATCACTTTCCCTTTTTCGGTTATTAACGGGCAGGTCTATGGTGACGTTTCAATGAAAGACTCCCTTTATTGGGGCAGCGGATGGGCGTGGGACGATACACCTGCGGGTTATCAGCCTTATCTCTCTCCGCTGATGTTCTGCAAGGGGACTGTACAGGTTTCCGTAGTTCCATCCACGGTGCAGGGCGATACGGTAAGTGTTTCCTGCCAGCCTCTGTCTTCCTATTATACAGTGACGAATCAGACGAAAACACGTACCTCTTCTGCCGGGAAATTCTCTTTCACAAGAGACTGGCTGACGAATGGAAACAACCTCCTTATTTCGGGTAATGTCACTTCGATTCGAAAAGATGATGTCAACATCTATGATTCTCCCCGTTTCTTTATGCACACTTTCCTGGAACGCCTTCGTGGGAAAGGAATCACGACTCCCCAGTCGTATGGCTTTGCCGAATTACCTCGCGACAGTGTGAGAGTAGAGCGTATGGCTTGCTGGAACACTTCTGTGCAGAAAGTGCTGAACCAACTGATGAAAGAGAGTGATAACCTCAATGCGGAAGCATTTCTCTGTCGCCTGGGAGCGCAGGCTACGGGAAAGAAGCAAGTAGCTGCCGAAGATGGTATTGTCGAAATAATGAAGCTGATCCGCCGCTTGGGGCATGACCCGAAAGACTATAAGATTGCCGACGGTTGCGGACTGTCCAATTATAATTACCTCTCTCCTGCCCTGCTGGTGGACTTTCTAAAATATGCGTACTCGCAAACAGAAGTGTTTCAGATGTTGTATAAATCACTTCCCGTTGGTGGGGTGGACGGAACTTTGAAATTCCGGATGAAAAGTACTCCTGCCTTTCGGAATGTTCATGCCAAAACAGGCTCGTTTACGGCAATAAATGCGCTTGCAGGCTATCTGAAGATGAAGAACGGACATGAAGTGGCATTTGCCATTATGAACCAGAATGTACTTTCGGCGGCTAAAGCGAGAGCATTTCAGGATAAGGTGTGTGAGGTGATTATTGGGAAATAGGCTGATATGAATACATTAGCCCGTACAACCAAAGTGGAATTCCGTTGTTGAATCCGATTTCTATGTTGTCAAGGGGCAGGTACTATTTTCCATGGAGGGCTCTTTATTGATTCTTCTATAAAAAGACAATTGTATTCTCTAATAAGCAAAAATCGTAGGATTTTGTTTACCAGAGAATACAATTATACTTGTTTTGAATCGAATACTGTAAATTCTATACTATATATATTATATTTACTTTGAGTATTCAGCCCAATTAGTATTCTTCATATCGCCACTCTTAGCCAACTCTGCGTGCATACCAAGTGCAGCCTGAATAGCGTGTGGAGTCTGTGCCCGGTTACCGGCCAGTTTGAGGTAATCCCAAAGAAGCTGTTTGTAGTCAGGATGTGCACAGTTTTCGATGATGGCTTCTGCACGTTCTTTCGGGCTCTTGCCACGAAGATCGGCAACACCTTGCTCGGTGATAACGATGTTGACATCGTGCTCCGTGTGGTCGTGGTGGGATACCATCGGTACGATCGCGCTGATCTTCCCTTCTTTGGCCACAGACGGACAAGTGAAGATAGAGATATAAGCATTGCGGGTGAAGTCTCCCGAACCACCGATACCGTTCATCATTCTTCGTTCCGCCGATATGGGTAGAGTTTACGTTACCGTACAGGTCAACTTCGATGGCTGTATTGATAGAAATGATACCGAGGCGGCGTACTATTTCCGGGCTGTTTGAGATTTCCGACGGACGGAGAACCAGCTTGTCGCGGAAGAAATCCATATCGTTGTAGATGCCTTCCAGGCAGTCGTTGGTAACAGTCAGTGAGCAGGCACTACCGAATTTGATGCGTCCTTCGCGGATCAATCCGATGACGGAGTTCTGGATAACTTCGGTGTACATTTCGAATGCGGGAATCGTCTTGTCACGTCCCAGTGCACCGAGTACGGCGTTGGCGATATTTCCTACACCCGATTGCAAAGGCAAGAAACTGGACGGGATAATACCGCGTTTCATGTCGGCTGCAAGGAAGTCGGCAACATTCTGGCCGATTTTGTCGGTCAACGGATCAGCGGCAGCGAAAGAACGCGCTTCGTCCGGCCAGTTGGTTTCCACTACGCCTATAATCTTTTTCGGGTCTACCTGAACGTAAGGCAGTCCGATACGGTCACTCGGTTTATAGATCGGTATTTCGCGGCGGTAAGGCGGGTCGAGCGGTTCGTATACGTCGTGCATACCCATACCGGATTTGCTGTGTGCGCTGTTCAACTCCACGATGATCTGGTCGGCAAGACGGCAGATGGTCGGGGCGATGCCACCGGCGGCAGTCAGATAAATTTTTCCGTCCGGAGTTACTTCGCAGGCTTCGATGATGGCTACGTTCACTTTGCCCATGAACCCGTAGCGCACTTCCTGTGCCATTTGTGAGAGGTGTATGTCGTTGTAGGCAATCTCATCCGTTGTTCACAGCTTTGCGGAAGTCGGCGTTGGTAGTATAAGGAGCGCGGTAGCGGATGGCTTTGGCACGTGACAGTACGCCGTCACAGGATTCCCCTGTCGATGCGCCTGTGAAAATTCCTACTTGAAACGGGTTTCCTTTCGCATGTTCTGCTTCAGCAATTTTTGCGAGTTCGGCTGTTACAGCCTTGGCCGTTCCGGCGGGAGTAAATCCGCTTAGGCCGATGTTGTAGCCATGTTTGATTAGGCTTGCAGCTTCCGCTGCCGAAATACGATTGAGTGACATAAATAGTAAATTTCGTGTTAAATACAGTTGATATTTTTATTGATAATTAATTCTCTGTTTGTACGGCCTTGTACCAATGCTTGGCAATGACTCGTCACATAATGATTCGAAACTCAATGAGTTTACGGGCTCTCTCAATACTTCCGTTGAAGTATCTCTCCCCAGATAATAGCGCGGCGGGCTTCTTCTGCGGAGTGAATCGTGAAATCATGTTCGTTATCAGTTGATTCGGTGTGAGAGTTATAATGAGAACCTTGTTGGGAATTTCGTTTATCTTGCGCGGCACTGTTTGCCAGGGATGCGGAAACGGATATTTCTTCTTTTTTTCTTTTCTGCTGCGCCGCTGGTTTCGCCGTCTGTTTGGGAGACTGTTGCGGTGGCGTCTGTTTCAGGGGTTTAGGCTGGAATAATTCTTCCAGCGACTTGGGGCCACCCCATGCCTCGGGCATAGGAACTGCATCCGGAGCTACTTCAACGGGGGATGGCATCGGGGAAACGGGGCGTTTATTCTTAGCTTTTTTCGATTTACTATTCTTATTCACCTCTTTGAATATTCCCACAAGAATGACACCTGCTATCAAGAGAAATTTCAAAAAATCTTCCATTGTGTTTCACTGCTAATTAGTTATCTGCCAAAGTTACGTATTTTATCTGGTTCAGGCTAACATTTTATTATGAAAAAAGGGCAGCTTCACAGCTCCCCTTAATTTTTTTAACCTAAACCTTAACTATGAAAAAATCTAATGTTTCTTTCATTGCACAAATGTGAAAAATAAATTTAAATTTGCCAAGCATATCGCCTAAAAATGTTTATTCTCTTAACATAAATTACAAATTTGCTTGCCAAATCATAAGTTTTTGCGTTATTTTGATATCAATTCACTACTTATTGAAAGCGAAGCCGTATCTTTGCATCCGAATTTTTAAACTAAGATTTGAGTATGAACGAATTAACGGGAGCGGACTTTAAATCCGCAACTGAAATGAAGGATGACAACAAAAAGTTGTTTATCGAAACCTATGGCTGCCAGATGAATGTAGCCGACAGTGAGGTGATTGCCTCGGTGATGCAAATGGCGGGTTATTCCGTAGCCGAAACGCTGGAGGAAGCCGATGCCGTGTTTATGAATACCTGTTCCATCCGCGACAATGCGGAGCAGAAGATTCTGAATCGCCTGGAGTTTTTCCACTCGCTGAAGAAAAAGAAAAAGCATCTGATTGTAGGTGTACTGGGCTGTATGGCCGAACGGGTAAAGGATGATCTGATAACGAATCATCATGTAGACCTCGTTGTGGGGCCGGATGCTTACCTGACGTTGCCCGACCTGATTGCGGCCGTAGAAACCGGTGAAAAAGCAATCAATGTGGAACTATCTACTACCGAGACTTACCGTGATGTGATTCCGTCGCGTATCTGCGGCAATCATATTTCGGGTTTTGTATCCATCATGCGTGGCTGCAATAACTTCTGCACCTATTGTATCGTGCCCTATACTCGTGGACGCGAGCGCAGCCGTGACGTAGAAAGCATCCTGAATGAAGTAGCAGACCTCGTGGCGAAAGGCTATAAGGAAGTCACCCTGTTGGGGCAGAACGTCAACTCTTACCGTTTTGAAAGACCGACAGGCGAAGTGGTTACTTTCCCGATGCTGCTCCGAACAGTGGCCGAGGCTGCTCCGGGAGTGCGTATTCGTTTCACGACTTCCCATCCGAAGGATATGAGTGATGAAACGCTGGAAGTGATTGCGCAAGTTCCGAATGTGTGTAAACATATCCATCTGCCTGTGCAGAGCGGCAGTTCGCGTATTCTGAAACTGATGAACCGTAAGTATACCCGTGAGTGGTATCTGGACCGGGTGGCAGCTATCAAACGTATCGTCCCCGATTGCGGACTGACTACCGATATCTTCTCCGGTTTTCATTCTGAAACGGAAGAGGATCATGCCTTGTCACTTTCGCTGATGGAAGAATGTGGATATGATGCTGCTTTCATGTTTAAATATTCCGAACGTCCGGGAACGTATGCGTCCAAGCATCTCGAAGATAATGTGCCCGAAGAGGTGAAAGTCCGTCGCCTGAACGAGATTATCGCTTTGCAGAACCGTCTGTCTGCCGAATCCAACCAGCGTTGCATCGGTAAAACGTATGAAGTGCTTGTGGAAGGAGTCTCCAAGCGTTCGCGCGACCAGCTGTTCGGCCGTACGGAGCAGAACCGTGTGGTGGTGTTCGACAGAGGTACGCACCGTGTCGGTGATTTCGTCAATGTGCGTGTCACGGAGGCCAGCTCGGCTACGCTGAAGGGGGAAGAAATCTGATTTCACCACAGAGGACACGGAGGTCTTTTTTCTTCCTTGAAACTCTGTGTCTTCTGCATTCTTTGTGGTAAAACTTACATCATCATGTGTCTCCTGATGGAGAACTTCACAATCGCCATCGCATTGATGGACGCGAATGGAATATCCATCGGCTCATGATGAGTATTATAGCTCACGAGCTTGAGATACCCTTCTTTTTCCGAACGATTCACGTACTTCACCGCCAGATACTCGTCTCCGTCAATCATAAACGACACCAGGTATATTTCCCCGTAAATCACGTTGTCGAAACTGCTAATTTCCTTGTATCCGATAATATCTCCCGATTTCAGTATGGGATACATGCTGTCTCCGTTGACGTAGACCGCCCCGTCGCAGACGGAAATATTGGGAATCCATATCTTCCCCAGTGCATATTGCTGTTTGTTGGTGAATAATGTTTTCAGGTTCGCCGCCGCCGTAATATCGTATAATGTCACGCTACGGTCGTCTATTGGTTCGGGCGTTTTCGGATTGTGTATAATTTCGACTTCTCCCTGTACCAGCTCGCTTTGGCAAAATCTCGTCTGATGTTTCGGATTTCCTTTTCCCAATAATAGCCAGTTATAGTCCACCTTGTCTCCGAATTTGTCAAGCAGCAGACGGAAATCAATACTGTTTCGTGCTCCCCAATTGGTAACTGTTGCTCTCGAAACTTCCAGGTATTCAGCTAGTTCGCTGTCTCTCTTTAAGTTCAATGCCTGTTTGGCACGCTTGATGATACCTAATACATCCAAATTTGTATCCATTCTGTTTTTTTATTTAAAAGACTAATCTCGGATTTACAAATGGCAGCTATAAAAATGGCTGCCTCAAAAATATGTTTACTATATGTTTATAATCAATGATTTGTGAAATAGTTGAGATTTAATATTGAAAATTGCTATTTTATTTATGAAAAATATTCTATCTTTGTCCCATTGATTAATAGAAAACGTTTCAAAAATATAAATTAAAAACGGATATGCCATGCAATACTTCAAGAAAAAACACAAAAACTTGAAATTTTCTCATCCGCCACCTGCGGAAAGCTTACTGATGCCTGTTAACAGCTATTCTCTCAAGTGTTAATAGCTATTTCTCTAACCATTAATATCTGAAACGCCAGATGTTAATACCTGGCAATAGGATAACAAAAGGATAACATATTGTATACGAATACTCCGTATTTGAATGATTACAGACCTGACTGATAAAAACTAGCATTTATAATTTATAATTGGATAACAAAATGAAAAGCTCAAAAGTACAAACACTGTGCGTTTGCGGATGTTGCAAACGCTCTCTTCCGGCAAGTGCCTTTTATATCAATAAGAAAACCGGTCTTCCCGGCAACTACTGTAAGGAATGTCGTAAAACTGTCAGCCGGAACTACCGGAAGAACGAGAAACGCTCCCTTGCATGCGACAGGGAAAGCAATTATCCGGTAATAACCTCTACGGAAAATCCCACGTTGCGACGGGAACTTATTCTGCATGCCCTTGAAACCGTAGCTGCCAGCATTGAACGGAAAAGGCGGAAAGTCCGTGAATCGGAATTTGAATCCGAATCAGGTTCTGAATTCCAATCCGAATCAGTCTTTGAATTGGAATTAGAATTAAAATCAGGATCAAAATTAGAATTGGCAGACTGATTTATAAAAACAATTTATATCATGGGACGAATAAAACAAGGGCTTGACTATTTCCCTTTGAATACCGATTTTATGCACGACCGTGTCGTACGCCGTGTGATGAAGCGTGAAGGCGATTCCGCCTTCACGATCCTGCTCTATACCCTGTCTTATCTATATTCGGGCGAGGGTTATTATATTCATGTCGATGATGACTTCTATGACGAACTCTCCGACCAGCTCTTCAGCACGGATAACGATAGTGTCCGCCGGGTGCTTCGTCTGTTTGTGGAGTACGGTTTCTTCGATTCCTCTCTCTACGAACGTTACGGCATCCTGACTTCCGCCGACATTCAGCGGCAGTTCCTTTTTATCACTAAACGCCGCAGCCGCCGTCATATTTCTCCGGACTACTGTCTGCTGCCGGATGAGGAAACCGTACACTCCACCCTTCCAGATGCTGTTGCAGAAACCCCGGATATTGTAACGCAAACCCTCGATACTGTAACAGAATCCCCGGATACTGCAACAAAAAGCACCTTCATAAAAAAAGAAAAAGAAAGGAAAGAAAACATCCTCCCTAACCCTCCTTTGCCCAAAGGAGGGGATGAGGGAGAAGAAGGAGGAGATTTTTCTAACAGAAAACCGGCGAAGAAGAAACATGAACTGACACAGTCGGATATTGACCGGATGCAAGCTCCTGCTGACGGACACCCGCGCAACCTTTCCGGACTATTGGATAACCTTCGCCTTTATCATATTCCTCCCTCTGAACAGTATGCAATCGTACTGAAAAGTAATTACGGAGAAATCGGTGGTAAGGTTTGGAAGGGTTTCGGTGTCATTCGGGCAAGTGCCGGAAAGATCAAACTGCCCGGTCATTATTTGTTGAGTGTCCTGAATAACTGAATTAATAAGGGTTATGATGCTGCTGCGTTGTGTAATATGTTGTAAATTAGTGATATAACAACAACTTCTTATATTAACGAATTTATTAACGCACACTTTTAAAATCTCTTGCACAGACAGAAATAAGGTCTTATATTTGCATTGTCGATAAGCTTAAAGACACAGACAAACTAGAATTATTAACGACTAAAAACTATTACAATTATGCCAGTATTGTACAAACCCTTCCAGTCAACTCTGGAAGACAAAAAAAGCGGTAAAAAACTCTTCTACCCCCGAGTTGTACGTTCGGGAAACGTAGATTCCGCACAACTTTCGAAAGAGATAGCAGCCTACTCTTCCCTCTCTCCGGGTGACGTAAAAAACACACTCGACAACCTGGTGACGGTGATGGGTCAACACTTGCAATCTTCGGAAAGCGTAAGCGTGGACGGTCTTGGTACCTTCCGTATGGTGATGGTGGCTCGTGGCAAAGGTGTGGAAACCTCTGACGAAGTGTCGGCTGCACAGGCTACGCTTACCGTCCGTTTCCAACCGGCGACTACCAGGAACCTTGACCGCACTACCGCTACCCGTTCGATGGTGACCGGTGCGAAGTGTGCCCGTTATGATAAACTTGTTTCCGATGCGGGTAGTGCGGAAGGCGGCAACTCCGGTGGAAGCGACAAGCCCGGTGGAGGCGGTAATGAAGGAGGCGGAGAAGCGCCCGATCCGGCTGCATAAATGGCGTCACAGCAGTGAAGAGTACACAAAATGTAAACGACAAACGTCGTAGGCTTAACTAAACATTTGGCTTTTAACTAAACTAGAAATCATCCACTAACATGAGGATTATCAACTTGATTGTGGTGCATTGCAGCGCTACGAGGGAGGATTGTATACTTTCTCCGGAAGATTTGGACCGGTTGCACCGGCGTCGCGGATTTAACGGAACAGGCTATCACTACTACATCCGCAAGGATGGAACAGTGCACCTTACCCGGCCCGTGGAACGCATCGGAGCACACGCCAAAGGTTTCAACGCTCACTCGATAGGTATCTGCTATGAAGGTGGTCTGGACTGCCGGGGACGCCCGGCAGATACCCGGACCCCGGCACAGCGGGCTACGCTCCGGCAACTCGTCGGGCAACTACAGGAGAAATTTTCCGGCTGCCGGGTCTGCGGACACCGGGATCTTTCGCCGGACTTGAACGGAAACGGTGAGATAGAACCGGAAGAGTGGATTAAACAGTGCCCGTGCTTCGATGTGGCAAAGGAATTCAAGGAGTTCGGAGAATTTGCCGATAGAACTGATGAGACTGGAAGTACGGAGAAACACAGAGTAACACAACACATTAAAGAACAGAAAGGAGGTAAATGATGGCAATGAAGAAATCAGTATGGGATATGATCCTGAAGGTGGTTATCGCAGTGGCTTCGGCTTTGGCAGGCGTTTTAGGCGCTAATGCGATGAATTTGTAAAAGAGAAATGCTGAATAATCCCCACTATGCAAAATTGTGCGCGCCAGTTTGGCATGGCGGGGCTTTGTAGAATTATCCAATAGTGAATTATAACAATAAACACAATGACTAAACGAATTATATTCATATTATTAGCAGTATTTTGGGGATTGGGACTGCAGGCGCAAACCGTAGAAAAAGATGGTACCTATTATTATGACGCAATACCAGTGACATTCGACATTGGAAAAATGATATTTACGGATGTACGCGATACACGGAAAGTGCCACCTTGGTATAATAGCTTCATTTACATGCCTAAAGGGAGCAGCCATTATCAGAAGACTCAAGGGAATGCCGTTTTTTATCGGATGGAGATTCCGGCTTCGGGAAATGTAATTGTCCATAACTGGAACTCACGCATGGGATTTAGTTCCTTGTTTGTATATCGACTCCTTTCTGAACTTCAGCCAGACAGTGATGTAAACATAGAAGAGGTCGAAATTTTTGAAGAGGGAGACTTTATGTCCCCGGATTTTGATCCGGAGAAGCTTGGTATCCCTGAAGGTGCTTCTCATGGACTTGCTTATATCCATTTGAAAAATTTACCTGCCGGCACCTATTTTATTATTACTGCAGGATATAAATACATGAATGGTTCTGTTCCCAATGGAGAACTGGGAATAACTATTATAGCCGATTTATCACCTGGCATTCCTGATGAACCGGAAATTCTGCCGGAGGAACCGGATAATAGCCCGGTATGGTACCAATACGATCAGTCGGGTAATCGAATTAAAACTAATAAGAAATAGCAATATATATGAAAAATATGATACAAAGATTCATTATTTTAATAATCGCCTCACTGACGGCCCTTTCTGCAAAAGCGCAGGGCGCAACAACATTAGAAGGTGGTAATGACTACGCTAATACGGGGTACGAAGTAGGTGAAATACCTATTCAATACGCCCTTACTCCCACGGGAGCTGTTACCTATCAGGTGGCAATCGATATTCATCCTGATCCGGAAGACTTTCACCCCCGTTTGTCGTTCTGTTACAATAGCCAACAACGTGAAAGCGCATTGGGGTATGGGTGGAATATCAGTGGGCTCTCCGGTATCACCCACGTGGCTGGAACAATCTATTATGATGGAAAATCATCTCCTCTCTCTTTGAACGAAGATAAGTTGATGTTGGATGGTATCCGCTTGTTAAAAACTGGTACGAATAGTTGGCAAAGCGAACAGGGATTCGTGAAAGTGAAAAAATTGGCGAACGGTTCATTGCAAGCTCGTTATCCAGATGGAAACATCGCTTTGTTTGAAGCCTTTGCGCAAGCTCCTTTCAGCTACGTGATGACTTCATATACGAACCGTAAAGGTAGAACTATTAAATATGACTATACTCAGGTTGATAATTTACCTTATATTCGTAAGATTCTGTATGGAGAAGCTGGAAGCGTATATAATGATTCCATAGTATTTACCTATCGCAATGTGACTGATGACATCACACGCTATGTTGATGGAAAAGCATTTAAATATAGTCGTTTACTGGAAAAAGTGGAATCTTTTTATAAAAGTACACTGTGGCGGCGTTATCTGCTTTCTTATCAAAATAGAGGCGTGGATCTGCCGGTACAATTGGATTGCGAGACAGAAAGCGGCAAATTAACTCCTCTGCGTTTCAAGTACGGAGATGGAAGGAGCATTGAGTTTCTTAGTGGGCGTACTATTTATTTACAGAAGTATTTTCCGAATTCTGTTCAGGGAGCCAATTCTCACAGGTCACTTGCCTTGTCACGTGGAAAGTTTAGCCGGGCGTCGAAAAGTGACGGTTTAATTTCGTATCCGGTGTTAGGTGAGTATAAAGAAGACCAGCATTTACTGGTATATAAAGATTTGTCGACTTCTCCCGTTTCTCCCGTCATATTTACAGCAGGAAAAGGCTTTAAGCAATTGGAAGCGGTAGATGTGAATGGGGATGGATTGGAGGAACCGGTAAAAGTGAATTATGATGAAGATCGGTTGATGGTGTCTGTATATACAAATAATGTCGATCCTAATCGTCATTCGGATTATGTATACTCGGAATGGGATGGATATGTTCATGAACGGCAGGTACTTACCGGTGACTTTAATGGGGATGGAAAGGCAGAGCTGCTGGCTATATCCACTTGCTATGATTCGAATAGAAAGAAATATCCGTCACGTGCCTTGCTGGTAGACTTGAATAGCCGTAAAGCGATTTATAATGGAACCTGTTTTGACTTTGCACTGTACCAAGCAGATAGTCGGGCATTGCATGCCGATCGACTGATTCCTATGGATTATAATGGTGATGGAAAAACGGATATCTGTCTGATCAACATAAACGGTCTTTATGTTTACGAGTTTACCGGTGATGGGTTCAGGCAACTGGCATACTCTAGTGCTATTAATATCATGCACTTCAATTTTGAAAGCGGTACTATAAAGGACAGGGAACTGATGGTGGCTGATATGAACGGTGACGGGAATATGGATATTATTCTGGGGTCACGTCGTGTGCATTGTAAGGATGGGTTTAAACACTTCGGAGATGGAATTTGCCATGGTGCATGTGATAGTGAGAGTAATCTGAAAAGCGTTAGTGCGAGTGGATATAAACATTATGTACATCCCTACTCCGGCCAGGAGTGTATGGTTGATCCGAGTGTACCCCAGCGTGACTTGGTGGTCTTTGACTGGAATGTGGAGAACGGCAAGCAGTGGAAGTTTCTGTTATCAACCGGCAACTCTTCCTACAGTTCCGCTAATCCTGGATTTAAAGTGCATACAGAGGAATTGTTCTACTGTTTTCACGAGACGGTTGGGCAGAACTTCATGTTGGTGGATGTGGATAGTGACGGCTTGCCGGATTTGCTGCGTAACGTGCGTGGGAAAATCTATCTTCACTTGAACGAGAATGGAAAAATAAGTCAGAACTATAATATCCGTTCTGTTTTGCAAATGGATAATCTTTCGGCGCAGTTTGCTATGGCTAATGTAGCGCAATCTTACTACTGGTCGGGCGGGCTTATCTGCGTGGACAATGAGAATCTCCATGTATATGATTATTCTCATAACGAGTCAGAACAGCGTATGTTACATGACCTAACCGATAGTTATGGAGTGACTTCGAACCACTATTATATGGATATAATGAAAGTTCCCGAAAGTCGCTATAAGGGTACTTTGAGTCCATCATTTGGGTATATTAGTTACCCACATGCGGTAATGACTCCTCATCTGTATGTTCCGTCATGGCTGAAAAAAACAAAGGGAGGCGAGCAGCTTTCGTGGGAATACTACAACTATACTCATGCCGTTTTCCACTGTACGGGGCTCGGATTCCGTGGTTTCCGGAAAATTGAGACGGAAGACGTTATAAATAAACGTCTGATGACTTCCGTATTTGATCCGGAATTGTTAGGTGCGGAGATAAAAAAGGAAACTCCCACTGATACAGTTGTACGTAAATATGTGTTGGAGAGGGCACAGGATAAAACGATCCTTCTGAAATTACAGAAAGAAACGGTGAAGAATGCTCTCAATGAAACGGAAAAAGTGACTAGGTATGAACATAATGGGTATGGGCAGGTGGTTGCTGTATCCACTTCCTGTGGCGTCCTTAAGGAAACGAAATCGCATGGTTATGAGAATGTGGAAAATAGTGATTTGTATCTATTGGGACTTCCGCTTTATTCCGTGACAAAGAACTTCCGTAATGATTCAACTGTTATCCAGGAAGTAAGAGTAGATTACGACGACCGTTATTGGCCTGTTTGTAGAACAAACTTTATCAATGGAAGTATCACTTCCCAAGAACGTTACGAGTATAACGACCGTTTGCAGCTAATCAAGCAGAAGCAATGCTCTTATGAGTCAACAGATACATTAGGATACACATTTATGTACTACCCTAACGGACGCCTGCTTAAAAAGACTAATGCCATGGGACTATCTATTGACTATACGTATGACCCTGCAACCGGACTTTTGCAAAGCAGTTCTGACGCTAAAGGACGCATCACCCGCTACATCTATGATGCATGGGGACGTCTTATGGAAACCAGCTATCCTGACGGGAGTGCGAAACAGCTATCAATTGCATGGAGCCAGGGAAAGGACCCCGGACTGTATGTTGTAACCGCTACTGAGACCGGAAAACCCGTGACGAAAATGTATTATGACTTTCTCAAGCGTGAAGTGCGTACATCGCAGATTCGCTTTGATGAACGGGAAATGAAAATAGATAAGGTGTATAACCCCAAGACTGGCTTGTTGGAAAAAGAATCACTACCGACTAAGGATAGCGTGCCTTCACACTGGACCCACTTTGTATACGACAAGTTCAACCGTCTTACCTCTACCCGCCACGCCTCGGGGAAAATAGATTCCTGCGCCTATGGAATTTTGACGGACACTGTTCTAGAGAATGGTATTCGCCGCATTCGCAAGTATGACGCTGCGGGACTGATGACGCAGGTTGCGGATAACGGGGGAATTATTGACTATTACTACCGCCCTGACGGACAACCGATAGTAGCAGTAGTAAAGGCGAATCAGAAAGAAATACAGACCCGTTTCTACTACGATAAGTACGGTCGGCGCATTGCTATCAAAGACCCGAGTGCCGGAATCAGGCGTACAGCATACGACGCTGCCGGAAACATATGTAAGGAAACGGATGCTGATAGTCGTGAGATTGTGAAAGAGTACGATTGCTACGGGAGAATAACCAGGCAGACTACCCCTGACATGACAACGGTCTACACCTATGACAATACAGAGAACCTGCTGCTCTCGGCAGTGTCGAGCAATGGCAGTGGTATGTACAACGTTTACGACGGATATGGCAGGCTGGAAATGCAGCGTGAAAAAGCGCCAGACGGCAAGTGGTTACAGAAAACGTATGGCTACACTACCACTGGACTGCCATCCGATGTGGTTTATACTTCTCAAAACGGAACATTGGCTACCGAGCATCTGATTTACCGGAACGGTTTCTTGTCCGAAGTCCGCTTGCAGGACGGGACCTTGGTGTATCGTCACGATGAAGAGAACGAGTTGGGCCAATTGACGAAGCTTACCGCCGGTGGTATGCAACGCAGCTATACCTTTAATGATTGTGGATTACTTACAAGACGCAGCATTATGAGGGCAGACGAAACAGTCATGTTCGACCATAGCTACAGCTTCAATACGGAAACCAACAGTCTAGAGAATCGTACGGATGAGACGAGAGGGTTGTCGGAAAACTTCGGTTATGATGAATTGAACCGCTTACGAATTGAAGGACATAACAGTATCATCTATGACGATTTGGGCAATATTCGCAGGAAGAGTAATGAAATAACTTGGCCTGAATTATACTAATCCTAATCGCCCCTATGCAGTGACTGGTTTGGATTACAACGGGGAGACCCGGTAAAGTCAGGTATTGACATCACTTATACCGCTGCCCAGCGTCCTTCTGTTATCATGCTGGATACGAAGAAAGTCATGTTGACGTACAACGCCAATCATGAGCGCATACGTATGCAGTATTCTGTGAACAATCAGAATGAGTTGACTCGTTACTATCTGGGTGGTAACTACGAAATAGACGAATCTCTTGGCAGTGTCAAAGAAAAGCTTTATCTTGGCGGCGGATATTATGATGCTCCTGCGGTATTAATAAAAGAAGGTAATCGCTTATCTGTTTTCTTTATTCATCGGGATTACTTAGGCAGCATTTTACAAATAGCCGATGCACAAGGAAACGTAGTGGAAGAGAATAGCTTTGATGCTTGGGGAAGATTGCGCAATCCCGCTACCCAAACCGTTTATGCACCAGGTACGGAGCCTGAGCTGATGCTGGATCGAGGCTTTACAGGACACGAGCATCTTTCGTTCTTTGGATTGATTAACATGAATGCCCGTCTGTATGATCCAGTGCTGGGAAGATTCTTGAGTCCTGACCCATATGTGCAGGTGTTGGACTTTACGCAGTCGTATAATCGGTATATGTATGCGATGAATAATCCACTGTGCTATGTGGATCGGAATGGAGAGTTTCTTTGGTTTGTTCCTGTAATTATTGGTGCTGCAATTGGTATGTATTCGGGTGGTGTTATAGCTAATAAAGGACAATATAATCCTGTAAAATGGGATTGGAGCTCCGGTAAAACTTGGGGTTATATGCTTGGTGGTGCTGTTGTAGGCGGTGTGTCAGGTTATGTAGGTGGAGCGATAGCGACTTCAGGAATTCCAATGGCGAACACTGTGGCTATAGCTGGTTCTTCGCTTGTCAACTCGGTAGGTACTTGGGCTTATACCGGTGGACAAACGCCGATATCAATCAGTCTTGGTGCAGTCTCTTACGACTTTACGAATGGAGATTTTGGATATCTCGGCGAAAAAGGGAATTCTGTACTGGAGAATATCGGATATGGGCTTGGAGCACTGGCAAATTTGAGTGATGCGTTGATAGGATTTAATCCTCAAAAGGTTGATTTGGTTACTGAAAATTCGGATGCTGTAGGGCATTCTGCATTAGTAAATGAAGGAACTATGACAGGAACTGGTTTGGGCAATGGAAATCCTGCTAATGCTGACCCTAATGGTATTATTTCAGTCGGTCCCAATAGGTATGTCGACGGGAATGGCAGTTGGCATTGGATGAAAGGAACAAACCATTGGGATACTCATACAGGTGCAGGAGAAGTGTTTTGGCGACAAACTCTTAATGTCAATAAGGGTACAATAATGAAATATGGACAATGGCTTAATAAGATGGAGAATTCTGGCAAATTTATCTATAGCTTGGAATTGAGCAGTTGTGTTACACATACTTCTGTTGCATTGAATTTATCGGGATTGTTCAATATAGGAATACATCCATATCTCTTAAATGCACAAATGTATTTGTGGGGAAATGGTATTAGACCGTGGACTTATAGTTATTTTTTTAATAAATAAAAATGAAACATTTACTTTTAATTCTATTCCTGCCTATGATTTTTAACATTTCATTAATGGGGCAAGATAAATCCGAACAAGACAGGCAAAAAGATATTTTAGACTGTCTTGTCAAAATGGGGGAAGATACTATGGTTACCCTGAATATTTGTGAAAGTAAATATCTGAATTTTAATTATCAAACGATAAAAAGCACATTTGATTTTCACGGAAAGAGAGTTGCATTTTTTAAAGGCAATGCAGGGACGATCAAAAGCACAAAAAAAGAATATTTTGATAGGATAAAGTATTTTGTAAACCAAAAAGGTTACTTGCCCTTATGTACCGATCAATTGGTCATTTTTAACGAAGATCAAGTGGCAAAAACAGGGTATGATGCTGCGATTGTTTATCAAAGTAAAAGATTAGTACCCATAAACGAGGTCGTCAGAAAACTGAGAAAGAGCAAATAGAACTTTTATTCATCAAGTAGGAAGGGAACTGGGTTTGTTTTCTTCCTACTTTCTTTTATGGTTTATATTCAAAAAGCCCCGGACGACACTTGGCTACAGAGAATGTACAGTTACATCGCTGATGGATTGTCGTCCGATATGTATCTTACCCTAATATAAGTCGACTAAAAACAGCCAATTTATATCAGGGTATTTTATATTCTCTAAATTGAATGTTTTTTAGGGCTGTATAATATTCTTCGAAATTATGCATTCGAAAGTATGTAATTTGAATTTTGTTAGTAAAGGGAAATAGAAACTATCTAAAATATAATTTAAGATTTTTCTTAAAAAGTCTCATTTCTCTTTTAGTAGAAAGCTCCTTATAGTTGTATTTATATTATGTATATAGTTTTTCTATAAACTTTGATACATGAATAGTTTGTAGTAACCAAAATCTAAATATTTGATGCCTATGAAAGCATTTACTCTCAAAACTTTGCTTAGTTGTGGCTTCTCACAATCTTTGTACATTTCTTTGATGAAAAAAGGAGGTGCGATTCTTTTATTGGCCTTGTTACCTGTTTCTATGATTTATGCGGATCATGAAACTTCTCCAAAGGATACGGTGAAGTTGGCATACAGTCCACAACAGATTGATGGGGCCGATCTGATGAAGGTGAAAGACGCCAATTTCGTAAACTCCCTGATAGGAAGAGTGGCGGGAGCTACTATTAATCCCAGTGCTTCCGGTGTGGGTGGTTCAGTAAGGATGGTGTTGCGTGGTTACCGTTCCATATTAAAATCCAACAATGTGCTTTTTACTTTGGATGGTGTACCTTTGCCACGATTGGAGCCAGAGCAATCTTTTAATGTAAATACCTCTAACTGGCAGACTGGTGATGGTATAGCAGCTTTCTCTCCTGATGATATAAAGAGCATTTCTGTTTTGAGTACCGCAGCAGCTTCTACTTTGTATGGTAGTCGTTCCGCTAGCGGTGTGGTGATGATTAATACAAAGAAAGCACATTCCGGAAAACTAGAGTAGAGTTGGGGAATATACCACTTTCAGTTCGCCACTTGTCATGCCC
>SCPO01001262.1_pt1 | contig 80708 bp, 136 predicted proteins | sample 6106821 | NCBI WGS metagenome assembly SCPO01 (sample SAMN10720448, study PRJNA508395) | human gut metagenome | isolation source: Participant 2 stool, 0 month | host: Homo sapiens | collected 2017
TTTTATGGGGATCATAAAAGCTTCAAAGTTAATATACGATTACATCCGCCGGGATGAGGATGATGACCATGTAGAAAGAGGTAAAGCGCGCCATCGACGATCTGACCCTGGATATCAAACAGGGAGATTTTGTGGCAATCCTGGGACACAACGGTTCCGGAAAGTCCACATTTGCCAAACAGATCAACGGCATTTTACTCCCAACGGACGGAACTGTCTGGATTTCCGGCATGAGCACCGCAGACGATGCCCATATCTGGGACATTCGCAAGACCGCCGGCATGGTGTTCCAGAACCCGGATAACCAGATCATCGGCAATATTGTAGAGGAAGATGTGGGATTTGGTCCGGAAAATCTGGGAGTACCTACGGATGAAATCTGGCGCAGGGTTGACCAGAGCCTGGAGGCAGTCGGTATGACGGCATACCGTCTGAAATCACCAAACAAGCTTTCCGGAGGGCAGAAACAGCGAGTTGCCATTGCCGGTGTTATGGCCATGCGTCCGCAGTGCATCATTCTGGACGAGCCAACAGCCATGCTGGATCCGAACGGCCGCAAGGAGGTTATTGCTACCCTGCATGAATTGAACCGCCAGGAGAAAATCACCGTTCTTCTGATTACTCATTACATGGAAGAAGTCATTGACGCAGACCGTGTTATTGTCATGGATGATGGAAAACTGGTGATGGACGGAACCCCGCGGGAAATTTTTTCCCGGGTAAAGGAACTCAAAGAATACCGTCTGGATGTACCGCAGGTGACAGAGCTTGCCTATGAGTTAAAGCAGGCCGGCCTGGATCTTCCGGATGGAATTCTTACGATGGATGAGCTGATGGATAGGCTTCTCCCGATGTTTCGTGAAAAATTTTCAGAGGTAAAATAAAAGGAGGAAGCTATGTCGATCAGGGCAGAGCATTTGAATCATATTTATGGCGAAGGAACAGCCTTTGAGCAGTATGCCTTAAAGGATGTCAGCTTCGAGATTGAAGATGGACAGTTTATCGGGATCATCGGTCATACCGGCTCCGGGAAATCTACGCTGATCCAGCACTTGAATGGTCTGCTGCGGGCCAGCAGCGGAGCCATCTATTATAATGGAGAAAACATTTACCAGGACGGTTACGATATGAAGGCCCTGCGCAGCAAGGTGGGACTTGTGTTCCAGTATCCGGAGCATCAGCTGTTTGAGGTGGATGTCTTTTCTGATGTCTGCTTTGGACCGAAGAACCAGGGACTTTCCAAAGAGGAGGTGGAGGAACGTGCAAGAGCGCTGACCCAGGTTGGACTGGATGAAAAACTCTGGCAGCAGTCTCCCTTTGAATTGTCTGGTGGTCAGAAGCGGCGCGTGGCCATTGCCGGTGTGCTGGCTATGCACCCGGAGGTACTGATTCTGGACGAGCCGACTGCGGGACTGGATCCGAGGGGACGCGATGAGATTCTGGATGAGATTTCCGCGCTGCACCGGGATCGTCATATGACCATCATTCTGGTGTCTCACAGCATGGAGGATATTGCGCGCTACGTGGACCGCATCATGGTCATGAACGACGGCGTGAAGATGTTTGACGATACGCCGAAGGAGGTATTCCGCCATTACAAAGAGCTGGAGTCCATTGGGCTGGCAGCCCCGCAGATTACTTATATTGTGCAGGGCTTAAAGGAGCATGGCGTGCCGATCGCAGACGATATTACCACAGTGGCAGAGGCAAAGGACGCGATCCTGCAGCTGCTCGGGAAGGATGAAAGACCATGATTCGCGATATTACATTAGGACAATATTACCCGGTGGATTCTGTGCTGCACCGCATGGATCCGCGTACCAAGCTGTTTGGAACGCTGGTGTTCATCGTTTCCCTGTTTTGCAAACAGCATTGCCTGCTATGTGGCGGCAACTCTGTTTCTGATTACGGCCATTCGTATGTCGAAGGTGCCGTTTTCCTTCATGGTAAGGGGATTAAAGGCAATCGTATTTCTGCTGCTGATCAGTGTGAGCTTCAACCTGTTTCTGACACCGGGAACGCCGGTGGTTCAGTTTGGCATTTTTAAAATTACGCATGAGGGCATCCGTACGGCCGGTTTTATGGCACTGCGCCTGATCTATCTGGTAATCGGTTCTTCGGTTATGACGCTGACGACCACACCCAATGAGCTGACAGATGGACTCGAAAAGAGTCTGGGCTTTTGAATAAGGTCGGTGTGCCGGTTCATGAGGTTTCCATGATGATGTCCATTGCTTTGCGTTTTATTCCGATTCTGGTGGAAGAGACGGACAAGATCATGAAAGCACAGATGGCAAGAGGTGCCGATTTTGAGAGCGGCAACCTGATCCAGAAGGCGAAGAGCATGGTTCCGCTTCTGGTGCCGCTGTTTATTTCGGCCTTCCGCCGCGCGACCGATCTGGCTATGGCGATGGAAGCGCGCTGTTACCGTGGCGGAGAAGGGCGTACCAAGATGAAACCGCTCAAGTATGCGAAGCGTGATCATATGGGCTACCTGGTGTATGTGATTTATCTGGTAATCATGATTCTGCTTCGCGCGTAGCGTGATAAGATAACAATGAAATTGTGATTGCTTCCCGGAAGTTTCTGACGGGAAGCAATTTTTGACTTGTTTGCATCTGGCAGAGTGTTTGGCTGCATGACAGGAAAAAGCTGCCGGGCATTTGCTTCAGGAGGATAGAAATTATTGATGAAACGAGTAAGAATGGTGGTATCCTATGACGGCACCGCCTACCGCGGCTGGCAGCTCCAGCCGAATGGCGTGACCATAGAAGAAGTACTGAATCGGGAACTGACTGCGCTTTTAAAAGAACCGATTTCCGTGATCGGCGCAAGCCGTACGGATTCCGGCGTGCATGCCCGGGGAATATTGCAGTTTTTGATACGGAAAACCGCATGCCGGCAGATAAGATATGTTTTGCCTTAAACCAGCGGCTCCCGGAAGATATCCGGGTGCAGACCTCTGAAGAGGTACCGGCAGAATGGCATCCGAGAAAGGCAAATTGCACCAAGACCTACGAATATAAAGTGTTGAACCGGAAGATTTCGATGCCGTTAGAGAGCGTTTGTATGCCCATTTCTGTTATTTTAATCTGGATCTGAATAAAATGAGAGAAGCTGCGGCGTATCTGGTGGGAGAGCATGATTTTAAGAGCTTCTGCACGGTGCGGACCCAGGCAGAGGAGACGGTGCGGACCATCTACAGCCTGGATATCACAAAGCAGGATGATATGATAACCATCCGCATCAGCGGAAGCGGCTTCCTCTATAATATGGTGCGCATCATTGCGGGCACACTGCTGGAGGTGGGAATGGGGGCATATCCGCCGGAGCATATGGAAGAGATTCTGGATGCCAGGGACCGCCAGGCCGCAGGGCGCACAGCTCCGGCCAGGGGGCTGACTCTGGTGAGCATGGAATACCAGAAAGAACTGCCGGACTGGCATCACCGGGAGAATAAATACTGGGAGTATGATATTCTGCAGTCTCATATTAAAAACGAGAAGAACGCTTATTTTGTGATTACGCGCTGCGTGGATGAGGAGATGGATGGTATTTTAAGAAGAAATATTCACCATGCGTTCCAGAACGGGGCAGAGCGGGTTTATGTGACAGATCTGAGGCAGCCGGAACGTCTGAGAACTGATGATGTACATGGCCGGTATGTGTTCGGAAATGTGCAGGAAAATGTGGAAATCCAGTTTACCCGGGAAGAACTTGAAAAACTGAAACGGCTTGCAGAGACTGCGGATTCACAGCCGAAAAAGATTCTCAGGTGGGTAACCGCCCTCCCGGTTGTGGATAACGCTTCCGAAAATTAAAAAATCTGTGGAAAACCCTTCAAAAAGGCGTAAAATCAAGGAAAAAGCGCTTGACACAAGGAAACGCTTATTATATAATATACAACTGTGACGTTAGGTGGAAATGCTTAGGCCAAAGCCCCGGAATAGGCATTTTACTATACATTTCAAAACAATTGCGGTGATGAACCGTTAGGATCAGATAGTTTAACAGGAGGTTAACCAATGAAGAGTTTTATGGCTAGTCCAGCGACGATTGAGAGAAAATGGTATGTAGTAGATGCTGCCGGATGTACTTTAGGACGTTTGGCTTCAGAAGTAGCAAAGGTTTTAAGAGGTAAAAATAAACCGATTTACACCCCGCACGTAGATTGCGGCGATTATGTAATCGTTGTAAATGCAGATCAGATCAAAGTAACCGGTAAGAAGTTAGATCAGAAGATCTACTATCATCATTCCGATTACGTAGGTGGTATGAAAGAGACCACTCTTCGTGAGATGATGGACAAGAAACCGGAGCGCGTAATCGAGCTGGCAGTTAAGGGTATGCTTCCGAAGGGACCTTTAGGAAGAAGCATGATTACGAAACTTCATGTATATGCAGGACCGGAGCACGAGCAGGCAGCTCAGAAGCCGGAAGCTCTGGAAATCAAATTCTAAGGAAAGGTACTGAAAGGAGGAAGTTATCATGGCAAATAAATATTACGGAACAGGAAGAAGAAAAAAATCCATCGCAAGAGTATATCTGGTACCGGGTACCGGTAAGATTACTATCAATAAAAGAGACATCGACGAGTATTTTGGTCTGGAGACCCTGAAAGTAGTTGTACGTCAGCCGCTCGTAGCAACCGAGACTGCTGATAAGTTCGACGTTCTGGTTAACGTTCGCGGTGGCGGATACACCGGCCAGGCTGGTGCAATCAGACACGGTATTTCCAGAGCTCTGCTTCAGGTAGACGCGACTTCAGACCAGTTCTGAAGAAAGCTGGCTATCTGACCAGAGATCCGCGTATGAAAGAGAGAAAGAAATACGGTCTCAAAGCAGCTCGTCGCGCTCCGCAGTTCAGCAAGAGATAATCTACAACTTAAAAATGCTAAAAAAGCCCGGAAATACGCTATTTTCCGGGCTTTTTCTATGCCTGAAATCGCCTGATTTCGATGGTGAAATTTGAGGAAATTTGACTTCAAATTAACCCATTTTGATGGGTTTACCATGGGTTTACGGCCTATTTTGAGCCTAATGGGTGGGAAAATGGGTTTACAGAAGGCCATTTTGAGGGGAAATTAGCCCCATATCCTTGACAGATTTTCGGTAAAAATCCGGCTGAAACGGAATGAAAAACAGTGTCAGGTTCGTTTGGCGAGTTCTGACGAATTCTGCAAAAATTTAATATCAGGTATCCTGTTACATAGAGCCTTGGCTCATTCTTTGAAAACGAGAATGGGTCGAGGCTCTATTTTTTTCGCCCGAAATCCGGCGAGACAAATCTGAGCAGGAGGTAACAGGTATGATGGATTTCAATCAGAAGACCCATGATACCGATGTGGGCAGTCATGGCGGACAGTCAAGGCAAATGATGGAGGTGTTTGAGAACCAGGAGTTTGGTTCGATCCGCGTGTTGCAAGAGGCAGGCAAGACCTTCTTCTGTGCAAGCGACGTGGCGAAAGCATTGGGGTATGTGAATCCCTACGCTGCTGTGAAACGCCATTGCAGAGGCCCCCTTAACGAAACGCGAGGGGGTCGTTCAGAAGGTGAATCAGTATGGAGATGCTGGAGAGCAGATCGTTGAAATCGCCTTTATCACAGAAGGCGATGTTTACCGGCTGATCGTTCACAGCAAGCTGCCATCGGCAGAACGGTTTGAACACTGGGTGTTTGATGAAGTTCTCCCTTCTATTCGCAAGCATGGAGTGTATATGAGCGATTCCATTTTGGATCAGGTGATTCAGCATCCGGAGGTCATCTACACACTGGCACAGGAGCTTGTAGCCGAGAGAGAGCAGCTTGAGGGTATCCGCAAACAGCTGGATGCGGCACAGCCCAAGGCAGACTACTTCGACACCTTTGTGAACTCGGAAGATTGCACCTGCATTCGGAATTTCTGTAAGGAAATCGGAATCCCAGAGAAGACGGCAGTAGCTCTCTTACTGGATCATCGCTATCTGTACCGCAGTACGAGTGGCTGGCTGATGCCTTTTGCAGACAAATCTGCAAGGGGCTATTTTATTGTCCGGGATTGCTACGGCAGAAGCGGAAAACTGGTGCAGCAGACGAGAGTGACCTGCAAGGGAAAGAATCATCTCTTCAAGTTGTTTAAGAAATGGGGTGTGATCGAATGACGCTTTTTACAGAGGGACGCCTTCAGGCGTTTGAACGCATGATGCAGGATACCGGCAAATACCATCGACGGGAGGACAGCGAAGATCGTTCGCGCAAATGTCCGAAGAAAAAAGCGGAGCCTGCGAAAAGGATGGTGAGCACCATGCCGGTATTCAGGGTTGAGAAAAACAGCAATTACACAACGATGTGCAATTACCACCTGCGGGATCAGGGTCTCAGCCTGAAAGGAAAAGGACTTCTCTCTCCATGCTGCTTAGTTTACCGGACACATGGAACTATTCGGTACGGGGGTTATCTTCGATTACACCGGACGGCGTAGATGGGGTGCTTACGGCTCTGAAGGAACTGGAACGTCTTGGATATCTGGAAAGGAACCAGCAGCGTGAGAGTAACGGTCGGATGGGCAGAGCGGAGTATGTGATCTATGAGATGCCGAGGAAAAGCCGTGTTCGGAATCACCGTGTACGGAAAAGCCGTATACGGTAAATCCGGATACGGACACACCGGTTACGGAAAATCCCGCGCAATTAAGTACTAATAGAACAAGTACTGAAACAATCAATAAAAGAGAGAAGAAGGAAATCCAGCACCGGTATGGCTCATACGAAAATGTCCTTCTTTCTGACACGGAATACGGCAAGCTCCGGCAGGAGTTCCCAGGAGATTATCAGATGCGGGTGGAACGGCTCTCTGAGTATATGGCTTCCACCGGCAGGAGCTACAAAATCACCTTGCCACAATCCGGAGTTGGGCAAGGAGAGAAAAGCCGAAGTATAACCCGGCAGACTACACATTTGAGGAAGGAGACAGCCTATGAGCGACATGGTGCCTGAAGTTTTGAATGCGGCGTTGGATTCGCTCTTTACGCCGAAAGAACCCGGAGAGCTGGAATACCAGGGCGATGACGGACTGTTGTATTGCAGAAACTGCCATACGCCGGTGCAGTGCAGGGTAAAGCTCTGGGGCAGAGACAAGATTGTTCCCTGCCTTTGCAGATGCCAGCAGGAAGCGATGGCGGAAAAGAAACGCCAGGATGAGCTGGTGGAGCGGCAGCGTAAAATCAGGCAGCTGAAAGCAACGGGAATTCAGGAAAAGCATCTTCTGGAATGGAATTTTGCCGTTGCAGAAGACAACAAGGATATCCAAATGGCAAAACGCTATGTGGAGCAGTGGAAAAAGGTCAAGGCTGAAAACCTTGGCCTTTTGTTATGGGGAGATGTCGGAACCGGAAAGTCCTTTGTGGCGGCATGTATTGCCAATGCGCTGCTGGAGCAGGGCATTCCGGTTTTGATGACGAACTTCTCCAAGATCCTGAACCAGATGGGTGCCATGTATTCGGAAGAGCGATACCGGTATATCGCTTCGTTTTCCAACTATTCTTTGTTGATTCTGGATGATCTGGGGATTGAGCGCAGCACCGAATATGCGCTGGAGCAGGTCTACGCTGTCATTGATGAGCGGTATAAGTCCGGGCTTCCGGTCATTATCAAAACCAATCTGAAAATTGCAGAAATCCGCAATCCGCAGGATGTGGCATACGCCCGGATTTACAGCCGGATTTTGGAAATGTGTACGCCGGTGCGAATCAGCGGAGAGGACCGCAGAAAGAGCATTGGAAAAGAAAAACAGCAGGTCGTTAAGGAGGTACTTGATCTATGAAGTGCAAGGCAAAAAAGGCGTTTTTCGCAGGTAAGAATGACATCTATCACCGCTGGAAGGAGGTTAAGAAGCTGAATGGCAAAAGCAAAAACCAGTATTACAACAGAAAACCGCAGTGGCTCAGCTGCCGACGCTGCGGCTAAGGAGCAGCGGACGGAGATGTCGCTTTCTGACCTGCATCCCTTTGAGGGTCATCCCTTTAAGGTGCTGGATGACGAGCTGATGGAACAGACCGTAGAGAGCATCAAGCAGATAGGGGTGGTATCCCCATTGATTGTCCGGCCTGACCCGGAAGGTGGATTTGAAATTCTTTCGGGACACCGCAGACTTCATGCAGCGCAGCTGGCAGGTTTGGAGACTGTGCCGGTCATCGTCAAGGAAATGGACGATGATGCAGCAATCATCTTAATGGTGGACAGCAACTTACAGCGGGAAAATATCCTTCCCAGCGAGAGAGCGTTTTCCTACAAGATGAAGCTGGAGGCGATGAAACATCAGGGAGAAAGGTCAGATTTACAGCCTGAGACAACTTCTCGCCAACTTGGCGAGAAGTTACAAACATCGGTGGCAGTAATGTCTGAGGAGATGGGAGAAAGTCAAAGGCAGATTCAACGTTTTATTCGCCTTACAAACCTGATTCCTGAAATTTTGGATATGGTGGATGAGAAGAAAATCGCCTTTAATCCGGCGGTGGAATTGTCTTACCTGAAACCGTCCGAACAGAAGGAGTTTCTGGAGGCAATGGACTATGCACAGGCATCCCCATCCCTGTCGCAGGCACAGCGGCTGAAAAGCTCTCACAGGAGGGCGGCTGCACGTTGGATGCCATGTGTGAAGTGATGAATGAAATAAAAAAGGATGAGCTTGACCATGTGACGATTAAAAACGAGGTTCTTCGGAAGTATTTCCCGAAATCCTATACGCCGAAGCAGATGCAGGACACGATTATCCGGCTGCTGGAAAAATGGCAGCGAAGTAAACAACGAGATATGGAACGATAAGGAGATTTTTATGATGATGAACTTTAAGAAGAATCAGAACAACGCAGTGTGCAGCATGGACTGCAAGGACTGCCCGAACGGTGCATCGCAGCCCAATCCGATGGATGATCCCAAGTTTGAGAAGTCCATTGCGATGCTTCATAACTGGGTGATGTTGGAGGCAATCCGTGAAGATCACCCGAAGGAGCGCATTGTGATGGTGATCCTGCCGGGGGCTGGCGGCGAACTCCTGACCGAGGATGGCAGTCGAGACATCTTTGAGGATGTTTACGATGAGATGGAGGCTGATCTGGTGGCAGATGGGGAACTGCTTCTCCATTATGATAAGAGCGATGTGATCGAGACTGACAGAACCCGCTATCTGTTGGGAGCTGCGGAAGTTTCGGAAATCAACCAGAACGGCAACGAATGCAGCATCAATCTGTTTACGCTAGAACGCACCATCGACTATGTGAACGAGAATCTGACGGTGGTTTCCATTGGCGGCGAGTTGGTTCCGGCACTGCGCCTGATCTAAGGAGGTGCCTATGAAGAAATTTGATGTGGAGATTACAGAGACTCTCCAGAGAAAGGTTTCCGTGGAAGCTGCCTCACAAGAAGATGCGGAACGCATGGTGACGCAGGCTTGGAACAATCAGGACTATGTTCTGGATTCCGGCGATTTCACCGGTGTGGATTTCAAGACCGTGGGAGAACATGAATTGGCAGAGACCAGGACAATGGATGTGCTGCTGGTACAGCCCAATGCCTACCCGAAGAAAATCAGTGTTGGCACGGAGCTGGAAGATTTGCAGGCCATGGTCGGCGGGGATATTGAAGTAACCTATCCATTTGAGGATGAAGTAGCCATTATTCTGAACGAATCCGGTAAAATCAATGGTTTGCCGCTGAACCGTGCGATTTACACCGAAGACGGGGATATGCAGGACATTTATGCCGGTGATTTTCTGGTGGTAGGGTTGACAGAGGATGACTTTGGTTCTCTGACTTCGGAGCAGATGCAGAAATTTGAGGAGCAGTTTCATCAGCCCCAGATGTTCGTTCGTATGGGTCACAGCATCATGGCAATTCCGGTTCCAGATGACATGCTGAAGAAGATGGAGGAAAAGGCTGCAAAGCCCCAAGAAAAGAGTAAACCGGCACCGGACCGGGACAGTCTGTAAGGAAGGAGGCGGAGATTCATGCAGGAAGAAGTTGAAAATCGTACCGTCAATCTGGCAATCAGCACCACGAAACTGACCTTTCGCACCATCGTGAATGGCTATAATGCCTGGAAACGGCACCATCAGGCGAAGGTTGCTCAGAAAACGTCGCAGCTGCCGATTGGAAAGCAGAGCATCAAAGAACTGATCGGTCAGAATCAGGGAGTCAGCAGTATCCCCATTGAGAAAACGGATTTGAAAGGCTTTGAACAGGTGGCACAGAAATATGGTGTGGATTATGCCATTACGAAAGACCAAAATATGATTCCACCCAAGTACACGGTGTTCTTTAAGGCGAAAGATGCGGATGCACTGACTTCCGCTTTTGAGGAATTCACCAACCGCAAGCTGAAAGCAAAGGAAAAACCGAGTGTTCTGGAGCAGCTGAACAAGCTCAAAGAACTGGTGGCTGCAATTCTGCCGGATAAGGTTCGTCACAAAAGTCAGGAGCGTGATCTATGAGTAATAAGACCAAAAAGCTGCTGATCCTGAACCTGCCGTACTTTATTGCCGGTCTTGTATGTACCAATCTGGGAGAAGCGTGGAGAATTGCCGAGGGCGCAGACATGTCTGAAAAGCTCCTCGGCTTTCTTTCTGCCCTGGGTGCAGCTTTTTCCAATCCGATGCCAAGTCTGCATCCGATGGATTTGCTGATTGGTGTGTGCTGCGGAGCGGGTCTGCGGCTTGCTGTGTATCTGAAAGGCAAAAATGCCAAGAAATATCGTCATGGTATGGAGTATGGCTCTGCCCGGTGGGGTACGCAGAAAGACATCGAACCGTTTGAAGATCCAGTGTTTGCAAACAATGTGATTCTGACCCGGACGGAGCGGCTGATGATGAGCAATCGCCCGAAGAATCCGGCAAATGCCAGAAACAAAATGTGCTTGTGGTCGGCGGTTCCGGCAGCGGTAAGACGAGATTTTGGCTTAAACCCAACCTTTTACAATGTCACAGTTCCTATGTGGTCACTGACCCGAAAGGTGATATCGTAATCGACTGCGGCCAAGCCCTTTTGAAGAATGGATACAGTATCCGGATCTTTAACACCATCAATTTCAGAAAGTCGATGCATTATAATCCCTTCGCGTATATTCACAGCGAAAAGGATATTTTGAAGCTGACCACAACCCTCATTGCCAACACTAAAGGGGACGTCAAGGCCGGTGATGAGTTCTGGACGAAGGCGGAAACGCTGCTCTACTGTGCCTTGATCGGTTATATCCATTATGAGGCACCGCTGGAAGAGCAGAACTTTGCAACGCTGATTGAATTCCTGAATGCGATGGAAGTGCGCGAGGATGATGAAACCTTTCAGAATCCAGTGGATCAGATGTTTGAAGCTCTGAAAAAGAAAAAACCGAACCACTTTGCTGTCCGCCAATATGCCAAGTTCAAGCTGGCGGCGGGCAAGACCTTAAAGTCGATTCTGGTGAGCTGCGGCGCACGTCTTGCTCCCTTCGATATTGAGGAAGTCCGTGATATCACTATGTACGATGAGCTGTCGCTGGATACGGTGGGAGATAAGAAAACGGCTCTGTTCCTCATTATGAGCGATACAGACCCGACTTTTAATTTCCTGATTTCGATGATCTATACACAGCTGTTTAACCTGCTGTGCGAAAAGCGGATGATGTTTACGGCGGCAGACTGCCGGTGCATGTGCGCTGCCTGATTGATGAGTGTGCGAACATTGGTCAGATTCCAAATCTGGAAAAGCTGGTAGCCACCATCCGATCAAGAGAAATCTCGGCATGTCTGGTGCTTCAGGCACAGAGCCAGTTGAAGGCAATCTACAAGGACAATGCCGATACCATCATCGGCAATATGGATTCCCGTATTTTTCTTGGCGGTTCGGAGCCGACTACGCTGAAAGAGCTGAATCAGGCATTGGGAAAGAAACGATTGATTTGTACAACACTTCCGATACCAGAGGCAACAGCCCATCTTACGGCACTAATTATCAAGAAGGTTGGGCATGATTTGGCTTCGGTGGATGAATTGGCTGTGCTGGATGGCGGAAAGTGCATTTTGCAGCTGCGCGGTGTCAGACCGTTCAAGTCAGATAAATATGATCTGACCCAGCATCCGAACTACAAGCTCACTGCCGGTGCTGATAAGAAAAACACGTTCAGCATCGAGGCGTTTCTTGACCATCGGCTGAAGCTCAAGCCCGGTGATAAGTACGAAGTAGTTGATGCAGATCATGCCAAATAAGTTTGTTCCGGTGATGAAGATGTCAAGGGTACGCTGCTGGTAACAGAATAAGAAGGGGCGGCGAGCTGCCCTCTTTACATAGCCAGGTTTCTGATTGGGATTGGAAATCTGGCTATATGTTTGCCCATTTGCAGGTGCACATGCAGATGGAAAATCACTATTCATCAGCCCATAAGGGCGCAACGTACAAGGAGGTACACATTTATGGCATTTTTCAACAGCGCAGTAACCGTTCTTCAGACCCTCGTCATCGCACTGGGTGCCGGCCTCGGCATCTGGGGAGCGATCAACCTGCTGGAAGGCTACGGCAACGACAACCCTGGTGCCAAGTCTCAGGGCATGAAGCAGCTGATGGCCGGTGGCGGTGTAGCACTGATCGGCACGACTCTGGTGCCGCTGCTTTCCGGTCTGTTCGGTTAAGCAAAGGCTGTCGGGGCGAAGATTCCGACCGGGCGGCGAAAGCTGCCTGTTACATAGTCAGGTGCAGGCAATCTCCGCAGCTGGCTATTTTCTGCGCTCTCTGGCAGGTGCACATGTTGGAAGTATGGCGCAGAACCGCAGTTTAGAATCGCACCGGCTGATAGGCCGGACAAGTTACAGGAGGACAAATCTATGGCGTTTCTTACTACAACTGCATCGGCACTGTCTCTTTTCTCACAGCTGTTTATGCTTCTGTCCCGGATGGCGAAGCTGTTCGGCGTGTTCGCGTAAGGAAGGAGGCGGCTCATGCAGAGTATCCTTGAACAGATCACAGATTGGCTCAAGAGCATGATTATCAGCGGTATCATGGGAAATCTTTCAGGGATGTTTGATTCGGTCAACCAGCAGGTTGGACAGATCGCAGGAGATGTGGGAACCACACCGGCGAACTTTTCACCTGCGTTTTTTTCTATGATCCGCAACATCTCGGAATCCGTGATCCTGCCCATTGCCGGAATGGTGCTGACATTCATCGCCTGTTATGAGCTGATCCAGATGCTCATCGAGCATAACAATCTGGCAAATTTCGAGACCTGGACATTTTTCAAATGGGTCTTTAAGACCTTTCTGGCAGTGACCCTGATCTCGAACACATTCAATATTACGATGGCTGTCTTTGATGTGGCGCAGCAAGTGATCTCCCGAAGCGGCGGTCTGATTTCCGGCAGTACGTCCGTCAGCGATGCGACCCTGACAGCGATGCAGGCCACACTGGAAGGCATGGACTTGGGACCGCTGCTGGGACTGTATTTGCAGACATTTGTGGTTCAGGTCACGATGCTGGCATTGTCGGCTATTATCTTTGTTATCGTGTATGGCCGAATGGTGGAAATATATCTCATGGTAAGCCTTGCACCGATTCCGTTCGCAACCTTTGGAAACCATGAGCAGAGCCATACCGGTCAAAACTATCTACGCTCCCTGTTTGCACTGGGATTCCAGGGCTTTCTTATCATGATCTGTGTGGGCATCTATGCAGTTCTGATTCAGAACCTGTCCTTTTCGGATAACATTATCAGCAGCATTTGGGGCGTTATGGGCTATACGGTTTTGCTGGCATTTACGCTGTTTAAGACAGGAAGCCTCGCGAAATCCGTGTTTGCAGCGCACTAAGAGAGGAGGAATGAGTCATGGCATCTTATATTTCTGTGCCGCGAGACCTTTCAAAGGTCAAGACCAAGGTCTTTATGAACCTGACCAAACGGCAGATTCTCTGCTTCGGAGCCGGTGCGCTGATTGGCGTTCCGGTTTTCTTTTTACTCAAATCCAGCGGGAATCTGAGCCTTGCCGCACTTGGCATGATGGCGGTGATGCTGCCGCTTTTCTTTCTTGCCATGTATGAGAAAGACGGTCAGCCGCTGGAAGTGGTGGCAAAGCACTTCTATGAGGCAAAGTTCAAGAGGCCGAAAACGCGGCCTTACAAAACAAAAAATTACTATGCACTGCTGGTTCAGCAGGCAGACGTGGAAATGGAGGTAAATCGCATTGTTCAAAATTCTCGAAAAGCTGACAGCGAAGAATAAAAAGCAGGATGACATCCGAATGCCGTCCCATCTGTCAGCCGCAGAGCAAAAACAGGTGCAGACGGTGATTGACCGTGCAAGGGGTGACAGCACGGTTCCGCACTCAGCTCAGGAGAGCATTCCCTTTCAGCGGATGTTCCCGGATGGTATCTGCCGTGTGACGGACAACTACTACACCAAAACCATTCAGTTTCAGGACATCAATTACCAGCTGGCACAGCAGGAGGATCAGACGGCTATCTTTGAGGAATGGTGCAGCTTCCTGAACTTCTTTGATTCCAGCATCCGCTTTGAGCTTTCTTTTATGAATATGGCTACGGATGCCTCGAATTTTGAGAAGATGGTGCGTATCCCGTACCAGAAGGATCATTTCAATCCGGTGCGCACGGAGTACAGCACCATGCTGCGCCGCCAGCTTGCCCAGGGCAACAACGGCCTGACCAAGACGAAGTACCTGACGTTTGGCATTGAGGCGGAATCCATGAAACAGGCAAAGCCGAGGCTCATTCACATCGAGATCGACCTGATGAACAACTTCAAACGCTTGGGTGTCCGGGCAAAATTGCTGAACGGCAAGGAACGGCTTCATCTGATGCACGATATGTTCCACATGGGTGACCATGACCGATTCAATTTCGATTGGAAGTGGTTGCCGGAGAGCGGGCTGTCGGTAAAGGACTTTATTGCACCGACCGGTTTTGCCTTTCCGAAGAACCGTATTTTTCAGATGGGCGGGATGTATGGCTCCATGTCCTATCTCCAGATCACGGCTTCCGACCTGTCGGATCAGCTGCTGAAGGATTTTCTGGATATGGAATCCAGCCAGATCGTGACTATGCACATTCAGTCGGTAGACCAGAATAAAGCAATTAAATCCATCAAGCACACCATTACGGAGCTGGATCGTTCCAAGATTGAGGAACAGAAGAAAGCTGTCCGTTCCGGATACGATATGGACATCATTCCGTCAGATTTGGCAACTTACGGCAAGGACGCAAAGGCACTGCTGAAGGAATTGCAGAGCCAGAATGAGCGTATGTTCCTGCTGACCTTTCTGGTGATGAACACCGGCGAGACGGAGCAGGAGCTGGAAACCAATGTGTTTCAAGCTTCCAGTATCGCGCAGAAGTACAACTGCAACCTGCGCCGTCTGGACTTTCAGCAGGAGCAGGGGCTGATGAGCTGTCTGCCGCTGGCACAGAACCTGATTGAGATTCAGCGCAGCATGACTACCAGCAGCACGGCAATTTTCGTTCCGTTTACCACCCAGGAACTGTTTCAGACCGGGAAAGAGGCTCTATACTATGGGCTGAATGCTCTGTCCAACAACCTGATTATGGTTGACCGGAAAAAGCTCAAAAACCCCAACGGGCTGATTCTGGGTACTCCCGGTTCCGGTAAATCCTTCTCTGCCAAGAGAGAAATCGCCAATGCGTTCCTGGTGACGGATGACGATGTAATTGTGTGCGATCCTGAAGCCGAGTACACGGCACTGGTGAAGAAATTTGAGGGGCAGGTCATTAAAATCAGCCCTTCCAGCACGCAGTATATCAACCCGATGGACATCAATGCGAACTATTCGGAAGAGGATAATCCGATTGCCCTGAAAGCAGATTTCATCCTGTCCCTGTGTGAGCTGATTGTGGGCGGAAAAGAAGGCTTGCAGCCGGTAGAAAAGACGGTCATCGACCGATGTGTTCATCAAATTTACCAGACCTATTTTGAGAATCCGGTGCCGGAGAACATGCCGGTGTTGCAGGACTTGTACGAGGCACTGCTTCGGCAGGATGAAAAGGAAGCACACCATGTGGCAACGGCACTGGAAATCTATGTGACCGGTTCGCTGAACCTGTTTAACCACCGCACCAACGTAGATATCAATAACCGGCTGGTCTGCTATGACATCAAGGAGCTGGGCAAGCAGCTGAAAAAGATCGGTATGCTGGTGGTGCAGGATCAGGTCTGGGGGCGTGTAACCGCCAACCGCAATGCCGGTAAAGCCACCCGCTACTATATGGACGAGTTCCATCTGCTTTTGAAAGAAGAGCAGACAGCGGCTTACAGCGTGGAAATCTGGAAGCGATTCCGTAAATGGGGTGGTATACCCACCGGCATCACCCAGAATGTAAAAGACCTGCTTTCTTCCCGCGAAGTGACGAACATTTTTGAAAACAGCGACTTCATTTATATGCTGAATCAGGCAGCCGGTGACCGTCAGATTCTGGCGGATCAGCTGAATATCAGCCCGCACCAGCTTGTCCTATGTGACTCACTCCGGCGAAGGCGAAGGACTGCTGTTCTACGGAAATGTGATTTTGCCGTTCGTTGATCGTTTCCCGACCGATCTGGAACTGTACCGGATTATGACGACAAAATTAACCGAAGTTCAGGAAGCAAAGGAGGCGTAAGCGATGGCTGGCAAGAAAAATCCGAATCTCGGAGACAAGCTGCGGCAGGAGCGCGAGGGTGCGGAGAACACCCTTCGCGATTCCAGAAGCAAAACCGCAGATAGCAGTACGGGAGACAGCAGCAAGAAAAAAGCGGAACACCGAAGGCAGATTCGTCACGAGGCCGATCTTGCCAAGATGCGCAGTAAGAAGCTGAAATCAGAGCAGGAAGTAAAAGCGAAAAAGAATGCAGCAGCTTCCGGGAAAAAGGGCGGAAAGCCAAAGAAGCCGGGGAATCTTGCGGCAGATGCACTTTCAGCCAAAGCGCATCAGAGTGTGCGCAATGCCGATCAGGATAATAATTCTGGTGTGGAGGCAGCGCATTTTACCGAAGGCTCAGCGGAAGGTGCAGCCCGTGCTGGTTCCCGGTTCCAATATGGTCGAAAGCTGCGGCAGTACAAAAAGCTGGAGCGGTTGGAGAAAAAGGCAAATAAAGATGCCGTAGATTCCATCTTTGCGGAACGCATGAAGTCTGATCCGCAGGCTGGTTCCAATCTCTTTTCCCGATGGCGGCAGAAGCAGGCCATCAAAAAAGAGTATGCCGCTGCGAAGGCAGGTGCGGCCGCTGCGGAGAACACAGCATCTGGCACAGCCAAAGCTGCGCAGGGTACTGTCAGTATAACGGAAAAGGCATTTCAGTTTGTGCAGAGCCATTCGCATATCATCATCGGTATCGCAGCCGTGGGACTGCTTGTTTTGGTGATTGCCGGGTCGGTTTCATCTTGCTCTGTCTTGATCAATGGCGGCGGCAATGTGGTGCTGGGGACTTCCTACACGGCAGAAGATGAAGATTTGAAAGGCGTGGAGACGGATTATACCAAGCTGGAAGATAAACTTCGCAAAAAAATCGACCGCATTGAAACCGACCATCCGGGCTATGACGAGTATCGCTACAATTTGGCGGAAATCGGTCACAATCCCTATGAGCTTGCTTCTCTGCTGACCGTAGAATTTGAAAACTATACGAGAAGCCAGGTGCAGGCACGGCTCCAGAGTATTTTTGAAGCGCAGTATGAGCTGAAGTTGGAAGAAAAGGTAGAAATCCGGACAAGGAAAGAAACCCGTGTGGGCTATCGCTATAATCCGATCACCGGAACCGGACACACCTACACCTATCAAGTGACGGTACAGTATGAGTATAAAATCCTCAATGTAACGCTGCTCAATCGGGGTGTGGACTATGTTGCCAGAAATTCCGGCCTCACAGATGACCAGCTGCAACGCTACGAAGTCACATTGGAGTGCCGGGGCAATCGAGATGATCTGTTTGCAGGCATTGCCTTTGCAACGCCGGATGGCGCAGGTTCCAGCGGAGAATATCAGGATTACGATATTCCGGGCGAAGCACTGACGGATGAAAAATTCCGGAAGATGATTACCGAAGCAGAGAAATATCTCGGTTATCCCTATGTTTGGGGCGGCAGTTCACCGAGCACCAGTTTTGATTGTTCCGGTTTTGTAAGCTGGGTCATCAATCACTGCGGGAATGGCTGGAATGTAGGCAGACAGACGGCCAATGGTCTGATGGGAAAATGCGACATTATCCCGAAGAGTGAAGCAAAGCCCGGAGACCTGATCTTCTTCCAGAAAACCTACAACACCAGCGGCGCATCCCATGTGGGCATTTATGTCGGCAACGGGATGATGATCCACTGTGGCTCACCAATTTCCTATGCTTCCATTGAGACGAGCTACTGGCGGCAGCACTACTACTGCATGGGAAGAATTCGATAAAAATAGGGCGTTTATTCGCCCGGAAAGGATACGATATGAGCTTGAAACTGGAAAAGATTGCTGCGGAGCGCGAGAAAGCCCGCAGGAAACGCGATGAATGGGAGGAGCGCAGAAAGGAATGGGACAGAAAGTACCACGAGCAGGAAAACAGCGAAATCTGTGAAATGGTACATGCCCAGAGCCTGACCCCGGAACAGCTGGCAGTCATCATTCAGATGGCGCAGGCTGCGGTTCCCAACCCGGAGAACCTGAAACTGGATGAGAAAGAAACGGAGGATATGGAATGAAAAAGATGATGGCAATGCTGCTTGCCAGCGTGATGGCGGCAGGAACCTTTACGACCACTGCATTTGCCTATACGGGCGATGATGTGCAGAAGAACACGCCTGTCAGTACCGCTGCACAGGAGACGGATGCAGCAGAAAGCACAAATGCGGGGAAAACGGACAATACCGACAGCATCGAAATCGACCCGGACATGCAGGTTCTGCCGGATGGCTATGAGGTCTCTACGGATGCGGATGGGAACCTGATCGTTACGGTGGGCGGCAAAGAATACAATATCGGCAGCGAAAAGTCCCAAAAGCAGACTGGTACGGTGGTGCCGGGGATCACCAGTCTGCATTTTCGTTCCGGTCCCGGCATGGATCAGGAGATTATCGGATATCTGCATTCCGGCGATACGGTGGAGATTGTCGAAAAATGCGGTGACTGGTATAAGGTAAACTTCAACGGCAAAACCGGGTATGCACATGGAAAGTACCTGAATGTCACGCATTCTGCAAAAGACAGCAGCATGTTCAGTGAAGATGCGCTGAAGCTGTTTCTGGATCTGATGCAGAGTGGAATGTCATCCGAGGATGAGACGAAATCCAGTGCAGCTTTGACTCCGGAAGGAAATATGACGCTGGTGGACGATATCGGTGAGGAAGAAGATAAATCCAGCCAGCAGTTCATTACGCTGGTGACAAAGGCGGGCAACACCTTTTATCTGATCATCGACCGCGATAAAGACGGCAACCAGAATGTGCATTTCCTGAACATGGTGGACGAGGCCGATCTGCTTGCGCTGATGGATGAAGAGGAAGCTGCCAAGTATCGGGAGAAGGAGCCGGAAGTCACGGAACCTGCGGAAACCGAAAAGCCGCAGGAGACGGAACCGGCACCGGAAGAGCAGAAAACAAAGAGCGAGCAGAAGAAATCGTCTCCGCTTCCGATGATTATGCTGCTTCTGTTTGTGATCGGTGCAGCCGGTGTCGGCGGTTATCTCTATATCAGGATGAAGGGCGTAAAGCCTGCGTCCAAGAAAAATCAGCCGGACCCGGATGCGGATTATCACGATGAGGATGAAGATACGCTCCAGCTGCCGGAGGATGATGGTGACGAGGACGAAGAAGTGGATGTCAACGAGGATTATGAAGCGGAATCGGACGATGAACCTGTCTGATTAACGCAGCGTTGACCGGTGGGGCGGCTGAAAAGCCGTCCCCTTTACATAGCCAAATGGTTGGTGGGTGAACTATTTTGAGCTATGAAGCTATGGAATCTGTAGGCGATATCTGATAAAATAGAAAGTAAGAACAGCTCAACAACCCGGAATTTTACCATCCAGCATCTCTCAAAATAATAGGCATATTTTCATATAGTGTTGATTAAATGTCTATAAGTGCTCATATTCTGCGCATTTTGATCTGCATTTATTCATATCTATAAATCATCAAATACGTATTTATATTGGTATCTGGATTTTCGCCCTTCACACCCGTTCTCGTGCGATCATGAGTGCATACCCCAGCAGGTTCGTTCCGTGCCACTTTTCACGTCGAGTCGATCTGGGTCCTTCATCGATAAGCCGATGCCCCAGATGTGGTCCTTGACGGCGCACTCTGCGAGGATGGCGTCGCCGGTGGATTTGAGCTGAGCCTTCAGGTATTCGATCTGCTCCAACTCTGTCTTTGGATAAAGAAAAATCACTTTCTGTCCATCCATGGATACCTTCTGTAAACGATACCTTACAGCTATATAATTGGGCAGATGGTCAAACTCTGCGCGCTGAACTGTCGCTTTAATTCCCAGAACTTTATAGAGATATTCCATATGTTCTCCTTCTATTTAACTCTATTTTTGTATAACTTGTTTTAAGTTAAGTTTCGATATTAAAGTTAAGATAATTCAAAAAAATCATCAGGAAGCGGAAATATCATAAGAATAATTTAACACCATGGCACCTTCTTTTCCTCTCAGATTTCCGTGCTCTGCCACTTTTATGAGCGTTCTTTTCAGTATTTTGCCACTTTCATGAGGGAATAATCCGTGCTTCATTACACTTTCATGAGCGAATTTATGCTGTAATATGACATTTTCATGAGGGAATTGGTGCTTCGATGCGACGTGAGGAGGTAGTGGGCGGAGGCATGGGCGCGATAAAGGCAACGAGTGCGAATGGGTGGACGCGACGTGAGAAGGTGGAGGGTGCGGACGCGTGGGCGCGGAGTGAGCAGGCGGAGGGCCGAGACATTGGCCCGGGAAAAGTGAGCAGAAATATACGAGTGTCAACGGGAGGGTTTTATGGTACAACTAGAAGTAGTTTTGATGGAGGTGCCTATGGAGCCGAAGGTCAGTATCATCGTGCCGGTGTATAACGCGGAGAAGAGTCTCGCGCGCTGTGTGGACAGTATTCTGAATCAGGAGTTTCGGGATTTCGAGCTGATCCTCATGGATGATGGAAGTAAGGATCGGTCCGGGGAGATCTGCGACGGATATGCGCGGGCGGATGCGCGCGTGGTGGTCGTGCATAAGGAGAATACGGGGTGTCGGATACGCGAAACCAGGCGATCGCGCGGGCGCGGGTACGTTTCTGCAGTTCGTGGACAGTGATGACTGGCTGACGCCGGATGCGACAAAGCTTATGGTGCGGGCGGCCGAGGAGACGGGCTGCGACATGGTGATCGCGGATTTCTATCGTGTCGTCGGAGAGATGGTGTCGCGGAAGGGGATATCGACGCGGACCAGGTGATCGGGCGTGAAGCGTTCGTTGGCTTCATGATGGAGAACCCGGCGGACTACTACTATGGGGTGCTGTGGAATAAGCTGTACCGGCGCTCGCTTGTGGAGGCGCACGGGATCCGGATGGATGCGAAGCTCAGCTGGTGCGAGGATTTTCTGTTTAATCTCGAGTATGTGCGCTATGCGACGACGTTCTATGCGCTGCGGACGCCGGTCTACTATTATGTGAAGACGAAGGGTTCGCTGGTGAATCAGAAGATCAGCTTCGCGCGGACGGTGGAGATGAAACTCGCGATGTTCGAGTGCTACAACGACTTCTTCAAGCATGTGCTGGATGAGGATGCGTATGAGCGGAAGCGGCTGCAGGTCTATCATTTTCTAGTGGATGCGGCGAAGGATGGTTTCGTGTTCCCGGCGACGATTCCGGGGACGCAGAAGCTCGGTGAGGAGCGGAGCCAGGCGCTGCAGGAGGTGATTTCGGAGGATGGGATCATCGTGGAGAAGTACCGCGACCGGAAGCTGCTCGAGCGCTATCTCGAGTCGGTGGCGCTGAAGTATGATATGACGCTGGCGGAGCTGTCGCTGCTGCTGTATCGGAAGGACGCGGGAAAGGCGCTCACTCGAGGGCTGAAGCGCAGATGCCTGCGCGGGAAGATGCCGTGGAGGCGACTGATCGAAAGGATGCCGGAAAGGCGCTGAGCCGGAAGGATCTCGCGGAGCTGATGCATATGAGCCGCGGGGATCTGCGCGCCGCGCTGCAGAAGCTGGTCTCACGCGGGATGCTCGAAGTGGTCGACGTGCCAAGGAAACGACGTGAAGCGGCGGAAATAGCCGAGGCGACCGGTCTTTTCGGAAAGCGTGGCGAGGCACAGGATGCAGACGCGAACGGAATGACGAAGAAAAACGCGAGCCGCGGAATATTCGTCTCGAGCTGCTGCCGGCGTCGGATGCGGTGCTGCAGGATATCGCGGCCGCGGAGCGTGACTACGAGCAGGCGAAGTTCCGGGGATTTACCGAGGACGAGCTCCGGCAGTATACAGCGCTCGAGCGGCGTGTGCAGGAGAACGAAAAGCAGATACTGCAGAAGTGAGGATGGGCAGACGAACACCATCAGCGATGCCTGGCGATGAGTCAGCGAGGGGCAGAATGCGTTGCGGCGAGGCACAACGCATGCGCGGAGTGATGATGTGGAGGGCCGAAACATGGGCACAAGCGAGTAGGAGGCGGTGACTAGCCGCCGTCCTCTCACACCACCGTGCGTACCGTTCGGTACACGGCGGTTTCAACAGTTGACGTGCATAGACTGATAAGCTGTGGCAAGATCATAAAAGCCCCAGTTTGTAGACCTAAAACAGAATACCGTTCCTTACATAGCAGTCATGCGCTTCGGTGCCTGGCTGCTAATTTTTTTGCGAAAGGAGCAGTATCGAATGAAGCTTGTATTAGCGGAAAAGCCCTCGGTTGCCATGAGTCTCTCGAAAGTGATCGGGGCAGATCAGCGCGGGACGGTTATATGGAGGGCAATGGCTACCTTGTCAGTTGGTGTGTGGGGCATCTGGTGGAACTTTCCCAGCCGGAAGCCTATGATGAAAAGTATGCAAAGTGGAAGTATGATGATCTTCCGATTTTGCCGGGACATTGGCAGTATCAGGTGTCCGCCAGCACGAAAAGCAGTTCGGAATCCTGAAAAGCTCATGCAGCGGAAAGATGTGGAGAGTCTGATCTGTGCAACCGATGCAGGATAGTGCGGTTGGGTGACTTAAGAAAGAAAAAGAGACCTCATCTCAATGAAAATATCATCACGAAATCGTCAAAGAAGTCACCCGAATGAGATAAAATCGAAATTTTGGTCAAAGCAGTTCTCAAAAGCGTCTTCACACTGCTACAATATGGATACCAGCTTGGTGGCGGCTCGATTCGTAGACAACTCTTTCGCCCACCATCGACTGCATCGCCGTGAAATGCGGAAGATGAATGCAACAGCACTCCCAACTCGGCGAGAAGAATGGGATTTGCTACTGTACAATAAACTTTTGGCGTACATAGAAAAACAAATATCACCTCATGCCTGACTATGACTAGGAAGAAGCGAAGAGTGACTACCTGTTCCTATAATGTCATAGCCGCCGGCTAAGTCAGTGGCTTGAGTAAGCCTTGATGGCCCCTCTGCAAGGGGTTACGAGCAAACGTCTTTCATTTGCATTACTTGCAATACAGTTCTAAAGCGCAGTATCGTAAAGTACATCTTCTAAGATGACGATTTTCTTGTCATCTCGCTTTACTCGAATCTTGTAACTAAAACATTTTACTTCACCAGCTTGTCTGGTGGCTGTCGCTCGCTCAAGCCACCCCAAACAATGCCCACCAAGCCTATAGCTTTTGCTACATGCCGGTGGGCATTGTTTGTCAGTTTTATGTATTACCGTTACTAACTCGAAATACTGGTACTGATATTCATCCTCTAAGACTTCCTTCATATCTCTCATATACTCAATGTTCTTAAGGAGCTTAAAGTGAAATGCTCTTTCTCGCCAAAATCGGATGCCTATTTCTGGGAAAACATATTCTGTGCCTAATTGTTGGTCATCATTGTCGCAGGTAAAGCTGTTTTTCTCTTTGAGCCAATCAATAATCTGCTCCGCTTTCAAAGCAAAACTTCTACCCCAAACAACTTGACCGGGACACTTCGTGCCAACATTTTATGAATACTAATCTCAATTGCTCGTCTTTTTGGTACTGCACCAGAAAGAACGAATAATCGTCTTCATAGCGTCCTGTTGTTAAATTTGGGTCATCGGTTTCCATAGAGCATTCCATTTGAACAGAAGTATTTCCAACTTCTGCCCAGTCATTGCGCATTCTTAAAAAAGCTGCTTCTATTTCATCCGATGTCATGCCCAATTTCAACTGATCGATTCCAATATTAGGCTCAATAATTATTTCTTTCATAATAGACCTTTGCACCTTGTCAAATATTTAGCGAATACCAAACAACCTCTCATATTGAAAAGACAGGTTACAACCTCGTCGTTGTACTTTTGTTGCAGGGTGCCTGCAATGCCATCGCAATCTTGTTTGATTTCAAATCATTAACTTCTTTTGAAGAAGTGCTTCATATTGCCTGTTTTTCAACATTTGTGATTCTTGGTTAACATAGGATGTGTTTCCATAACTTCCTGTTTTCCTATGGTCAGCGGTCATCATTCTAATACAGTATGCAGTATTTGAATTATAGCCATTAGAGTTTAATGCAGACTGGGAAACAAAATGGTGTCGTTGTCCACCATTTGCTGTAAAAGAATTGTATGGTTGAGCATCAAAATTATATCGATAATAATTATTCTTGTTGATATTGTTAAATCTATTGGTTACACCATTATCAACAATCACCAAGTCATACTCAAATTTTTCTTTTACCGCCCATTTACTAACAAACCAAGCATCTACCACTCCGTTCATTACATTGTTTTTCAACCGCTCTTTGTGTTTGCCTAACCCATGATGTATCATTTAAAGTATAACGAGTGACAGTTCCGGTCACCTTATCTAATGGATCATTATAGTCTATCAGAGCGGCATTTATAATAAAAGCTGAATCTGAAACTGTATAATAGAAATACCAAGCCCCCAAAATTCTACCTGCTTTTCTTTACACACATATAACCATTATCTATTATACCATTTTAGATTCATTCGGAAGCAAAGATTATATTTTGTTCTAATTTCCTCAACATCACTTGACGAAATGTCAGATTCATTTAGCATTCTAGCAGCATATTGTGCGGTTTGCTCATCATAATTTTGTTTAATTGCATTTTGTGCTTTATAAAATTCTCCCAACTTGTTTGTGTTTCGCAAATAGTCAACAATCGCTGTATCTGATAATGCTTGACGGCAGAAGTATTTCCGTGGTCACCGAATTACTTAGTGCATAGGCATTCTGCAAAAGTGTCGCTACTACAATGCAAAATGTCAATAAGAAGCATATAGCTTTTTGAATATAAAATTTCGTTTCTTTCATAGTGCCTCCTATAAAATAGCATCACTTATCGACTAGAACTTCTAGTAATGGTTTCACTTCATTTATCGGAGCGGATAAAAATCGCAGAACAATCCATCAGATAAAATTTTTGAACGTAGTGATAGAGTTGCTTAGTCAACTTTTTGATTCACTTTCATCCTGCATCGGAATCACCTCTATGTAGAGCATTTATATACTAAAAACTCCTATTATTTTTTTGCATTTTGACAGTAATAAGCATCTGTTAGCATCGTCTGTCCCCATAAATAGTCTTTCTTTCCTATAGCTATCCCGCCTTCAAAATGATTTTTGAAAGATGTGATTTTTCAGACTCTCTTGAGGAAACCACATCGCTGAAACTCCCTGTGTGACGATTCCTCCAAGCTGCATATCGCTTCCACAATAAATGCACTTCATTATCTCTATTCTCCTTTACGGTTCAGCATAATACTGTCCAGCTGCCCAATTTGCAGTTCCACCGTTCGGATTAGATAAGACATAGGGCTCGCCACTCCATCTTGAATAGACGCGAGAATTTCCGGCTCCAATTGTTGTTATATAGTCAATTTGCACACCGTACTGGCCGCCACCGCTAGCATCAAGCATTTGATTGTAATTATACGATGTGAAATATACAATTGCTGTAGAGACGGCAAAATTCAAAGCATTGTCACTAATGTGCAATCCATAACGCTGCGCTAGCATACTTAACGCCGTTGTTATTCCGTATGCAGCAACCCATTGTATCGCAGAGTTTAGCACAGTTGTTTTATTCTGTACCAAATATTTTCCAACTGTATCATGAGGCATAAATGTTTGATACACGAGGAGCACCACTTTTGAGCCACCATAGGATGCTTTTGAAAAATTTGAATATGTTCCACCATTAGGTTCGTATCTTTCAAGTGATCTTTGCATGCTTCCCGAAAGCGCATTTTTGGTAAATGTCAAATGTTCCATCGCTGTTTTATAAATCACTGCATCCGGTTCAATAACTTGTTTATATGCCTCTGGCAAATCATTCCATGTTATTTTTGAGGCACATTTTGAACTGCACCAGCAGCAGATGCGGAAATCACTAATGAAAACATCATAACCATACTTAAAACAAAACTAATAAATCTGTATGTTTTTTCATTTCAAGCACCTTCTTGATATGACAAGTCATCTCTTCTTATTTTATTTATCTTCATCATCTACTGATACTTCCAGTAATGGTTTCACTCCGCCCATCGGAATAGCTAAAGGTTGCAGAATACTCCAGCCTGTAAGATTTTCCAGGCTTAGTGTTAAAGTTACCGCTCCCACGCAGGTTGAGGTCGTGCTGCTGTTCGAGCAGCTGCTTACTTTTTGCCATGTTCCAATTGTTCCCTTTTCATAGAGAACGCCTGAAACGCTGATCTTCTTTACTCCAGTTCGTGTCTGGGCATCAACTTGATAGTATGTTTGGTAAATAGATCCGTTGACCGTACTATCGCCTACATACCGCTCAGATTTTTCAACGGCCATTGCGGTGCAAGCAAAACTCAAGAGAATCACCGCTGAAATAACAATGGACAACAAACGCTTTTCGACATAGACATACACCTCCGTTTTTGGCTCTATCAAGAGCCTTTGTATAGTCAACGTAATTCGCATCTGCTTCGTTTCAATTTTCAGGAAAATTTTTCAAATTTTCCATCTTTGTAAGTTCAGACAAAAAGAAAACCGGACATTTGTGAACTCTCACAAGTGCCCGGCTTTCTTAACGGATACTTTCTGCAATTTTCATGATCTCATCGTATGGAATGTTTCCCATAACGGTATGTGTAATCCCCGATGTTCCCAACTTAGAGTATAAACATTCTTTCCATGTTCATCCGTACTGGTTCCAAGTACCCATCTGATTCTCCGACCTTTACGGTTTCGTACACTGTATGCTCATTATCAAACAGGGACTGCTGCCCCGGCTGGATAATTGAGCAACGGACAGTGTAGCTTTCCGCTGTTTCTTTGACGAGTAAACATGTAGAAAGTTTTCTGCTCGTTCAAATTTCTGCGCATCGTCCATTTCAAAGCCATCCGGCACATAATAGTCGCTATATCCATCCGGCAATCGTTCCAGAGGTTCGCCATCTACCTGATAAGTCAGCTGCATCTCAATGGGCAGAAACTTTTGAATCATCGTGTAGACTGCTCTGCGAAAATCTGCATTGACTGCAAGAGCACCAATGGTCAGTATTACAAGTGTCAATGCCGCAAGCAACACCCGTTTCAACACCGGACGGTGTTTTTCCTACGTAATGCTGCTGCCATTCGTTCATCCCATTGAGAAGTATCCGGGTAAAGTTCTTCAAGTTGTTCTGGTGTTGGCAGTGTATCCAGTTCCTTTTGTGCATCTGCACGAAGTGCAATCATCAAGGCCGCTTCAAATGAAATGTTTGTCTGCTCACTCATGGTTACTCAACTCCTTCCATAATAGTTTTCTCCCTCGAAAGAGCCGTGTTCGTACCACTTCGTCCGTTAATCCCAGCGATTTCGCAATCTCACGATTTGTATATCCCATTGCCAAAAGGCGTAATGGGTCACGATATTTCGGTTTCATTTGTCCAATCAGTTCTGTCAACCTCTCGATATTGTCAACACTGATTATTGCATCATCTGGCACTGGCGCATTATCCTCAATATCTGGGATTTCTTCCAGCGATTCTTCGCGCCGCTTGCGAAGCTGATCATACGCACGGCTTCTACTACAACTAACGAGATAGGCAGCGAGTTCGTGACAGTTTTCTCGATGAATTTTAGAAAAATTTTTTGCAACGTACAAAAACACCTCTTGTAGCACGTCCTCTGCCAAATACGAATCATCCATGATTTTGTAAGCGGTATGGTAAACCAGCCGTTTGTATGTATTGTATACCTCGGTAAACTCTTCTTCAAAGCTTCGATCATCAAGCACACTTAGATATAACGCAAGCAACGCAATCACCTCTATCTACATTGATTGTGTGTAGTGTACCACGAACCAATAAAAATGTCGAATACCACTAATATTGTAAAGGAGCGTGATGCCATGACCCAACCCAAAACCGACCTTGCCTATCTCCGCAGCGAGAAAGCCAAAGCAGAACAACAGCTGCGTTACTACCAGCACCGTGAAAAATTTTGGAACATCAGATACCGGAGTTGACCCGAAAGCCCGTGTGCATCGTCTGTGCGCCCGTGCCGGAATGCTGGAAAGTTTTCTGATTGCGCCGGAAGAACTCACCAACGATCAGGTGATGGAGCTGCTGAAAATTGCATTCCGTCAACCAGAAGTTGCGCTGGCTCTTGCAAAAGATGATTCACGACCTGCACGAGAGCCGCAGCGTTCCGAACCCTTTAGAATAAAGGGCGCAATTATACACCGTTCCGGTGAAATTGCGGTCTTGCAGACGGCTCGATGAAATCGAAGCTGGCGTTTGTGCGCCAGCCCGATTCCATCCCAAGGAAAACTGCATTTTCCTTGCGCTGCTTTGCAGCTATCCTTTGCGGCTCCCGCCTGAGACCGAAGCGCACAGCACTCCGCTCTAAGGCGGCGAGCACAACCGAATACGATTCCAGACCGTTCATCAAGAGCAATCTTGCTGGGCGGTCTTTTGTTTGAGGTGATGCCTATTCCGTGTCCGCATTTCAAAATCACCATCGTCAAGCGCAGCCAAGGGCAGTCCGCTGTTGCTGGGGCTGCTTATCAGAGCGGCGAACGGCTGTTCAGCGAGTACGACCAGAAAACGAAATTCTACAACAAGAAGAAAGAACTTGTCCATGCCGAGATCATGCTGCCGTCCTATGCGCCGCCCGGATTTGCAGACAGGCAGATTCTCTGGAACGCCGTGGAAGCCGTGGAGAACCAGTGGAACTCCCAGCTTGCCCGGCGCATCGTGCTGGCGTTCCCGGTGGAGGTGCCGAAGGAACAGTATCTTTCTATGATAAAAATTTTGTCAGGAGCAGTTTGTTTCAAAGGGATGATTGCTGATTTTGCCATTCACGACAAGGGAGATGGAAACCCACACGCCCACATTCTACTGACGCTCCGGGCAATGGATGAACACGGCAAGTGGCTCCCGAAAGCTAGAAAGGTGTACGACCTTGACGAGAACGGTGAGCGCATCCGGCTCGCTTCCGGCAACTGGAAGTGTCACAAGGAAAACACGGTGGACTGGAACGACCAGAAGTATGCCGAGGTTTGGCGGCACAGCTGGGAAGTTGTTACCAACCGCTATCTGGAAGCCGCTGGCAGACCAGAACGTGTTGACCTGCGCTCCTTTGAGCGGCAGGGCATCCAGCAGATACCGACCGTGCATCTCGGCCCTGCTGTGCACCAGATGGAAAAGCGCGGGTGAAAACCTTTCTCGGCAATCTGAACCGAGATATTCGAGCCGCCAACAGCCTGATGCAGTCCATCCGCAGTGCAATTCGTGGTCTGCAACACTGGATCGCAGACCTGAACGAAAAGAAGCAGCTTCTTCTGGACGCTCTGGAAAGGCGAAAGAACCCACGCTGTCCGACCTGCTGGTGGACTACTTCAATCTCCGCAATGAGCAGCGCAGCGATTGGTCTGGCAAGGCAAAACTGAAATGCACTATTCGGGACTTTGAGGAAGTCAAACAGGCGGTGGACTATATGAAAGCCCATTCCCTGAACACCATCGAGGATTTGGACACTGCAATTTCTAACCTGAACCAGACCGCCGCCCCTCTCCGCAAGCAGTTGAAGCAGAACGAAAACCGTATGCGGGCAATCGCCCAGATCAAGGACGCTGCCGCCGCCCATGCCAAGCTGAAGCCCATCCACGACACCTTTATCAAGAAGAACTTCAAGTTGACCAAGGACGCTTACGCTGCCCAGCACAAGGACGAGCTGGACGCATTCAATAAAGCCGTCCGCACCCTGATGAAGCTGAACGGCAGCACAGCGGTGGATTTTTCGGCATTGGATGCCGAATTTTCTGCGCTGCAATCGAGCAGTGCAGAGCTGCGCACCAACTGGAAACCTTGCAGCCGGATATCTCCGCACTGAAAAATGTGCGAAAGTATATCGACATGGTGCTGAATAATCAGCAGCTTTCCGCACCGGGCGGTAAGACCCCGGAGAAGGAATCGGTGCTGAAAAAGCTGGAGCAGCTTCAGCAGAAAAAGTCTAACTACAAAACGATTTCCACCACCCCAAACCGCGAAGAATCGCTCTAAACGATCTTTCTGTCACCGATATGCCGTTGCAATCAGTGGCAGAAGTACATAATTCATTTGGTTTTGCCGACTTTGGCTATTCTCGCTGGCTAGTGAGTAGAGGCGTACTTTTAAGGCAGAAATTTTCTCCAACACCCCCATTTTAGGCCACTTTTCTGTTAATAGTAGAAGCGCCTCTTTGAAAGCCGGTCATTTGTGACCTTTTGTTAATTCTCAAAAGATGGTTGTCTTTGGGCTGTTTTCGTTGCCTATCTATTGAGAGGATTTTTCAAAAGCGGAGATTTGGTCTCAAGAATTACAATTCAATTTCTCACCAATGCTACGAAACAGGCGTTCTCGATGCCTACCAAGTGTAGGGCATCTTTTCAAGACCATTCTCGGACTATTATGACGTTTTGTTTACAAAATTGCTTGCAATGCTACGAAATGGCCTTTTCATCGGCTACCAAGTAGAAGGATGTTTTCGTCCGTCAAAGTCCAGAAATCTTCCATATGTTCCTTGACAAGTGAATAGTTCAATCGTCCGGTACTTCACAAAAGGTACTTCTGTAACTCGCAGCCCGGTCATAACGAAGACGGGGTGGCTGAAATGCCAATGGTGCGGTGCAAGCCCGCCGCCGGACGATTCCCCACTCCTAGGGAAGTCGAGGACCAATATGGGAGACCTTAACTTATTAACGCAGTTGAGCACTTGTTTCGTGCTTTTCTGCGACTGGAGAATTGGAACCCACCAATTCTCGTTACATACTCTTTGTTTCTGATTTCTGCTTCAGCTGGAGGTGATCAACATTTCAGAATATCTTACCACGCAAACTCCGCTGCCGCCGTTTCTCCCATACCCACGCTTCCTTTTGGAACTTGACCTGAGCCAGACTGCAAAAATGACTTATGCGCTGCTGCTCGACCGTGCCACGCTCTCGCAGAAAAATCTCTGGATAGATGAACGTGGTTTCGTGTTTGTCATTTTACGATTTGCTCTTTGGCTGAGCAGCTAGGGCGCAGCACTGTCAGTGTTTCCAGTGCGCTTAAGGAATTGACGCTGCGGGATTGATTGAGCGCAGACGAACGCGGTTTTCTTCGCCCAATCACATCTTTGTGAAAATTCCAAATGTTGAATAGTTCTGCGTTTTTCACGATTCAAGAACCGCCAAAATCACGATTCTGTGATGCAGATTCTTAATGGCATCTGCAAAAGATATTTTTCCTATGCAGTATAGCAGCCTTAAAGACTGTATCAAAGAAAACTTTTACCTATCAAACGTAATAAAACAAAAGAGAAAACGAATAGAATCCATCCATTCCTTTCCGTATTTGCACCACATGAATGAGGAGGTCTGCCCTTGAACAAAGAAAAATCTGAGAAGAAGCCCACCACACGTAAACGTGCGCCGAGAAGTCCGAAGTCCGTGCGCCTGATCGTGGAACGCCATTATATCGGCAATGTGCCGATGAATACGCTTTTCAGCGGCTTGCGGAAGAAGAAATTCGTAAAACTGCCGAATCGTATCTCGCCGCTGGCTAATTGACGTTTTACTGCGGAAAAGGGCTTGCATCATCACGCAGCATCCGCTACAATGTGATTGATGAGGTCTCTTTTCCATTATGGAGGTACACATGGAAAAGGACAAAAAGTAACTGCTTTATACTGCCGGCTGTCAAAATATGACGGTTCAAACAGCGAAAGCCTGAGCATCCGCACTCAAAAGGCGATGCTTATGGAGTATGCCACACGCAACGGTTTCGGAATTGCCAGTACTATGTTGATGATGGTTACAGCGGTACGAACTCTGACCGCCCTGCCTTTCAGGAACTTCTGGATGATATCCGGGAAGGAAAGGTGGCAACAGTCATTACCAAAGATTATTGTGCGATAATAGGACTAAATCAGAAAGACCTTGAAAACCAAGGCATTCTGGCTTAGTCCCTTCTTTTTGACCGAAAACAAAGGACTTTCACAATAATCAAGCAAGCCGGAGGTGCCGCTGCACACTTCCGGCAGAAGGAGGATATAGTGGGTGCTATCAAAGTCTTCTTGAAGGAGGTTGTGCTTCCAATCGCGCTTGCGTTCTGCCTCGCGTCATTTCTCAAGCCGATCTATATGCCTGACGGCGTATGCGACTACTTCTAATGTGGATCTGCGTCGGCTTGCCATTCGGCATCCGGAGGATGTGCCTCTGGCTCGTTCCAAGCGGTTACGGCATCTCCGGCTCAGTCGGCATCTTCGCATTGAACTTAATCATAGGCGGTCTCATCGGAGGACTCGCCTTCTTCATCGGGCTGCTGCTCGGTGTCATTCATACCATCCGAGAAATCATCTGAACTACATCGTAAACGAAGAGGGTTTGTTTCTTCTCCAATTTGGAGTAAGAAGCAAACCCTCTTTTGTTGCCCAAAAGCCGGAGTATTTGCTGGCGATGCGGCGAAAGAAAGGAGTTTTAAGCATGAAACGCATGACAGCCGATGATCTGCAAGCACTGGAATTGCTGATGCAGACCACACCCGGCTTTGAGCATTTTGACAGCGGCGCGGATGGCATTCTCCTGAGTGCCGAAGCTGCCGCTTTCATCGCCCTTCTGGAAATATCAGTCCTGCGTGTTTGCAGAGTGTCCCTACTGCTGCAAGCCCGTTTCTACTCTCAAAATCAAAATGGCACATCTGCTGCCGGAAAGGAAGTCAGTCATGAATAACAAAATCGAAGTCTTCAAGAATGAACAGTTTGGAGAAATCCGAACAGCCCTGATCGAAAACGAGCCGTGGTTTGTGGCGGTAGACGTGTGCAGGGCTTTGGAGATCGGCAATTCTCACAAGCCATTTCACGGCTGGATGCAGATGAGAAGATGATTACCCTCATTTCAAATGAGGGTAATAAGCGAGCAATCCCAACATGACGGTGGTGAACGAACCCGGACTTTACACGCTTATTCTGAGCAGCCGCAAGCCGGAAGCGAAAGCCTTCAAACGCTGGATCACGCATGATGTCATCCCCATGATCCGCAAAACCGGTGGCTACATGACGGACTCCTTCTGGAACGTATTCAGAAGGAACCTGCGGTCATTGTGGAGTTTGCTCAGGCGTTGATTTTGGAAAGAATCGCGTAAAGGCTCTTGAGTGTGAGCTGATCACGGCAAAGCCCAAAGCTGATTATTACGACGCCTTCATCAATCCGGATGACTGCACCAATATCCGAACGACGGCGAAGGAACTGAAAATCCCGGAGCGCAAGTTCGTCCAGTTCCTTCTCAAAGAAAAGTACCTGTTCCGCTCTCCTTCCGGGCAGCTACTTCCCTACGACAAGGACAGCAATGCCGGACTGTTCATCGTCCGCGATTTTGTGACGTTCTGCTACACCGGTTCTCAGACCTACTTCACGCCGAAGGGCAAGGAGGTCATCCGAATGAAGTTCCAGAAAAGTGCGGCGAAGAACTGCTTTCCAAGATGGCAAGGTGATTTTCGTGGCAGTCTATCGCGTAAATAAAAATCGTGGCTATACCGTCATGGCGAACTTCCACCTCCGAGACAAGAGCCTGTCACTCAAGGCGGTCGGTCTTCTCTCAAAGATGCTCTCGTTCAATGATGGCTGGAAGTTCTCAACCAAGGGACTTTCTGCAATCTGCAAGGAAGGTCCGGATGCCATTCTCTCCGCGCTCCGTGAGCTTGAAAAGCACGGCTACCTTGTCCGGCACCGGCAGAGAGACGGTAAAGGCAGGATGAGCAGCACAATCTTTGAGATATACGAAGAGCCGCAGGAGTCCACGCCAGAACGGGAAATGCCACACACGGAAAATCCATGTGTGGAGAAGCCAGATGTGGATAATCCACGCGGGGATAAGTCCGCACAAATAAATACTGATCAAGTAATTACCCAAGAAAGAAATACTCTCTCAAAGAACTATCAATCCATCAATCTTGATGGGATGGACAGGATGGATGAGCGAAGCGAGTATGAAGAGATTATCAAAGAGAATCTTGATTACGACATTCTCTGTCAGGATCCGAAGTTCGATAAAGACCGCTTCCGGGAGATCATGGACATCATGCTGGATGCCGTCTGTTCCACTGCGCCGACCATCCGCATCAATGGCGAGGATATGCCGCAGCAAGTAGTCAAATCCCGCTTTCTCAAGCTGAATAGCAGCCACATTGAGTACGTTCTGGAAGCAATGAACAAGAACCCGTCAGACATCCGTAATATCCGGGCGTACCTGTTGACCGCTCTGTATAACGCCTCTCTGACGATAGACAATTACTACTCCGCCCTCGTCAATCATGATTTCTACGGGCAGGACAGATCGGCAGGGTCAAAGAAGCCGAAGACCTACGATTATAGCCTTTGTGAAGACACTCTTTAATGAATACCATCGTGAGCAATGCTCGGAAAGGAGGACAGTGTAAATGAAAATCATCTATCGCCGGATTGTGCCGCCTTAGCTAAGGTAGCATCCCCTCAATCATCTCAAGGAAAGGAGGTATCACTGCAATGCAGGATGAAGTCAACACCAAAGTTGTTGCAATCATGATCAAGGGCGGCAAAATCTCTGCCGAGGTGCTGAAAAAGGCTCTGGACAAGTTCGTGCAGGAGATTGAAAAGGCGCAGAAGCAGATGCAGCAGCCCAAAACCTATCGCGGCAAGCAGTCCATCAAGCACCTAATGAGTCAGAACGCCGCCATCTCCAACATCGAAGTGACGGACGGCAACATCAAGTCCTTTGAGCGAACTGCCAGCAAATACGGTCTGGACTTTGCGCTCAAGAAGGACGTTTCCGTAGAACCGCCCAGCTATCTTGTCTTCTTCAAGGGGCGGGACGTTGATGTCATGACCGCCGCCTTCAAGGACTTCTCCGCTAAGACGGTCAAGCAGAAGGAGCAGCCGTCCATCCGGCACAAGCTGGATCAGGAGAAAGCCCAGAGCAAGGCGCAGCACAAGGAGAAGGTCAAGGTCAAAACCAAGGATCGGGGTGTGGAGCTGTGAACAAACCCGATGTGAAGAAGCTCGTTCTTCTGAACCTACCGTATGTCTTCGCCTTCTACTTTGCGGATAAGATTGCCGCCGTGTTTCGTCTCGCTCCCGGCACGGAGTTCATCGACAAGCTGACAAACGGCTTTGCTGTATTCGGCACTGCCTTTGCAAATCCGCTTCCCAGCTTTCATCCCGTCGATCTGCTCATCGGTCTGATTGCCGGTGCGCTGCTCAAGCTGGCGGTCTACGTCAAAGGCAAGAACCGCAAGAAGTTCCGGCAGGGCGAAGAATACGGATCTGCACGTTGGGGTAAGCCGGAGGACATCAAGCCGTACACGAATCCGGAGTTCTCGAACAACGTCATCCTAACGCAGACGGAGTTCCTGACCATGAACAGCCGCCCGAAGCAGCCGAAGTACGCCAGAAACAAAATATCCTTGTCATCGGCGGTTCCGGCTCCGGCAAGACGCGTTTTTTGTAAAGCCAAATCTGATGCAGATGCACAGCTCTTATGTGGTTACTGATCCGAAGGGTACGGTGCTGGTGGAGTGCGGCAAAATGCTTGAAAAGGGAGGCTACGTCATCAAGTCGCTGAACACCATCAATTTCCGGAAATCCATGCACTACAACCCGTTCAGCTACATCCGCAGCGAGAAGGACATCCTCAAGCTGGTCAATACGATCATCGTCAATACGAAGGGAGATGGCGATAAGTCCGGCGAGGATTTCTGGGTGAAGGCGGAAAAGCTCTACTACACAGCCCTCATCGGTTACATCTGGTACGAGGCACCCGACCACGAGAAAAACTTTACTACCCTGCTCGAAATGATCAATGCCTCGGAAGCCAGAGAGGACGATGAGACCTTCAAGAACCCTGTGGATGTCATGTTCGATGAGCTGGAAGCCCGCGATCCTGACCACTTTGCGGTCAAGCAATACCGCAAATACAAGCTGGCGGCGGGAAAAACCGCCAAGTCGATTTTGGTTTCCTGCGGTGCAAGGCTTGCGCCCTTCGACATCGCAGAGCTGCGGGAGCTGATGAGCTACGATGAGATGGAGCTGGACACCATCGGAGACCGTAAGACGGCGCTGTTCGTCATCATTTCCGACACCGATGACACCTTCAATTTCATTGAGGCAATCATGTATTCCCAGCTCTTCAACCTTCTCTGCGACAAGGCAGATGACGTTTACAACGGACGGCTTCCCGTCCATGTGCGCTGTCTGCTCGACGAGTTTGCGAACATCGGTCAAATCCCGAAGTTTGATAAGCTCATCGCAACCATACGAAGCCGGGAAATCTCGGCGTCAATCATCTTGCAGTCCCAGTCTCAGCTCAAGACCATCTACAAGGATGCGGCGGACACCATCACGGGCAACTGCGACTGCACTCTTTCCTCGGCGGCAAGGAAAATCCACGCTCAAGGAAATCAGCGAGGTGCTGGGCAAGGAGACAATCGACCTTTACAACACCTCAGAAACCCGTTCCAACAACAACTCCTATGGCTTGAACTATCAGAAGACCGGCAAAGAACTGATGTCTCAGGATGAGATCGCCGTCATGGACGGAGCCAAGTGTATTTTGCAGCTTCGAGGCGTGAGACCTTTTCTCAGTAACAAATACGACATTACAAAGCATCCAAAGTACCGGCAGCTCTCCGACTATAACAAGCGGAACGCCTTTGACATCGAGAAGTACCGGCAGCACAAGCTGGTAGTCAAGCCCGATGACACATTCGACCTCTATGATATGGGCGAGGTCGATGCGATTAAAGCCCCGTCGCTGCACTGCGCAGTGGGTAAAGCCTGATGGCTCCCAAAGCAGAACAGCGACGGGGCTTCTATGCCCATTTTCAAAAATACACACTCAACTTTCATCGATTCAAGGAGGAAAATCTATGGCTTTCATCAATCAGGCTGTCACGGTTCTTCAGACGCTCGTTATCGCCCTCGGCGCAGGTCTCGCAGTGTGGGTGTTGTCAACCTCATGGAAGGCTACGGCAACGACAACCCCGGCGCCAAGTCTCAGGGCATCAAGCAGCTCATGGCTGGCGGTGGTGTGGTGCTGATCGGCACGACCCTCATCCCTCTGCTCTCCGGTTTGTTCGGTTAATCCGGCAGTCGCGCAGAAGTAACCATCGGGCGGGTGCTGGAAAGGCACTCGCCCTTCACACACCAACGATTTAAGGAGGAAATCTATGGCATCAATCAGGCAGTTACGGTTCTCCAGACGCTTGTTATCGCCCTCGGCGCAGGTCTTGCGGTGTGGGGTGTTGTCAACCTCATGGAAGGCTACGGCAACGACAACCCCGGCGCTAAGTCTCAGGGCATCAAGCAGCTCATGGCTGGCGGCGGTGTGGTGCTGATCGGCACGACCCTCATCCCCTGCCGGTTTGTTCGGCTAATCCACGGCAAGCCCAGCTTAACCGAAGGGTGGTGAAATATTGGGCAGCATTTTAGAAAAGATCGAACAAGCTCAAGGATATGCTGATCGGATGGATCGAGAGCAACCTGACCAATATGTTCACCGATGTCAACGAGAAGGTAGGAACGATTGCCGCCGAGGTCGGGCAAACCCCGTCCGGCTGGAACGGCGGCGTGTACCAGATGATCCGGGACTATCCGAAAACGTGATAGTCCCCATCGCTGGTATCATCATCACCTTCGTTTTGTGCTACGAGCTGATTTCCATGATCACCGAGAAAAACAACCTTCACGACATGGACACTTGGATGTTCTTCAAGTGGTTTTTCAAGGCGGCTGTGGCGATCTACCTCGTGACGCATACGTTTGACATCGTGATGGCAGTATTCGACATCGGGCAGAACGTGGTTTCCGGTGCAGCAGGTGTAATCCACGGCAACACCAGCATTGACATTGACGCGACGATTGCGCAGATGCGTACCGGTATGGAGAACATGGGTGTCGGAGAACTGCTCGGACTGTCAATAGAAACGCTTCTGATCAGCTTGTGCCTCAAAATTATGGCGATCCTCATTACGGTCATTCTACGGGCGCATGATTGAGATTTACTGCACCGTGAGCATTGCGCCTATTCCCATCGCAACCATGAGCAACCGCGAATGGGGCAGCATCGGCACGAACTATCTGAAAGGCTTGTTCGCTCTGGCATTTCAGGGCTTTCTCATCATGGTCTGCGTCGGCATCTATGCGGTGCTGATCAACGGCATGATCATCGCAGACAACATTCATTCGGCTCTGTTCTCTGTGGCAGCGTACACGGTTATTCTGTGCTTCGCTGTTCAAGACCGGAAGCCTCGCAAAATCCATTTTCCATGCGCACTAAGGAGGTCGGCAGCATGAAGAAGTACAGCATCATCTACGCCGATCCCCCTTGGGCGTATCGGACTTACTCCAAGAAGGGACAGGGCGGTCAGCGGAAAGCCACTATCCGACAATGTGCATTGAGGACATCAAGGCGCTTCCGGTCGGCGAACTGGCTGCGAAGGACTGCGCTCTGTTCCTCTGGATCACGTTCCCATGCCTCTGTGAAGCACTCGAAGTGCTGACGGCATGGGGCTTTTCTTATAAGACCGTGGCTTTGTATGGGTGAAGCAAAACCGCAAGAACGATGATCTCTTCACCGGCATGGGGTATTGGACAAGGGCGAATGCCGAAATCTGCATCCTTGCTACAAAGGGACACCCAAAGCGAGTTGACGCCGGTGTGCGTCAGGTCATCCTCAGCCACATCGAAGAGCATTCCAAAAAGCCGGATGAGGCGCGGGAGCGCATTGTCCGGCTCATGGGAGACCTTCCCCGCGTAGAGCTTTTTGCCCGTCAGTCTCCCGCAGGCTGGGACGTTTGGGGCAACGAGGTCGAATGCACGGCGCATCTTCCTATGGAGGAAACATCATGCTGCGGCTAAGACCCATCTCTTCGAGACGCCAACGAGTACGTCCGGCAGCATCACCGACATCACAAGCCGGTTGCCGGTCACAAGTTCTCCATCGGCTGTGAAGCAGACGATGAGCTGGTCGGTGTAATCATCGCCGGGCGTCCCATCAGCCGGTATCTGGATGACGGCTTCACATGGAGGTCACAAGGCTATGCACCAACGGAGGAAGAACGCTTGCAGCTTTCTCTACGGCGCGGCGGCAAGAGCTGCTGCGGCTATGGGCTATAAGCGCATCATCACCTACACGCTGGAAAGTGAAAACGGTGCAAGCCTTCGGGCTTCCGGCTGGATCTGTCAAGGCAAAGCGGGTGGCCTTCGCTGGACGGGTAAGCGTCAGCCGAAGGAGGATCAATACCCCGCAAAAATGAAGCTGCGCTATGAAAAGCAGCTTAGAAAGGAGGAAACAGTCAATGGCATTTGTTCCGGTCCCGAAGGATCTTAACCGCGTCAAAACGAAGGTCATGTTCAACCTGACCAAGCGGCAGCTTATTTGTTTTCCATCGCTGCGGCGGTCGGCGTCCCGATCTTCTTTCTGGCGAAGGCGCATCTCGACTTGTCTACGGCGGCAATGCTGATGGTGGTCATCATGCTCCCGTTCATCTTCTTCGCGCTTTACGAAAAAGACGGTCAGCCCGCCGAAAAGTATCTGTACCACATCGTACAGTCTATGTTCATCCGGGACAAGGTGCGTCCCTATCGCACAAACAATCTCTACGCTGAAATTCAGCAGAGAATCAAAGAACAGGAGGAATTGCAGCTTGAACAACAGCACAGCAAAGGCAAAGCCTAAGATGACCGTCAAGAACGGCGTCGTTTACGGCGATGCCCTTTCCGCTCAGGAAAAGAAGCGGATCGTCGTGCAGAAGAAAAAGGACAGGAAGGCAAAGAAAGTCCGCAAGTCCGCCCAGCAGACCATCCCCTATGTGGAGATGTGCCGCGACGGTATTTGCAAGGTGAACAGCCGCCTCTACACGAAGTCCATCGCCTTTGAGGACATCAACTACCAGCTTGCGCAGAACGAGGACAAAACTGCCATCTTTGAGAACTGGTGCGACTTTCTGAACTACTTCGACAGCTCGATTTTCGTCCAGCTCTCCTTCATCAATCAGAAGGCAAGCCTGAATGAGTTCCGCAAGCGCATCAACATTCCGGCACAGGAGGACGCCTTCAACGACATCCGCTCCGAGTATTCCGGTATGCTGCAAAGCCAGCTCACCAAGGGCAACAACGGGCTGATCAAGAGGAAGTACATCACCTTCGGCATTGAGGCGGACTCCCTCCGCACGGCAAAGCCGAAGCTCGAACGCATTGAAACCGACATCCTCAACAACTTCAAAACTCTCGGCGTGAAAACCGAGCCTCTGTCCGGCTACGAGCGGCTGAAAGTGCTTCATGATGTGTTCAACATGGACACCAATGTTCCGCTCCGCTTTTCCTTTGACATGGTTGCCCGGACGGGACTCAGTACGAAGGACTTCATCGCGCCCACTTCCTTTGACTTCCGTGAAGGCAAGTGCTTTAAGATGGGCAGAACCATCGGCGCGGTGAGCTTCCTGCAAATCCTCGCGCCGGAACTCAATGACCGTATGCTTGCCGACTTCCTTGAGATGGACAGCAACATTCACGGTCAATTTTCATATCCGGACGATTGACCAGGCGAAGGCAATCAAGAGCATCAAGTCGAAGATCACCGACCTCGACAAGATGAAGATCGAAGAGCAGAAAAGGCAGTCCGCTCCGGCTACGATATGGACATCATCCCGTCCGATCTTGCCACCTTCGGTGGCGAGGCGAAGCGTCTGTTGCAGGATCTCCAGACCCGCAATGAGAGACTGTTCCTCGTGACCATCCTCATCATGAACACGGCAACCAATCGCCAGAAGCTCGAAAACGCGGTGTTCCAGACCGCGCCATTGCCAAAAGTATAACTGTGCGCTCAAGCGTCTTGACTTCCAGCAGGAGGAAGGGCTGATGTCCTCTTTGCCTATCGGCGTCAATCAGGTGGAAATCGAACGAGGACTGACCACTTCCAGCACAGCGGTTTTCGTGCCGTTCACCACACAGGAGCTTTTTCAGGGCGGTGAAGCTCTCTACTACGGGCTGAACGCGCTGTCCAACAACATGATCATGGTTGACCGCAAGCGGCTCAAGAACCCCAACGGGCTGATCTTGGGTACGCCCGGTTCCGGTAAATCCTTCTCTGCCAAGCGTGAAATGACAAACGCCTTCCTCATCACGAGGATGACATCATCGTCGTCTGCGACCCCGAAGCCGAGTATTTCCCCTTGTGCAGAAGCTCGGCGGTCAGGTTATCCGCATTTCGCCGGTCAGCACGGATTACATCAATCCGCTGGACATCAACACGAACTACTCCGAAGAGGAAAACCCGCTGACGCTGAAATCCGACTTTATCCTCTCCATGTGTGAACTGATTGTCGGCGGCAAGGACGGCTTGCAGCCGGTTGAGAAGACCATCATTGACCGCAGTGTCCGCATGGTCTATCAGGAGTTCTTGCAGACCCCCAGCCGGAGAAAATGCCGATCCTCGAAGACCTCTACAACATTCTGAGAAATCAGAAGGAGCCGGAGGCGCAGCGCATCGCAACTGCCGCCCGAAATCTATGTTCACGGCTCTCTGAACGTCTTCAATCACAGAACGAATGTGGATGTCAACAACCGCTTCGTCTGCTATGACATCCGCGAACTCGGCAAGCAGCTCAAGAAGCTCGGTATGCTGATTGTGCAGGATCAGGTTTGGAACAGAGTTACAATCAACCGCGCCCAGCACAAGGCAACTCGCTACTACATGGACGAGTTCCATCTGCTCTTGAAGGAGGAACAGACCGCCGCATACAGCGTGGAAATCTGGAAGCGTTTCAGAAAATGGGGCGGCATCCCGACCGGAATCACGCAGAACGTCAAGGATCTTCTTGCGTCCCGTGAGGTGGAGAACATCTTTGAGAACTCGGATTTTGTCTACCTTCTGAATCAGGCATCCGGAGACCGGCAGATTCTCTCGAAGGCGCTGAACATCTCGCCCAGCCAGCAGAACTACATCACCAATTCCAATGCCGGTGAGGGACTGATCTTCTACGGCTCGACCATCGTTCCCTTCAAGGACGATTTCCCGAAGGACACCCAGCTCTACCGCATCATGACCACCAAACCCGAAGAAACCGTACAGAACTAAGGAGGATTTTGAATGAACAAGAACTTCAATCTTGAGAACGCCAAGAGCATCATCGCAGAAGCCAGCGGTGTCCCCGTAAACACCACGTTTGGCAGCATCACCAAGCCGATTTTCTGCTTGAGGTCATCGACATGATCGCGATCATTGCCCTCATCCACGAGGAAACCGAACTGAAAAAGCACCATCGCGCCTACCTCCACGTTCATGAGGAACTGGAGGACTGCGCCGACCAGATGGCAGAGCGTATGCAGGAGATTTTCGATGAGACCACTGACTGTGTGATCAAGCTGATGAAGGATGTCAACGCGAGACGTTCCAGTCCGCGCAGGAAGCGGCTGAGGACGATGAATATCACCATCGCCAAGGGAAGACTATGAGCTGATGATCGACGATCTGCTCACGATGTCCGAAATCATCCAGTGCGTCGCAGATATGCGCACGCAGGATGTGAAGGCAATCCGCGAGTTCGGCAAGTTCGTCCCCGCCTTTGCCGCCTTTGAGAAGAACCGGCTGAGCCTCTATCGTGAGGCGGCGAAGGAAGCCGAGGAAATCTTCGACCGCTGGGCAGACGAGATTGACGATCTCGACAAGGACTTCACGGAAGATGAGGATTACGAACCGGACGAGTATTACTCCGACTGATTTGAAATGTTGTCGGGTTTCACAGACATTTCGGAGGCTAAATCAACAGAACAGGAGGTACACCACCATACAACTTGACATCATTCATACCGGCGATTGCCTTAAAATCCTGAAAACTCTGCCCGATGATAGCGTTCATTGCTGTGTGACATCCCCTCCGTATTACGCGCTCCGCGATTACGGCATGGAGGCTCAGATCGGCAGAGAGACAACGCCGAAGGAATATATCTCGCGCCTGACGGAAGTGTTTACCGAAGTCAGGCGCGTTTTGCGTCCGGATGGAACGCTCTGGCTGAACATTTCGGACACCTACGCCGGAAAGGGCAATCAGGGAGATTTCATTGACCCGAAGAACCCCAACGGCAGAAACGGTCAGGCTGTGGCTCTCAACAACAAGGTTGAGGGTTGCAAGCCGAAGGACATGATCGGCATCCCGTGGATGCTGGCTTTTGCCCTCCGCGATACCGGCTGGTATCTGCGCAACGACATCATCTGGATGAAGGACAACCCCATGCCGGAAAGCGTGAAAGACCGATGCGCCCGCTGCTACGAGCATATTTTCCTGTTCTCAAAGTCCAAGAAGTATTTCTTTGACTACAAGGCGATCTCGAGACCGATTGCCCCGCAACGGCAGAACGCCTCAAGCGCGGCATGAAGGGCAACAAATACGGCAAGCCGTTCCCGGTCAGCCCCAGCCGCAGTCCATTAACCTCCCCCGTGAGCATGGTGAGATCAAGGACAGCGACATCAATCCGCTCCGCAATAAGCGCGATGTCTGGAAGATCAACACTGTCCCCTTCAAGGGTGGTCACTATGCCGCCTATCCTCCGAAGCTGGTTGGAGACCTGTCTTCTCGCCGGTTGTCGAAGGCGGCATTGTGCTTGACCCCTTTATGGGAAGCGGCACAACCGGCATGGTTGCCTCGCAGATGGGGCGTCATTTCGTCGGCATCGAGCTGAATCCGGCGTACACCGAGCTTGCCTACAAGCGGATTGGAGGTGAAATCTGATGTCCAAGGAACCCGAACTCAAAGCCCGCGATAAAGTTGTCCTGCGGATGACGCGGGAGGGCGCAGTTGAGGAAAACCTGACGGCTGGCACCGAGCAGCGCGTGTCAAAGCGGCTGGAAGATGCAGAGCTTGTGAAGCCGGTTGAAACCGCCGCGCCTTCCGAAGCTCCTTCTGCGGAGGAACAGAAAAAGGTGCAGATGCGCCGTCAGCAGCGTCAGTTTCAGGCGGAACACGCCGAGAATAACGACACACAGCCGCCCTCGGAAACGTCCGTCACAGAAGAGAAAGGGCAGAAAATCCACCCCAGAATGTACCTGAACCGCTGCCTTCGTCGGAAACGCCGTTCAAGCCTCCTGCTTTGGAGCAGCACGGCGTTTCTTCGCATACCGGCACGGTGATTGCCGAAACGGTTGTCACACAAGCTGCGCAAGACCTCTGCGGTGGAAGCAGTGGATGCGGATGCCGTTCTCTCCCAAGCGGCAGAGACTGCCTCTGCAAAGCCGCTCTCGGACGATGCCGTCCCGCCCACGAAGCGGATGCAGAAGCTCGAAAGGAAGTCTGAGAAGGCACATGAGCGTCTGGATGCCGCCCGTGAAAAGCTGCCCACGCACAAGGTTCTCAAGAAAGAGCGTGTCTTCGATGAAGAGACCGGCAAGGGCAAAACCGCCTTCATTTTGAGGATGAGCTGAAGAGCAAAGGCAAGCTGCAATTTGAGGCAGATAAAACCGTCCGCAAGGTCGGTGACACCCTCGCTCCGGCATTCACGGCAAAATCCAGGGTCGAACAGGAAAACTCGGCGGTTGAGGCGGCGCATAAAACGGAGATCGCCGCTGAGACTGCCGCTCGCTTGGCATTCATCATCGGGAAGCAGCGTCAACAAGCCCTATGAGAAGGTCTCAAGCTGGAACACAAGGCGGATGCTGCTGATGCGAAGCTCAATATGAAAAAATCAGCAGGAGCATCCTGAGATGAAGAAGCAGAACATGAACAAGCACTACCAGAAGCAGAGCATCAAGAAGGAATATGCCGCTGCTCGAAATGCCGGTTCTCAGACCGCCGGGACTGCCACAAAGTACCGGCAAAGCTCGGTGAGAAGGCATCCGACAAGCTCAAGGAGTTTTTGAGAACAACAAGAAGGTCTTCATCTGGATCGGCGTCGGTTGCCCTTCTCGTTTTGCTCGGTGCCGGTATCAGCTCGTGTTCGATGCTCACCTCTACCGGTTCGTCGGTTATCGCTTCCTCTCTCAGCGAGGATGACGCGATGCTGGGCGCGGAAGCGCAGTATTGCCGAATGGAGCAAGAGCTGCAACGCTATCTCGACACCTACGAAAGCACTCACAACTATGATGAATACCACTTCGATCTGGACGATTGAGCATGACCCTATGTGCTGATCTCCATTCTCTCGCTCTCCATGAGGGAGAGTTCACGCTGGACGAGGTGCAGGGTACGCTCCAAATGCTGTTTGAAAGCAGTACATCCTCACCGAAGAGGTCATCGTCGAAACCAGATACCGCACGGAGACCGACACATGGACGGATGCAGACGGCAACACGCACGAAACCTATCGCGTCCCGTATGACTACTACATCTGCAACGTGAAGCTCGAAAACTTCAATCTCTCATGTCCCGGTCTACATCATGTCACAGGAACAGCTTTCCATGTACGCAACGTATATGTCGGTGCTGGGCAACCGCGAGGATCTGTTCGGTAACTCTCCCTATGTGGACAAGTACATCACCAATCCTCCCGCCGACTACGATGTCAACCCGGAATACTTGAACGACGAGAAGTTTGCGAGCACTGATTACCGAGGCGGAAAAGTATCTCGGCTATCCGTATGTGTGGGGCGGCTCCAATCCCGACACGTCCTTTGACTGCTCCGGCTTCGTCAGCTATGTCCTCACGAACAGCGGTCTTGTGAATACCGGACGGTTGGGCGCACAGGGGCTTTACAACATCAGTACGCCGGTTTCAAAGGCGAATGCACAGCCCGGTGATCTCATCTTTTTCGTCGGGACGTATGACACCCCCGGTGTGTCCCATGTCGGTATTTACGTCGGTGATGGGGTCATGATCCACTGCGGCGATCCCATTCAGTACACATCCATCAACTCTTCCTACTGGCAGCAGCATTTCTACGCCTTCGGAAGACCCGCCTATTAAAAGAAAGGAGTTTTTTCATGAATCCCAAGTATCAGAAGGTCCTCTCTGACATTGAGAAGGCTGAAAGAAAAAGACCGAAATCGAAGGACAGCTCAAGGAGCTGTACGACAAGAAGACAGAGCTGGAAAACCTTGAAATCATCAATACTGTGCGCTCTATGGTGATGGACAAGGATCAGATCATGGCGTTCCTGTCTTCCATGAAGGGCGGCAGCAAGCCCGCGGAAATACGGAGGTAATCGACAATGCGTAAGAAGTTTCGTTTTCTGACCGTCCTTGCGGTCTGCGTCATGGTTCTGTCCTGCTTCTCGCTGACGGCGTTTGCCTACGCCGATGATACCGAGCAGAACCTTCCCGTCACGGAGGCAACCCAGCCGGAACAGCAGCCTGAAACCACTACTACGCCGGAAAAGCCGAAGGGTGAGCCGATTGACGATGAGGGCAACGCCTACACCCGCGACTTGCTCTATGACAAGGCAACCAACAAGCAGTTCATCACAATCAGACGAAGAACGGCAACACCTTCTATATCGTCATTGACTACGATGCACCCATCAATGAGGACGAGGAACAGTATCAGACATACTTCCTCAACATGGTCGATGAGAGCGACCTACTTGCACTGCTGGATGAAGACACTGCGGCTGCTCTGGCCACCTGTAACTGCAAGGAAAAATGCGCTGCCGGTCAGGTCAACACCGACTGCCCGGTCTGCAAGACCAACATGAGCGAATGCAGCGGCACAGCCCCGTTACACCTGAGCCGGATAAGGATGCAGAAACCGATGCTCCCGCCCCTAAACCCGAAAAGAAATCCAACATTGGCGTGATCCTCGTCATCTTTGCCCTGCCGGTGCTGCGGGTGCAGCTTATTACTACATCAAGTTCGTCAAGGGCAGAAAGCCCAAGGATGAGGATATGGACTTCTTTGATGATGAAGGCTACGAGGAAGAGCCGTACATCAACGAGGATGAAGAGCCGCAGATTGCGGAGGATGCTGAAACGGATGGTGATGAAGATTGATCTTAGTCATTGCTGAAAAGCCCAGCGTTGCCCAGTCCATCGCAAAGGTTCTGGGCGCGACGTCCCGCAAGGACGGCTACATGGAGGGCGGCAATTACATTGTTTCGTGGTGCTTCGGTCATCTGGTGGAGCTGGCAGACGCCAGCTCCTACGATGAGCGGTATGCCAAGTGGCGGTATGACGATCTGCCCATTGTTCCGGAAAGCTGGATGTTTGAGGTCACAAAGGACAAAGCACAGCAGTTCAAGGTGCTGTCCGCTCTCATGAAGGACAAGCGCGTCACTGAGCTTGTCTGCGCAACCGATGCAGGGCGTGAGGGAGAGCTGATCTTTCGGCTGGTCTACAACAAAGCCGGATGCGTCAAGCCCTTCAAGCGTCTGTGGATCAGCTCGTTGGAGGACTCCGCCATCCGCGAAGGCTTCAATCATCTCCGGGACGGCAAGGAATATGACCGTCTCTATGAAGCGGCACTCAGCCGCTCGAAGGCGGACTGGATTGTCGGCATCAACGGCACCCGCCTGTTTACCACGCTCTATCACAAGAAGCTGGTGGTTGGGCGCGTCCAGACGCCAACCCTTGCAATGCTGGTGGAGCGCGACGGGAAAATCTCCACGTTCCAGAAGGAGAAGTATTTCAATGTCCACGTCGGCAAGGACGATCTAACCGCCGATCTGGAAAAGGTCAAAACCGAAGAGGAAGCAAAGAATTGCGGCGGCTTGCGAGAAAAAGCAAGCCGTCGTTTCTTCTCTCAAGCAGGAAACGAAACCGTCAATCCTCCGAAGCTCTATGATCTGACCACCTTGCAGCGCGAGGCGAACCGCTACTATGGCTTCACTGCCCAGCAGACGCTCGATCTCGTACAAACACTCTACGAAAAGAAGCTCCTGACCTATCCGCGCACAGACAGTCAGTTTATCACGGACGATATGGAGGACACTGCCCGTCAGGTCATTTCCATCGTCTGCCGCCAGCTTCCGCTTTTCTCCGACGTTTCGGTTACGCCGGACATTGCCCGCGTAACCGACAACAGCAAGGTCACAGATCACCACGCTATTCTCCCGACCGTCCAGCGAAAAGCAGGATGTTTCCGCGCTTCCGCAATCGGAGCAGAAAATCCTCAATCTTGTCGGAATGCGCCTTCTGTGTGCGACCGGCGAGAAGCACACCTACGCGGAAACGCAGATCACACTCTCCTGCGAGGGCTACGAGTTCAAAACCAAGGGGAAGACCGTCGTTCAAAACGGATGGAAAGCCATTGAAGAGCTGTTCAAGGCTTCCCTCAAGACGAAGGAAAGGACGATTCCATGAAGTCCCTGCCCGAAGTCCACGAAGGCGATGTTCTGGATGGTGTATCTGCCAGTGTTACGGAACACTTCACAACGCCCCCGAAGCAGTACACGGATGTAATACACTTTGAGAGTAGGCAGTGGAAATATTCAAAATGCAAAGGAGCAGGATAGCAATGAAAATCAAGGATAAGAGATTTAAAATCACAGCTTTATATGAGCGACTTTCAAAGGATGATGAAGTGCAGGGAGAGTCAAACAGTATCGTCAATCAGAAGCGTATGCTGACACAGTATGCGGAACAGCATGGATATGAGAATATCGAGCATTACACAGATGATGGATGGACTGGCACTAATTTTGACAGACCCGACTGGAAGAGAATGCTTGCGGATATTGAAGCTGGCAAGGTAGGAACTGTCATTGTAAAGGACATGAGCCGTATCGGTAGAGATTATTTGCAAGTAGATTTTACACAGAAGTCATGTTTCGGGAAAAGGGAGTACATTTTATAGCAATCTCCAATGGTGTTGACAGCGAACGTAGAGAGAGTGCAGAATTTGCTCCATTCTTGAACATTATGAACGAGTGGTATGTGCGTGATACCAGTCGAAAGATAACAGCGGTATTAAAGACGAGAGGAATGAGTGGCAAGGCACACACAAACAATCGTTGTTGCTATGGTTATAAAAAGAGTGCTGACAATCCCGATAAGTGGGAGATAGACGAAGAAGCAGCCGAAGTTGTCCGCAGAATATTTAATATGTGTCTGAATGGAAAAGGACCTTACCAGATTGCAAGGGAACTGGCAGAGGACAAGGTGGAAAGACCTGAGTATTATTTGGGTATGCGTGGCAGGGGAGCTAATGTAAAATCTTTCGACATGGAACATCCCTATGCGTGGAGAGGCGGTACAGTTAAGACCATTTTGACGAGAATGGAATACATCGGGTGTACTGTCAATTTCAGAACAAAAGGAGTCATACAAGGATAAGCGACCTACTAAAGTGGACTCATCCGAGTGGGTAATCTTTGAAAATACCCAAGAGCCAATTATTGATAAACATACATGGAAACAGTGCAGAAATTGTTAGATACACCGAGAAGAATAGGAGTATTTGAGGAAAGCAATCCTCTTACCGGCAAGGTGTTTTGTGCTGAAAAAAAAAAATTGTGGAGCAAAAATGTATAATCACAGACACTCAAAAGGGGTATGGAAGAAAAACTATTTTAAGGCAGGGGAAATGGTATATCATGCTCCCGAGGACAGATACTCTTGTTCTAATAATGCGTTGGGAAAACAGATGTATGAGAAAGTGTGTTCCAGCCATAGCATTTCTACAAAGGCATTGAAAACGCTTGTGTTGGAAACCATAAAAGAACTTGTGATTATGCAGTGGAGAATGAAGCAGAGTTTAGGGAAAAGGTATGTAGTATTTCCGAAGAACAGCAGGGAGAGTTATCAGTCAGAATGGAGAAAGGCTTGCCAAAAGCAGAGACGAGTGAGTGAAATCAATCGTCTGATAAGGAAGCTGTATGAGGACAATATCAGCGGTAAATTGAACGATAAACGCTTCAATGCAATGCTTAGTGATTACGAGTTGGAGCTTGAAGCATTAGAAGCGGATATTGACAGAGATAATGCTGAATTAGAGGGCATGAGTGCAAAGAAAACGGATGTGGATGTGTTCATGGAGCTTGTAAAAAAGCATACGACATTCGAGGAACTGACACCAGCCATATTGAACGAATTTGTTGATAAAATTATGGTTTATAAGGCAGTTGGAAGTGGTGCAAACAGAACGCAGGATGTAGATATTTATTTGAATTATATCGGCAGATTTGTAGTTCCCGAAGTGGTTGTGGAGCTGACGGAAGAAGAGAAGCTGGCAGAAGCTAAAAGGCAGGAAAAACTGGAGAAAAGCGAGCAAGCAACCGCAAATATATGGCACGAAAAGAGAAAAGCGAGGAAAGCGTGGGCAGAAATAGAAGCGGAGAAAGCAAAGGCAGTAGGGCAATAATTATCGTGAATTTGCGATTGTGAAAATGGCAGACGAGGAAATTATCAAGTGAATAATAAGGAATGGTTTTGCTACGATATTAAACGAGCAAAATCAGAATAAAAGGCATTCAAAACGGACAGTGAATATGTTTGTTGCGGATGTCTTTTGATGGTCTGGCAGTGCAACCTTCCCTTCCCTTCCTTCTCTTCCTCTTCCTAGAGAAAAAGAGAAAAGAAAAGCAGAAAAGAAAGAACCAAAGAAAGAATAAAATAAAAGATAAAAAAGAGATATACCATCTCTATCTTATCCTATCCTATCCGCCTGCCTACGGCAGGCTTTATTATGCCCGTCAAAAGTACGAGTCTAGAGTCGCCCAAAATACGAGTCAGAGAGAAGGTGGTTTAATGGGCAGTTTATCCAAGTATGAGCAGGAAACGGTCATCAATTTTAATGCAGGGGAGCAGACAGCAGTTGTTTACCCGAGATAAGGCAGTTATGAGAAAACTTGACGCATTAGTTATCGCATTCCCAGAGGTTTATAAGCTGGTAGGCGAAACAGATGATTGATAAGACCTATTCCATGCCTAAATCATGCGTTAGTTATCGTAAGCCGAGAAAACTGGATGATAAATACAGAGAACAAAAAGAAGGCAAATGGCACAGTATAATATGCAAAGGTAAATCGTTGAAAAATGTATGTTCAATGATATAATTCTCTACTGAAGGTATGTGTAAAAAGGAGACTAAAATGGTTAACTTGGACGCTGAGATATATGAGCACTTAAATAAACAGATAAAATAAATGAACTCCGTTATTTATCGTCCGGCGATGATAGTGATACTTTTTGTGTAATGAACAATATGTTGTGAAAGTTCCTAAACGAGATTCTGTTAGAATTTCTCAGAAACGAGTTTGAATTATCGTTTTGAAAACTGTAAGCTATCTTATCAAATCCCTGCGGTAGTGTATCAAAGTGACCGATTTAATATTATGAAATATATTAAAGGGGAACGTATTACTTATGAGCAGTATCATAAGTTGAGTGAAAAGGAAAAGGATGCCCTTGCATATGATGAAGCGACGTTTTGAAAGAGTTACATTCCATAGAGATTGATTGTTCTGTCAGTTTGTTTTCAGATGCTCTGGTGAATAAGAAAGATAAGTTTTTGCAAGATAAAAATTACTTATAAGTATTCTGGAAAAGGAGCAGCTGTTAACTGATGAGATGTTGGAACATATCGAAACAATATATGAAAACATATTAAACAATGCTGTTTTATTTAAATATACCCCTTGTTTGGTACATAATGATTTCAGTGCAAATAACATGATTTTTAGAAATAATAGACTGTTTGGGTTATTGATTTTGGCGATTTTAATGTAGGTGACCCGGATAATGATTTTTGTGCTTGCTGGATTGTAGTACAGATGATTTCGGAAAAGAATTTGGCAGGAAGGTATTAAAATACTATCAGCACAAGGCGCCGGAAGTAGCAGAAAAAAGCAGAGCTTAATGATGTATATTGGTCGATAGACCAAATTATTTATGGTTATGAAAGAAAAGATAGGGAAATGTTGATTAAGGGTGTTTCTGAATTGCTACAAACACAAGCAGAGATGTTTATATTTTAGCAGGAAAAGATGATGTGAAATTATATTATGGAAGAGGTGAATTATGTTGGAAAAAGCGAGTTTCCTTTCGCCCGATGAATGAGGATGATTTAGTTCTAATGCTAAAATGGCTGACAGATGACCGTGTTCTTGAATTCTACGACGGTAGAGATAAAAACATACACAGAAAACGATTCGTGAGCATTATACAGAGCAATGGGCGGATGAGATTTATCGAGTCATCATTGAATATGATACAATTCCTATCGGTTACGCACAAATATATAGAATTCAGGGGGAACTTTTCGACGAATATAATTACCATGAGACGGAAGAAAAGATTTATGCGATGGACCAATTTATCGGTGAGCCGGAATATTGGAATATGGGAATCGGTGCAGAATATTGCAGAGTAGTATGCCAATATCTACGAACGGAAATGGATGCCGATGCGGTGATTCTTGACCCACGAAAAAATAATCTACGAGCAGTACGAGCATATCAGAAGGCAGGATTTAAAATTATTAAGGAACTTCCCGAGCATGAGCTACACGAGGGGAAAAGGAAGATTGTGTGCTGATGGAATGGAAGTGTGCTAAAAGATTCCCGCTTATGTAGGGTTAAATTTTCAGTTCCATAAAGCAGTTTATTTAAATATCGAACACCCAAAGGTGGCATGGAAATTAAAACCATGACCACCTTTTTATATCTAAAATCAAGGAAAAGATTGAAAATATGTTACAGAACAATGAAAAATCAGCAGAGGTTTTAAAAGCAGAGAAGATTGTGGAGCAGGCTAAGGCAAGACTGGCAGAAGCCAAGAGAAAGGCAAGTCAGCAGAAGCGAAAAGAGGAAAATCAGCACAAGTACATGATGGGTGGCATTGTTCACAAATATTTCCCAGAGTGTTATCAGTTTGATGAGCAGGAGCTGAACAGAATTATTGCTTCGGGGATGAAGTCGGAGCAGTGCCAGCGCATTATTGAAATCGTGAAAAGGAAAGTGCTGACAAGCGTGAGAATGCAGTTGTAAAGCTGAAAGTGAGGTGGCAGGGGATGAAGGTACTGGCAAAAGTGAAAATGCCTAAGACCAGTCAACGAGATTTTCTCGTTGCGCACAGATATACCATCTGCGATGGTATGTGCGCTCTCGAGGTCTTGCAGACAGCTGTTGCCTGCCGAAGGCAGTAAAAGGGAACACTGCGTTTCCCTTCGGTGCAGAGGGCGCACCTACCCATTTGCATACTTTGCGTTCAGTGAAGCTCCAAAGAGCGGAGCTGCACTGCCACAAAGTCAACCGATACCGCACAATCCACAGTATCGGTCTGCCACAGCCTATGCAGGAGAGTGAGGTGTGGCTATGGCAGTTAAAACCTAAGTACCCGAGTTGCCATTATCGGAAGAGGTGCAAAGTGCAGAGGTGGTTCATCCGCAGTTGACAAGTCTGCATATATCAGCCGTACCACCATGTACTCTGAATATGACGGAACAACCTATTACCCGAAGTATACCGAGGATTTGGTGCATAATGAGGTCATGCTTCCGGTCAATGCACCAGCAGAATATTCAGACCCATCGGTGCTATGGAACTCCGTTGAAATGAGGGAGAGTAAATCTGCCAAAGCACAGCTGGCGAGGTCATATAAGATCAATCTGCCGAATGAGTGGAGTTATGAGCTTGCCATAGAGGTAATGAGGGATTATGTGAAAAGGAATTTTGTGGATGATGGAATGTGTGCGCAGTTTGCCATCCATGACTCCGAAAACCCGAATACGGACCAGCGCAATCTTCACTGTCATATTATGCTTACCATGCGCCCGATTTTGGAAGATGGTTCATGGGGAGATAAGCAGAAGAAGATTTATGCACTGGACGCAGACGGAAACAAGATAAGAAAAAGAATGGGCAATATAAATGCACCACGCAGGATGTGACGGGATGGAACAGCAGGAGAATGCCAGGAAGTGGCGCAAGGATTTAGCTGACACCATAATTGCGGTCAATGATAAAAACGGATTAAGGGAGAATTTTTGGGAGCATAGGTCATTTGCGGAGCAGGGGCTTGATACCATACCACAGATACATTTGGGAGAGAAGCCAGTGCGCTGGAAAGGGCAGGAATACAGACAGAGAGAGGGAATGTCAACCGCAGGATAATGGAGCAGAATAAGGCTATTCTTACTGCAAAAATGCTTGTGGCAAAAGCAGAGAACAGTTGCAGAAGCTTGTTAATTCCAAGCCAGTTGAAGCAGTACGCAATACTGCAAATGAAGTCCTTGATATGATTAGGGCAGTTGTCGGCAAAAGGGCAGACTGGAATTGCCAGTAATCAAGAGCAAATATTTGAGGAAGATTTCTCAAAGACAGGCATTGCAGGAGCAGGAGAGAATGGAGCGTTTTGTTGTGGTAAATCAGATTGAGAGCTTTGAGCAGTTGCAGGAGTTTAAGGAACAGCGAGAGCCAGCCTATGAGAAGCTGTCAGCGGAGCGACAGCAGATTGCAGAGCAGATAGCAAGACTGGAGCAGTTGCTTGTGGCATACAGCGAGTATGAGCCTTATATCGTGTATCATAAGACAAGTAATTCGCTGAAAGGTTTGCCAAGCGTAAATATGATAAGGAGCATGAAACGGAGCTTAGAGAATACGACAGTTATCGTGCGAAATTAAAGAAAATGCTGTCCTCTGATGAGAAGATTACACCGAAGAAATGGACAGCGGAAAAGACGAAGCTGGAAGAACGATTGCAGGAGAGCAATCCCGACTATGCAAGAGTGGTTACGGAGCTTGCGTCAACAGAGGTTATTGAGCATAACCGTAAAATGCTTGCAATGACCCGAGAAGCCGAGCAAAATCAACGCAGTCAGATACACAGCAGGAAGAAAAATGAACAGTCATTATAACAGCGAGAGGGCAGTTTACAAGCAATGGTTTGTAGCTGTCCTTTTGCGTGAAGGAGAAGAACATGGAAGAAAGCAAGAAAGTGAATACAGAGCATTTCAAGAAAAGATAGGTAATACCACTTATCGGGTAAGAGTGCATTTTCCGCAGAATACCAAGCGGACTTTTACGGACAGCGTGAATACGCTGATTATGAATGAATGTACCAGCAAAAAGAAATAATCCACATCCTACCTTGACAAATCCTCACAGAAGACACGCCCTGTTTGCAATGGAGACTGCCGGAAACGATCAGTTTGAGGATGACACCGAGAAGAAAGGTCTCGGAACACCCGCGACCCGTGCCGGTATCATTGAAAAGCTGGTGAAATCCGGCTTTGTAGAGCGTAAAGGCAAATCCCTCATTCCCACGAAGGACGGCTGCAACCTCGTCTGCGTCCTGCCGGAACAGATCACGTCTCCCAAAATGACGGCGGAATGGGAAAACACGCTCACGGAGATTGAGCGCGGCAAGGCAGATGCGAACGCTTTCTCAGCGGCATTGTCCGAATGACCGGCGATCTGGTAAAAGCCTATCCGTTCCTCTCTGATGCCGAAGCCCAGCGTTTCGGCACGGGCAAAGAGGAAATCGGCAAATGCCCCCGCTGCGGCTCTCCGGTCTATGTCGGCAAGGGCAACTTTACTGCTCGAACAAGGACTGCTCCTTCTGCCTGTGGAAGACAACAAGTTCTTTTCCAGCAAGAAAAGAAGCTGACCAAGAAGATCGCAAAGGAGCTGCTGGATAAGGGCTGGTGCCGCGTGACCGGGCTTTATACACCGAAGAAGCCTCAGCTCTATGACGCAGTGATCCGTCTGGATGACAGCGGAGGCAAATATGTCAGCTTCAAGATGGAGTTCGACCGATGAGCCGCCCGAAGTATGTTGCCTCTTGCAGTGGAGGCAAAGACAGCGTGGCGACGCTCCTGTTGGCTGCACAGCATAATGAGCCGCTGGACGAGGCGGTTTTCAGTGAGTCATGTTTGATCAGGACACAAGCGGTGAAGTCCCGGAACACCGGGACTTCATCTATGACCGGCTCAAGCCCTTCTGCGAAAAGGAGCTGGGCATCAAGTTCACCATTCTCCACGCGGACAAGACCTACGATGACGTGTTCCATCATGTCATCACCCGCGGACCGCATAAGGGCGAGGTTCGCGGCTTTGCATGGGCTGGTATGTGTGCAGTCAATCGTGACTGCAAAATCCCGCCAGTCCGCAAGTATAATGCCGCACTCTCGCCGGACACTGTGAGCTATGTCGGCATCGCGGAGGATGAGCCAAAACGCCTTGCTCGTCTGGATGGAATAACGAAGGTCAGTCTGCTTGCCAAATACGGTATGACCGAGGCGGACGCCTACAAGCTCTGTCAGGAACACGGGCTGCTTTCCCCAATCTACGCTCACTGTCGAAGAAACGGCTGTTGGTTCTGCCCCAACGCCAGTGATAAAGAACTGCTGCACATAATCACAAATCATCCGGAGATGTTTGACCGGCTGATTGCATGGGAGAACGAGGAAAACATCTTCCATCGTCGGATGACGCGCAGAGAAACCCGTCTGAGGTAAAGGCTCGTTTACTGAGCAAATCCCAGACGGGGTTTCTTCTCCCAAAAGCAAATACGAAATGGAGGTTTGATATGACAGAAAACAAAATGCACAGCAAGTCCGCGAGATTACGGACAAGCTGGAACAGGGCATCAAGGAGCTTTTTGAATCCGAGCGGTTCAAGGAATATCTCCGCACGATGTCCAAGTTCTACAACTATTCCTTCAACAACACGCTCATCATTGCGATGCAAAGCCGGAGGCAACCTATGTTGCCGGTTATACCTCGTGGCAGCGCAACTTTGACCGTCAGGTCATGAAGGGCGAAAAGGGTATCAAGATTCTTGCACCCGCGCCGTACAAGTCGCAGGAAGAGCGCGAGAAGATTGATCCTTGACGCAGAAGCCGGTGATCGGCGCAGATGGGAAGGCTGTCACGGAGACGGTTGAGTCCTGCGTCCTGCCTTCAAGGTGGTGAGTGTCTTTGATGTTTCTCAGACGGACGGCAAGGAGCTTCCTGACATCATCGTCGATGAGCTGAAAGGCACCGTCGAAAACTACGAGGCGTTCTTCGACGCGCTCAGGCAGGAAGCTCCCGTCCCTATTTCCTTTGAGGACATTCCGGGCGGCGCAAAGGGATTCTTCTCGCCGGTTGAAAGCCGCATTGCCATTCAGGAGGGCATGAGCGAAATCCAGACGGTCAAGACCGCCATTCATGAGATCGCCCATGCAAAGCTCCACGCCGTCAAGCCGGATGAGAAAACCGCACCCGAAGACAAGAAGGATCGACACACCAAGGAAGTTGAGGCGGAAAGCGTTGCCTACACCGTCTGCCAGCGTTACGGCATTGAAACCTCGGACTACTCCTTCGGCTACATCGCCGGTTGGTCTTCCGGTAAGGAGACCAAGGAACTGAAAAGCTCTCTGGACACCATCCGCAAGACGGCGGCTGAGATGATCGAGGGCATTGACGCCAAGCTCAAGGTGCTGCTGGCAGAGAAAGCACAGTCCGCAGAGAAGGCAGCCGAGGCACCCGTGGAAGCGATGCCGGAAGCCCCATTTACCGCGAGACAGCGAATTACGCCTATGAAGCCGGTGAGCTGGAGTCATATCGTGCTTCTCTCGCCGCAAACGTGGAATGCCGCAAAGCGATTGAGGCGGCAATCAGCTCCAACTACGGAGACAACCGGCTGGATGCGGATGCTGCCGTGAAAAGCGTCCTTGAGCAGTTCTCTCCGGAGCGCGTCCGATATGTCCTTGCAAACACCATTCAGCAAAAAGACTTTGACGGGCGTATTCCGCAGCCCCTCAAGGAACGGGCAAAGAGCATTGATGTCTGTCCGGAGAATGCCTCCCGCTTCCTTGTGGATAAACCCAATCCCGGACTGACCGCCCTTTTCGTCGATGCGTTCCGCCAGCAGACCGAACCCAGAAGGAAGCCACTTCTGAGAAAACAGAGGAAAGAGACCCGGAGGTCGTTGCATGGGAAAGCGATGAAATTACCTCTATTGAGGTAAAAACCGTGGAGGTCAAGTCTCCCTTTGCCTCCCTCGCCGGAGGAAGCAGCAAAGCGCCGAAGGCACACCGCCTGACTGCCGAAGAGAAGGAAATCAAAGCCGCCGTCATGGACACGCTCAAGGGACAGATTTCCTATCACAACGACGGCATGAGGGCAACCTATCGTGCCTCTAACCACTCCTTCAATCTGTTGGCACGGAACGGCGTCAAAATCGAGGGCAACACGGTCACGCAGAACGGTGAGCCGCTGTTCAAAATCCATCGCCGTCATGCGGCGCGGAAAACACAGGGCTGCTATCGTGAGCTGATGCCGACGCTGGAATACGTCAGGCAGGAGCAGAAGCAGGAAAAGCCCTCCATCCGCGATCAGCTCAAAGCTGCCGCAAAACAGCAGCCGGAGAAGAAGTCTCCGGTCAAATCCAAAACGCACGACATTGAGTTGTGAGAAAGGAGAAGCATGAAGAAATACACAGACGTTGACATCATCGCGGAGCTGCAGAAGCTCGTGGACGATCATGTAGACAGCTACAAGGAAGACTTCGACATCGACAAGCGCATCATCCGCCGCGCTGCCGAAAGCCGAATCCCGAAGACAAAACGCTGATGTGGTTCTGCCGTCCTCACGGAACGCATTGTCTCAACGAAAATCAGGTCTTTATTCAGGGAACGCGGGATCACAACACCTTCCGTTTCTATGCGGAACAGACCTACGACGAGTGCGTTGCCCGCGTCATCATCCCGAAAGCCGTCAAGCGCGGCAAGGTCTTCGGAGACGTCTTTGAAATCAACTACCGGGAACAGGCGGCAAATGTGGCACAGAACTCGGTTGCGCCGGATCACGACCGGCTGACCTTTGCAGACGGCTTTGTGCTGGACGCACCTGCCGCAGCAGCTTCGATGCAGCAATGGCTCTGATCGGTGAGCATGGCGGCGTCAAACCTACCAGACGCTCCCAAAGGACGCGGATGCTCTGGTGGAAGTGCTGTCTAAGCAGAAAAGCCGCCGTGACAGACTGCCGGAGGCAGATAGGACAGAGGTGCTTTCGCCGCTCCCCGTCGCAGAACTCCGCAAATATGAGGCAGTCAAAAGGCTCATCCGGATGCGCTGGTCTGCTTTGCTCAGAACGGCTATTTTGAGCTGTACGGAAAGGACGCGGAAAGAAAGCCGCGCCGCTTCTCGGCACGAAGCTCCTTGAGAAGAAGGTACGCGGCAAGCCCTCCATGCCGGTGACCGGCTTCCGTGAAGCCGCGTGGGTAGCCGGTTCTCATAAGCTCTGGAAGTCCGGCGTGGATGTCTTTCTCAGTAAGGGCGGCGAGACCTTCAAGGAACTCAAAGCCGCAGATTACATTCCTGTCGGCGCGACGCTGAATGTGGACGGGATCAAGTGCAGAATCGAAGCGGTTGATTTTGCCGCTGATGAAGTCCGGCTGACGAACATTGAGGACAAGAACCGCCCCATTCGCTTTTCTGAAAGCATCCAGTATGTCCGATCCTATGTGGAGGACGCCGGGACTGCCATCTACGACACCATCCCGAAGAAGCCCGCTGCCCGTGAATCTATCCGCGACAAGCTGAAATCTGCGCAGAAAGCACAGCCGCCCCACACACCGAAGCCGCAGAAATTGAAAGGAAAGGATATGGAACTCTGATATGAAAAACTTTACCGTGGAAGAAACCAACCTCATGTGCTGCTTCAATACGTCCAGCCGGAAGCGGCTGATCGACGATATGAAGAGCGTCACTCTGAACGACATGGACGGCGAAATCGCAGAGCTGATGTACAAAACTGTCCGGAAGCTCGAAGCAATGACCGACGCGGAGTTTGAAGAACTGTATATCATGCCGGACGGCATGGTGGATGACTGAAAGGAGGATGCCTATGCCCGTATTAGACGGTGATTTTGAAGCCTTCGTCACAAATCTCGGCAAGTACAACGAGGGTATGCTGGTCGGTGAGTGGGTAAAACTGCCGACAACCGAGGAAGAGATGCAGAACGTCTTTGAGCGCATCGGGATCGGCAAGCAGGATGAGTTCGGTCAGCCCTACGAAGAGTGGTTTATCACCGACTACGAATGCCCGATCTATGGCGTCCAGAAGATGCTTGGCGAGTACGAGAACCTTGATAAGATCAACTACCTTGCCGCCTTGATTGACGAGCTTTCCCTGAGCGATCAGGAAAAGCTCGCTGCCATTATGGAAGCCGGGTGCGATGAGGTCAGCGACATCGACGATCTCATCAATCTAACGTTCAATCTGGACTGCTACGACATCATGCCCGGCATCAACGACGAATCCGATCTCGGCTATTATTACGCACACGAAGCTGGTATCTACTCTGAAAAGGATCTCGGTTCTCTGGCAAACTACATCGACTATGAACGCTATGGGCGCGACATTGCGATGGATGAGCAGGGACGCTTCACCGATGAGGGCTATGTCCGTGTTGCAAGCGAAGATGGGACACGCGGTTTAACGGTGAGCTTGATGATATTCCCGACGAATACCGGATCACCGGCTCAGGGAAGCCGCCGAGCGTGACAGCACTATTGCAGTTCTCGTCGTTGAGCCGGGAAAGGAGCCTTATGTGAAGGAGATTGACTCCGGTCTGGAGTCCTTGCAGCATGAGGTCGGCGGCTGCATCAGGCGGTTTATCCCTACGAAGACCCGGTTGCCCTTATCTGTAATGAGGAAGGCAAGCTGGAAGGTCTGCCCTGAACCGCGCTCTGCGAGATGAGGACGGTGACATCTACGACGTTGTTGCCGGAACATTCCTTGTTGTGGGTTTGACGGAGGACAGTTTCGGTTCTCTGACCGTGGAGCAGATGCAGAAGTTCTCTGACCACTTCAAAGTTCCGGAGCAGTTTGTTAAGTTGGGCGATAAGATTGTTGCGATCCCTATGATCTCGAAGGAGCAGCAAAAGCAGGAAGCCATCGAGCAGAAGGACTTTGAGATGAATGCCGACACCTCCGGTCTGACGGTTGCCGGTCACATCGGGACGTGGCACACCATTGACCGGCACGAAGTCGGCGGTCACAGCTTTATCTGATGGAGCATGACACCTACGGCGATGAGGCTGCCTGCATCATTGTCGATGAGCGCGGTAAGCTCGTCCTCGATGATGTCTACAACGGCTTTGACGATGAAACGCTCCGCCTTCTCGACCTTGAGGTCAAGGAAGTGCCGGAAATGCCGGATCCTCGCTCTCCGTTCAGGATATGAAGGACTACGGCTACGCATGGGCTGGCGTTCTTCCCGCCGGTCAGGAGGTGGCTGAGAAGGCTTTGGAGAAGGGGTGCGAGGTTTACCGTCTCTATTCCGATAACACCGAGGGCTTGTGCGTAGATGCAAAGAGATTGCCGATCATGCGGCAAAGGGCGGAATGCTCGGTATCAGCAAGGAAAGCTGGATGGCAGCTCTTGAGAAGGAAAACTACCTCAAGGCAGCGGAGATGTCGATGGAGGATGACTACGGCATGATTGATGGGATCATCAACAACGGTCCGAAGGAGGACAAGACCGCAGAGGTCAAAGCCCCCGAAAGGGGCGAAAAGTCCTCCATCATGGACAGGCTCAAGTCTGCAAAGGCTGAAAAGCAGAAGGAATGCTGCCCTCCAAAAAGCACAAAGGAGAGATTGAGCTGTGAGCAGAAGTCAGAAATGGCGGCAGGAGTGGTCATTCTTCATCGGGGACAGCGGACGCCGGAAGTATAACCGCTTCTGCGTCCGCTGCGTCCATAACTGCAAGCAGAGCTTCCATGCGGTTCTCATCGCCTGTCCGCATTTCTCCCGCAAGGCATCGCAGTGTAGACAGTTAGGGGTCGAAAAGCCTGTGATTGCAAGCCTCAGAGCGGCGCAAATTGACCAACCTAAGTGATTGTATTCCTGCGCGGTTTCTTCTTTAGCGGAAATAAGTGTCGATTTCGGCACTTATTTAGATGTCACTAAAACGAACGAAGAGCCTCTGTCGATGCCCGGTTTGGGTATCGGCAGAGGCTCTTTTGTATCTTCTGTAAATACCGCCGAAAATCACACGCTAATACATAGCATCGCTATTAGCGTTTCTGTATTACTATGCCTCTAATCCATATAATTATCATGAGCGTTATAGAAAGGTGTAGGTACGCGCTATGATTGACAAGCGAATAGGAAAACGAGTAAAGCAATGCAGAGAACGGCTCGGTCTTTCGCAGGAAGAGTTTGCGAAAAGACGGGGCTGACAGCAAATTATATTTCCACGGTTGAGCGTGGTATGTCATTCCCTCGCTGTGAGAAGCTGATTATCCTTCTCAACGGGCTTGAGGTTTCGGCTGACGCGATCTTTGCGATGTTCTGGATCACTCGACGGGCTACAAGGCGTCTGAGCTTTCCGCAAACTTGATTCGCTGCCTCCGCAAGCACAGAAACGTATCTTGCAGATGGTTGAGCTGATGATTCAGCAGGAAACCCGATAATGGCTAGTTCGCCAAGGACTGCGTGTTTTGCACGCAGTCTTATTTTGCCATTTTTCGACCGATTTCTGCATATCTCCATGCTATACTATGTATTAGAGACACAGAACAATCTCTAATACACAGAAGGAGATGGAGAACAACCATGAAAACTTGTGCCTTTACCGGACATCGCCCGCAGCACCTCCCGTTCGGAATGAATGAGAATGACGAACGCTGTACCGACCTCAAGGAGACACTGAAAGAGCAAATTATCAATCTCATCGAAACAGAAGATGTCACGCACTTTATAACCGGCATGGCTCTCGGTGTTGATGTACGCGGCTGAGATCGTGCTTGATTTGAAGGCTCGTTATCCCAGCATTACACTTGAGAGTGCCATTCCTGCGAAACTCAAGCGGTCAAGTGGTCGGCAGCACAGCGAGAACGCTATTATGATATTGCTGCGCAGTGCGACAAAGAAACCATGCTCCAAAGCCACTATTCGCCCGATTGCATGGACAAGAGAAATCGGTATATGGTAGATCACGCCGATTATATTCTCGCAGTATGGAATGGATGCCCCAGCGGTACCGGGAACACCGTGAGATATGCTCACAAAAAGGGCAAGTCCATCATCGTCATCAATCCGGATTCCCTTGATGTCACGCAGGAATAAGGCAAAAATCCCTTTGAATCAAGCATTGTGAAAACCGTAAAGTATTTCCAGATAACGAATACACATTACACTACTCAACTTTTCCTAACTAATTTTGTTTAGAAATTATTCTCTGCCGAGTATGTAAATCCTTTGATTATTTGATATATCCATATTATCCTGCCTATATAAGCTAATGTTATCATTTTGTTATCGGTATTGATAACACTTGCTCAGTAGCTGTGGATAATAGCTATATGCTATGGCTTAAATTATAAGCGAGTTTTTTTTTTAATTCTATACCCACCAGTACAACAGATAGCACAAACGCTGAAAAATCAGCAACAGGTCCCGCAAGCAATACTCCCATAATTCCGAAACGAAGCGGGAGCAGCAGGGTAAGCGGAATCAACAAAAAGGTCTGCCTTGTTAATGCCAACAGAGCACCTTTTAACGATTTTCCTATTGCGGTAAAAAACTGGAAGAAAGCAACTGCACACCATTTACCAACACCATGAAAAGATAGGTACGCATGAACAAAACAGCAAATTCAAAATACAGCTCGTCCCCATCTCCGAATAGCGAAATGATAGATTGCGGGAAAAATTGAAATGCGATGAAAGCAATAGTGGAAACAACAAGATTCCACTTTACTGCAAGCATGTAAGCCTCCCGTACACGATGGTATTGCCCTGCCCCATAGTTGAAGCCGATAATCGGCTGTGTTCCCTGCGAGATTCCTACAACAATCGCAAGGATTATGGCATTTGTTTTCATAACGATTCCGCAAGCAGCTAAGGGAATATCTGATCCATATTTTGTTAATGCGCCGTAATAAGTCAACGAATTGTACTGAATGATTTGAATCACGGTAACTGCAATCTGGTTTGAGCTGCTGCTGATTCCCATGCTGCAAATTTTCATGCTTTCTTTGATGTCCAATAAAAACGACTCTTTTTCAAAATGGATTGTTTGGAAACGCCATAGATAACGGAGTGCGAGTATGAAGGAAAAAATTTGCCCAATAACTGTTGCCCAAGCTGCGCCGGCAATTCCCCAATCGCAAACAAAAATAAAAATGGGGTCAAGAATGGTATTGATAATAGCTCCCACAACCATGCAGACCATTGAATACTTTGGTTTTCCATCTGCTCGAATCAAATTGCTCATACCATTCGTTACAATGAGAAACGGCATTCCAATCAATGTTATGCTAGCATACTGCTTTGCATATGGAAATACATCTGTCGTTGCCCCAAATGCCTTTAGGAGCAAAGACAGAAAAGTTTCTCCAACCAGCAAATAAATAATTCCGAAAATTCCCATCAGAACAATACCATTTCCCGCTGCTTTGGCGGCAGCTTTCGGCTCTTTGCGTCCAAGACAGAGGGAAACACGGGAAGCACTGCCAATTCCGACCAGTAGTGCAATGGCAAGGCAGATGGTAGAAAACGGGTAGGCAACATTGGTTGCTGCATTTCCCAAATAACCGACCCCTTGACCAATAAAAATCTGATCCACAATATTGTAGATTGAGCCGATAAGAGATGCCACAATACTGGGAACAGCAAAATTTTTCAACAGCTTTGAAATTTTTTCATACCCCAGAGGATTTTCAGTCATTGAACTCCTCCCCCCTTCTCTCTATATGGAGTTCCGATGTGATATTTCTGCCCGCCTGTATTAAGAAATCCATAAAAAGGTTCTGCTCGGATTCGCTCATACCCTGCAATAAAAGAGCTTCTGTCTTTTCGCATATCATCTGTATCTCGTCAATAATAGACAATGCTCTTTCTGTAGGATACAGCTTACACGTCCGCTTATCCTTATCATTTGGGGAACGCATAATCATTCCCTGCTTTTCCAATGTCGCAACCGTGCGTACAATATTGCTTGGATGAACATAGAACATATCCATTAAAGAATCCTGTAAAATGCCAGGCGAACGACAGATTTTAATCAAGAACATATATTGGCTGTTGTTGATTCCAAAGGGGGCAAGTTGCTTGTCCAAATAGATTTTGTAAAATCGGTCTGTTACTGAAAGCCATTTTAATAGTTTCATAGATATATTCCTCCTAACCACCAGTATCATAATGCTATATGCGTGCGCACGCAACTACTTTTAACATTATATCTGCCGCTTTGTCCTCCTAAACACAAATCAATTCTACTCAGTGATTATTGGAAACGTGTACGGCGTATGCTGCCCAGTGAACATCTCCACGGAACACATCGAATTTTCACGGCTTCGTAAAACGGAAAGTGTCACCTTATGAACAGTCCCTTGCCGAGAAAAAATAAATCGCTGGAACGCCCCCGGCACTGTGCGTCTGGCACAGTGTCGGGGGCGTTTTCCGTGTCTTAGTTATGAGCCAGTTCATTAAGGAGCTGCTTTCGATAGTCCACATCCAAGACGCAGCGATGGAAGTCCATCAGACGGTGTTCGTCGAACAGTTTTCACAGAGCTTGGTTAGCGGATGATTCATCAGCTTTGCAGAAATGCCAGTCTCGTTGAAAAACCTTGCCCATGTGAAGACCTCTTCTAAATCCTCCTGCCCAAGTGTGGCAGGAATGATGGCGTTGCAGAGACGTACAATGGGGCTGTCCGCAAATCGCTCTGCCACTTCCTCCGGTGTGCATTCATAGCGGTCACAGTTAAAGGAAAGCGCATCCTCAATTTTAAGATAATTTTCGGTTTCATCTCGTGTCAAGGTTATGGTGTAGTCTCCCATACCGGACGGCACATCAATATTCTCCATGACATCAAGCTCGTAAAGGAGCCGCCGATGATCGCCTCAAAGGAGAAGGACTGACAGATTACTGCTGGGTTCTTGTCTATCTTGTCCTCATTCAGAAAGGACAGCGGATTATACTCCGTCAGTTCCCAGTCGATTTTACCTCTCTCTGTTTGCTCGGCAATCTGCTGGATCAGATGTCGTTCTTCTTCGTGCAGATTTTCATTGTACATCATGATACACCTCCGTTTTCTGATTCTCGTTTTTGGGGCTGTTCTATGTTTCCGAAGAGAATGCCGTTTCTATCATCATTCCTTGGCTGAGGGCAGACCTTCGTAAAACTTTTAGCTCGTCCAGACTGCTTGTACGATTCTTGATAGGCAGGGAGTCCCATGTATGTCATGATAGCGTTCCGGCGGCTCGTCCCGCAGTCTTCGGTCGATGATGCAGACAATGCCGGTGTCTGTGAAATTGCGGATCAATCGCCCGATGCCCTGCTTGAGCTTGATAATCATTTCGGGAACGCGAACATCCATCAGAGCATCCTTAGCAACGGAACACTTATACTCGATAATTGGATCGGGGACAGGCAACGGAAGCCGGAAAATGATGACATTGGAAAGGCTTTTTCCTTCAATGCTGATACCTTCCCAGTATGCACCCGTCCCCAGAAGCACGGAGTTCGTATCTTCCTTAAACTCATTCAGCACCTTGTCCTGCGACGATCCCGGCTGCTGCATCAGGATTTTGTACGGAAGATTTTTCTCACTGAGAATGGAGTAGACCTCTTCCATGTCGGTCTTTGCCGTAAACAGCACGAGTGCCTTTCCGTTGGAAATGCTCAGGATCTCAAGCAGTCGCTCCACACCCTTTCAATGAAGGCTTCATGTTCTCTGGTCGGGTGCGGGAGATCGTCGCAATAGTAGATCATGGCGTGTTCATCGTATGGATATGGGGAAGGCTTTGGCTCGGATAAGCAGCCGCGATCACCAGCGGGAAAGCCGGTATTGCTGATAAAGTAAGAATATTGTTCTTCCAGAGACCCGCTCGTGGTGTTCGTCAGTGTGGCAGAGGTCAAGATGGTTCTTTCATCACCATTGAAGTATAGGCGGCGCACAATTTCTTTTGTGTTTTAGGGCAATAGACGAGTTCCGTGTTGCTGCCGTGCTGCTCAATCCAGATCAGCATATCGTCTATCTGGTCAAGAAGCTCCGAAAGGGACTCGCTGACGGCATCCAGATCATCAGAGGCAGCAAAGGAACGGTTGTTTCTGAAATCCATGCTGGAATAAATCTGAATGCTGGACGAAAGGTTATGTATGGCGGCGTTCATCTCGGTAAGCAGTTCAATCGCACTGCCATTGTTGTCGAAGAAAAGCGGTCAGCGTAGCGCATATCCTGTTCTGCCTCGTTGATCTGCTTTTGGACTTGTGTTTTCAGGCAGTTATAGAAGGCGATAATTGAGCTTTCCGCCTCTCGCTTTTCTCTGGACACACTGCTCTGGTCAAAGGATCGCAGCTCATAGAATGCACTCTTAATCATTCCAAAGAGCATACCTTGCCCGAAACGCTCCGTTGTGGCACTCCGCACCTTATCATCCAAGTTGTGTGCTTCATCCACGACAAGCAGATCAGCGGCGGCGTTAATCAGCCCGTCCTGACCGCGCCGGAGTTTCATGAGATGCTGGGTTAAAAATCCTGATTGCACAGTACCACTCCATCCGTAAACTTTAATGCTGCGCGGACTTTGTAATACTTGCACTTCTTTTCACAGGAGCCACAATTCTTCATGCTGAACCGCTGCACGTTTACCTTGTCCCAGATGCCTTGCGGCAAAACCTCCGGGAAATCCTTGCGTTCCTCATACCCCTGCTTGATTCCTTCTTTGAGCGCGTCCGGTGGGTCTGCTTTCGGGTCACACATATATTCGTCTGCGCGTTTGTTGCAGAGATAATGGGTCTGTCCTTTAGCGAGGATGACATCTCTGTTCAGCCCAAGAAGGGGCATTACCGTGTGGACATCGCGCCAGAGCTGTTCTTGAAGTGCAATGGTCGAGGTTGCGATGATAACCGGCTTGTTCATGCGTTTGCTGTACAGCAGCACCGGCACAAGATAACCAAAGGACTTTCCAATGCCCACGCCAGCTTCAATCGCAAAATGCTGATCGTTTATGAGGGCGTCCACAATCTCAAAGGACATATCCTGCTGCCCCTCACGCATTTCCAATCCATGCTGCGGGGCTTCATCCCAAAAGAAGGTGCTGACTTGCTCACTCATGGAGTACAGCTCTGCTTTTCTGCACTTTTTCCGTTCCTCCGATGTATTGAATCCAAAATAGAATCTGTTGTCCATCCACATTCCTCCCGGAATAGAAACCAAGGCTATCCGCGTTTCAGTTCAATGCTGACGTTTCCGTTCTCGTCGATGGTCAGCGTCATGTGCCTGATGTGCTTCTCATAGAACTGCCGCCGCTCTGCGGGAGACATTTCGATCCTCGTGTTTCGCAGAGCTGCATCAAACATATCGTTGACGTTCAGGTGAACGGAGTTGTCAATCCAGCGGTACATCTCCTTGAACAGTGCGTTTTTCTTGATGTCCTCGCTGTTGCCGGAGTAGAAGTCATCCAGATAGCAGTAGAATATCCCGGATTCTGCAAGTGCCGCTTTCATATCCGGTCCGCATTTTTCCCGCTCAATCATGACAAGGAATCTGGCGTCCGGCAAGGAAGAGATAAGCCCCAGTAGTCGGAATCGCTTGAGACAATGACGAAGGAATCTACTTGCTTCTGGTAGTGTTCCTGACAGGCTCTTGCGGTGAGCTTGATGTCTACCAGTGATTTGTTCTGCTTGATCCGCTCAATCATGATATGTTCAACGGGGATGCGGGTGTAGTTTTCGAGAATGCGCCATGCCGTAGCGGTATGTACGTCGTCAAAGAGAATGATCGCCGTAATCTTCTGCATGACTTCATAATCAAGGTTTTGAGCGTGGCGCACAGCTTGTACGGGTCAGAGTTTTCGCAGTCCACTACCAATACGGTCTTCACTGTCATCTATGAAGTCGTAGATATTGTTTTTACAAAAGCCCCTGCATCGGAGACTTTACTGTATTCCGTGAAGGCGTCGCAATGCCATTGATAAAGCAGGGTGGCAAACTTCTTATCATTATAGAGGACATTACCCTCGTCCATCGGTACCCAGTTGATATACATTTGATAGGGTAGTAGGAGAGACTTGCGTAATAGATGTCCGCAGCATCTTTCGTTCCGTCCTCTGTCAAGCCGTTTGGCATAATGAACAGCTCTTTTATGTACGTCCAGTTAATCCAGATTGGAAAGAGGCTTTTGCAGTTGTTAATGCGGTCTGAAATCAGCCGGTTGATCTCGATAATGTGGTGGCATAGCTTTGTACTCGACTTTTTGATAAAGCTGATTCCGTCATTTGAAAGCTGCTGCATACTGGAAGCCGGATGATCTCTGGCATTGAAAGGAGCCCTCGATACTCCATTCGCATGATGTCATTTATCTTCCGGTAATTGCGTTCAATGGCGGTGCGGATGATACATAGATTACGAATGATGCGGGCATTTTATCCTGCCTGCCGGTTGTATATCTCTATCTTCGGCGGCTCGTGTTCATTTTGAAAAATGCGGAGCGGGACGCCGATCAGGTAGGCAACCTTCGATACAAGTTCATAGGTGCTGTCTTTGTAGGCAATCTGTTCTCCGTTGTATTCGATACCATTCTGATTGAAAGAAGGGTTATCCATGTGCGCCTCCTATCACGTTCAGTCGAAAAGCAGTGTGTTTGTTTTCATCCTGTGCTTTACAGTCCGCCTCCGCCTTTATTTCCGCCAAACTCACAGCCGTGTGTATGATCATGCCGATAATACCACCTTCCATAGCGATACCCATAATGCGGAGGGCAATTTGCGCAGTCACCGGTACAATGTCCGTGGTGAGACTGGCTTTTCTTATCCAAAAGACTTCCAACCGCAAATGCCAACCCGAGCTTTGAGAAGAATCCGAGCTTTGGCTCCTTTTGCTTCGGTTCGTCAAAATCGATCTCATCTTCTACGGAAGGGGCTTCATTCTCGTCATCTGCAAAACACAGTGACATGATTGCGCCTTGCTACAAGCTCAAGAACTTCATCGTCTGCGGAACCCCAAAGGTCTTCCAACTGCTCCTGCGTAAAGGTGCATTTTGCAGATTTCAGTAGTTCATTCATGGCTGATATATCGCAGCAGCCGGAAAGGTCATAGATTTCATCTGGCGTGAACTGGACACCATAGGCAACCGCTTTTTATAAGCCGTGATGCTGCCTTCTCATCCATATACTCCTGCGCGACCTCGGAGACTTCGGCGGATGCACCAAACGAGGTCAATGAGGACATCTTTTAATCTGCGTGCTGGTTGCCCAGTCGTAGAATTTCTCATAATAGTCCCAATCCATTCATCAATCACGCCCTTCCAATAATTTCAGGAGTTTCCTCCACGGGCTTTGGAACAGAAAACTCATGTGATGCTCAATAGAACATATTGTGCCTCTCAATTTGCTGCCTGAGTTTCCGCCTGGAACAAAACCGCCTCGCCTCGTTTCAGGGTACGATCCTCCGTCCGGTAGAACTTTTCATGTTTGTTCCATCCAGCTTTACAAGGCAGTAAACATATACATGGAAGTCATCTGCTGCATACTGATCATGTTTTCCAATCGGGTCACTACCACTTTTTGGCGTGCATTCGGGAGATGTCTCACCCCCAACATTCTCGGAGGAAGCATCTGGGATGATCTTTTCATCATCCTCGTTTTCATTAAAGCTATTGACTCCACTGTATCTATTGCTGCATTATATTCTTCCTCAGTCTCATAGTCTTCTGGTGAAATCCCGTAGTCTCGAGCCATCTTCACAGTAATCACGCCATCCGTGTTTTTCCCTGCTTAGAGCCTCATTATATTCTGTCTCTTGTCTCATAATCGTTTGATCAATACCGTATGCGCTGCCATCTTCACAATTCAAACGCCAAGCATAGCGATTATCACGGGGAGCCATGATGCGGCTGTGCTAATTGGTAAATCATCATCAGAATCAAAGCTCCCATTGCGCCAAGGACACCGCCAAACTTGATGATGTCATCGGTGTCCTTAATTATCCCATGCCCATTGCAGCACCGGTTGCAGCGTATGGATCAATTTTCTTGCTACGTTTTGTCCCATTTTTCTGCCTACGTTTTGCTGCAGTAAGATAATCTAAGGTCATTGCTCCGGCAAGATCAATCAAGGTATCTATTACAGGAATGCGCTCACGTTTTTTGACCGTTTTTCTTGGATTACGGGTACGCCTTCCAATCAGGGATGTCACTCAACGCCTAATGCTTTATAAACAGCGTCTTCCGCACTCTGATAGAAAATCAGGTTGAAGCAGCCGATTAGATCGGCGGAGCTGTTCCGAGGTCAGCCGCAGAGGTAATGGGAAGAAGCACCTTCTTTGCACCGCTATCGAGGCAGACCTGAAGGGCATTTGCAAGCTCGTCCACCTTGAGCATCGTTCCGGCAATGCTGATCTCGCCCAGCACCGCCAGACTGCTGAGGGTCGGTTTCCCAAGCGCAATCGAGCAGAGTGCAATCAGCGTGGGAAGCGCAAGTTTCTCGGTCATGCCGATGCCCTGCAAATCCTGATAGTTGATGATATAGTCCTTTGTTGTTGTGCTAATCGCGCCGCTGATGCGGTTGCCGTTTGCTTTCAGATAGTTGAATGCGGTATTTGCCGCCCTTGCACTTTCCGTCAGAGTTCAGTCCCGTCCGCTCAAACTTGCCGTTGCCGGGAAGCATCTGCGATTCCAGACGGAAGACGCCGATCATGCGCTCTTTCCCTGAGAAACCGTATAGACCTGACCGGGATTGTGCACATTCCTTCGGGGATGAGTTTTCCGCCCTGTTCCGACAGAGACGAAATGTTCCTCAAATGTATCGTTGTCAATGTACGAAAAATTGACGTCATAGAACTCCATACCGCCCAGCTTTTTGAGCTGCTCCTTGACGCGGCGGCGCATTTCGAGCGCAAACTTGAGGATTTCTTCAAGCTGTTCTTTCGTGAACTCCGTCCGGATAGAGCAACTTGATCATTCCGCCGACCATCTTGCGGACGGCAATGGTATCGCGCTGATTAAGGTTTTTGCCGAGGCGGAATATTACTTGTCCAGCGCATCGCCGTACTGCTCCTTGCGAAGCCCGGATAAACTCTGCCAGATAGTCGGTGATGAAGCCATAGTCGTTGGTGAAATGCTCCGGGCGGAACTTCGGTATCTCCCAACCGGGAATATAAACAGTGCATACGGTCAAGGAATGCTGTGTCCGTTCCCATTTCGGGAGGGAATGGGTCAAAGAGGTGGACGTTTTCAGCAGCACATCCACGCTCTGATTGATGTTGCCGACGAAGACCATAGAAGCGGTCGCGGCTTTTTCTTCCTTTCCACGGGCAAAGAGCCGATGCCATATAGTCCTTCATGATCTGATGCCGTCTTTGTCCTTGAAATTGATACCGGCAACCTCGTCAAACGCCACGCAGTCCCACAAGCCGACCAAGCCGACCGTTTTTCTGCCCATGTTGTAAAACAAATTGGCAACGGTAGTCTGACCGCCGGAAACAAGGATGCTGTTCGGGGAGATTTCTTTGTAGATATGGGATTTGCCGGTGCTTCGCGGACCTAACACAGAGGTTGACGTTGTTCTCGACAAGCGGCAGCATACGGGCAAGCAGAAGCCAGTTCGCGGTCGTTCAACTTGTCCGGTTCCATACCGATGGAGCGAAGGAGAATCTTGATCCACTCTTCTTGCGTAAACGCTTTTCGCCCCTGCTTCAATTCTCAATGTCCACGAGGCATCTGAATAGGCGTGAGCTTATGAATGAGTATTGGGGATCTGCGCTATCCTCTTCCACATATTCATATTCAAGCTGACAATGCACCAGATACCGCCGCAGAGAAGCCGATCGTATTTAGTCGGGTAATCCTCAGAGATAGGAATTGCTTGATTCCGAGATTGGAAAACTCCGCCTCATAGCGCCCGTCTAATGTTGAGGATTAACCGTGATCTTGTCAATCACGGTATAGCTGCCTCGCTGACGGAGGACAGAAAGGATCTTCTGCGCCTCGTCGGGGCGGACGTAGTTTTCAGCCAGAATCCGCTTGACGTTTGCAACGCCGGTTTCAATGACATCCTCGTCATCGGAACTGCAATACTGTCCAAGAAGAAACTCAAGGACATAAACGGGGACATTTGCCCCTTCCTTGATTTAAGGTCTTTGCGGACAATCCTGCCGTCGAATACCTTGCGCAGTTTGCTGTCGATTACAGCGTTTGCATCCTCTGTTGATACCGTTTCAATACTCGCTCATTTCTGTTTCTCCTCACAGGTCAAATCCGAAGTCATCCGCAAAGGCAATGTCAATATGGAACTCAGCCTCTTCCGGGACATCTGTATCATTGGCAATAACAAGGCGATAAATCTTATTCTTGTCATAGGCACCGGCTTTCGTTGAGGCGCACACGGAAGACGCGCTCGGAAGCGTTTATGCTTGTACGGTCTGCAATGACAGTCTGACGGTCACTGATGACCACGCCCTCATCATCTGTCATATAGATGTAGTAGGTGCAGGGCTGAATCTTTTCTCCGACCGGCTGACGCTGGTAGAAATCCAAAGAAAACAGCAGATTGGAGACCTTGCGGCTTTCGCTCAACAGCTTCAATTCTGCGTTGGAAACCTCCACATACTTCTTACTCGTGGAGCGCAGATTTTTGAAGCTGATAACAGGCACAACAAACTCCTGCAAGCTGATACCGCCGTGGACATAGTTTTCACCGCCTCCGGAAATCCTTATGCGTGTGGAGTCAAAGGCGTAGCCCTTGACCGGAGTACCGACGATCTCACCGTCAAGCTGAACCGGCACAAGGTACTCTGCTGCTGCGGAGGGTTCTGCCAGCACATACCGCCGTCCAATTTCATAGACCTTGCCGCTGATCGCATCCTTGCCCAGTTTATCGCCTTCGGTCAAAGGACTGTATGTGTAGAGGAAACCGTGATCTGCGGTGATGAAAATGTCTGTACCCTGCATATCGTTGATGACAATACGAAGAATATTGGAAAGCTCCTGCATAGCATCTTCGCAAGCCTCAAACACCTTTTCTCGGTTGGAGCTTTGTCACCAATGGCATCAATCGTGTTGTGGTAAATATCCACGACTTCTTTGCCGCTCACAAGCTCACGGCGCTCGGCACGTTTCATGTTCAGAACGTCCGTGTATTGACAGCCACACTGTTCATGTTCGCAGCACGGAGAACCTTGCCACGCTCATCAGTAGAACGTGGGCATTTCGTCCACGAGAACATCCATGCCGTCATTGACAGACAGCTTTCGCCCCGGAAGAAGAGCCGCCATACCGAACTTTGTGATTGAGGGAAAACTGCTTGAACAGCATCGAGCTTCGCTGTTCCCTTGGTTGTCCGGGTGATGGTATCGCATAGCTCCGCAGCAACTTCATATCTCAGAGCGTCGGATATGATCACGAAGGCGCGGGAGTTTTTCCCCGCAAGCGGCTTAACATAGTGAGAGTAGAAGTCTCTTTGCTTGCCGATCTCGGACACATAACCCAATGCGGCAAGGTTGTCAGAAATTGCTTTTGTCCAGCAGCCGGTCAGTTCCTTGAGGAACCAGTTCTGATACAGCCCCTCAACGTAATCTGCCGCGTGTTTCAGCTTATCTTCCAGAAGCACATTGCTGTTCTTGAGAGTGCAGCCGAAGGCATAGTGGAAGTGCCGATAGAAGCTATCCATCTCATACGCTTTCTCCGTATAGAGCTTCCAGATTGCTTTCGGTTCTACGATATGGAAGCCTGCTGCATTCTCCTGATAAAAGCTCTGCATCTTGGCGATGTAGTAGAGGCAGTCATAATAGTTCTCGAACCGCTCAATCCATCCGGAGGTACGGCGATTTTCCGCAGTTTTCAGCATCAGCTCGGTCTTTACCACATGATCTGCGATTTCAGAGAAGAAACGGCTCAGAATAACCTCGTGAATGGACGGGAAAATATCTGCTGTCAGCAGCGTTTCAATATCCTGCTTTTCAAATCGGGAAGCAAGATGCAATTCCTGTTCCACACTGCGGCACAGCTCCCAAAGTGCATCGTTGTCCTCGCGGTTGCGCCATTCGTGGACGATGCTGTAACAATACGCCTTATTAGAATCGGAGATGAAGCGTTCCAAGCCTTTGAGAACGCTGGGATTCATTGTTTGCGCAAGGGCAGTCAGCAGCACATGAGCGGAGAACAGGTCAAGCGTTTTTCCGTCCTCATGGATATAGCCCGTGTACTTGCGGACAAGCTGCCAGAAGGCGTCAATGTTACCGAACTTCTTGATATTGCCGAGGACGGCATTGTATTCCTCATCCTGTCCTGCAGAAAGGACAGCAATAAATACATCCTGCGCAGAGCCGCCGTTTAGTCCTGCCAGCACAGCCATAATGTCAATATGAAGCTGCAACGGTGTATGGTATTCTCGCCCAATTCTTTTCAGCCTTTCAATCCGCTCTTTGCTGTCAAAGAATTTTGCGTACAGTTTTACTGTCTTGCGCATAGCCGGACTCGCCTCAATATTCAGCTCATTCATGCGCGTGGAGATGAGGTCGGAACGGTATTCTTCACTGAATTTTCAATATCCAGCAGCCAATTATCCTTTGGGTCAGCATAAGAGAAGGGATTATAAATCAGATAATTGCCTGTTAGATCATCGTGCAAACAACTTTTCACGGCAAAGTTGTTCGTGCCGGTGAGCTTGAGAATTGTTACATCGGGGATGTAAAGCTCGTCAAGCATAGACTCGAACTCTCGATCCTCGTCCTGCCAGAAGATGATCCGTCTTTGATAGAACTCAGGTAGAGGGGCGGTAAAGCGTTCTATTAGATCAAATTGTATGCGTTCTTCGGACATTTTTCTTTCTCCTTAATTGCGAATGACAGCCATTACGATAAGTCCCTGCAACGCGAAATGACCGTTTGACTTTGTTTCGGCTGATGGCTGATTGAAATAGGCAACTGTGTTGCGATCAGCATATCGCATATCGACAATATTGATTGGAAGATTGCCAGAACCTATGAACAACAGATACTTGGGAGACAACGGAAAGATATAGCCGTTCATGTTTTCGATTCTGGAACGCTATGATATTGAAACGCTGGATTATCCGAAGTGATAAAGTCTCCGGCATCGCCGTAAGCCTCAAATAGAATCATTTGAGCCGCTGACTTCAATATCCAAGAATGTATGGAAATGACCGCCTTTGTTTTTATATAGCATTCGGTATAGTTCTGCATACCATAAGCCATCTATAAAGTCATCAGCCCATCCTTCAATTTCGTTCCCGTTGCTCTCGCCAGACTGTGTATCAGGTTCTCCGCGAAAAGCTGGAACGAGTATATCGTCTCGAATCCAGCTATATATACCTGTCCCATCAAACCGGGATTTCGACAAAGCATCATAAAGAAAAACGCAAGCATATCCTTTGCTGTTTCCGTAGAAATGTGCCTCTCGCTTTTCCCATCAATTCCCGATTCATCTGAGTTCATTTCAGTGATGAACTGCTCCAATAGAGATTGCCAATGTGTTTCAAAATGCGAATCCAGACCATCTTCAATCAAATAAGAGTTGATGGCATGAATATCATTCAGGATGGCGTTCTTTCGGGCGCGATCTCCTGTGTCATAGAAGAAATCCCATTGGTCAATCTCCGAGAGATGCTTGCGAATGCTTGATTTCGTTTTGATTACACTATAACCAAGTTTTCCATAAACAGGCGGTGTGCGCTTTATTCGCAGGATCTCATATATCTGCTCAACAAAATCAGCCAGTATCTTTGGGCAAGATTGTGTGATGTAGCTGTGGGCAAAGTCAACAGTATATAGTCTGATTCCCAAAGTACAGCAGTTATTGGCGTTCCATGTCCACGTTTCTCATCGTGGTCAAGTCTGTAAACACCTTGTATCTGCTTGTTTGGTTCTTGATCTGTTGTGACTGATGTTTCCCACGCTTTGAGGTAAACACGAGGCACATAATGCTGCTTTTAGTTGTTCCCACAGTTACACTCCTTTCGTCACTTTATCTTCGCCAGCACATCGGCAAACAGCTCGTAGTTGTGCTTCACACCGTCATCGAGGTCGATCTGGATGTTCTGATCGGCAAGATGATGAATTTCTCTTCGTACTTCTGAATCTCAAGCGCCTGTTCTTGGAGCTTCTTCTGCTGCTTGGTCAGCTTCACACGCCCGCAGCACCGGCGTGTTCGATGGCGTCCGCGAGGTGGGTGAGCTGGGTGCGATAACGCTCCTGCTGCTCATGAACGTAGTCGGTGCGCATCCGGGCAAGAAGGTCACTCTGGTAGCGGTGCATATAGATCAGAGCCTTGAAGCCGTTCTTCTTGCCGCTGTCGAAGAGCCAGTAGATCGGACGCTTCTGATAGGATTTCAGATGGTCGGCATAGAAGTCATTCAGGAAGTAGCTGCGGATAACTTCGCGGGGCGTACCCTTGCCGCCGAGCGCATCTGCGATGAACTTGAGGTTTTCTTCCAGCGTTTCCTTGCCGTAGACAGTTTCCACCCACTTCACAAAGCGTCCAGTGATGTCATCATCAAAGTAGTCATCGTCGCAAATGGGAATGATATTGTCACTGTCCGGAATGATAGTCTTGTACCGGCTTTCGTCCCATTCGCCGCCCGCATAGGCAAGACCGTCCACATCAAAGAATACCGTCGAACATACAGCCCACGGCATAGAAATGAGAGAACGAATATCCCGCCCGAGATCAGCCCTGCGTACTGTGACATCCTTGTCCTCAACTTCTGGCGCAAGCTCGTCCTGCAAGCCGTAGAGGTCAATAAAGAGCCGGTTGAGTTTTTCCTCGTTGACTTTGAGCTGTTGGAATCTACGCTCCGTAGCAGCTAACCACATTTGATATGCTGCATAGAGGTAATGCTCAGGTGAAGCTTCTTCATTAGGATGACAAGCGGCAGCGTATTGTTGATTTGCAACTAACGGATGACAGATAAAATCCCATGAGGTTTCATAGGAATCCAGTCGTTTTGGGATAGGGAAACCGAACTTTCAACAAGATTCTCGATTTCTTGTGATTGGTCTCCATAATAAAATGGAACGAGATTTACCGAATCACCAGACTTCGTAATCTGCTTGCAGAGCATACGATTATAATAGTCAAGACAACGGAGTTCACAAAACCACAAACATAAGTCAAATGGTCTCCGAACATGGTTGGACCCTTGGTATCGAATAGATACCCTGCGCCATTTAAGCGCGCCGAAAAATTGTTTCCAATGGCAGTGAAGGTAATACCCTCACGAAAATAATACTCATAGTTTCGCATATTCCGTGACCAATGTTTAGTCCCAGGATCTTTAGGATTGTGTACTAACCAATACTTGAGTTCTTCACCATCGTGATAAAGTTAACTACATAGTCGTTGTTGCCATACCATTTTCTAAAGCCAATTCCCTTATTGTAAGGGAACCACTTATACTCAGAAACCGATGCTGCTTCATGAGAAAGATGGTATCCGATCCCATTATGACAAACCTCAAACCAGAATCGGAGAAACCTCTCGTTGTCACTCGTCTGCATTCCGGGCTTTGCAATAACGGTTTCTTTTTAGGGGAGGTAACCTATCAAACTGCGCGATTGCTTTTTCTGATGCCTCATATGCCATAACTGCGTTTGGAACAAGCGAAAACATATCCTGATTTGTTTCATATCGCCCATTTCCAGCAAAGTACATATGCTCTTTTCTTGCTCACACATACCATCTTGCAGATCAAAGAAAACGCCTGTGTATCGAGGTGTATATTGCCGCCTGAAAATAAAAAGAAACCGAAGCAACAACTTCGCCACTGATTTCATCGAAAGAATGAGATCCCATTTGAAGCAATGATACGATCAGATTTGAATGGCAAACTTTCTTGCGTAATTCAAGGAAGGACGGTAATGACATCCACGATTGCTTGGTGATCATTGCCTGATAGCCATTCTTTTACCATATCCCTACACTTTTCAATGAAAACAGAAAACAGATCTGCTTTGCTAATAGGAAAATTGATTTGAATATAATTGGATAATTTGCTCCCCATGCCACTGCTTCCCGTAAGGCGGATTCGTGACTACAACATCATACCTTTGCGCCATAACCTCCGCTACTTGAATCAACGGCAGATGCTGTTCAGCACAATCTCACGGAATATACTGATGTCCACCCGCACTTCCTCCACTCTGGCATAGAGGGCAGCAAAGTCCAACTGAGAGATGTTCAGAATGGAACCATATTCCGCATCTCGCAGTTCGTCTATCAGAGTTCCAAAGTCCTTCTTGAGCTTCGGATCGTTGTTGGTGAAGTATTCGACGGAGCTGCTGTCCAGTCCGTTGCTTTCAACGATAGCATGCCACACAGGCTGAATACCACGGAGAAGATGCGGCGGTCGTACTGCCGTGCCTTCATCATGACTGCAAAATAGCTGCGCCGCACGGTCATCAATATCGAGACCGTAGAGGTTGTTATCAAGAATGCTCTGTGCCGCGTCGCGCTGGCTATACCCGCTTGCCTCATAAATCTGCATCAGTACATCAAAGGCATAAACGAGGATATGCCCGCTGCCCATGCAGGGGTCAATGACTTGATGTCTTTGACATCCAGATTGGCATACTTCTGAATCTCACCGTTGCTGTCTCTGACTTCTTCCGTCTGTTCAGCTTCCGGCAAGTAATATTTCCAGCCCATCTGCTCTGCGATGTATTTTCGTTGGCAATTCTCTTTAGCCTCAGACTCTTCCCATGTCATTTCATCTGCGCCGCGACCATCCGCATATGCCCTGTTCTTGCGCTTGTTTGTCTACATAGATTCTGCCAAGGCTGTTTTCAACCATATAGCGGACGATCCAGTCCGGGGTAAGGAGCTGCGTTGCAGAAGGAATGCGCTCCTTGGGTGATCTTCACATTTTCTTGAGCAGCGCAAAGGTATCATCCTTGAGTTCGGAGTTGTAATACTGATACAGCCAGCCGATGATCTGCTCCTGATCCGTCCAGTCCGCTTCGGGAACATCCGCGACCATGCGACCGAGAACGCTGTCCTGTTTCAGAATGTTGTTCGGCAGCAGAAGCTCGGTATAGCCGCCCATTTTCAAACATACGGGAAGAGGGTCGTTTAGGCGTTGCACTGCGTCAGAAGCAGATAGCGATAGAGACCTTCGGTGTCGTTGCTCGATATACTCCGCAACTTTCTCCCGGTTCAGTCCCGGAAGCTCAAGGTGCAGGACATCACTTTAAAATTTCAGGCTTGAACGCACCGGTACTCGTCGGAAAAGACTCGAATGTGGAAGGCAGATAGTTGTTGACCTCCATAAAGCGCAA